>Ga0114956_1002946_pt1 | contig 13246 bp, 10 predicted proteins | sample MaitaG_FD_87304 | JGI IMG/M metagenome (GOLD analysis project Ga0114956, IMG submission 87304) | Marine algal microbial communities from Maine, USA - Maine_Asex2 metaG | ecosystem: Host-associated > Algae > Red algae > Unclassified | place: Maine, USA | collected 2015-01-05 | reverse complement strand
TTACTACTTCTTTAAACAACTCTGGCGAAAAGCTTGGCATACCTGTAAAGTTTATTTCCTCACCTTCACTCATAGAGGCGCCAATTTTAAAGTTACCTGTATCATATAATCCAATAACATCTCCAGGGTAGGCGCTATCTACCACTTCTTTTTGTGCAGCCATAAATGCATATGGATTGCTAAACTTCATTTTTTTATCTAAACGCACATGTTTAAAAAACTTGTTGCGCTCAAATATACCCGAGCAAATTCTTAAAAACGCAATTCTATCGCGGTGGTTAGGATCAATGTTGGCATGTATTTTAAAAATAAAGCCGGTAAACTTTTTCTCTTCTGGCTCTACTATTCTTTCTTCTGCTTGCCTAGGTTGAGGGAAAGGAGCAATTTTAACAAAAGTGTCTAGCATTTCTTTAACGCCAAAGTTGTTAATTGCACTGCCAAAAAACACATAGCCGAGCGAACCTTCTAAATAAGGTTTGGTATTAAACTCTTCATAAACTCCTTCAATCAACTCAACATCTTCTTTTAACTGTTTGTGGTCCTGTTCACCAATATTCTTAATTAAATCAGGGTCATCCAAATCATCAATACTTAAAACATCATCTTCTACTTTTTGAGTGCCACCTCTAAAAAGACGCATATTTTTATCCATTAAATGATAAACTCCTTTAAATCTGCTACCAATATTAACTGGCCAAGTCAAGGGCCTTACGTTTATCTCTAATTTTTCCTCTAGCTCATCCAACAAATCAAATGGATCTTTACCTTCTCTGTCCATTTTGTTTACAAACACAATCACTGGTGTTTTACGCATTCGGCAAACGCGCATTAAATTTTCAGTTTGTTCCTCCACACCTTTTACGCAATCAATTACCAAAATCACGCTATCAACAGCAGTTAGTGTTCTATAAGTATCCTCAGAAAAATCTTTGTGCCCAGGTGTATCCAATATATTTACCAAAGTGCCTTTGTATTCAAATGTCATTACAGATGTAGCAACTGAGATACCTCTTTGGCGCTCAATATCCATAAAGTCGGAAGTTGCACTTTTCTTTATCTTATTAGACTTTACCGCACCGGCAATTTGTATAGCACCACCAAACAACAAAAACTTTTCGGTTAATGTTGTTTTACCTGCATCAGGATGACTAATAATTGCAAAAGTTTTCCTTCTATTTATTTCTTCCTTGAATCCCATAATTATTACGGCAAATGTAAGGCTTTACATATTTTAGCATCTGTGAGCGAATCTAAAAAAGTATTATTCATTTGGAATGTTAAGGATGAGTTGAAAAATTACCTAATAAATGGCTTAAAGGATAAGCCTTTAGATTTGGTGTTTTCACCAATCAATTCTGCTGAAGATCCAAAAGGCTTCAATGAATTTCTCCATACTGAGATTAAAAGTTCCAATGCAATTGTTGGCTGGCGCCCTAAAGTAGAATGGTTAAATAGTGCCAATGAGTTAGCCTTATTTATTAATCCTGGTGCTGGCGTGCAGCATTTAATGAAAGACCATAAAGCGGTTTTACAACGCAAACAAATAACGCTATTAAATAACCACGGTCATGCCCACCTAAATGCGCAACATGCAATGGCATTACTTTTAAGCATGTGTAATCAAACCATTACGCACCATAATTATATGGCTAATGGTCAATGGAGAACTGGCGATAAACAAGCAGCCTCTATAAGCTTAACTCAAAAAAATGTCGGTTTTCTAGGATATGGACACATGAATAAATTGCTTCATGAAATGATAAAACCTTTTGGAAGCCACTTTGCAGCTTTAAGAAGAAGTGAGCATAAAAACTTAAATGATTTACAATTTTATAAAAGCAACCAGTTAAACGACTTTTTGAAATGGACGGATGTTTTAATGGTAGCGGTGCCACATACTAATGAAACCAATAATTTAATTGGCAAAAAGGAATTGAAATTATTAGGCAGGGAAGCAGTTTTAGTGAACATGAGTAGGGGAGCGGTTTTAAATGAAGAAGCATTGTTCCATGCACTGCGCAGTAAAACAATTAAGAGAGCTGCTATTGATGTTTGGTACAATTATAAACCAGAAGCATTAGACGGTAAAAAGTATCCCTTTAATTTTGACTTTCACAAATTAGACAATGCAGTTTTATCGCCACACAGAGGTGGATCGCCAGATACTGACTTGGTTAGATGGAATGATGTTATTGAAAATTTAAGGAATTTTGCAAACAACCAACCTTATTTTAATGTTGTGAATTTGGAAGCGGGTTATTAAGGAAATTATTTGGAATGTTTTTTGAACTGTATAGGATTATGAAGTATTTATTAATTGCATCTTTATTGTTTGTTACTCTAAACGTTTCGGCTCAAACCAAAATATACAAAGTGTATAAAGGTGACAGTGAAATTGGCCAATTAGCTGCGGTTAAAGTAACTGAAGGCAACGGTCAAAAAACACATTACCAAATCACCTCTGAGCTTACGGTAAAAATTATTATATCTATAAATTCATACTACACATCTCAAGTAACCTACGTAAATGATGTGTTAAATTCGGCTAATGCTAAAGAGTTAAGGAATGATGATATTAAGAGAAAAACCACCACTGAAGCAACTAGTAATGGTTACAACGTAAAAACAGTTAAAGAGGCTTTAAGCATTGAAGGAGATATAACATTTAGCGACTGTCTCTTACAATTTATTGAACCAATAGGGATATCAAGAATATACTCTGAAAGTTTAGGAACATTTGCAACCATTAAAGAAATTGATAAACATAAATACTTGTTAACCTCAAGCAATGGTGATAAGTCAGAATATCAGTATCAAAATGGCGAATGCGTTTATTTTAAATACCTACACCCACTAGCTTCTATAGAATTTAGGTTGCAACAATAAGATAAGGTTTGCTACCAGTCGTAATAAATGCCAAGTTTTACATTGGCTTCATTACTGTTGGGCGCGCTACCTAAGTTAAAAAGTACTGCTGTGCTTATGCCAAAATCATCTTTTAAATTTATAAGCGCCTTAGGGCCAAAGGTGCTGTAATTTTCATTGTCAACAAAAAAGCCAGTGCTGTTAAAAGCGGGAGCATCAATTTCATTAAAGCTTCCTTTACTAGCAAACGTTTTATTTTCTACGTAAAGCGATAAGTATGTATTTTTACCTATTCTTCTTCCATATTCGCCAATAAAGTTTAAGTAATTAGCATACTTGCTATCGTTATATTGGTATTTAGCTTCTAAAAGTGCATATCCTTTATTAAAACCTTTACCAATTGCTATTTGTGGAGTGTATGTTAATGTTTCATAACCTGTTCTTAATCCATCATTAACATCTTTGTTAAAAGTATTGGTAGCATAGTCTAAACCAACCGATAAATTTAAAGGAGCTTTTAAGAATTCATATTTTAAACCAAAAACAAGGTTACCAATTCCACTTAAACTTTTTGGAGTTAAATTATTACCAGAATTTTCAATGCCACTTTTAGCACCTACACTCATATAAGGTAATATTGCCTTTGCGGTTAATCTTTCATTTAAGCCATACTCTACATAGGTAGTGAATTGATTTTTTGCGATTAAGTTATTAAAGAGAGATGTTGAAAAAGAAATTTCGGCAAAACCTTTGCCTTTACCTTGCCACCATGGACCGCCTGCAAATGCAGTGAAAAAGCATAAGGTTAGAAGAAAGCTTACTACATATCTCATTAATTACAAATCTAAATAGATAAAATTTACGTACATATTTTACTTTTTGAAACTTTATTAATTAAATAGTGTTTATTATGTTAGTTGACAAATTATATAGTTTTTCCGATTTGCCTAAGAACCTGAAAACTATAAAAAACATGACCACAGCCAATAGTAAATTATGGTATCTCGAACAAATCAATTTGTTCAAAGTACTATCTGATGAAGAGAAAGTTAAGATGAGTGCTATGTTAACAGAAAAAACCAAAACCAAGAAAGAATACATTTTCTTCCCTGACGAGCCAAGCAAACAAGTTTTTATATTAAAATCGGGTCGAGTTAAGATTGGAACCTTTAATGAAGGCAAAGAAATTATCAAGACGATATTATATCCAGGCTCAATATTTGGCGAATTAGGCTTAGTTGGTCAAGATATTCGAAAAGATTTTGCAATAGCTTTAGATGATGAAGTTGTCATTTGCTCTATTCACACGGATGATTTTTTAGGCATGATGCGATTGAATGCTCGTTTGAACTTTGAAGTAACTCGCCATATTGGAGATAGGTTGTTAAAAATGGAACGCAAGCTAGAAAGCCTAGTTTTTAAGGATGCTCAAAGCAGGATTTTAGACTTTATTAGAGAAATGGGCAACGAATATGGTAAGCCAATTGGTTTTGAAACCTTGGTAGAACATGATTTAACGCATCAAGAAATTGCACAGCTAACGGCTACAAGTAGGCAAACCGTTACTACTGTATTAAACGAGTTAAAAAATGAGAATAAAATCCATTTAAGACGTAATAAAATTCTTATACGAGATTTAGAAAATTTCTAGACTTGAGTCTGTAATACTCGGCACCCACTTAATCCACAAATGTTTATAAGCATTGTTAATAGACTGTTAACACTTTGTTAAAAAGTCTAATGCAATTTTATTCAAATATTTAAAATCATCATTTACTTTTAATTATTGCTTAATGTGGTGCAATAGAGCCTAAAGGTAAAGTTCTTGAAGTGTTGTGTTTTCTTAAACGAGATTAATTTGTTAGACTCCTAAAAGTTTATGTTTCTTAACTATAGTTAATCTAAATTATAACGCTAATTGAAAAATTAGCGGTTTGAGAAGAGGGAATTATTAAAATCCAATAGGATACAGAGGTAGTTTTCGCTTGAAAATTGGAATGGAAAGATGAAAATTTGACAGACATAGATGCGAATGGAGCATACAAACTAGCCATAGTTTGAAAATTGCTACTCGTAAAAAGTATGACTTGGTTAGAATTAATTTTCTTGTTAAGTAGAAGTGGTAACAATTCGATAGGACTGTTACCACTTTTTTTTTATAAACGTTAAGCATGCATAAAGCCTCCCAAAAAATTGAGCAGTGTAAATTACTGAAGTTGTTAATTAGTTTTTATAGCTTTCAAAATGCTACAATCATAGGTAGTAATGTGCAAGTAAACCAGCCTTAACTGTTGATTTTGTTATGGTAAAGTATGTAATTTTGGCAATCTAAAACTAAAGTTAAACCCATGAAGACTAAGGTTATAATATTCATCTCAGTTATTCTTATTTCATCTATTTCTTTGTCGCAAAACATTGAGAAATATTCTTTGGATTTAAGGTTTGGTAAAAGCGAATACATAGGAGATTGGGGCAATGGTGCCTACAATTTCGATTCACCTTTTTACGGTGTTGGAAGTGTTGATTTAAGAAGAGATTTGAGTAAGTTTTTAGATCTGAAAATTGGAGGTAGCTTGGGTAATTTTGGTTACAACGATCCAACAATAAAAGGTGATGGTTTTCATACCCGACTTATAGAGGGGCATGTTGCATTTAGTTATAAGCTTTACAACGATCAATTTATTCTAAAATCTTCAAGCTTTAAGCCGTATTTGTTTGCTGGGGTAGGTTTTTCTAACTACAATCATGTAGATGAAAACTTTCCACGCTCAGAAGTAGGTACAACTTTTACCATACCATTAGGAGGTGGCTTTTACATACCAATTTCAGAAAATGCATCTTTAAATTGGCAAACAACCTTTGGCCATACGTTTGCTGATAATTTTGATCTATTCATAAACGGCAAATTCAACGATCATTGGTTTAACAATCAAGTAGGTTTAACTTTTAAACTAGGCCAAGGAAACTTAAAAGATAAGGATGGTGACGGTGTAATAAACAAGGTAGACAAATGTCCGGATATACCTGGTACAAAATTAAACTTTGGCTGCCCTGTTGATATGGATAGTGATGATGATGGATTGATTGATAGCAAAGACGATTGCCCTAACCAGTGGGGAAGTATAGCCAACCATGGTTGCCCTAAAATTAGAGATAGAGATGAAGATGGTGTGCCTGATATTGAAGATGATTGTCCAACAGAAGTTGGTAATAGAGCCAATCGCGGCTGCCCAACACAAGTTTTAGATAGTGATGGTGATGGTATTTTAGATAAAGTTGACAAATGTCCAAATTTAAAAGGTAGCCTTTACAATGCTGGCTGCCCTGAAGAGAATAAGGTGGAAATTAAGACTGCACCAGAACCTGTTAAAATTACTCCACCCAAAACAGCAATTATTCAAAGGCCAAAAATTGAATATTTAACAAAAGATAGTGACAATGATGGAGTGATTGATAGAGATGATGACTGTCCATTAAACGCAGGATCCAGAGCAAACAAAGGTTGCCCAGTAATAAGAACTTATTACCCCGCAGCATCAACTGAAGTTAGCAAAAATGCAATTTTTAATGAGGCCATTGATGCAATACAGTTTAACAGTGGCACAGCTCAATTAAAAACGAGCAGTTATTCCGTATTATCTAAAGTGGTTGATGAGTTGTTGTTTAATCCTAGCATGAATATTTTAATTGAAGGACATACCGATAACTTAGGAGATGATTTTCAAAATCAAAAATTATCAGAGCAAAGAGCTCAATCTGTCAAAACATATTTGATAAGCAAGGGTATATCGTCTAGTCGTGTTACCACTGTTGGTTATGGTGAAGCACAACCAAGAGACACCAATTCTACAACTAATGGCAGGTACCGTAACAGAAGAGTTGAAATTAAAGCAGTTAATTAAAACTTATTTGCTATGGGTATCGTTAGTATTTTATGATAAGCATGAAGTATTTACCTATTGTCATATTTTTAATCGCAAGCATATCAGTGTGCGGTCAAGGCGGTAAGGATATATTAGATAACAATAAAGACGTTTCAGAAATGAATAATTTAGAAATTGCAACAATAGGTGGTGGTTGTTTTTGGTGTATTGAAGCTGTGTTTCAAGAACTAAAGGGAGTTGAAAAGGTAGAATCAGGTTATGCCCAAGGGGATGTAAAAAATCCTAGTTATAAAGAAGTTGGTACAGGTAGTACTGGGCATAATGAAGTTGTTAGAGTTTATTTCAATCCCAAAATTGTAAGCTTTGTTGAAGTATTAGAGGTTTTCTTTACTGTGCACGACCCAACAACCTTAAACAGGCAAGGCAATGATGTAGGCACCCAATACCGTTCAGGCATTTACTTCCACAATGCTGAACAAGAAAAGACGGCAAATGAAATTATCGATAAACTAAACCAATCTGGCGCATACAATAGTTTAATTGTTACGGAAGTTGAAGAGGTAGGCGATTTTTATATTGCAGAACAATACCATCAAGATTATTACAGCTTAAATTCAAGCCAACCCTATTGCGCAATGGTTGTAAAACCTAAAGTAGATAAATTTAAAAAAGTGTTTGCTGATAGGGTTAAGGAAACCGCTAAGTAGTGGCATAAATCCCAGCTTCACCCAAAGCTTTTTTGGTTGATTCGGTAACATCTCCCTCAAAGTCTTTTTCATACCTAGCATCCAAAACGTAGGCCTTAATTTTAACATTGGTTGCAGGTTCATTGTCAAAATGATCGAAAAACAACACCTTAACAGGTTTATCTAAGTTTAGGTACTTGCTAGTAATTGCGGCTTCATAGGCTATTTTTCTAACTTGCTCAACTTTAATATTAATTGGTAACCAAATGTTTACTACAGCCATACAATCTAATGCGCCTGAGTTGGCATTGCTTACGGCTTCACTAATAATTACCGAGTTGGGTATGGTTACCATAGAGTCATCTAAAGTATTAATGGTCGTATTTCTCATGCCAATATTTACAACTTCACCATACTTTTCGCGGATTAAAATTCTATCGCCAATTTGAAATGGCCTATCAAAAATGATCATCAAACCACCAAAAATGTTCTTCAACAAGTCTTGTGCAGCAAAACCTAGTGCCAATGCAGATGATGCTAGTATTGGCCAAACCTTTTCAATGGTTAAATCAAAAAGGGTTACCAGCAAAGAGTAAATGGCAACAAACCAAATAATAACATTAATAATTGGCTTTATTCTTAAAATATATAGCCTGTATCTGTTAAAGCGATTCGATAGGTATTTGTAAATCCAGTTTAAAGCTTTAATACTCAACCAGGTAATTACAATTACAAAAAGTACAGTAAATATGTTTTTTGGATTAATTATCTCGGTAACCTTATTAATGGTTTCTCCAACATTTTCCTTGGTGCCTTCAACAATATCTTTACCACCCTCAATAGGGTCGGTGCCGCTTGGTTTTTTTAATTGTAACCAAAACATTGCCATTATAGCCAATATGTTGTAAAGCAAATTCATCAAACAAATTTTCTATTCAATCGTTCTTTTAACATTACAACCACCTCATTTAAGTAGAATAAGTTAATACGGTACTCATGTTCTGTATTTTTAAAATCCATTGCAACTATTAAATCCCTTTCTTTAAGTTTTTCTAACGTAAGTGTACTAGCGCGCTCCGAGTTTCTCAAAACCTTTTTCAACTCAGTAGCAGATAAGCTGGTGTGTTGTAAAATGGCGTCAAGTATAAATAACTCATCTAAGGTAAGGTTGGGTACTTTCGTACTTGATATTTCTCTAATATAAACCTTGGTTTCCGATACCCTAACTATGGCTTTTTTCCAATACAGCATAGCTCTACTTAAATTACCGCCTGCAAAAGCCAATAAATTCTTTTTAAAACGTTCTTCAAGCATTGCTTGCACCTTAGTTATATCTTCTTTTTTTAACTTTTTATAATACGATTTGGCAGCTAATAGTGGCTTTAAATAATAATTTTGATTGCTTTTGTTGCGCTCGTCCATAACCTGCTGCACAATGTTGTCTTTCAGCGGATTTATCCTTATCAGCGATAAAAAGTTTTCGGCAATTGCCTTTACTTGGTTTAAGTAATAGAAAGAATATTTATTAACAGTAACAATCCAAAAAATATGATGTTTGGTATTGTGCATTAACAATAGAAACTCATCTAATAAATTAAAGCCATTGATAGTTCTAATAAATAAACGCTCTATATTTTCAAACACAATTACTCTAGGCTCTTGGCTAACAACTGTATGTAGCTCAGCCAACTTTTGGCAATTACTTACCCCTAATTTTTCCGATAGTATTTTTAACAAGTCGCTATGAGCGCTAATGTTTTGGCTGTTTTCAATAGTTATAACGTTTTCAATATTGGTTGTTGCCACGTTTATAATTGACGACATTCCCGCGCCAGTTTCGCCAACCATTAACAACAAATTTTTCGAAATTTTCCAATTGGAGTAAGCCTTTTCAACCAATTGCAATTCTTCATCTCTACCCAATAATGCAGTGGGGTCTTTAACAGCGTCTAACGAAAACTTAGCTAAATATGCCTCAGGTATTTCGGCATGCTCTTCCAAATCTTCAATTGTGTGCATTTCAATTTCAGACTTGCCACTTAACTTATCATTAAGCCATAATTTTAGGTTGTTTACTTTCTCACTAAGTTTCAAGGAAGTTTAAAAGTACTAATAACTAGTATATACACGCAATAGCTATATATACAATATTTAGCAATGTGATTTTAATTGAACTACCTTTGCGGCTTACTTAAATAATTACATTGTCAACATTTGCTGAATTAGGTTTAAAGGAAGAAGTTTTAAAGTCTCTACCCGAATTGGGTTTTGAAAAACCGTCTGAAATACAAGAAAAGGCTATTCCTATATTAATAAAAGAACCAAAGAATTTTATTGGCTTAGCACAAACAGGTACTGGTAAAACTGGAGCATTCGCATTGCCTTTGGCGCATCACTTAGATGCTGATGAGCGCTATATACAAGCATTGGTTTTAACGCCAACACGTGAGTTAGGTCAGCAAGTGGAAGCACAAGTTGCAAAATTCACTAAATACACAAGAGGTATTCATAGTATTGCTGTTTATGGCGGATCTAGCATTGTTCAGCAAATTAAGAAGATTAAGCAAGGTGTTCATATTATTGTTGCTACACCAGGTAGGTTAATCGATTTAATGAATAGGGGTGCCGTTAAGTTAGATAGGTTAAAGTATGTGGTTTTAGATGAAGCTGATGAAATGTTAAACATGGGCTTCAAAGAGGATTTAGATTACATTTTGGAATCAACACCAGAAGAAAAAAGTACTTGGCTTTTTAGCGCTACAATGGCTAAAGAGATAAAGAAGATTGTTAAAAACTACATGCAAGATGCCATTGAAGTTTCAGTAAGAACTTCAGAAAATGTAGTAAATAAAGATATAGAGCATCAGTTTGTGCAAGTTAAAGGCACAATGAAAACTCAAGCACTTAAGCGAATAATGGATGCTTACCCTAAAATGCGGGCTTTGGTTTTTTGTAGAACTAAAAGAGATACCCAAAATGTTAGTGATCAACTAAAAAAAGAAGGTTATAGGGTAGATTGTTTGCATGGCGATATGGCACAAGCCCAACGCGACCGTGTGATGAAGAGTTTTAAAAGCCATCACTTAGAAGTTGTATTGGCTACTGATGTTGCCGCTAGAGGTATAGATGTGAATGATTTAACCCACGTTATTCATTATGCTTTGCCAGATGACAAGGCATATTATACACATAGAAGCGGTAGAACTGCAAGAGCAGGTAAAAAAGGCATTTCAATGGTTTTTGCCATGAAATCTGATAGTAGAAAAATTGGTTGGTTTGAAAGAGATTTAAAAATAAAGTTTAACAAAGTTGAGCTACCTACATTAACCGAAATACAAGCTATAAGAGTTGAAAGTTGGGCTGATGAAATATTGCTACAAGAAGTAGAACTTAATGAGCAGCAAATGGAAGCCGTTAAAAGTGCCCGCGAATTGTTGGTAGATGTTAAGAAAAGTGTTTTGGTTGATAAATTGATTGCCAACCAATTACAAAAACTAAACTTAACTAGCCAAGTAGAAGATTTAAATCACTCTTACAGCAATGATAGAGAGGGTAGAGGAAGAGACCGTGATGGCAGAGGCAGAAACGAAAGAGGCCGCGATAGAGATGGCGGAAGAAGCCGTGATAGAGATAGCGGAAGAGGTCGTGAAAGAGATAGTGGAAGAAGAGAAAGTGTTGGCAGAAGAAGAGATGAAGGTGAAACTCGCGAAAGAGTAAGCCGAAACAAAAACGATAATCGCTATTTTATAAATATTAGCCGAATGGATGGCGTTACACCAGGCAAATTGGTTTCTTTTCTAACAGAAACATCAGGTGTAAATGAAAAAAACTACAGCAATATTACCATAACCGAAAAGTGCGCCTATTTTGATGTAGACTTACAGTTTAATGATGGTTATAGTAAAATGGTTAATGGTGTAAAATACAAAGGCAGGGTAGTAAGATGTAATAGCGATAGTGACATCTCTAACTTTGATAACAGAAAGAGTGGCCGGTACAGCAAAGCTAAAAGCAAATCGTCTGGAGGTTACAGCGGCAGCCAAAGCAAGAGCTACAAAGGTAAGTCTAAATCCAAATCAAAGTCAGGCGGTTACAAAAAGAAACGCTATTAACTCTAGTACAATTAAATTAGCAAGCATAGGTGGTTTCAGAAATTAAATACATCTACCTTTGCGCCTTCAAAAAATTATGTTAAAATAGCTCGCCTCTTGGCGAGTTGTTAATATTTAAAGAGCCTCATGGCTCAGCAGAAAAAGTTACAATGCAATCAATCCGGAATATCGCTATTATAGCACACGTTGACCACGGTAAAACAACCTTGGTAGATAAAATCATCCATGCCTGTAAAACTTTAGGCGATCATAAGGAAGTTACCGACTTGTTGTTGGATAACAATGACTTAGAACGTGAGAGAGGAATTACCATTTTAAGTAAAAACGTATCTGTTAATTATAAAGATGTAAAAATTAATATAATTGATACCCCTGGTCACAGTGATTTTGGTGGTGAAGTTGAGCGTGTTTTAAAAATGGCTGATGGTGTATTGTTACTGGTTGATGCTTTTGAAGGACCAATGCCGCAAACACGATTTGTGCTAACAAAAGCTATTGAGTTAGGCTTAAAACCAATTGTTGTAGTAAATAAGGTTGATAAAGAGAATTGTACGCCAGATTTAGTACAAGATGCAGTTTTTGATTTAATGTTTAACGTAGGAGCATCAGAAGATCAATTGGATTTTGAAACGATTTTTGGTAGCGCAAAGCACAATTGGATGGCCAAAGATTGGCAAAAGCCAACAGAAGATATTATTCCGTTGTTAGATACTATTATTGAGCAAATACCTGAAGCTCCTTATAGAGAAGGCTTGCCGCAAATGCAAATCACTTCATTAGACTTTAGCAGCTTTACCGGTAGAATTGCCATTGGTAGAATATTTAAAGGCGATTTAGAGGCTGGTAAAGATTACATGCTTTGCAAAAAAGACAAGAATAAAAAAGTTAGAATTAAAGAGCTGTTTGTATTTACCGGCTTAGGTAAAACCAAGGTAGATAAAGCAAGAAGTGGCGACATAGTTGCTTTAGTTGGTTTAGATGATTTTGAAATTGGTGATACAGTTTCAGATTTAGAAAATCCTGAAGCATTAACTCGTATTGCAGTTGATGAACCTACCATGAGTATGTTGTTTACAATTAATAATTCCCCATTTTTTGGTAAGGAAGGTAAATTTGTTACATCTCGACATTTAAGAGATAGACTGTATAAAGAAACTGAGAAAAACTTAGCATTAAGAGTAGAAGACACTGATAGAGAAGATCGTTTTAATGTTTATGGAAGAGGAATCCTCCATTTATCTGTTTTGATTGAAACAATGCGTAGGGAAGGGTATGAATTACAGGTTGGTAAACCAGTTGTAATTATAAAAGAAGTTGATGGTGTGCAATGCGAACCTTTTGAAACATTGGTTATAGATGTACCAGAAGTTTCTGCAGGTAAGGCCATTGAGTTGGTAACTCAACGTAAAGGTGAGTTGCAAGTAATGGAGCCAAAAGGCGATTTACAACACTTGGAGTTTGATATACCAAGTAGGGGTTTAATCGGATTAAGAAGTAACATCCTTACAGCTACTGCAGGTGAGGCAGTTATGACTCATAGATTTAGAGCTTACGAACCAATGAAAGGTGAGTTGAGCACAGTACTAAAAGGCTCTATGGTTAGTATGGAAGAAGGCCAAGCCTTAGGATTTTCATTGGCTCGTTTACAAGACAGAGGTAAGTTTTTTGTGGAGCCAGGAGACAAGGTTTATAAAGGAAT
>Ga0114956_1002945_pt1 | contig 13248 bp, 8 predicted proteins | sample MaitaG_FD_87304 | JGI IMG/M metagenome (GOLD analysis project Ga0114956, IMG submission 87304) | Marine algal microbial communities from Maine, USA - Maine_Asex2 metaG | ecosystem: Host-associated > Algae > Red algae > Unclassified | place: Maine, USA | collected 2015-01-05 | reverse complement strand
ATCCGGATTTTTCACAAAACGCATTGATCTACATTTCGTATGTCTCGCAAAGGGAAGATACCTATGCCCTGAAAGTTATTCGAGCAAAATTGGAAGACAATTCGCTGCAGGAAATCACAACACTGCTGAATCCTGGACCCTATGTGCCGGGACTATTTCATTTTGGAGGGGGTATGACATTTGGAAACGATGGAAACCTGTACATCACGGTTGGCGAGCGTCTATTTTACGAAGGGCTAAAGGAAGGTCTGGCCATCGCTCAGGATGTGACCGACGAACGTGGAAAAATCTACCGGATACGACCGGATGGAAGCATTCCAGACGATAATCCTGATTTTGGCAGCAATGCTGTTGAAGGCTTGTACGCTACTGGTATTCGCGCAGCACAGGGCATCACCCGACGACCTGGCAGTGATGAGATTTGGTTTTCGGAGCATGGCACTGTGCAGGGAGATGAGGTAAATCTACTCATAGCGGGTGCCAACTATGGCTGGCCAAACGTTACCTCGGGACGATACCGAACGGAAAGTTATGAGCCCGCAGAAATTGATGGAAGTACGTACACTGATCCAGTGCATTACTGGCAGCAGACTGTTGCCCCGACAGGTCTCAAATTTTATTCAGGCTCAGAGTTTCCAGAATGGGAGGGCAATTTAATTGTACCTGGATTGTCGCGAGGTAGCTTGTGGCGACTTTCCCTCGATGGGCAGCAAGTAAAACAAGTGGAAGAATTATTTGTCGATGATCGCGTGCGCACCCGCAAGGTGGCCATAAGTCCTCAGGGTAAGATATATCTGCTCACGGATGAGGACGATGGTAAAATAATAGAGGTGAAGCGGTGATTAAGAAAAAAAGGCGGGGGATTGAGGGCCTGCCTGCCGGACAGGCAGGGATGGAATTTTCATATCTTTCTTACAAAACCATATGACAAAAAAGAACGTTATGAAAAAAGTCAAGGTAAGCCAAGAAGTCTTTGACCTCTATGATGATTATGCACACAATAAGCTAGATCGCCGCCAATTTGTAGATAAACTAAGCATGTATGCAGTGGGAGGTCTCACTGTCCCCGTTTTACTTAATTACCTGATGCCAAACTATCAGGATCAAATTCAGATAGCAGAAGACGATCCACGACTGAAAACCGAAACAATCGAATATCAATCGGAAAAGGGTGGGGGCACCATCAAGGCCCAGCTCTCACGACCGGCAGATGCCGCAGGAAGATTACCGGGTATCGTGGTGGTGCATGAAAATCGCGGCCTCAATCCCCACATTGCCGATGTGGGCCGTCGTGCAGCCTTGGCCGGATTTGTTTCAATTTCACCGGATGCGCTTACTCCATTGGGTGGCTATCCAGGCAATGACGACGATGGTCGGGCATTGCAAAGAGAGCGTGACCGCAGTGAGATGCTGCAAGATTTTATTGCTGCATTTGAACTCCTCAAAGGTCATGCAGAATGCACCGGCAAGGTGGGGGTAGTTGGCTTTTGCTTTGGAGGCTCAATTTCTAATTTGATGGCTGCACATTGTCCAGAACTTGCAGCTTCAGTACCGTTTTATGGAGGCCAGGCTCCGATCGAAGATGTGCCAAATATTAATGCTCCATTGCTACTTCAATATGCGGAAAACGACAAGCGTGTCAATGCGGGATGGCCTGCCTATGAAGTTGCCCTAAAAGAGCATGGCAAGATATATGAGGCTCATCTGTATCCTGGCACCAATCATGGGTTTCACAACGATACAACTCCACGATTTAATCCGGATGCAGCGAAGTTAGCCTGGGATCGTACCATCGCATTTTTTAAAACGCATCTGAAAGGTTGAAAAATGGAAATTGTCATCGCCATATTGATCGGCCTGGTGGCGCTACTGCATCTATATTTTCTTTGGTTTGAAATGTTTGCCTGGGAAAGCAGAGGTCCTAAAATATTCCGAAGTTTTCCGAAAGAATTGTTTGGCAAGACCAAAGCAATGGCTGCAAACCAGGGGCTCTACAATGGTTTTTTGGCCGCTGGATTAATTTGGACCTTTTTTATTCAGGATGTAGGGTGGAATCAAAATGTCGCCTTATTCTTCTTGAGTTGTGTTGCTGTAGCAGGAATCTACGGTGCATTGACGGCAGATAAGAAGATCTTATTTGTGCAAGCATTGCCGGCAATAGTGACGATTGCGCTGATTTTACTTTTCTAGTCACCAATAGTGACCGTATATTTATACACATCTGCATTCCATAGGTGATCAGGATCTTGACCAATCTTAGAAAGGTAGATTTCGAATTCAAGTGTTTCTGGATTTTCAATAACTGAGAAGTTGGAGAGTTGCACCCCCTCCGGATCTCCAGACCTACGATCGTCTATTAGTATGGCTGAGTTTTTAACAACGCTGACATTTTCTTCATCAATTTGAAAAAGATAAAGCGGGTAGCGAGGACTATTTCCATCGGGCAGGGTAGTGGTTACATTTGCCAACCAATAGAGTCGACCATCTTTATTGGATCTAATCATTGTATGGATCGAAGCGGGTGAGTAGAATCGACTGCCATCATCGTAGGTTAATTCCCTAGCTTGAGAAATTGTTTTTCCTCCATCATTTGAGGTGAGGAACCATTTTCGTGCTTGCAAGGAATCGGGCTCGGTGGTGTGGGCCCGTCCCAAAACATTGCTGCCTCGACAAATAATTAATAGGTGATCGTTTTTCAAAATCGCCAGATCCAGCTCGAGCAGGCCCCTTGAAGAAATATTGGGATCAATATACTGCTGGTTGGAAGCGGTCCATTGCTGCGTTTTGACATCGCGACGCATTAATACGGCCCCCCCTTGCCCAACTGCGTTCGCTTGCTCTCGCCTGAAGCAACTCATGGGGTAAAATGCAGTGCCGTCGTCGGCGAGCACTATTTTATGACCCATGAATGCTCGATTTGTGCGCAGATACAGTGAGTCAAACGGGTTGTCTTCATCAAAATTGGGCCCCGATTCATATTTCAGTTCTTTGGCTACACCATTTTCTAAAATCAGGCAGTGATCAATATAGGCCAGATTTGAGTAATCATAGAGCTCCTTGCCTGGAAACTGGCGACGCATCATATATTGATATTGAATGTTTAATATCGGATCAAAGGTATACGTGCCTGGGTAATTAACCAATCCACCTCCTGGCAGTTGCTGAGTGGCGAGAGGTATCGGTATAAAGTCAGACCAAGTCTTGCCGTTGTCTTTTGAGATGCGCTTCTGAAAATTGATGTAGCTGTCTGAGATTGAGGAAAATTTATGACTTTCTTGCCGAGTCAGTTTATCATCCATCTTATCGACGGTAATCCATCGTGCCGTATCCTTCGAAAAAGAAGAATAATATATCTCGGTCTTGACCGCCGTCGTTTTTTGCGCACAATCAGAGAAAACGGGAATGAGCATGCACAAGATTGCCAAGCGCGAGCAGGTTGTTAAAGTAGTGGACATGAGCGTTTCTTGTTAATTCGCAAATATTGGTTTTTTTGTCGAAAAAACAAGAGCCGAGAGGGTAATCCCTCTCAGCTCCCTAGCTCAACGATTTATTATAGCTATCTCAAGACAATTATGGGCTTTGTGATTACCTGATTATTGATGGTTACGACCCTTAGATAGTATGTACCTGGATTCACATCCGCAACATTCACTGATAATTGTTGACTGTCTCCTACAGGAATTGTTCTGATTACTTCTCCCAGAGAGGAAACGAGCTGCATTGTACCACTGATTTGATCGTTCAGATCGACTGAAAAGTAGGTTGATGTAGGATTGGGGTAGACCTGCAGCGAAATGAATGGCGCGTGCCGGGCTTGCTGCCCGAGGTCTGATTCGGGTTGTGCAATAACCCGCTCAGCCGTTTCCTCTTCCAAATGTCTTGGAGCCTCTTGATTGCTTGTCAGCAGTTCAACCGAGTTGGTGTTTGCTGCTGGTGCTAATTTTGCTTGGACTGGTTCAGCCACACATCCTCTGATTTGCGTATGACGTATTCGCATCGTTCTTCTGTCGGACCTGGTTCCGATGTCTGCATTATCCAACGTAATTGTGATGGAAGCCACTGGGCCTGGTAACGAGACTTCGGTTCTATTTACTTCATCGCCCCGGAAGACAAGGGAGCCTTCGCCGCCGAGGCCATCTGTAAATGAAATTGTAACCCGCTCCACAAAGCTACGCCTGGTGCCCACTCCTCTGGATCCCATGCCTCTCAGCCCAAGAGTTACGTCCGACACTCCTGGACCTAGTTCGTATGTGAGCGTTGCACTTTCGTCTCCGGGTGCTTCCAAACGAGCAGAGCGCTCTAGTCTTCTTTCGGTGCAGCATGCATCGGATAGTATTCCATCGCAATTGTAATCGGGATCACCGCACGCTTCGAAAGCACCTGGATAATAAATGCCGTCGCTGTCGTCGCAGTCGTTGCCATTATCTACATATCCGGCGGGTGGATCACAAGCCGCAACTGCCGTAGCAGGATCTCCAAAACCATCACCATCGGTGTCAGCATAATAAACATCGGTCGGATCGCTGGTTACTCCATCGCAATTATAGTCGGGATTGCCACAGACTTCGGTTGCGCCTGGGTTGTAAAGTGCATCGGTGTCGTCGCAATCTGTGTTATTTGCTACATATCCTGCTGGTGCTTCGCAAGCAGACAGTGCAGCGTTCGGATCTCCGTAGCCATCACCATCTGTGTCAGCATAATACAAATCGGTAGTGTCATTTGTTTCGCCGTCGCAATTGTAATCGGGATTACCACAGACTTCGATTGCATCTGGATTGTAAAGTGCATCGGTGTCGTCGCAGTCTCTGTTATTTTCCACATATTCTTCAGGGCGCTCGCATGCGACTATTGAGTCATTTGCGTCGCCAAAACCATCTCCGTCGATGTCGGCATAATATACATTGATTGGGTCGCTGGTTTCTCCATCGCAATTGTAATCAGGATCGCCACACACTTCGATCGCATCTGGATTATAACTTGCATCTGTATCGTCGCAATCATCGGCGTTTTTGACAAGATCTTCGGCGGGTCCGCATGAAAGAATAGGAAAGTTTGGATCACCAAAGCCATCACCATCATCATCGATATAGTAGATGTCGGTGGGCTCAGAAATAATGCCATCGCAATTGTAATCGATGAAACCGCATCCTTCGGGCGCTCCTGGATAGGTATTTCCGTTGCTGTCGTTGCAGTCTGTATTGTCAGTTACATAAAATGCAGGTTGCTCACAGGCGACAATAGAATTATTTGCATCTCCAAATCCATCTCCATCGTTGTCCTTGTAGTACGTTACAGCAACTTCCACGACGCCATCGCAATTGTAATCGGGATCACCGCACGCTTCGAAAGCACCTGGATAATAAATTCCGTCGCTGTCGTCGCAGTCGTTGCCATTATCTACATATCCGGCGGGCTGTGTTTCAGCCTCTATGGTAATGCTGGGATCACCAAAGCCATCGCCATCGCTATCTAAGAAATACAAAGTGAGGGCAGCAGGTGAATTGTTGGCTAACGCAGAGCCAGGTGTTATAGTGGTGATTGCGAGAATAAAAGAAAAAAGGAAATACGTGTTGAAGACTTTCATGATTTAAAGATTTTAGTACGCAGTACTTGATTTTAATTATTAGCCTCGATTTTCATTAAACCAGGAAATCCGATAGGACTAAATAATCTTGTAATAAAATGTATTTGATTACAGTACTAATGACCGGGATATTGGTCTGAATGGTATTTACAATTACATGAATGTCGCTTCTTATTTCTGGATCACCTAACAATTTGGCTATACGTAAATGTATTGTTGTAAAGCGTAGACCTTTGGTCAAAGCCTCTTTTTTGAGTCGAGGTGGTGCACCGAGTTCATAATCTTACAAATCCCGATCTTCGATTAGTACCTTAGATGCAATAGTTAAACTGTATCTAATGAGATTTCTCTACCTCTGCTTGATTGCAAGCATCCTCGTATCTGGCCATGCCATGGCTCAGTCGACTAGTGATTCCTTAATCAATGATAAGCTTGTAATGGGTCTGAAACTCCGTAACATTGGCCCAGCCATGACTTCGGGTCGAATTGCCGACATCGCCATCCATCCTACCAATCAGAACATCATGTATGTGGTCGCTGGCTCGGGCAATCTTTGGAAAACAGAAAATGCAGGCACGACCTGGAAGCCCATCTTCGAAAAATACAAGAGCTATTCTCTCGGCTGCATCACCTTAGATCCTTCCGATCCAAACCGGATTTGGCTGGGCACCGGTGAAAATGTAGGAGGAAGACATGTCGGTTTTGGGGATGGAATATATTTCAGTCCAGATGGCGGAAAATCATGGAAGAACATGGGTTTGAAGAAGTCCGAGCACCTTTCGAAGATCGTCGTGCATCCCACCAACTCACAAATTGTATGGGTGGCTGCTCAAGGACCACTTTGGAGCAAGGGTGGCCAGCGTGGGCTTTATATGACTACCGATGGGGGCAAAACCTGGACACGTACCTTGGGTGATGTCGAGTGGACGGGCGTGACTGATGTGGTCATTGATCCGAGTAATCCAGATCGATTGTATGCAGCTACCTGGCAAAGACATCGTACCGTGGCTGCCTATCTTGGCGGTGGTCCTGGATCAGGATTGAATCGCAGCTCCGATGGTGGTGAGACCTGGGAAAAGCTCTCAAGTGGATTGCCTTCTTCAAATCTGGGTAAAACCGGGTTAGCCATCTCACCTTTTGATAGTGATCGCATCTATGCTGCACTTGAGGAAGACCGCACCAAGGGCGGCTTGTACATGTCTACCGATCGTGGCGCATCCTGGACGAAGCAATCTGATATGGTGTCAGGGGGAACCGGACCGCATTACTATCAAGAATTGTATGCCGATCCCCATCACGAAGGACGCCTGTATTTAATGAATAATGTGGTTTCGATCTCGAACGATCATGGCAAGACCTATACGTCCATGAATGAAGATAAAAAGCACGTGGACACGCATGCCATGGCATTCCGAAAATCTGATCCTAACTACGTCGTGATGGGTACGGATGGGGGAGTGTATGAGTCTTTTGATCAAACCAAGACCTGGAGATTTGTGCGCAATCTTCCACTGGTTCAATACTACAAAGTGGCGGTCGACGATGCTGAACCCTTCTACAATATCTATGGCGGCACGCAGGACAACGGCTCGCACGGAGGTCCTAGCCGCACTATGAAGTCTTCGGGCATTCATAACAGCGACTGGCGGGTGGTACTTGGAGCCGACGGTCATCAATCTGCTACAGAGCCGGGCAATCCCAATATTTCCTATGGGGAGTATCAGCAGGGATGGCTCTTTCGGATTGACCATACGACCGGCGAAAGCACCTTCATCCAACCCCAAGCCGGCGAAGGAGATCCGCATGAACGATTTAATTGGGATGCACCGATATTGGTGAGTCCACATGATCCTAAACGACTTTATTTTGCCTCTTACCGCGTTTGGCGGTCAGATAACCGTGGCGATGACTGGGAAGCAGTTTCTGAAGATCTTACCCGAAATGAAGAGCGTCTCTCACTGCCCATCATGGGGCAGACCCAGAGCTGGGATAATGCCTGGGATGTGGGGGCCATGTCAAATTACAACACGATTACTTCGCTGGCAGAATCTCCACTAGTCGAAGGTTTGCTTTACGCTGGTACCGACGATGGCATTATTCAGGTATCTGAAAATGGAGGCGAAGACTGGACGAAAACAGAAGTAAATAAAATAAGAGGCGTGCCTGCTCGCGCTTTTGTCAATGATATTCGGGCAGACCTTTTTGATGAAAACACGGTGTATGTGGCCATGGATCACCACAAGAGTGGAGACTACTCTCCCTATTTATTTAAAAGTACCAACCGAGGTGGGACGTGGACCTCGATGACAGGCAATCTTCCAGACACGCTGATGGTTTGGCGTTTGGTACAAGATCACGTAAATCCCAACTTGCTTTTTTTAGCAACTGAATACGGAATTTATTTTACCCTTGATGGAGGAAGTAAATGGATAAAATTAAAGGGCGGCGTCCCGACCATTTCATTTCGTGATGTTACGATTCAGCGTCGGGAAAATGATTTGGTGGGAGCATCTTTTGGACGCGGATTTTATGTGCTGGATGATTATTCTGCCTTGCGAAACATTACCAGTGAAATGCTCGAACAGGAAGCGGTATTATTTGAGACAAGAAAAGCATATTGGTATCAGGAACACGACGAACTCTACGGCCAAGGTAATGCTGAGTATGCGGCAGAAAACCCTGCCTATGGTGCGACCTTCACGTATTATTTAAAAGAAAAAATAAAATCACTCAAAGAGCAGCGCAAGGAAACCGAAAAGGCCTTGGTCAAAGATAAGAAGGCGGTGCCCTTTAATGGGTGGGAATCACTTGAAGCGGAAACCCGACAAGAGACGCCCGCCATTTATTTGACTGTGCGTGATGCAGCAGGTAAAATGGTAAAGCGTATCAAAGGAAAAAATAGCAAAGGAATAAGTCGAGTTGCCTGGGATCTGAGTTTGTCTTCCAAAGATGTGGTGCCACTCAGGGCTCCTTCACGCAGTGGTCAGAATTTCGGAGGTGGCGGTCTCAAGACTGTACCCGGTACGTATTCAGTGACGCTTTCAAAACTCGTGGATGGCATGTGGACCGATCTTAGTGAGCCCCACGAATTTGAGGTTGCACCGCTCAAGGAGCCGTCGATCAAAGGTGCAACTCAGGAAGACATCCTGGCATTTCATGAAGAGTTTAGCCAGTATCGACAAGATCTTTCGATGGTGCGCATGAAACTCAGCAAAAATTTACAAAAGGTGGATGCGTTGAGAAGGGCATTGGCAAATGCAGATGACTCTCCTCCCGAATTAATTGGTGAATTATTTGCAGCCAAGCAAATGCTGGAAGGAATCGACAAAAAAGTAAATGGTCTGAAAAGTAAAAATGAAGTTGGTGAGCGAAATGCGCCCTCTGCCTCAGGTGGGATGTTTATGGGCTTTGTTGCTCTGGGTGGCACGTATGGACCGACTGGAAATCACAAGGCAGCATTTGCACGAAGTGCAAAAATGTTGAGTGCAGTTAAAAATGATCTGCAAAATATCGTGGAAAATACGATCTCCTCGCTAGAGGAAAAGGTTGCTGCTACGGGAGCGCCGATGATAGAGGGTCAGGGGTTTTAGAAGTCAAAGTCTTTTGAATGGCACGTTTGTGATATTTTTCCATCTGACTACTCATCAGGTGGAAGGCTTTTACAAAATACAGGCCTTGAGGTAGTTGAGTAATGTCAATGCTATGAGAATCACCCGAACCATTGATCGTCTGATAAACCGTTCCATTGGCACTCAAGATTTTTATGCGATACTGATCCACTTCACCAGTAATTGTAAATAAATCAGATAGATGAAGATCGCGTTGCCTCACGCGGATGCAAAGGTTTAGGAGGCATCACTGAGTGCCAATTCAAATTTGAATGAAACGGACACTAAAGCAAACATAAATGTATATTAGAAATTGCGGTGTTGAATAGATTATTGCAGAATATGACGAAGTCAATTTATACGATTGCATTCCTTTTTGTGTGCACTATTACCTTCGCACAACAAGACATTTTTATTGAAACAGAGTCCTTTCTGGACAAAGGTGGCTGGCTGGTAGACCCCCAGTTTGTCGAGCAAGTAGGATCTCCGTACTTGATGGCCCACGGCATGGGAGAACCGGTTGCCAATGCCAGAACTACTGTGGAGATGAGTGAGTCTGGAAGGTACAACGTCTGGGCACGCACCAAAGATTGGGTGCCCGGCAACTGGGAGCCACCCGGCAAATTTCACATTGCCGTAAATGGTAGAGAGCTTCCTAACACCCTTGGGCTGACTCCCGAATGGGGTTGGGAGCTGGCCGGTCCGATAGAATTGTCAGCTGGCGAACTTTCGTTGGAATTAATTGATCTGACCGGATTTAATGGTCGTTGCGATGCTATATATCTTAGCACGACAGACACCCCACCTCCCGCGGCTGGTGAAGATTTGGCTGCGTTTCGGATTGAGAAACTCAGCGAATCACAGGCTCCTGCTCAATCACAGCGGTATGATCTGGTCGTGACTGGTGGAGGATTGGCAGGATGTGCATCCGCTATTGCAGCAGCCGAGCAGGGGCTCAAAGTTGCTTTGATCCACGATAGACCATTGCTAGGAGGCAATGCAAGCAGCGAAATCCGGGTGCACACCCTGGGTATTTACGGTCACTACGATCGAATTTTAAAAATGATTGACACGGAGCATTATCCCAATGGTTCGTCGGATGCAATATTTGATCAACAGAAGCGTGATGCAAATGTCAAGCGCTATGAAAATATAGACTTACACTTGAATTGGCGGGCGTACGATGCGGTTGCCATCGAGGATACCATTCGGTATGTGGATGCGCGGCAGACTGCGACCGGAGAGCGCAAGCGGTTTGAGGCTCCGCTTTTTGTCGATGCGACAGGAGATGGCTGGATCGGCTATTGGGCGGGAGCAGAATTTACCTACGGCCGAGAGAGTGTGTATAAATATGGAGAAGCGTGGGACAAATGGGGGGAGCTATGGAGTCCTGAAGTGGCTGATAATTTTGTGATGGGATCTTCCATCTTATGGCAAACCGAGATCGCTGACATACCTTTTAGTTTTCCCTCCCTTCCCTGGGCGAAGGATGTGGCAGGAGATCATGAGGCTGTTGCAGGAGAATGGTATTGGGAATTTTCCCGAAATGACCTTCATCAAATTCATGATGGCGAAGAAATTCGGGACCACATGTTGAGGGCCATTTTCGGTTCGTTTAGCAATGCGAAAAAAGACACTGCAAATACCTACTATAGATTGCAGTGGGTTTCGTATTTGCTGGGCAAAAGAGAATCTCGGAGATTTGTGGGAGATCATATTTTTACCCTCAATGATGTTGTGGACGATGTCATGTTTCGGGATTCTGTGGTGGCTGAAATTCGGGAAATTGACGTCCACTATCAGCAGAATTTAGTAGATGCATCTAAACCAGATTTTCTTTCCAAGGCTTTGTTTTTTGAAACGGATCGCTACCATATACCATATCGCAGCCTCTACTCTAGAAATATTCCGAATTTATTTATGGCGGGCAGATGTTTCAGCACTTCGCACGTCGGCCTAGGAGGGCCACGCGTAATGCGCACTACGGGGCAGATGGGGGCGGCAGTTGGCTTGGCGGCCTCGCTGTGTCATAAATATAATGTGACACCTCGGGAGGTTTATCAAGAGTATATGGATGAATATTGGGACCTGATCATTATTCAAAAAGGGCTGAAAAATTAAGTTAGCATGTATTTTTCACCTATGGTAAAATTCACATCGCTGTGCCTTTTCCCTTTGCTTTGGAGTTTTCTTTTTCTGACTAATTCGACTTCTACTCCGGAGCTCCTATTGATGAAGGATGAATACACCCGGATTGCAAAGCAAAAATTCATTGATACTTTTCATGGCAAGGATACGACCATGGAGCACGAGCTATTTCTTCTTACTGATTCATTGGATAGACCACTCATGTATTTTTCAGATATTCAGACACCTGTTTGCATTGATAATATTTGCAAACCATTGTTTATCAAAATTTACTGGAATCTCCTCGGCAGTTATGTTGGGTTTGATGCGATCGAAGATCAGCCAATGACTAAATATGATCATGATCTATTTGAAAGGGAAGACAAGTTGGTGTTTCATCGACTTTTGCAAGACAGGCATTCTGTTTTAGAACGCAGATCACTCAGCGCGCTGTTTGACCCAAGCAAAGAGCCTGGGAAACAAATTGAGTACAAGGGTCAGAAGGTTGATGGAATTTCTGGTGCCACTCGCAAGGAGATCAGTAAAAGTGTTGTGCCTGGTGCCCTTTTTTCATGCTACACCGCATGGCACCTTGCAAATGGAGAAGTGATCAGCAAGATGAAGACAAATTTGCAGACCATATTGTCACCTTCATTGCTGGACTATCTTTTGCAATCTAAGTACGAAGACTACCAGTACTTTGCGCTTCGTCACCTGGATAGTGCAGCGATAAGGACCGCCTTCACCCGCATTGCAAAGATCTACACCTCTGCAAATGCATTAACGAAGTCTTATATTCTCAAGAAATTGCCTCCTTCAGTTTGGAGTGTGCAACAAAGTGCTTCGCAGGTCTTTAACTTATACCAGGTGAGTGATGTGAACGCCAGATCATTGTTGATTGGCAAATTAGAGCAATCTCATCCCGTCGGGTATGACATCCTTGCCCAGCACGTCAAAACCATGACTCGAAATCAACTGATCGCTTATTTATCGTCATTGCGTAGTCATGCAGATGTGAGCGAATCTACCAGAAGCCATTTGGAAAATGCGTCTCAAAATCCTGAATGCACCTACAGTTATTTGATTGACGATTTCCTTAAAGAATGAAGTAAGTCAGCAGATTGAAAGGACGGGGCGGCATTATCGTTCTTGCAGATGCAGCACAAGCTGCATCCGAACGTATAGGTTTAGTTGAATATCACGCTTTTGTAGGGAGGCCATGATCTCAATTCCAGCCAGCGTCTTCCCAGGCCGAACTGATCATTTCCTGAAGTTTCTGGCGGGCGAAGTTGATACGGCTCTTTACTGTGCCGATGGGAATATCTTTCGATTCGGCGATTTCGTCGTATTTGTATCCCTCAATGTGCATGACAAATGTCTCGCGGCTTTTCGGACTTAATTTTTCCATGCAATCAAGGATGTACTGGGCGGACATGGCAGTCTCGCCGATGGGTTCAGCAGTGACATGGGATTCAACTGCAAACATCATATCTTCAATGGATAAACTGACATTTTGTCTTCGTTTACGCCGATTGTATTTAGTGATGAAGGTATTTTTCATGATGGTGAAAGACCAATTCTTGAAGCTGGTCCCTTTTCGGAATTTCTCGAAATTCTTAAATAGCTTGATGACCGTTTCCTGCACAAGGTCTTCTGCTTCCATAGTATTTTTTGTCAAACTGTAGCTGAAGGCTTTTAGGCTGTCGATGTGTTTCGAGTAGAGATTTTCGAACGGTGTTTTTTCAATTAGTATTTGCATAAATAATGTCTATTGTTTATACAAATATAGCAATTGCTAATTAAAAACACAAAAAATAGTGCATAAAATTTACAAAACGACTAAAGTCTCCTGCAAATACGACGTTGTAGGGGAGTAGGAGGCTCAATGCAGGATCTATCCTACATCCTTGGCTGCTTCAATCATGTTCT
>Ga0114956_1002941_pt1 | contig 13255 bp, 11 predicted proteins | sample MaitaG_FD_87304 | JGI IMG/M metagenome (GOLD analysis project Ga0114956, IMG submission 87304) | Marine algal microbial communities from Maine, USA - Maine_Asex2 metaG | ecosystem: Host-associated > Algae > Red algae > Unclassified | place: Maine, USA | collected 2015-01-05 | reverse complement strand
GTCGGTAGCGCGCATCTCGAGCGGAATCTCGGTGTCTGATTCGAGGCGGTTGGCATCGACAACGTCGAGCAAATCGCGCGACCACAGCGATACCAACGTGTCGTCGTCGACCGGCCGACGTGACGCGACGTCGACGAGTGCGGTTGCAGCACTGGCGAACGGCATCTGCCCGGTCACTGGCGGCTCGGGAACTTCATAGCGACGCAGATCAGGAAGGTCAGCGGCACTGGTTTCGAGTCGGTCGAGCAGATCGTCGACCTCTTGGGCGCGGCGCTCGTGCTCAACATCAACGCGACGCTTCTTGTTCGTGCTTGCGCCTCGACCGCTAAACGCAACAAACGCGAGCCCGCCAAAAAGCATCAGCGGAAGCAGAGACACGCCGTCGCCAACTGGGTTGCGGTCGCTGGTCGTGCGCGGCGTTGGTACCGGTGCTGATGATCCGCCCCGCACCTCGTTCTCAAACGACGCTTCGATCGTGCCGAGTATGGCGGCGACACCCGAGTCCCAGTTGCCATTGCGAAAGCTCGGGCCTGCGGTACCGAACACGGTGTCGGCGCTCGGGATGACGTTTTGCACGTTGGGGCCGGCAGTGATCCATCCTTGGTCATTGCGGGTGTCAACAACGACGACGACACCACCGGAATCGCCCGTGCGGTCCTTGACGACCCAGGTCTCACCGATCTCGTTGGCGAGATCCTCTGCCCCGCCGGGTGCGCCATCAATCAAGATCACGGCGACTTCGTGCCCGTAAGTGGCGACGATGCGGTTCGCGCTCTCTTCGAGAGCGAGGCGATCATCGAGAGCGCCGTCGACGTCGGTGATGTAGCCCTGGCATGTCACCCCGCTGACTTCGGGGCAGGTTGCGGTGTCTGCCTGGGCCTGGGCGGTCGCGCCAAATGCGCCACCCAGAGCCACGACGGCCAGAGCGACGGTGGCCACGACGCAGATAAGGCGCCGGGCGACGGCGCAGCGTGGTGATGCGGGGGCTGGTTGCACGATGTTCTCCATAGTCAACGTGTCGGGGTCAACGTGTACGCCGAGCGTTGCGGTCTTCGAGTGCAACGTACTGCCACGTGACCTCGTAGCGGGTTTCAACGTTTCGATCGGCTCGACATTCCCGACGTCAAGCTCGAACAACCTCGATGCCTTGCTCAGCCAGCTCGGCGAGCGCCGCTACACCGGTCTCGGAGGCGACTGCCGCGCAGTAGTCGGCGAGCACCCGGGTGGCGAAGCCGTTGGCGTGCGCGTCAAGAGCGGTTGCCTTGACGCAGTAGTCGGTGGCGATGCCGACGACGTCGACCTGTTGGATCTCGTTGTCGCGCAACCACTTCGCGAGTGGCGAAGCGCCCGTACCAGCAAAACCTTCGAAGCCGCTGAAGCTCGCACTCGTCGCACCTTTGCTGAAGATCTCGTCGAAATCGACGGTCAAGTGATCGTGGAAGGCCGCTCCGGTGGTTTCTGCCTCGCAGTGGCGGGGCCAGGTGTTCACAAAGTCGGGTTCGTGACCCTCGGGCGCCCAGTGATCGCCGGGTTCGATGTGCCAATCACGAGTCGCGACGATGTATCGATATCGCTCGCCACCTTGCTCGGCGACCAGTTCAGAAATGTTGGCGGCAACTGCGGCGCCGCCGTCGACACCCATCGAGCCGCCCTCGCAAAAGTCGTTTTGCACATCGACGACGATCAACGCAGTTGTGGAGGCAGTCATGGGGTCTCTTCGAGTTCGATGCCGATCCAGGTTGTCGGGATCGCTGGAGTGTTGTGCGGTTCGGGCCGGCGGAACTCAGGGCGAAGTCGGCTGCGACGGTCCGCGCATCGGTCACGAGCGTGCTGCACATCGAACGTCGTCACGACATTGCCTTCGCGCATCACGGGCAGCTGGGGTTGGAGTGCGGTCTCGCTGATGTCGACCGGCAACACAGATAGCACTTCGGCGCCCCAGAACCCATCGTTGCCGAGGGTGCGATGCACATGCTTGCGACCACCGATCGTGCGCTTACCCGGCGAGAGCTTGCCGACCGCTCGCGGTGGATCGCCCGGTGCCCCATCGTCGATCGACACCAACTTGTAGACCATCGATGCCGTCGGGTGGCCTGAACCGGTAACGAGGCGGGTACCAACGAGGTAGGCGTCGATCGGTGCGCCCGCTGCTTCGAACTCTGCGATACGAAACTCGTCGAGGTCGCTCGAGACCACGATGCGACAGTCAGCGGCGCCAAGTTCGTCGAGTAGCGCTCGCGCTCGTTTGGCATCGACCAGCAGATCGACCGAGTCGATGCGTACGCCGCCGATCGTTGGGCCGACGACATCTACTGCGTTGCGAATGCCCTGTTCGACATCGAACGTGTCGACCAGGTACGTCGAACTGGCGCCCATCGCCGTGAACTGCGCCTCGAACGCATGCTTCTCGCTGGGGTGCGCCAGCATGAACGCATGCGCCGTCGTGCCACCGGTGGGGATGCCGTAGCGTCGGCCGGCTTCGAGGTTCGAGGTCGTGTCGAACCCCCCGATGTGGGCGGCCCGTGCTGAGGCCACCGCGGCGTCAGGGTCGGTGCGTCGGCTTCCGCCATCGATCAGCGTGCGGCCGTTGGCAACATCGGCCACCCGAGCTGCGGCGCTTGCGATTGCGCAGTCGTGATTAAGCACTGATAGGGCGACCGTTTCGAGCACGACGCACTCAGCGAAGCTGCTCTCGACTGTCAACACGGGGCTGTAGGGGAAGAACAGCTCGCCATCGGCGTACCCGGTCACATCGCCGCTGAAGCGATAGCTGGCCAACCAATCGGTCATCGGCCCTCGTTCGACCACCCCGGCGTTCACCAGATGGTCGATGGCAGCCGCGCTAAAGCGAAAGTTCTCAATAGCTTCGATGACCCGGTTCATTCCGGCCACCACGCCATAGGCGCGCCCGGGCGGAAGTCTACGCGCAAACACCTCGAAAACTGCGGGCCGACCAGCAACCCCTGACTCGAGGGCAGACGCCACCATCGTCAGCTCGTAGTGGTCGGTGCGCAGCGCAGTGCCCTCGCGCTCAAGATCGGCCCCGTTGTTCACGACCCAACCGTAACCTGACCCAGCACCGCGGCATATCCTGCCCGCATCGCGCCAGCGAGGGAGGGGCCTGATGGACACGATTCAGCTATTGATCGACGTACTTGGGCCCGTAGTGCTCATCGTGGGCGCCGGCGCATTAATCGGTCCCCGACTTGGCCTCGAAGTAGCGACCCTGTCGAAAATCGCGTACTGGATCTTCGGCCCTGCATTCGTTTTCAACATCTTCGCCACGACCTCGCTCGACGCTGATACCGCCATTCGCCTGGTCGCGTCGGGCATCGCCGGAGTCTTCGCCGCCGCGGTGCTCGCGGCCGTGGTCTGTCGCCCGGTTGGGCTGCGCACCAGCGCGGCAGACGCGACGGTCATGAGTGCGGCCTACGGCAACGTCGGCAACGCCGGTTTGGCGATCTGTGTATTTGCGCTGGGCGACGATGCACTCGACCAGGCGGGCGTTCTCATGGTGACCATCATGTTCTTCGGAACGCTGCTGTCGGTGTGGCTCGGTACCCGTCAGAGGCAGTCCTCACTCGCCGCGGCCCGCGACGCGCTGCTGTCGCCCATGATCGTCGCCGCCATCGTCGGGTTCTTCCTTAATCTCGTCGGCTTTGACCCGCCGGTGCTCGTCGATCGCGCGGTGGCGACCATTGCCTCGGGTCTGATCCCAACAATGTTGATCGGCTTGGGCATTCAACTCGTGGCGGTTGGCACCATTCGGTGGATGCGATCGACCTCGGTGGTTTCGGTTGCGAAGCTGGCAGCCGCGCCGTTGGCAGCTTGGGCCATCGCAGCCGCGCTCGGTTTGTCAGGCGACGACCTCGGTGTCGTGGTGTTGCAGTCATCGATGCCACCAGCCGTCTTCTGCATGGTGATAGCGATCGAGCATGACCTCGAAGCTGACCGCGCCACCAACGACGTTGTCGCGGTCACCCTGGCTTCATTGATCAGCTTGCCAGTCGTGCTGGCTCTCGTGGCGTGAGTTCGAGCCGCGCTCCGCTGTCGGGGCCGCAATCCCACGTCGGAAGCACCTCGCTCGAGAAATCGATCTCGTCGGTGGCTGTTGCCCACGTACGACCATCGCTGCGGGTCGAACGCGCGAACACCAATGCAACGAGCCGATCGCTGGCATCGACCAGCGCCGCGCCGCTATCACCTGGCGCAATCTCGAGGTCGACCTCGTAGCCACTGCGCTTTGATGTGGTTTCTCGATCGCCGATGACTTGGGTTTCGATACGCACCCGCCGCACGATCGTGGCGTCGATATCACCGTCGCGGGCACTCAACATGCGCACCGGGGTGTCAGCCCAGTCGCCTACTGATCGAGCCGCTGCGTTCTCGGGCGCCGCTGTGGCTCGAAGGTCGGCGATGCGAAGCACGGCGAGATCTCGCTCAAGGTCGAGACGAACGATTTCGATGTCATCAGCTCGATGCCAGGTGCCGAACGCGTCGCGCACAGCATGGTCACGAGACAAGTGAAGAGCATGGGCAACGGTCACGACGGTGCGGTCGTCGACCACATAGCCCATCGAGACGCTCTGGCGATTCGTGGCGCAATCGAGCGTCGCAAACTCGACGGCCCGTTGCCCCGCTGATGACGCGTGTGGGGGGTCCAGCAGCGACGCAGCAAACGCAAGGAACCCCATGCCGACAACGACGAGCACCGCGCGCCACATCACTCGGATCGCCGGCCTCGCTCGATTGACTAACTAGTTCGACTGTCGGCCAACCAGACCGAGATATCGCTGCATGATCGGGGCATCGTCAGCGACCTCGATTACCGGGCCGGTGCGCTCGGTCTCGACCAGCATGTCTGACATCGGAGCTACGACGTCGTAGGCGGCTTGAGCGATCTGGTTCGAAACTCCGTGCGCCTGATCGGTTGCAGTAGCCAGGTCCCAAGCATGGGTGACGGCGTCCCACATGACGATGCCGATGGTGTCGTCGATGGTTGCGGCGTTGAACCAGAACGGGCCTTCTTGAGCCAGCACGCCGGGCTTATCGAGCGTCTCGAGCAACAGGGTACGCGTGGCATCCCAGGCGGCCTGCGGGTCGCTCATATCGGCGGGCGGGGTGGGCTTCGCCATCTGGCCGGTAGCAGCGAGTTGTTGTACGCCGTTAAGGACAGCGCACTGATGTTCGAGCAGCTGAGCAGCGTTCCACTCGTCGCACGGCGTCTGGTTCTGCCATTGGGTGGCATCGGTACGGCGAACGACCGCATCGAAGGCGTAGACCGCTTCAACGAAGTTGCGGAGGTTGGTGCTCATCGGGGCTCCTCGTGTCGGTCGCGATATGCGACGTGTTGCGTTCGCAGAGTAGCCACGAGCCCCCAAGTTGGTGAATGGGTGGCCCAGATTCTGCGTTGGTACCGATCACTCATTTCGACGTTTGCACGGCCGATTGGAGCATCGTGGCGCTGCGCAACCCTTTAAGTTCGTTGAAATTCTCCAGATTTAGTGAGCAATTGTTCCCGTGTTGTAGCCCCTGGCTGGCGATGGCGCAACGATGAAGCCCGTGAAAGGGAATCGTCTCGCGCCCGAAGCAGAGCAACCAGCACGTTCGGTGCATACGTCTCGGCTGAGCGCACGTGCGAACCCGTCGCGCCCAATGCAGATCATGTGGCGCTTTATCAGCGAACGCAAAGGACTGTTCGGGCTGAACCTTGGGCTGCGGTTCCTCAAAGATCTGCTGCCATTTGCGGGCCCGATTCTTGTCGGCATCGCGGTCGACTTGCTCAGCGGCACCGACCGGTCACTGCTCGGTATTGACCTGGCCACGAACGACGTAAGCGCGCTGTACATCATCGCCGGGGCCATGGCCATCCTCGCAGTCGCCAAAATGATCTTTGGCTACATACACACGCTCGTCGCCGCCCATATGGGTCGCCATGTGGTCGAGGCTGCCCGTCGTGACCTTTCTGAGGCGTCGATGCAGATGGCGCTCGACGAACGACGCCGATTCAATACCGGTGACTTGCTCGATCGGTGCCTCGCCGACTCAAAAGGGCTTAGGTCATTCACCCAAAACGTGATCATTCGCGTCATCTCGAACACCGCCCGCGCCATCTTGCCGCTGATCATCATGCTGCGACTTGACTGGGTCATGGCGCTGATTGTTCTCGCCGTAATTCCGATGCAGTCGGGCCTTAGCGGTCTGCTGCAACGCCGACTCCAGAAACTCACCCACGTCGCTCGCACCGCCGAGGCGTCGCATACTTCCTCGGTCAAAGAGGCCATAGACGGCTGGAACTCAGTTGCCTCGGTCGGGGGTCAAGACTGGGTCACGAGCGAGCTCCAAAAGACTGCCTCGGTCAGCGAAGACGCCAAGATCGTCAAGAAGCGCACCACCGCAGCGATCGGCGCAATCATCTCGCTGTTCACTGCGCTAGGTATCGCAGCGTGTTACGCCGTCGGTGGCTGGCGCATCATCAGCAGCGGCGCACTCGATCCGAGCAGCGTCGCAGCAGCGGGCGCGCTCACACTTGGCGAGTTGACCGCATTTATCGGCGTGGCAAGAAAGACGTACGCCCCATTCCAGGCCTATACCAAAATCGTCAGCAGCTATCGCACGGGCCTTGTGAACCTTGAGCGAGTGGCCGAAGTGCTCGACGCACCAATGATTGACCCTCGCCGTGATGGCCCGAGCCTTGTCGTTACCAGCGGCGAGCTGCGACTCGACGGCGTCGGGTTCTGCTACGACAGTGCTGCCGAGCCGACGCTGCGCGATCTGACTGGCCGAATCCCTGGCCGCTCGCTGACCGTAATCACCGGTTCGAGCGGCGCTGGAAAAACCACGCTTCTCCGCATGCTGATGGGTCTCGACAAGCCAACCACTGGCGTCATCTCAATCGACGGTCAAGACATCAATGTCGCCCGGCTCGCGAGCGTGCAAAGCGCAATCGCTCTTGTGCCCCAAGAGCCAATGCTGTTCACCGGCACGCTCGGTGAGAACCTCACCCTTGGCCTCGAGAACGCATCGACCCAAGACATGCTCGATGCCTGCCACAAGGCTGGCCTGCTCGATCTCGTGCGCGAGCTTCCCGAAGGTCTCGATACCGAGGTCGGAAGCGGCCGCCACATGCTGTCAGGTGGCCAGCTGCGCCGCATGGCCATCGCTCGAGCGCTGCTGCGCAAGCCCGCGATCTTGTTCCTCGACGAGCCAACCACCGGGCTTGACGACTTGAATAGCAAGCAGGTACTCGACACGCTTCGCCGTATCGCCCAAGGCGCGACCGTGCTGATGGTGAGCCATCGCCGTGACCCGCTCGCTGCTTCTGATCACCACCTGGTCCTCACCGAAGGGACCTGGGTCGAGGGCGACGGCAACGGTGACCGGTGGCGGCCCGAGGAGATCGAATCGCTTACCGACAATGATGCCGAGTCGCCCACCGGTGCGTCGGCCCCGGCCACCGGTTCCGCGCCGCTCGCCGCCTCGCTCAACGGCACTAACGGCACTGGTCAGAACGGTCAGAACGGTCAGAACGGTCAGAACGGTCAGAACGGTCAGAACGGGAACGGCCAACAGCGCCACGGGATTGGGGCATCGGTTGAGCATCGAGTGCTGCAACTCTCAACAATGGGTCGACCCATTGCGATGCAGGTCGTAGGTTCGGCCACGTCGGCATCGCCAGATCCGACGCGGGTCATGGTTGTCGGCGGGCATCGGTCATCGGCCACCGTCGAGCCCTCGGTCGTGCGTCGCGTTGTAGCCAGCGCCGTCTACGACGCTCAGTCCGACCTGATGATGGCCGCAGTTGCCAACGTCAACCCCGACGCCGAACACACTTCCGACGGTCGCACCGTGCTCGGCATCGATCTGTCGAGCGACCACCAGAACCCAGTCGCTGGCGAGACTTTGGCGCTGCATACGACGATTCACTCCTGGCGACCAGCCGCGCTGATCGATGTCGGCGAACGGCTATCGAACCAACGAGCCGAGGCCGATATCGAAGTGGCCATTCGCTATGTTTGCGATGCTGACCAGAATGCTCCCGGCTGGCTTGCCCATGTTGGCAGCGACGTTCGCCGACGGCTCAAGACGTCTCGGTTCTCGGCCAACGTTTCGCTCGTGCCAGCAACCAATGGCAGTCTCACCGACATCGCTGGCGTACCCCTAATCGAAGTGACGGCGCTATCGCCCCCGCACACTTCGGGCACCGGGCGCATGAACGATGCCCTGGTCGAGGTGACCGACGCCGTCTACCGAGCGATCGGCCTGTCGTATCAACCCGACCTGGTGGCCATCTAGACCCCGCTACAGCCTCAGGTACTGCTGCGTCGAGCCGAACGAAAGTCGGGTTCACGCTTTTCAAGGAACGCGGCGATCGCCTCTTTGTGCTCGGGCGTTTCATAGGCCTTGTGCAGCAGCTCGAGTTCGAGTCGCTGCACGTCTTTGAGCGTGGGCGCTGTCATGTTCTCGGTCAGCAGCTGCTTGGTGAAGCGCACCGACGCCTGCGGATTGTCGCCCATGGCGTGCGCCATCTCGTGCGCTGCCGTGATGAGCTGCTCAGGCTCGACCACCCGATCGATGAGCGACATCGCCTCGGCTTCTTCGGCCAGGATCGTGCGGCCGGTCAGCATCAGATCGCTGGCCCGCCCGAAGCCGACCCGAAACGGCACGAGCTGCGAGCTGGCGAGCTCTGGCACCACGCCGACTTTGACGAAGCGCAGGCTGATCTTGGCGCCCTTAGCGGCGACGATGTGGTCCATCGACAGAATCTGGCTGAGACCGACGCCGATGGCCGCGCCATTAACCGCCGCGACGATCGGCTTCGACTCGCGCATCAGCCCGACCCAGTCGCGAGGCGTACGGTCGCTCTCGACGCCGTCGACCTGGGCCTGGAATACCTCTTGCATGTCGGCACCAGCGCAGAAACCTCGCCCAGCGCCGGTCACGATGATCGCCACGATGTCGTCGTCTTCGTTGGCCGCGGCGATTGCTTCGGCCATCTCGGCGCCCATCGTCGGGGTCCACGCGTTGAGCCGCTCGGGGCGATTCATGGTGATCGTGACGACGCCGTCATCGACCTGGGTCAGGATCGTCTGGTACGCGGTCGTGTCGTGCTGGGTCATAGATCGATCCTTGCCCAGGGCAGAGCCGCACCACAAGTAGGCCGGGGGAACCCACGGGGTACTTCGGGGGGAGTGCTCCCCCTGTCGGGTTCATGGGTCGTTCTTTATGTTCTAAGCATGGTTGCTCGTCCCCGATTCGATTTTGTTGGCAGTTTGGAGCTGTGTCGCAAGCTGCGCACGTTGGCCGACGACATCGACAAAGGTGCTTCGACCCGCAAGACAGGGCGCGATATCGCAGTAGCAGAGGGCAGCTTCCAAGGTCCCTACGGCGACGACCATCGCGCCCGGGCCACCGGCGAAGATGTCCTCACCGACGCCATCGTCGACGCACTCGACGAGGGCGCCAAAGCGTGGGCTAGAGCCTGGCGCACCGCGGCAAACGAAATGAACGACTACGCCTTCTACCTCGCCCAACAACAACGCGACTCAATGTACGCCAGTCAGATTTGGGCCTGGGGCGAGTCCGCAACCTATGACCCCGATACCGAGACCTACACCTACGGCCCCCAACCCACCAAGGGCTACGTCACTCCGCCAAAGCCAGCGCCAATACCCCCCGGCCCCACCTACGAAGCCCCCGCCGCGTTCGCCGACTACTACCCCTCTGGCAACAACATGTACGCCAGCTACATCACCTCCCCATCGGTCTGAGCATGACAACCACCTCGATGAACCTTGACGACGTCGAACACCACCTCGACAACGGCGCCCTCATCACCGCCGAACTCCAAACCGCAGCCCAAGGCGTCGACACGTTCGAAGACACCGTCATCGCCGCATGCGACGGCGCCCCCGCAGCCGTCGTCGATGCAGCCCTCGGCATGCTCGACATGTGGGACGCAAACACACTTGACCTGCGCTCGATCTGGTCGACGCTGAGCCAACACGACGGGACCCTCAACACCAGCGCACTCTCAGGAATCACCGGCATCGATGTACCCGACGGCAGCTACTCGCCGTTCGACGACGCCATGTTCTCACTCGAACAGATTCGCGACCTGCTCGACACCGCACGACAAGACGACGACAACAACCGAGGCACTGGCTCAGCGGAATCAGACCAAGTCTGGTCGGTCAACGACCTCAAAGCCATGGCCGACAACGACGACGGCTACTACACCGACGCCCAAGTCGAACACGCCAAAAAGGTCTTGGCGATGATCGAGGCTTCACCAGAAGCACGCGAGTACCTAGGTATCACCGAATCCGGCGGCGGGTGGTCCCTGTCGGACATCGGCCACCTCACCCTCGACATCTTCGGCATGGTCCCCATCGTCGGCAACGCCGCCGACGGCATTAACGCCGCCTGGTACGCGGCCGAAGGCAAGTACCTCGACGCCGCGCTGTCGTCGATGGCGCTGCTGCCGGTCATCGGCCAAGGTGTCACCCTCGCCAAACCTGCAATTAAGGCCGCCGCCCGAGGCAAAGTCTTCAACTCGGTCGAGGAAGCCCTCGCATGGGCCAAGAAGTGGTGGGACGACTTCGCCGGCGCCGGCCGGAACGCACCCAACCCGCCGCCAGGGCTCAGTGGCTACCCAAGAGTTGGCAGCGCAACCAAAGCTGATGCGCACCATGCTTTCCCAGACCTCATCGATAACATCGCGACGGATGGCTCGAAGTTCACGATCCCAACAAGAGGCCCAGGTGGAGCAGTGGTCCGTAACTCGGAGCTGTACCAGGTGCCCGGCAGTCTGAACGGAAGAGATGGCGTGTTTGAATGGATCATTGACGCTGGTGAGATGACTCATCGACGCTTCATCCCAGGTGGCACAGTTACGGGTGTTCCGAATCAGGTGCCAGGGCGATGACTACTCCGGCGATAGTGCTACACGAGGCCGGGTTGCTCGACTGGCCCACGGCCGCTTTTGGTTTCGCGCGGCGATGGATGTCGGCACCCGAGGTCGAAACGCTTGCCGTGAATCGGCTTATCGCCGAGACTGATCTGGCGCCTGAGGTCGTGGCGCTTACCAGCAGCGGGCTGAGTGAAATCGACATTAGCGAGCACCTAGGTGCCCTGGCTCAGAGTTCGGCGAGCATCGACGACACTGTGGTGCTTGATCGGTGGCTGTACGCAAACTTGGTGGTACTCGACAAGTCCATGTGCGGTGACGAAACGACGCGAACACGGCTTAATGAAATCTATGCCGAGTTTGGCTACCCCGAGATCATTAGATACGTCGCCCCCCACAACATCCCGCCCGATGGTGTGACGATCTCGGCGCTGGATTGCTTCCACAACGCGCTAGTACAGCTACGTGTCGAATTGCTGGAGCCAGGCGCCGGCTGATTCGGAGCTCCATAGCGAACACCATGTTGGTGCAGCGTTCGAGTTTGTTCGCCCCGACACCGATGTCGATGTCGATCTATTGACGGAACGGTTTGGCAAATGAATTCGTCACCGACGCAAATCACTTTGGACCTAGCCGAGCAGCGCACCGGCATCAGACTCGCGTCTTTGTCGCAATTGACGGCTAGACCATCGTCTCCGTGGACATCGGCGCGTGTGCTTAACGAATCACCGCCTCGAAACGGACCCGACCCCGACTACTCAGCTCAGTGCATCGATCGGGGCAACCAGTCGCGAGGCATGGACTACGTTGAAGTCGCTTCCAACTGAGCCAACCCCCCATGGATCCAGAAACCTCCGCCCTTCTCTATGCCGACGAATCCGGCGAGATCGTTGGCGTAGACGAAGTACAACTCCTCGATGAAGTCCCTGCTGATCGGATTCCGGCTCTTCGCGCTCTTCTTTGCGGTGATGATCTCGGCACCCGTTTCGGCAGTCTGTTGCTCTTGGCCGCATGGGGTGACAGCGACGGTCTCGCGTCAGCGGAGCAATTTCTATCAAGCACCGGCAATGAGTTCGACGGCCTCAACCCACATCGGCTTCATGACCAAGACCGGACCTACGATCTCATAGCCGATGCTTTGAGCCTCGCCGTCCGCGTGCGCGGAATGGATCCGGCCCAGGTCACACCCCATGCGGAGCGACTGCTCGACATGGCCACCAGCCAGTTCTTCGAGCACGGCCTTCAAAGACTTGTCACAGCGATCGCTGACCCAGCGCTCGGCGCGGAAACGGACGCTGTTGTTCGACGCCTCGCCCGGGACGGACGACATCGCGAAGCTTCTGACCTGCTGCCTGCAGTCGCAGCGACCGACCCCGTGGCGGCGTCGGAAGCGTTGAACCTATTTCGGACCGATACAGGCTTCATGGATGAGTCCGTGACAGGCGTTGCAACGACACTTGGACGCATTCGCTCCGAGGCCGCTATTAGCGAGTTGGAGTCGCTGCAACAAAGCGAGCAACCGGGAGCCGCCACTGCCGCCAAGTTTGCGCTCGACTTCGGTTTCTGAGAGATAGTTCCTGATTTCGCTTGACGAACCGAACATATACGTTCGATAGACAGGGTGAGTGGAATCGTGCGGGGTTGACAGCGCAGACGACGTGATCGCTGAGCTGTCGGGCGCTCTTGATCGGGCTGTTGGGTTGTCGTGAAAGTCGCTCGATGACACGGCATTGCTGACGGCGCTCGAAGCTGTTCCTCAGTTGAGAACGAAGGTTGATGCTCTTGCGGGACGGGTGTCATTGGCAGCGCAGCAGACGGCTGCGGTGAACCGTGCGAGCTCGCGTTCGGCGGCAATGTATGTTGGTAAAGAGACCTCCGCGTCGCCGAAGTTGACGCGTGCTGATGTGCGGTGCGCGAATTGGCTCGAAGATTTCGCGGAGTTCCGCGACGCCCATGCGGCTGGGAAGTTGTTTCGTCAGCACATCGACTTGCTGCGCAATCAGGCTGACACGCCGCACACATTTCGCGTTGGACTGTTCGCCGCCGAGAAGGCTGACGCACCACGGCAACGCTCGATCGGGCGCCGCAACGCCGAGGCATTGGTGGCGCTGGCTGCGAAAGGGTCGCTGCGTGCTGATGGCACGATGGCGTCGCCGCTGATTCAGATCGTGGCCTCAGCCAAAGTCGCCGAAAACGTCCTAAAGCGTCTCGACGATGACTCGGTCGATATCGGGCTCGGCTACGACGACCCTGATGGTCGTTGCGAGTTCATTGATGGCACACCGGTGCATCCGGCGTTCCTGCTCGCGGTCATGGGTGTAGCGACCTTTCGCCGCCACATATTCG
>Ga0114956_1002939_pt1 | contig 13258 bp, 11 predicted proteins | sample MaitaG_FD_87304 | JGI IMG/M metagenome (GOLD analysis project Ga0114956, IMG submission 87304) | Marine algal microbial communities from Maine, USA - Maine_Asex2 metaG | ecosystem: Host-associated > Algae > Red algae > Unclassified | place: Maine, USA | collected 2015-01-05 | reverse complement strand
GAACCACCGCCAGTTTTAAACTTTTTGAAAAATAAAATGGGCATTAAAAAAATAGCGGTAATGCTCATACGCAATGCACCCACTTGATAAGGGCTAAATACTTCAGCTCCTTTTTTAATGAAGAAAAATGAGATTCCCCAAAACAGAGTAAGCACCAATAGTAAAATCCAATCTAAAGTTTGTGGTTTTTTAGTTGTCAATCTACTGGTTGAGTTAAGGCTTGCCAAATAACATCTTTCAATTGATCAATATTTTGATTGGCTACTGATGATATGAAAACGGTAGGAATATGCGACAATGACGACATGGTGTTTTTTACCAATTGCTCCATTTCGGTATCTGCCATATCACATTTTGTTATGGCCAATATTTTTTCCTTATCCAACAACTCAGGGTTGTATTGCATTAGCTCATTAATAAGAATATGGTATTCTTTTACCACATCATCCGTATCTATTGGAATCATAAAAAGCAAAATAGAGTTTCGCTCAATATGTCTTAAAAATCTATGTCCTAAGCCTTTGCCTAAATGCGCATTTTCAATTATACCTGGTATGTCAGCAACTACAAACGATCTTGAATCGCGGTAAGGAACAACTCCTAAATTTGGAACAAGTGTGGTAAAAGCATAACTAGCAATTTTAGGTTTAGCTGCAGATATTACAGAAAGCAATGTTGATTTTCCTGCATTTGGAAAGCCTACCAAACCAACATCAGCCAAAACCTTTAACTCTAAAATTTTCCAGGCTTCTTCTCCGTCTGTGCCACTTTGGGCGTAACGTGGAGTTTGGTTGGTAGATGACTTAAAGTTGGTATTACCTAAGCCACCCATGCCACCTTTCATTAAAATTACTTCTTGGCCATCTTCTATTATTTCAAACTCAATTTCTCTGGTTTCGGCATCACGTGCAATTGTGCCAATGGGTACTTCTAAAATAACATCTTCACCTGCTGCGCCCGACTTTAGTTGTTTCATTCCATTTTTACCGTGGCCGGCTTTAACGTGCCGTTGGTATTTTAAATGAATCAATGTCCATAGCTGTTTATTGCCTTTTAATATAATGTCACCACCTCTACCTCCATCACCACCATCAGGGCCACCTTTGGGGATAAACTTCTCTCTACGCATATGCGCAGAGCCTGCCCCTCCATTGCCCGATACGCAATGCATTTTTACGTAATCTACAAAGTTTGCTTTTTCCAAGGGGTTAAAAAATAAGTATGTAAAATATTATGCAGGAATAATATCAGTCAAAGCATCACTTAGTGCACAAAAGATGTCTTCAATACCACCAACACCATCAATCTTGTTCACTTTATTTTGCCCTTCATAGTACTCCGCCACGGGTAATGTTTTGTTGTTGTATTCTTGTAAACGAGTCCTAATTTTTTCTTCATTTTGATCGTCAGCTCTGCCAGATGTTTTTCCTCTTTCAAGTAATCGATTTACCAGCTCATCTTCATCTACAGTTAAAAACAATACTTTACCAACGTTGGCTTCTTTTAACTCTAGCAGTTTATCTAAAGCCTCTGCTTGGTCAACCGTTCTCGGGAAACCGTCAAAAATAAATCCTTGACTTCCGCCTTCTATGGAGGCATCAATTTTAGACCCCAGCATTCCAATTACCACTTCATCAGGCACTAGAATTCCGTTGTCCATAAATTTTTGAGCTTCTAACCCAAGAGGAGTTTCATTTTTAATTTCTTCTCGTAGCAAATCGCCAGTAGAGATATGAGTAAGGTTAAATTGTTCGCAAAGCTTGGTTGCTTGTGTGCCTTTTCCGCTTCCGGGAGGGCCAAATAATACAATGTTTAGCATTAAGGTTTTAAAAGTTGATTAGCGCAAAGGTAACAAATTAGCAACTTGTAAGCTTAAATGACTAATGCACTATTTTAAGCATCTGTCCGGGAGAAATGTCATTGCCTGCTAGCTCGTTATCTTTCTTCAATTGCTCAAGGTCAATTTTCATGTTTTTACTTATGGAATATAAAGTATCGCCTTGCTTAACTTTGTAGTAAGTTGCAAAAGCTGGACTATCATTATTTGTTGAGCCAATAGATTTCTTACTATTAGAAATTGATGCACTTTTTGCTTCATGCATTGGCTTTTCAACCTTTTCTTTTTTGCCAAATTTCAACTTTTCAGATAATTTTTTCAGGCCCTTTTTTGGTGCTTCAGCATAGTCAATTTCATCTATCAACTTGGGGCGTGTATCTCTTTTCTTTTTAAGGTTTATGGTTTCGCCAGATGCTGGCATTTGCCCATCCTCTAACCTATTGTAGCGTTTTAAGCTTTTAACTTTTAAGCCATGCATTTGAGCAATGTCGTGCATGCTTTCTCCATTCATTACAACATGGGTTTCTTCATTGCCTTTCCAAGCTTTAGGTTGCAAATACACTTTATCGCCAGCTCTGAGTTCCTCATTTTTTTCAATATCGTTGTACTTAAAAAGCTTATTTTTTGGTATTACAAAAGCATCTGCTAAAATATTATAGGTGTCGCCCTCATGAGCAACGTAAGCTCGTTTATTGTTAAACCTTACAATGTTACCCATGTACAAAACACGCGATTGACTTACAATTTCAGTGTGCATATTGGGGTTATAAGTATTGCTAGAAGCAACTACCGGCTCTGCAGCTGGCTCTTTAATAACAGGCTTGCTTTTGTCGGCAATAAATGCTGAACTGGCAATGTCTAATTGCGCTAAGTTGTGCTTTTCAATAAGGTTAATTAGCAGTTGAGGATACTTTGGGTTAGTTGCGTAACCAGCTTGTTTTAATCCATTTGCCCAAGCAACATAATCGGTTGGTCCTAATTCAAACAAAAAAGCATACCTATTTCGAGTGGTTAAAAATTCTGAGTGATCGGTAAATGATTGTGATGCTGCAGTGTACTTTCTAAAGCATTCTCCTTTCGCATCATCATCATGATAAACCTTTTCTCCTGTCCAACCTTTATGGCATTTAATGCCAAAATGATTGTTTGATTTTAGAGATAATTCACTATTTCCATAACGAGATTCTAAAATGGCTTGAGCCATTTTTATACTTGCAGGAATGCCTGTGCTTTCCATTTCGTTCACACAAGTTTGAGCGTAAGTTGCTATATAATCTTCTATTGAAATTGCAGGATCGTTGCCACCACCAGCTGCTAGCAAGTTAGTGCAACCAAATAAACAAATTAATGTACCAATTAAAAGCGTTCGCATAGTTTCCCTTTTGAACCCCTAAAATTATTGGTGTGTAAGCCGCTAAACTTAGCCTTTACCCACAAGCAGAATGCCCACTATACAATTTTTTGGGCAATCATCAATCCATCTCTAAATGGTAATAAAAGGTTCTTTACTCTAACGTCAGCTTGTATTTTTTGATTGTATGCCTGTAAACCTTCCGTTTCTTTGTCGTGAGATGCTTCTAACACTTTGCCGCTCCAAAGCACATTGTCAGCAATAATAATTCCGCCTTTGGGCACTTGGTCTATTACTAAATCGAAATACAACGAGTAGTTTTCTTTATCGGCATCAATAAACACTAAATCGTATGGACCAGGTATTTCTTTTATTACATTTTCAGCTTGGCCAATGTGCATTTTAATGCGGCTAGAGTTGTTAGATTTTTCAAAATATGATTCAGCCATCTCTTTTAATTCTTCATCAATATCAATGGTGTGAAGCACTCCATTTTCAGCCAAGCCTTCAGCCATACAAATAGCGGAATAACCCGTGAAAGTGCCAATTTCTAAAATGAGTTTTGGTTGAAGCATACCACTAACCATACTTAAAAAATTACCTTGCATTTGTCCGCTCAACATTTGAGGTAAGGTTTGGGTTAAATGCGTTTTTCTGGTAAGCTCTTCTAGCACATCTGAGTTAGGTGTGCTGTATTGGCTAGCATAATTTTCAATTTCGGTAGATACAAAGGATAGTGCCATGATATTTTGTAATTTGCCACTAAGGTAAAGAGTAATTTTAAAGACAGAAACTAAAGAGGTGAGGAAAAAAATAATTGTTTTGGGTTGTGGTTTAGTTGGAAGGGCAATTGCAGAAGATTTAGCTAAAGACCATAATGTTAAAGTGGTTGATATTAGTCAACAAAACCTAAAAAGACTGGGCCAAGGTATTGACATTGAATTGGCGAATTTAAATGAGCTAGAAGATTTTAGTGCAATGCTAAAAGACTTTGACTTAGTTGTTGGCGCTGTGCCAGGTTATATGGGTTTTGAAACTTTGAAAAAGATAATTGAAGCAGGCAATAATGTGGTCGACATTTCTTTTTTCCCTGAAGATCCTTTTGAGTTAGATGAATTGGCAAAGAAAAAAAACGTAACTGCAATAATGGATTGCGGAGTAGCGCCTGGAATTGATAACATATTGCTCGGCTATCATAGCAAAAATATGGAAGTAGAAAAGTTTGTTTGCTATGTTGGAGGATTACCCCTACACCCAAAACCACCCTACAATTATAAAGCACCATTTTCGCCAATTGATGTTTTGGAAGAATATACCCGGCCAGCAAGAATTGTAATTGATGGAAAAGAAGTTGTTAAAGAAGCATTGTCTGAACCAGAGATAATCGACTTTGGAAAAGCGGGGAAATTAGAGGCATTCAATACAGATGGTTTAAGAAGTTTAATTAAAACCATGCCAAGCATACCCAACATGATTGAAAAAACTTTGCGATATCCAGGCCATATTTCTTTAATGCAAAACTTAAAAGACGGTGGTTTTCTGTCTAGCGAAACCATATCGGTAAATGGCAAGAATACATCTGCAATGGAGTTAACAGCTTCAATATTGTTCCCACAATGGAAGTTAGAAGAAGAGGAGCAAGAGTTTACTGTAATGCGGGTAATTATTGAAGGAGTAGAGAATGAAGAAAATGTGAGATACGAGTATAATTTGTATGATGAATATGACAATGAAACCAAGGTACATTCAATGGCACGAACTACTGGTTACACCTGTACCGCAGCTGCAAATATGGTGCTAAGTGGTGGATATAATAAAATTGGCATTAGCCCACCAGAATATTTAGGTTTTGAGAAAGCCAATATGGAGTTTATGATTGAGTATTTAGAAGAAAGGGGAGTAGTTTTAAGGAAAAAGGTGGTTGAGTAGTAACAAACCAACCCTGCAATTTTAGAATACACTTTTAGATTTGTAGGGATGATTATGATAGTATCTTTTGAATTTGTTAATACAATAAATTTGCTTTCATGGAATTAGTTTCTTAGCTTCCAAATGATATAATTTTTAATTATAAAAAATCTATATTATAACTTTTATACTCGTTTTACTATGCCCTGTTTTGTTGTTGGGGTCGGCATACTCTTCTGTTAATACTATTGACCCTGCTATTGAAAATACACGAATGTGGTAAAAAAAATTGAAATTGTACCTTGCAAATTTGGTGTTCGCACAAAATTCACGTCATATACTTTATTATGGGTATTTAAAGTTGGCACAATAGTCGCAGAAACAGAGCCTTGTGACATTTAGATTCACTTTTTAATTTTATGTTACTTTGCGAAATTTAGCATTTATAATTTTTTACTTATTTTTTCTAGTTCAAGTTGGTTTGTCTCAGATAAATCAACTTAAACTTGTTTCATGTGCTAGCCATGAAAATATTCAATATGCCACAATAGTTAACAAAACTACCAACAAATATGCTGTTAGCAATGCGTTTGGGGGTGTGGATTTGAGCACTGAATTGGGTGACAGCCTTTTTATAAGACATCTATCGTATACGGATACAACAATAATTTTTAGCAATCAAACTACCTTATGCATGGGTAAAAATGAAGTTTTAATTGCAGAAGTGAAAATTTCGGCAAAAAACATCAAAACGGGTTCGCTAGGATTTGAAAAAGAAAAGACAGAAACTTTATATGCAATTCATCACGCATATCAATATGCACTGCTTATTAGAAATATATATAAGGAAAAAAGCTGGCTTAGAAGTTTTAAGTTACCGTATAAAATAAAAAACAATTTAGACGTTAGCGGATTGATTTTAGTGAATTTTGCCTACAATGACAATGGAGTCCCTGGCAGAACCATTAATAAAGAGCCTTATGCTATGTCTATTGCTAAGAATAAAAAAAATCAAACTTTTCAATTAAATGAACCAATCTCATTGCCAGACAGCAATTTTTTTATAATTGTTCAAAGGGTCAACCCTAACAAAGAATTTGACCTTTTAGAGAACAAGACGTTAAGCGTAAACCCTTATTTTTCAGCAACAAAATTTACAGAAGGACATGTAACATTGAGAAGAGTAACGGGTTCATCAGATTGGAACGCCCCATCAGATAATTACTATAATTTTCCGATATTCAAAATAGGGTTAAAAGTTAATTATTAAAAAAATTTTACTCAAACTCAATCAGCAACTCACCTTTTTCAACGGCTTCACCTTTCGTAGCTTTTATCGATTTGATTATACCATCACCACTGGCTTTTATAACATTTTCCATTTTCATGGCCTCTAAAACTAGCAATGCATCTCCTTTTTGTATGGTTGCGCCTTCTTCTACTTCAATTGAAAGCACCAAGCCTGGCATAGGTGCATTTAGGTTACCTGCCTTTTTTTCTAAAGCGTTGCTTATGCCCATTTTTTCTAGAAGCAAATCAAAACTATCTGACACTTTTGCTTGATAAATGTTGTCGTTCACTTTTATGCTCATGTTTTTGCCTTCAACCCTAATCACTTCAATGTTGTAAGATTTATGGTTATGTATCACATGAAATTTATTCTCACCTAAGTCTGATATGTCAGGGTTTACTTGTGAATCATTAAGTACAATGCCGTTTTCATTGGCTTCAACTTTATAATCTAACTCATCATTTATTTTTACTTGTAACATAGCAAACATTTAGCCTTTAATTAGTTGGGTAACAAATGGACATTTTTTAAATATTCAAATTATTACCTTTGATGCTCCAAAAATAAAAGGAAATGAGTAAAATTTGGTTACTGTTTTTAATTCCAATCATAACATTGTTAATGGGCTGCCCTAGTAGCTCTAAGGTTATTACCGAAACTGTTGATTTACCACCTGTAGTTGTTGATGCGACTGACAATGTTTCTGAAAAGAAACTGAAAACAACCTATGAGCGCAAGCACGATTTATTACATACCAAATTAGATGTGAGCTTTGACTGGGCAAATGAGAGACTAAATGGTGAAGCATATTTAACATTAAAGCCATATTTCTACCCAAGTAATTTATTGCGATTGGATGCCAAGGGTTTCGATTTGCATGAAGTTTCATTGGTTAAAGGCAATAGCAAGTCTAGCTTAAAATATGACTACTCAAATCTTAAAGATTTATACATCACTTTAGACAAGGTTTACAGCATGAATGATGAGTATACCTTGTATATTAAGTATACCGCTAAACCAAGCGAACTGCCGGCCGGTGAAGGGTTTGCAATTAGAGATAGAAAAGGTTTGTACTTTATAAATAGTGATGGTAGTGATCCTAAAAAACCACAGCAAATATGGACACAAGGTGAGCCTGAATCTTCAAGTTGTTGGTTCCCAACAATTGACAGGCCCAATGAAAACACAACGCAAGAGTTAACCATGACTGTGCAAGATAAATTTGTGACCTTGTCTAATGGATTATTAATGTCGAGCAAAAAAAACAATGACGGTACAAGAACTGATTATTGGAAAATGGACTTACCGCATGCACCCTACTTATTTATGATGGCAGTTGGTGAATTTCAAATCACTAAAGACACTTGGAAAAACTCAAAAGGAGAAAATATTGAGATAAGTTATTACTTAGAAGATAAATATCACCCTTACGCTCGTGACATTTTTGGCAATACCATTGAAATGCTAGACTTGTTTAATAAGTTGTTTGATTATGAGTATCCATGGTCAAAATATAGCCAAGTGGTGGTGCGCGATTTTGTAAGTGGGGCAATGGAAAATACTACAGGCGTAATACACTATGCGGGGGTGCAAAAAACAAAAAGCGAATTATTGGATGGTGATAGTGATGGCATTATTGCCCACGAACTAATACACCATTGGTTTGGCAATTTAGTTACCTGTGAAGAATGGGGGCAAATACCGTTAAATGAAGCGTTCGCAAACTATGGCGAGTACTTATGGCGTGAACATAAGCATGGAATGGATTGGGCATTGTACCACAACCTAGTGGAAGCAGAGGGTTATTTAAACGTGAGTAGAAGAGGTGCTAAAAAATCATTAATTAGGTATAACTACGATAAAATTGATGACATGTTTGATGCCAATAGCTACAACAAAGGTGGAAGAATAATGAACATGATGCGTAACTTTTTAGGTGATGATGCCTTTTTCAAAGGAATTTCAAACTACCTACATAAACATGAATACAGTGCTGTTGAGGTGCATGATTTAAGGTTGGCTTTAGAAGAAACTAGTGGAAGAGACTTAAATTGGTTTTTTGATCAATGGTGGTTTACCCCAGGCCACCCCGTATTAGATATTAAGTATAACTATTTGCCAGAAAAGAAAATGGCACAAATTATTGTTGAGCAAAAACAAGATGTAGAGGTTTCTACCATTTACACTATGCCGGTTAAAGTAGATGTGTATGCAAACAACACAGTTACAACGCACAACGTTGTTGCTTCAGGTTTAGTCGATACCATATTGATTGAAGCAGCAACTAAGCCAGATTTGATAAATTTTGATGCAGATAAATTGCTGCTTTGCGAAAAAACTGAGAATAAAACAGTTGAGGAAATGGCTTTTCAATACCGCAATGGTAAAAACTTTATTGATAGATATGAGGCTATGGAATTATGCATTGAGAAGCAAGCAACCAATCAATTGGCAAAAGACATTATGATAGAAGCCTTGAATGATGATTTTTGGGCTCTACGCAGAGGAGCAACTCGCGAGATTGATATTAAACAAAGTGAAGAGAATAAGGTAAAACCGATATTAATTGCTTTGGCCAGTGATGATACAAGAGCAACCGTACGTTCGGCAGCGGTAAACAAATTAAGTGAGTTTAAAGATGCAAGTTTGTTGGGATTGTTTGATAAATCACTAAAAGATCCATCAAACTTGGTTGCGGCTAGTGGCTTAAACGGGCTAAATGAAATAGATACTAAAAAAGCTTTTGCCAAAGCAGCAGAGTTAGAGAATAGCAGCAGCAATAGATTGTTAACCACGATAAGCAAAATATACTCAAAAGGCGAAAACTCAACTGTTGCTCAACAAGCATTTTTCGAAAATAAAGTTGATGATGTCGGAGGATTTAGTAAGTACTCATTTATTAAAAACTACGGTATTTTCTTAGAGAAAATTAATGATGCAAGTGCTACGGAAAAAGCACTACCTACTTTAAAAAAATACGGTACAACGGGTTCGTTTTGGATTAAGCATGCAAGTAAAAAAGCATTGGAAAGCTTGGCCGAGTTTCATGAAAAAAATGAAGATGCTGAATTGGCTACTAAAATCAATGCAATGTTAGTTGAGTTGGGTGCTGGGGAAGAGTAGATTTCGAGTTTTATAAACTAATGGCGTTTTTGGCTAAGAAGCCAACAAATATTAATCACTCAGCAGGAGCTGAGCGATTAGTGTAAAAAATATGTGCAAATTAACAACTACAACTCTTGCAACTGCACCAACTTCTTATAAGCGCCATTTTTGGCAAGCAGTTCGCTATGCGTTCCTTGCTCTGCAATTTGGCCTTCATTTAATACAACAATATTGTCAGCATGTTGTATAGTACTAAGCCTGTGAGCTATTACAATTGAGGTTCTATTGGCAACCAACTTGTTAATCGCATCTTGCACCAAGCGTTCGCTTTTAGCATCTAAATTACTAGTAGCTTCATCTAAAATTAATATTGGTGGATTTTTAAGCAATGCCCTTGCAATGGTTAAGCGTTGGCGTTCACCACCGCTTAACTTATCGCCTTTATCACCAATAATTGCGTCATAACCATCTTCCATGGCCATTATAAAATCATGCGCATTTGCAGCTTTGGCTGCGGCTTCAATTTCTTGTATGGTAGCATTCGGGTTACCAAATGCAATGTTGTTTCTAACAGTGTCGTTAAACAAAATGGCTTCCTGCGAAACTATGCCAAACAATGAGCGCAGCGATTTTACTTTATATTCTTTAATATCAGTTCCATCAATTTTAATTTGCCCTCCTTGCACATCATGAAAACGCATTAATAAATCGACCATGGTAGATTTACCAGAACCACTTTGTCCAACCAAAGCAATGGTTTGACCTTTTTCAATTTTTAAATCAATGCCTTTAATTACAGGATTGGTTTCATAGGCAAACTGAACATTTTCATAACTGATATTATCAGTTAAAGCCGCTAAGGTTTGTGCATTTTCAATTTCGGGTATGTCCATTGGGTCTTCTAACACATGTTCAATTCTATCTATTGAAGCTAGGCCTTGTTGTATAAAATAGTAAGCTGAAGAAAATGATTTGGCAGGAGATATTATTTGTGAAAAGGCAATGATAAATGTTATAAACATAGGGCCAGTAATGCTTTCGCCAATTACCATTTTGGTGCCAAACCATAGCACCACCACTACCACTAAAATGCTTAAAAACTCCGATAAAGGAGATGACAAATCTCGCCTACGCAACATCTTTCTCATGGTTTTAAAGTAATGGTCATTTTGTTTGTGGAAACGCTCTTTGGTTGTAGGTTCGGCAACAAAACCTTTTACAATTCGCAAACCACCAATTGTTTCTTCTATTATTGAAAATAAGTTGCCTACCAATGATTGTCCCACTGCACTGGCTTTTCTAATGGTTCTGCTAATTAAGCCTATTACCAGCCCAGCAATAGGCAGTAAGAGAAATACAAATAGTGTAAGTTTTAAACTTATAAATAGCATCAATGATAAAAACCCGATTATCATTATTGGGGATTTAAAGGCCACTTCTATCGAATTCATAATGCACCATTCCACCTGTTGCACATCACTTGTAAGGCGGCTCATAATATCGCCTTTGCGTTTTTCGCTAAAATATTTTAGAGGTAAATCAACAATTTTATCAAACAGCTTGTTTCTAACATCTCTTACCACACCAAACCTTACTGGCACCAAAACATACATTGCCAAGTAACGCGATAAGTTTCTGAAAAAAGCAAGTATCACCAACAGCACAGAAATAAACATTATGGCCTTTAGCTGTCCACCATCTTCATTTAGGTAATTAGTGGTTAAGTAATAGTTCAAATAATCAAAAACAAAAGGGCGAGCATCTTCAAAACCCTGCCATACTGGAGCTACGGTTATTTTTTTACCCTCATTAAATATGATGTCTAATACGGGTATAAGCATCAAAAATGAAAACATGCTAAACACCACCATCAACATATTAAATACAAAATTGCCAAAGGCATTGGAACGGTATTTTTTTATATATGGAAGTATCTTGGTAAGGCGCTTCATGTATTGGTAGCAAAGTTATCAATATCTTTGATGGCAATTATTAATATGGAAGAAAGTAAAAGACAAAAACAAGTTGCACGCTTGGTACAAGAAGAAATGAGCGAAATCATGCAAAAACATGGGTTAAGTATCTTTAAAGGTGGTCTAGTAACCGTTTCTAAGGTATTGATGACTGTAGATTTGTCCGCCGCGCGTGTATACATTAGCATTTACAATAGTAAAAGCCCAGAAGAATTAATTGATGCAATGCAGCGAAATGTTAAGGAATTACGGTATGATTTAGGCAAACGGATGCGCCATCAACTGCGAATAATTCCTCACCTTCAATTTTTTCTTGATGATACCATGGATCATATTGAACGCATGAATGAGGTATTTAAAGAGATTAATAAGGATAAAAATAATTCTGAAGAAGAGGAATGATGCCATTTCGACATTTAACATGCGTAGTTAAAAGTGCATTATTTTTTTCTTAGGCAAAGAAAAAAATTTAAGCATAGCCATAGTTACGGTTCAATTTTATGATGAAAAATAAGAAAGAAAGAACAGATTTTAATAGTAATGTTAAAGGTGGAATTGGCATAAAACTACCTTATAAAATAGCGCTTAGGTACTTGTTACCTAAAAATACACCTGCTGTAATTACCATAATTGGCTTGGTAAGTATGATGGCCATAATGGTAGGTTCTGGCGCTATGCTAACCGCACTTTCAGTTTTTAATGGTTTCGAAAATGTGGTAAAAGGCTTGTACAATAATTTTAATCCCGATTTAAAAGTGTTGCCATTAGAAGGCAAAGCATTTGTAATTGATCAAGCGTTAATAAATAGCATTCAAGAAATTGAAGGAGTTGAATTTGTAACCACATCATTAGAAGAAAAGGCAATGTTGAGGTATGAAGGCGAGCAGCACATTGCACAAATGAAGGGCGTTGATGAAAATTACACCAATGTAGCATCATTAGATGATGACAGCTTAAGTTTTAGAGGTAGTTTCGATTTAAAGGAAGATGATGTTAGCTATGGTGTTTTTGGAGTTGGTGTTTATCAAGCGCTGGGCATTGATGAAGACAGTTATGAAGCGATAGAAATTTTTGTGCCTAAAAGAGGAAGAATAAATACTGTTAACCCTGACAAGGCAGCCAATAGAAGGTTTGTTTATCCAAGGGGTTCATTTTCCATACAAGATGATTTTAATGACATTGTATTCGTACCTATTGAAGTTGCTCAATTTTTACTAGATAGGCCAAATGAAATAAGTGCCATTGAAATTAAATTAGCACCAATGGCTAAAGTTAAAAATGTAAAAGCCCAAGTAGCAGAATTGGTTGGTTCCGAATACGAAACATTGAATAGGTATGAGCAAGACAAAGACATTTATAAGCTTTTTAAAATGGAGAAGTTGATGATGTTTTTAATACTAAGTTTTGTTTTATTGATTGCTGCTTTCAATATTACAGGCTCAATATTGATGTTGGTAATGGAAAAGAGAAAAGATATTGGAGTGCTAAAAGCCTTAGGAGCAACCTCACAAGATGTGAAGAAAATATTTTTAACTCAAGGATTGTTGCTTTCAGTGGGGGGGTGTTTAATTGGTTTGGCAATTGCAACAATAATCTGTTTAATTCAAATGTATTTAAAGCCAATTAAAATAGAAGGCAGTTTTGTTATAGATGCTTATCCTGTTTATTTAAATTGGAAAAACATTCCACTAATATTCTTTACGGTAACGGTAATTTCTTTATTGGCTTCATGGATTCCTGCACAAAAAGCTTCAAAGCTGACTTACCTGTTTAAAGAATAGTCCCAAAATCTT
>Ga0114956_1002938_pt1 | contig 13260 bp, 7 predicted proteins | sample MaitaG_FD_87304 | JGI IMG/M metagenome (GOLD analysis project Ga0114956, IMG submission 87304) | Marine algal microbial communities from Maine, USA - Maine_Asex2 metaG | ecosystem: Host-associated > Algae > Red algae > Unclassified | place: Maine, USA | collected 2015-01-05 | reverse complement strand
TACTATTGATGATAAAACAGGTACAAATACTCTTAGCCTGAAAACGGCAAATGGAACAACGATTTCTCCCTTCACGAGTGGAGTAAATCACACTTATGTCATTGATGCAAGTGTGATATCGCAATATGGAAACGGAGATGATCATTTGGATAATGGGGAAGAGATAATATTAACAAGATCATACGAGGTTTTATCTTGTAACTGCCCTTCATCATATGGAGTTGCCTGGGATTGTGAAGGTTCATGTCAAGAGTCACATATTCTTCCTCAAGAAACTATAGTAGCCAATACAGTTCCGAACCTAAAAGTGACAATGCCAGATGTTGATGAAGATGTATGTTATGATGGATCAAATGCAATGATAGGAGGCACTGCTGTCATACAAGTAGTGAAAGTTGAAAATATTGGAACAGGTGCTGCAGTAAATTTCAATCTGACAATGCATAATTATAATCCGGGAAGTGGAAGAGGGCGGCATTATTTTAGTGATGAAAATTGGGTTGTCAAAGATGCATCAGGGGCAGTCCTTACAACCATGAGTAATAAAGTTTCACTTGGTGCACTAAACTATTATCAAGCAAATTGTTCAACCTCATTTGGTATTTCAGATATGAGACAAGATGCAGTTGGTTTGGTCATTGAGCCCGGAGAATCTGTATTCATCGAAATTCCAAATTATTATAATAACCTGCTTTGCCCAAATTGCCCTAAGGGAGTCTCTTGGCACATGTTTAATGGTGAATACCAATATGAAGATATTTGTGAAAACCATTCTTACGTTGTACCACGGTACAAACTTTTCCATGGTGGACACAACTTCCAAAGATATGATGTTGAGATGCCTACGGATTTACACGACGATGAGTGTTTTGAAATTGATATAAATTATAATCGAAACCATAATACAGTTGGAAAAGATGAGGCTTCAGGAGGGACAGTCACTGCAGTGGTTGATTTAAATAATACTGGCCTTAGTTATCAAGGCGGACCTACTTTAGATTGGGAAGGACAAACTGTGTATGTGACTGAAGTCGGCGGAACCTTACGAATTGAATTACCAATAAACATAGCTCACGAAGGTCAGGTCATTATTCCTGTTTGTTTTGATTGTGATCCTATAGGAGGAGGCACTCATTCGGTAGATTTCTGGCATGAGATCCACTATTCAAATAGTTGTTCTTCTGACCCAATTGTACAAGAATGCAAAACTGAATTGTTTGTTGCACATTGTCCTTGGCCTTGTCCAGAAGGAGGTGCAACACCTTTAAATTTTGATTTGGAGCGGATAACTTTAGGTTTAGAGGATTTAGATAATAATGGGATTCCAGATAATAATAATACTTCAGATCCAGATGATATTGAAATCCATAGAGCAGTACATGGTGATGAGCTTAAAGGAACTTGGGACATTCATGTCTACCCAAATACAGTAGGACCAAATGCAGGTCTACCTTTTGAATATGTGTATGTGAAGTTTGATACCTATAAGGTTAATCAAAGTTGTAATCCAGCAGAACCTGCACGTACAAGTTATTTTGATGCACTCCCAAATGCAGTTGCAACAATAACTCCGGGAGATGGCAGTGCTGTAATTACATGTACTGTTTCACCAACGGTGGACGGAAACGGAATTGCTACCTATAATTTATCTAATTGTAAATCCTCTTGGGAAGGAGGAGATAAGATATGGCTAGAGGCATTATTTACAGTCAATGGTTTTGTGAGTAAGACTGGTGAAAGTTTGTATGTTGCAGACAATGAATGTTATAGTAGTTATATTCCTAATCCTGGTCCCGAAGATCAGCATTATTGTGATTTCTATAATGATTACATGAATATCTACAACATTTGGCATTCTCCTTATATGCCTGCAACGCAACAAATTTTAGGTTGTAACAACAACTCCAGAGCATACTTAAGACAATATATTAATATCCAAGCGCAACCAGTTTGGTTCCCAAGAGAATATAGAAATTTTGTGATGTTTGATGAATACATTGTCGAATGGCCTTCTTATATGGTGTATAGACCTGGGAGTGCAACTTTTGCAGGTTTTTCTGTTCCTGATGCGAATGTTACTCAGACAGCAACTCAATTAATTTTCAAAAATCTAAGACAGTTTTACCAACCTTATGGAGGGAGTATTTTGCCTCCTGATGAAATGACAAACAATGGATTGGTAAGATGGAAGGTAGATCCAACTTGTGATGCTGAGCCAGTTTTTACCTCAAGATTTACAGCAATATCTATAGGTAATGGAATAAATACTCCAGGTAGTAATTGGAATTCTCATGTGGGCTGCTCTCAAAAGTATTCTGGTTGGGCAACATTTACCTATGATGCTCCGATTCCTTTTATCAATGGAGGAGGTGAGACTCAACCTACTACAAATGAAACTTGTTGGGAAATAAATCTTAACAATAGCAGTAATTCTCAAGATGCAGAAAACAGTTGGTTTTATTTTGAAGATTTAAATAATACCTTAGGTAACATCACATTGTTCCAAGGCTCTAATCAGATTAATGCTAATGCAAATGGCTTTTTCCAACTAGGAACCAATGCAAATAGTAGCGCGACAAACTATACGATTTGTGCAGACATCGAAAGTTGTGGAGATATTGAATTAGAATTAAGTATGGGTTTTCATTGTACCTCTTATCCTACATCTTTGGCAAGTTCAGGGTGCTCTGATTCAATTATTTTAGAGGGAGATCCTGAAGATTCAGAAGTTCAAGTCGTTTTAGATTCATATCCGCTCGACCCTAATAATGTTTGTGAAGAACAAGTGGTAGTTCTAGGATTGACGAGCGCGCAAGCAGCTTTCTTAGATAATGCTCAGGTAGAAATTACTTTGCCAGCAGGAGTAAGTTTTGTTGGAGACTTAGAAATTGAATATCCTTCAGGAAGTGGAAACTGGCAATCGGTAAGTTATACTATTTCTGGTGGAAATTATATTGTAAACATAGAAGATCATACTGGGATTGGTGCAGGTGGATTACCTGGGACTCTTGATGATCCAAATGAATTAAACAGGGAAATCAATCTACGTTTTGTGGTAACATATCCAGATACAGGGGAGGGAATCATACTAAGTTCATTTGGGGAAAACCCATGTGGAAATGACGCACTCAACAGTGGTGTCACTGTTAATACTGCAGATTTGGATCCATTATTTCCTGATGATGTAACCGATGCTTCTATTTGTCCTGGGACAAGTTTTGCTTGGAGAGATTCAAGTTATGCCATAGCAGGTACCTATGAAGAAATTGATTACAATGCATTGGGTTGTGCCTATTTTCATATTTTAAATTTAGAGGTTTTTGAAACTAGCTCCGATATAATTGGAGATACTCTGTTAAATTGTAACATACCTAGTGTTGATCTTACCGCTTTACCAGATGACTTTTCTTATAGTTGGTCAAATGGTGGATCAAGTCAAACAATAAGTGTTACAACTCCGGATAAATATTATGTATCAATAACGGATGACAATGGATGTGTAACAATTGACACCATAGTAGTTGTACAGGATATTGTAGGACCTACTATTGAAGTTGTCGATGATGATATTTGTATTGGAGATGATGGGATTATATCTGCAACTGGTGGAGGAACCTATGAATGGCCAAATGGTGAGACAACCGAAAGCATAACTGTCACTCCTGCTTCTACAACCAGTTATGTTGTTACCGTAACTTCAGAAAATGGATGTACGAGCACTGGTGAAGCTACCGTAACAGTCAATCCATTGCCTAATGCATCAATACTTAAAAGTAGAGATATAACTTGTAGTCCAACCAGCGGATATATTTATGCTTTTGTATATTACCCTGGAGTATCTGCATATCTAAATGGCTCAGAATTTATTTCTGGGGGTGCGCCATGCGAAGATCAATATTTAGAAATTACTGGTTATGATCCCTACGCTGTTGTTGCAGACAATGTTGTAGGAGTAGCAACACCAGGACAAACATTTGATTTAAATTTTAAGTACAAACATTTGGGTACAGGAGTAGTAACAGTTAGAATCAATTACTATAATTCTTCTTGGGTTTACATCAATAATAAAACTGTTTCTTTGCCAGTTGCCAATGTTTGGACAGATTTTACCGTTACGGCTTTAGCGCCTGCCGAAGCAGCAAATGTTCATATAGGACTATTGGTTAGAGATGGAAGTACAGTATCTTATGATTGTGTTGAGTTTGTAAATTCTAGTGGAGGTGCAGCACTTTTTGAAAATAGTTTTGAAACTACAAGTCCATATTATTGGGAAGGACCAGATGGACTTGCAGGCTCAAGTAGGGGAGTTTATGCCTTTGTTCCTGGCACCTACAATTTGACAATTACTGACCCCAATACGGGATGTCAAAATACAGGAAGCATAGAAGTATATGAATACACGACACCTCCAGATGGTGAAATAAGCCAAGATGGTCCTTTGACCTGCTCACAAACCGAGGTTAACTTAACAGTAACATCTATGGTTACTGATGCAACTTTCCTATGGAGTACAGATGCTACGACTGCCACAGAAACTGTGACCGAGCCTGGAATCTATACAGTGACAATTACAGATCCTTTTAATAAATGTACTACTACAGTAGATGTCGAAGTATTAGAAGATTTGACCGAACCAACAGTTACTGCCTCTAATAATGGTCCTATAACTTGTACAAATCCAAACGTTGTTTTAACAGCAACCCCATCTGGATTGATTTACACTTGGTCAAATGGTTCTACAGATGAAAATCCAATTGTCAATGCTGGTGATACTTATACTGTTACGGTCACTGATGTAAATGGTTGTACTGCAACCGCGAGTTCGATTGTGGAAGAGGACTTGGATCCACCTACGGCTGATGCTGGAGCGGATGCTTCTCAGTGTGATGGAGAAAGCAGTCAGTTACAAGCTAGTGGTGGTGTATCCTATCAATGGTCACCTGCTGCAAATTTGGATAATCCAAACATTAGTAATCCTTTAGCAACTACTCAGACTACGACTACTTATGTTGTGACTGTCACTTCCGTAAATGGCTGTACTGCCACAGATGAAGTTGTCATTTCAATTGACGAAGTTAGCTTATCCGTAGATTCTGATGCAACAACTTGTGAGTCAGAATGTACCGGGTCAATAACAATAGAAGTTGATCATTCAGTCATTGGAGATTTTAATTTGAGTTATATATATCAAGGAAGCAGTGTTAATCTCGGTCCATTTACTTCAAGTACTGTGATCATAACTGATTTATGTGCAGGTGATTATTCTGATTTCACCGTTGATGGAATCAATAATGGTTGTGATGCTTTTTGGGCGGGACCAATTTCAATAAGCGAGGAAACAGTAGAGTGGGAACACGTGACCCATACCGATGATGTAAGTGATTGTTCTGGAGTGTGTGATGGTGCATTTACTGTGGATGCCAACTTTGGAATGTCTGGTGAGTTTATGGTTTCGTATACCTACAATGGAACAGTGGTAGAACATGGCCCATACAATTTCGCAGGAGATATTTTGTTTGATGATTTATGCGCTGGTACTTATTCTGATATTACAATTACCTCAACTGAGACAGGATGCTTTTCTGTTTGGCCAACAAACATAGAAATTGCTGAGCCATTCCCAATGGCAGAAATCATTCAAACTGAAAACGACCAATGTCAAGAAGAAGAAGGCAGTACCATTGTATCAGTTACAGGTGGAACGGCTCCTTACACTATCTCATGGAGTAATGAAGACGGTTCTCACTCAGAAACAACCATACTAAACAATGCCGGAAATATCGAACTGGAAGGTTTGATTGGTGGTAATACTTATTGTATTGAAGTTGAGGATTCCAATGGATGTAGCCCGCCGTAAGGGAAATGGGAACCGTGAGCCGCGAGCCGAGATTACTTCTATATGCAACCAATAGACGCTTCTCAAGTTGAATTTGAGCTTGCCTGCCTCCGGTAGGTTTGAGCTTAATTCTTAAAGATGATGGCAAGTATCACAGCATTAAATTTGTAAAAAGCTAGTAAGTAGTAGGTAATCATTTACGGAAGTGATATCCTTCTGATTTATTTAAGACTTTCAAGAGAATATAAGTTGCAATTTAAAGTTATATACCAAAGGTAATTTATGAAACGAAGGCATTTTGTTAAAGTAGGAGGTATGTTGGCGTATGCAATGTCTACCTCCGGATTTACACTTATCAATACTGATGGCGTCACAGTTGGAAATTGTCCAACGACCACAGATATGTTAGGTCCATTCTTTAGAGACAATGCTCCATTTCGGACGGATCTCAGAATCGATAAAAATTTGGAAGAAGTTTCTGTAAATGTGATAGGTCAAGTTTTTGCCTCTGATTGCAAAACTCTAGTTGCCAATGCTTTGGTTGATATCTGGCATTGTGATGAGAAGAAGAAATACGACATGGATGGCGATGACTATAAATGTAGAGGAAGATTCTATACAGATGACAATGGCAACTATGAATTCCAAACCTTCATTCCACCTCCTTATGGTGGTAGACCCAAACATATTCATTACTTGGTTCATGCAATAGATGGCCACCAAGACTTGGTAACACAATTATATTTCAAAGGCGACAAAAGGATTAAGCCGAATAATTGGGTAAAATATAAATGGGATGAAAGACGAATCCTCGAAGTTTATGAAAATGAAAAGCAAAATCTTGAAGTAAAATTAGATCTTTACTTAACAGCGAAGGACGCAGATTAAATTCTTTTTCAGTACTGCAGTCTTTTTGCATTTATTTTTCTTACTTTTCTAAAATGAAAAATATAGCAATCTTTCTTTTATTATCTCTATTGTTTTCTTCTTGCGGATTATTTACCTACGCACCTGTGTCAAGTTCTCCATCTCGGGGTCCTCAAGCTGGTATGCCTTCCGAACCAGGTAAGTGTTACGCTAAATCAGTAATCCAAGATAAGTATATAAATACCTCCAACGAGTTTGCAGTATACACTGGCACAAAGCCAGATGATGGAGTTGTGCTAGATACCGTAAAATATGAAGTGGCGGCTGAAGGTACAAAGTGGGTAAAGAAGAAAGAAGATAAGAATTGCCTAAGCTATAACCCTGAGGATTGTCTTGTTTGGTGTTTGATAGAAATACCACCCCAATATCAAATAATTGTGGTTGTAAAGGATACCACACTTACTGATGATTTTGAAGTGCGGTCATTTGACAAGAAAGTGATTGGAAAGCAAGGTGGCTTCACTGAATGGCGTGAAGTCATTTGTGAAACAAATAGAAATGAGGCGTTTAAAACTCAAGTTCAAGAAAAATTGAAATCACTAGGGTATTATAATGGCGCCATATTTGGCGAAATTGATAGAGCAACACTTGACGCATTGATTAAATATCAAAATGATAATTATCTGCCTGTAGGATAATTAGATATTGAGACATTGGATGCATTAGAAATAGACTATGAGTAGTCAAACTAATCTATTTCTAGGTCGAAATGATTCAGAACATACCATATCCTCAAAGGCCTCAAGATTTGCAGCTTTTTTATTGAACACGTCTTTATGACTGTGATAATGATGTCTTTATTTCCTATTTTATGGAGTCATTTTTTATAGAGGAAAATCATCGCTCCGCTGGTTCAAACAAATTTTTATGGGCGATTGGCTTAGCTACTATTTTATATTCTGCAAAAAATTGCTTTAGAGGAGTAAGTTTTGGAAAATGTGTATTGGGAATACGAGTAGGTGATTTAGACAATCCCAATCGGGCACCTGCATTATGGCGATTGTTTTTGAGAAATTTACCTCTATTTATATAGCCTATTGATGTTTTTATAAGTTGTGATGATAAAGAAAAAAGAAGCCTGGGTGATAAGCTGACCAATTCTACGGTATATTATAGTCAACACAAACCTCATACTGTCATACGAATCTTAACCTTTCTTTGCTTGCTTTCATATTTGGTTTTCTTTTTTATAAATCAGGCTAGTGATGCAATGAAAAACACTGAAGCTTACAAAGTAGCTATTGAAGCAATAGAGGAAAGCCCTGATATAAAACAGAAAACCGGAGGAATAAAATCTTATGGTTTTTTTGTTGACGGATCAGTTGATAGATCATCTAATGATAAACTTACAGAAGTTAACATAAAAGTGAAGGGTCATCAGAATGATGTCAAGGTTTTTGTTAAGTTGCGTAAACCTGCAAGAGGCAACTGGGTAGTGATAGAGATGGAGAAATAGATTTTTGGGAATTGTAAATATGTGAATTTGAGTATTTAAAGGCAGTATCCCGGCTCCCGGTTCCTTTTTTTTCTAATATCTAGCTCCCATGGCGTCCAAAGTTTCAAAATCCAACTGTCCAATTGGAAGATCATTTAATCTTTGATATTCTGTTAAGGCATTTCGGGTTGGACCATCAAGTTTTCCTGTAGGCTCACCAAACAGATAATTTTCCTCTATTAAAAAGACTTGGACGTCTTCAATTAGTCCTCTTGTAATTTTTGTATCACAGACTATTTCTCTCCATTCTGTCAGACCCCCATATTGTTCTGATTCATCTTCTCTGTATATTTCAGTCATTTCAAATTGGTCCGTTTCACTCGTGTCTTTTACTACAATATATGACTCAACAACTCTTTCTGTTTCAACCATACACCATACCAAGCAATCTTCGGGATTCGCTGATAAACAATTCCGGTCTGCTTTTTTCTTGACCCATTTTGTTCCACTAGCTTGCATTTCAATTTCAATCGTATCTAATACAACGTTATTGTTTGTGGGGTCACCAATATAAATTGGTAGAAGTGCCAGAAAATTACCAGAATTCTTAGTAGCAGGAATCAAACATTTTGCATAACAAGAACCAGGTTTCGATGGCATTCCTTCTGATGGTCCAGATTTTGTATTTAATGGACCTGGTCGAGGTACTGGAGGTCTAGGTGTGCCATAAGCAGAGCTATCACCTTGCCAAACCGTCTGATTCGGTACATAGCATCCGGTAAAGAAAAGAGATGCTAAAAGGATTATAAAAGTGAAGATTTTCATCTGTGGAATATTGATTTATTCTTTAAGCTATCAAAATTTGTTGGAAAAAGTCAATAAGAAGATGGATTTTATTTTGATTGGTATTGCAGGATATCTAATTAACATAATCATTATAAAATTAGAGTGAGGCGCTTTTTAATTTTTTCAAGTCGCTTTTTTCATATTCTTTTAGGCCTGTTTTTCTTGGGCAGGCAAAAAAAACTGATCTTTAAGGTTTTTTGCGAAAGGAAATGTCCCTCATGGAAATCACTAGCTATATCAGCGCAAATAACTAGTTGCCTAAATTAGACATATATAAAATGTAAGGTTGAACTTTTTTTTTCAAAAAAATTATGTTTAAAAAAATACCTACGCCCCATACATCTCTCTCCCTACCAAAAAATACCTCACAACCTTCAAGGTAGTTATCATCACCAACAAATAGGAAGCCGTATGTATCGCCTGAAACTGTGCAGGAAATTTTACTAAGGTGAGAAGATTAAATAGCAATGCGCTAAGCAAGACCAATCTTAAAAATGACCAAGTACTTTTTCTTAATGCAAAAAGTAAAACTAAATATACTGGATTTAGCCAGAATAGATTCCAGTTGGATTTAGTGGAGATGTGATCGGTGCCAAACCACATAAATACTAGGATCAAACTTCCGATACCTAAAAGTAAGAACCAGATGTTGTCATATATTTTCATAGCTTTTAATCCTTTTTTCCATTTTGCAAAAAAGCTTCCTAGCAAAAGTATTTCTAAAAAGAGCAATACCATGAATAGGTTGAATGGTGTGAAGATTCCTTTGTAAGGTTGATTGCGTTCGGCAATAAAATCAACCAATAGATTCTCTTCAGTGATCAAAGGTTTTCCGTCTATAAATGATTTTTGTAGAATGTCATGAACATAAAGAGGGAGAAAGAGTTGTTCGTTTATAGATGTGGTATCGTCTGCAATGCTTCCAATGATCAGATCAATACCAAAGTCTGCCCAAGGCCAATTCTCCTGATATTCATCAAGCATATTTCTGAAAGTCTTTGGTGGAAGATTTGTTGGATATTGAATCTCTCCAATTTTGGTTTCGATTCTGTCACCTATTATTGTGGCGCAATTGTCAAAAAAGAAGTCGTACAAATACTCGCGATTTTCTGGTTCGTAATTTTCAATCAAAGCTTCATAGAAAACTTGCTTTTGACTTTGATCCAGATTTAAAACTTGCTCGTATACTGTTCTTTTTCGTCTTGTATAATTATTAATGAAGCCATCATATTTTTGGCCACCCATACTATAAAGCAATTTTCCACGCAAAAACTTCATAACAAAGCCTGGTGTATTAAAATCATAGAGGCCATAATGAAAAACTACATCTAAATTTTGTGAAAGATCCTTGATTCTGATTCCTGTGTGACCATAAATATCGGATATATTATCTCCAGGCCCACAAGTCAATATTGATATGCTGGACTCGTCACTTAGCCTTTTCTGCGAATAAACATTTGCCGTAAGGCTTATAAATAATAAGAGGGAAAATAAAGATCTAAATTTCATGCTGACTTAAAAGTAATAAAAGTTTTTGGAGATACAGTTATATCAATTATTGACATTAACCGAGACTCTTATTAATAAGTTCTATGTCATCAAAACGAAAGACTTATTAATAGATTAGTTTTCCAAATTCTAATCTAAAGTTGAGTTTGACGTTTGAATTTAGGTCAAGTTGTATTAAGACCAAAGGTCTCCTAGCCTTGCCAGCCAACAGGCGCACTCTTAGGATTATCAAAAGAGGGTAGACTATCGGACAATCATGCCGCTGTCCCAGCCTTTATCTGGAGCAACAAAACTTAACTTTCCGTTGCTGCTTTCTGCCATCAGTATCATTCCTTGTGATTCTACTCCCCTGATTTTTCTCGGTGCAAGATTAGCAACAAGTGTTACCTCTCTTCCAATAACTTCTTCGGGGGTATAATACTCAGCGATACCTGATACAACTGTTCTTTGTTCAAAGCCTAAGTCCACTTTCAGTTTTAAAAGCTTGTCCGCCTTGGGTACTTTTTCTGCTTCAAGAACTTTCGCTGTTCGAAAATCAATTTTTACAAAATCATCAAAGACAATATTTTCTTTGACTGGCGATTCTTTTTGTGGTGCATCTGCAACTCCAGGAACTAGTTTTGCTTTTTGAGTTGTAATCACTTCGTCGTCTATTCTTGAAAACAAATGTGATGCATCGTTGATCTTATGTCCTGATTCGATTAGCAAATCGCCAAAGGCAAGTTTATCCATCATGGCTACAAAATCACCATCTTCAGCTATGAGAGGAATGTTGATCAGCTTGCAAAGCTTGTCGCTTGCAGTTGGTAGAAAAGGTCGAGTTATACAAGCAATGGCAGCTACATATTGCAAGGAAAGATTCATCACCGACTTAACTTTTTCTTCATCCTCTTTGATCGTTTTCCATGGTTCATTGAACTGGAGAATTTGATTTCCTTTGGTGCTGATTTCCATCAGTTTTGTCATCGCAGCTCTAAACTCAAAAGCTCTGATAGCATCTGCAACTTCGTTGAGGTCATCATAAAGTCTGAGAAGCTCACTGTCGTGAAAAGCTATTTCTTCTTCACCTCCAGGCCCAAAGATTTCTTGATCTTCGTCAAACTCGGGTACGACACCCTCATAATACTTGTTGGTAAGCACAACCACTCGGTTGACATAATTGGCGAGGTTATTAACCAATTCGTTGTTGATAGCATCCTGATATCCACTCCAAGTGAATTCAGAATCCTTCTGCTCTGGCATTGTTTTGATCATAAAATATCGGAGTTCATCTTCCTTGCCAGGAAGATCTTTTAAATAATCATTAACCCAAATTGCCCAATTTCTTGACGTTGAAATTTTGTCACCTTCCAAATTCATAAATTGGTTGGCGGGCACATTGGTTGGCAAATTATAGTTGCCGTGAGCTTTTAGGATGGATGGGAATATAATGCAGTGAAAGACAATATTGTCTTTCCCAATAAAATGTAATAGTGATGTTTCTTCGTCTTGCCAATAATCCTTCCAGTCTTTGCCGTTTTCTGCAGCCCAAGCTTTGGTGGCTGAAATATACCCAATGGGTGCATCCATCCAGACGTAAAGCTTTTTACCTGCTGATCCTTCAATCTCCTGTGGAACATCAACTCCCCAATCGAGATCTCTTGTCATAGCTCTTGGTTGCAAGCCACCGTCAAGCCAAGATTTGCATTGTCCGATAACATGATTTTTCCAGCTTTTAGGATCGTGATGTTCTTTCCCATCTAATAGGCCATTTTCAATCCAATCCCTCAACCACTCTTCATCTTCATTTAGGGGTAGGTACCAGTGTGTTGTCTCTTTTTTAACTGGAGTTTCTCCTGTTAAGGTACTGACAGGGTTGATTAGGTCAGTGGGACTAAGTGTTGAGCCACAATTCTCACATTGATCGCCATACGCACTATCGTCATTACATTTTGGACAGATGCCTTTAATGTATCTGTCGGCAAGAAACTGATTTGCCTTGGCGTCATAATATTGCTCTGAAGTCCTTTCTTCAAATTTTCCATCGGCATATAGCTTTCTGAAAAATTCTTGTGAGGTCTCATGGTGAAGAGGATCTGAAGTTCTATGGTAGTAATCAAACGAAATACCTATTCCCTTGAATGCTTCCTTAAACTCCTCATGAAATTTATCTACTATGAGCTTGGGAGTTGTTTCTTTCTTGAGAGCCTTGATGGTGATAGCTGCTCCATTCTCATCAGATCCACATATAAATGTGATGTCTTTACCCATCATTCTCTGGAAACGAACATACACATCCGCGGACAGGTAGGCACCAGCCAAATGTCCTATATGGAGAGGACCGTTGGCATATGGCAATGCGGAGGTTACCAAAATTCGTTTCGCGTTTATCATTTAGTGTTTGCTTGCATGTCAAAATTAAATTAATATATCTTATATATTACTTTTTTCTATGTTTTTATTGATTCTGACCACATTGTATTAACAAATAATAGTTCTAAACTTAAGATTTGTATTCTATACCTTGTATTCCGAATTTTGTCAGCTTGGAACATAACTAAAGAAATACTCATATGAAAAATATATTGATATTCGGTTTGATCACTTTAACTATTGGTTGCAAACCGCTGATGACCGCGATAAATGAAAACTATGTACCGCCTTATGCAAAAAAGTACGATAAGCTAATACCTGAAGGCGAACAAAAGATTATTAGTGATTATACGAG
>Ga0114956_1002937_pt1 | contig 13265 bp, 9 predicted proteins | sample MaitaG_FD_87304 | JGI IMG/M metagenome (GOLD analysis project Ga0114956, IMG submission 87304) | Marine algal microbial communities from Maine, USA - Maine_Asex2 metaG | ecosystem: Host-associated > Algae > Red algae > Unclassified | place: Maine, USA | collected 2015-01-05 | reverse complement strand
CAGAACGCTCTCGCTGACCTGGGTGTCGCTGAGGGGGAACGGGTTGCGATGGTCGTGAACGACGACCTGTCGTTCATGGCGATCTTCCTTGGCGCGCTGCGAGCCGGCGTGGTGCCCGTCCCGCTGTCAACCATGCTTTCCGGAACCGAGCTCGGCCCGATCATTGCCGACTCTGGGGCGGTGGTCCTGTTCATCTCCGATACGTACACATCGGCAATTGATGAGATCACCCAGTCAGCTCCAGATCTACGCGCCGTGGTCGTCAGCGGAGATGCCGGTGATGTCTCCATCGCCGAAGAACGCGTGCAGCTCGCCGAGTGGTCCACGTTCGCAAATCGCGACGTGCAACCTGTCGCCGACACCACGGTGAACTCGCCAGCGTTCTGGCTCTACAGCAGTGGGACCACAGGTGTTCCCAAGGGCGTAATGCACGTGCACGCCAGCATGCAGGCAACGGCCGAAACGTACGGCAACCAGGTCCTGCACATCACGGAGGACGATCGATTTCTCTCGATTGCAAAGTTGTTCTTTGCTTACGGGCTCGGCAACTCCCTCACCTTCCCGCTGTCGGTTGGCGGCACTGCAATCCTGCATGCCCAAGCGCCAACGCCAGGCGCGTTTGCGGAATTGATCCGCACCGAGAAGCCAACGTTGCTCTTTGCCAGCCCCGGCTTCGCAGCCGCCATGCTGGATTCGGATCCTGCGCCCGAGACCTTCGCATCTGTTCGCGCATGCGTCACTGCAGGCGAATCGTTGCCTGCAAATGTGTGCGAACGTTTCACCGCGCTGATTGATGCGCCGGTACTCGACGGCATTGGCTCCACGGAGCTTCTGCACATCTTCATTTCGAACACCTTGACGTCACAGACACCCGGCGCCAGCGGCCGGCCCGTGCCCGGGTACAGCGCCGAGCTGCGCAATGACGAGGGCGAGGTGGTTACGGAGCCGGACACGCCCGCATACCTGTACGTCCGAGGTCCGTCATCCGCGGTCGGCTATCACGAACGGCCCGAGGCTTCCGCGGCGGCATTTGTTGACGGTTGGGTCAGAACCGGCGACGTGTACACCTGTTCAGCTGATGACGAGTGGACATTCCTGGGTCGCAACAACGACATGATCAAGGCAGGTGGCATCTGGGTCTCGCCTGCCGAAGTCGAGAGCACGCTGATCGAGCATCCCGCTGTGCTCGAAGTCGCCGTGGTCGGCGCTCGCAATGCGACCGGACTTGAAGAAGTTGTCGCCTTCGTCATCCCTGCAGCAGGGGCTTCGCCCAACGCTGAGGAACTTGAGGCGCACTGCCGCGAGCGCATGGCGGCGTTCAAACGGCCAAGGCAGATCCGTATTGTCGACAACCTTCCGAAGACGGCGACTGGCAAGATCAAACGATTCGCGCTGCGAGAGTCCCTCGACGCCAACCAATGAGCGCCGCTCAAGGTTTGCCAGCCCGCAAAGGCGGCGCCAAAGCCCTGTTGTTGACAGTCCTTGGCGAGTTCGTGCTGCCGAACGGAGGCGGCGCGTGGACATCCTCGCTGGTTGCCGCGGCCGATGCGCTTGGCCTCGGCGAAAAGAATGCTCGCCAGGCACTGTCCCGCATCAAAGACCAGGGCCTGATCGAGAGCGAGCGCCACGGACGTCTCGTGCGTTGGGCTCTGACTCCCGCGGGCCGCCAGCTGCTTGAGACAGGAACAGAAACGATCTATTCGTTTGGTCGTCGAGACGTGGAGTGGAACGGCCAATGGCTCACCGCGCATTGCCCGGTTGCAGAATCACGTCGAGCGGTCCGCAACGAGCTGCGTGCCGAACTGCGTTACCTCGGGTTCGGCGAACTTTCCGCCAGCCTGCTCATTTCGCCCCGAGTTGACCGTGACCCCGAGCTCCGGCAGGTGCTTGAGAGGCTCGGATTGCTCGACGAGAGCACCATCATGTGGGCGCAGTCAGCCAACGAAGCCGAGGAGCACCAGCTCGTCGCCCGGGCCTGGAACCTGGACGAGCTCGCCACTTCCTACCTCGGCTTCACGAAAGCGCATCGCAGCACTGAGACCCGCGAACCTCAGATGGCGTTCGCCGCGCTTGTCGCACTGGTTCACGACTGGCGGCGGTTCCCGTTCATAGACCCTGAGCTCCCGACGAAACTGCTACCGAGCGACTGGCCGGGCGCTCCGGCTGTCGAAATGTTTCATAGACAGCACGCAGCCTTGAGCATTGCTGCTCAAGGCTGGTTTGCGGCTGCCGAATCTTCGAAGAGGCAGCGAGCTACCTCCGCCACTGACGCCCAATGACACCGGAACTGCCAAAGAGTGTCACGCTCGATGACCGCGGACATGAGATTGAAATCGTCTGGCGCTGGTTCACCGGCCCCTGGCGGACGTTCATCTTTTTGGCTGTGTTCTGGAGCGCCATGGTCTTGCTTTCACTGTCCGTGTTTTGGGGACCGTTCTCCCTGCTTTCGCTACTCTTTGTCCCAGGCATACTTGGTCTGCTCTTCCTTGGTAGGCAAGGGCTCAAACAGCTGCTGAATAGCACGACGGTCACGGTCAGCGGAGAGAAGATTGATGTATCGAGCGGACCTATCGATGCATCGACCGATGCCGTCATAGACCCGTTGAACGTGCATCAGCTGTACTCGCTACGGAAGGAGATCACCAATAGCTCCCTTGGGCTGCCGGCATATGTGTACGAGATTCACGCGATTGTCAGCGACCTTCGCGATGACGTGCTCATAGTCGGCAACATCGAGAACCTGGACCAGACGCTCTTCATCGAAGGCGAGATCGAGCGCTACCTGGAGATCACCGATCAGGAAGTTCCGGGAAGCCTGTCACGTAAGACCGGACAACCGGTCCCCCCGCCAGCTTCGTTGCTTACATCTGAAGTCGAGCCGGAGAAGCCCGGGCTCCAGCACGGTTCGGCCGAAATCAGCGACGCGGTCACCAGCACGCCACGAGAGTGGCAGGGCGACATCATCGATCCGGAACAGAACCCCATCATCAATCCCGATCCTAGGTAGCGCAGCAAAACGTTCGAGGCCGAACCCGCACAGCTTGTAACGGTGTGTCTGACACCGCGTGTGCGTGGGCTCGGCCTCGTTCGAATCTTCGAAGAAGAAGGCTCCTACTTGAGGAAACCCTTGGCTGCGTCGCCGAGACCGCCGAGACCGCCCGCAGCTTCGTCGCCGCCTCCACCGAGGAGACCCTTCGCTGCGTCACCGAGACCGCCGAGACCGCCGCCCTCGCTGTCATCGCCGCCACCACCGAGCATGTCACCAAGACCGCCCATGGCACCGTCCATCATGCCTTCAGCGTCGACACCGAGAGCCTTCTTGACCTGACCCGCAATGGGGCCGGGAAGCACACCGTCAATCTTTTCGAGGACAGCCAGCACCGCAAGCTTGGCCTTCATCTCGGGGATACCGGCCTTGTCTGCAACAGTGCCAATCAGGTCTTCCATGGTGTTTCTCCTTGAGTGAGGGGATTCCACATATAGCGGCGCTGCGGTTCACTCCCCCGGCGTCGGCACCAAGAGCACTCATTCACGTCAGCTCTGCGACGATGCTGTCAGGTCTCAGACGATGCTGTCAGGTCTCAGACCATGCCAACCAGATGGCGGCAGTCCAGGTGAACGTGTCTCCGCCGCACGCACCTCCGTCCCCCGGATCGAAGTACTCGGCAAACCCGGACTTCTCGATGAGGGCCAGCGTGTCAGAGCGAATCCGCTCGTACCAGTCATGCTGGCCAACGTCGGCAAGCCCCTGGGCGATCATCCAGTTCATCATCGCCCACACCGGGCCGCGCCAGTACCGGACCGAATTGAACAGCGTGTGATGGGGGTCAAAGCTTGGAACTGCAAAGTTGGTTGCATCGGTGTAGCGCTTGAGTTCGCCAAGCAACTCCTCGTGATGCGCGTCGATCCCGGCGTACCACGCAAGGAAGCTCGCGGAAGATGCTGTCTCAGCCAGTTCACCGGTTCGAAGATCCAACGAGCAGTACGCCCTTATGTCGGGGTTCCAGAGGCGTTCGAATCCAACCTCCATACGAGCGATGCGCTCCCGAATCGGTTGCGGGTCGATCCCGCCGAACTCTTCTGCCATCGCAAGAAGATCGCGTTCGGCGCGAAGCAGAATCGCGGTCGTGCCAACATCGGCGACAAAGAACGGCGTCTCGGCCGCAACAGCATCGCGATCCCAGTTTCGCTCAACCCCTACCTGTATGAGCGCGAGGTAACGGTCGTAGTCGGCCTTCTTCGGGCGCTGGTCTGGGTCCACCATCGCGGTGTCCCGACGCTGGTACTCCCCGACCCCACTTGTATCAATCGCGTCTCCCGGGCGGTCCCAGTTCGGCAAATTGTCGCGGCCCGATTCCCATGGATGCGTAATCGCGATGACGCCGAATCCTTCCGGGTCACGTGCTGCGTGAAACCAGCGATGCCAGGCATCGATGTGGGGCAACAGCGCCTGCGCACGGTCCTCTGATGTTGGAGCGAGGTGGCGCACGATGCTGCCGGCCACAGGCGGTTGGGTGATTCCGGAACTTGGCAGTGGTCCGAGATTGGCCTGCCACACGGTCGGCCCCGGGAAGTAGGTCGGCTCATCAACACGAAACACAATGTGCGGCACCATGCCGTCGGGCCATTGCGCCTCAAACAACGTCTCCACTTCGCGCCAGGCTCGATCCTTGTCGAAGCGAGCGAACCCCAGCGCGGCGAAGGCCGAGTCCCAGTTCCACTGGTACGGGTACAGGCCGGCCGTCGGCACGGTGTAGCCGCCCTGGTCATTGGTACGAAGTGTGTGCACTGCCTCGTCGTACATGGATGCGCTCATGGGTTCCTGTCTCCTGCGGCGGGTGGTCCCGAACTTTCGCGCAACATCAAGGTGGATGTCACGTGGCACTCAGCGTGAACCGGTTTCCCAGCTGTGAGAGCGGGCTTGAGCGCGTCGATAAGCGCAACGCCAACTTCACTTGCTGATTGTCGAATGGTTGTCAGAGTTGGTTGTATCTGGCGCGCTGCTCGAATGTCGTCGAATCCAACAAGACTCAGATCATCGGGCACACGCATCCCCAAACTGGATGCGGCTTCCAGAGCGCCAAGGGCGAGCAGGTCGTTGACCGCAACGATTGCCGTAGGGCGTTCGGGCTCCTGCAGCAACCGCCGAGTCACTTCACGTCCCGTTTCTTCATGGAAGCCACCTTCAATGAGCGACGCGGGGGAAGCTGCGAGACCGTTCCGTTCCATCGCAGCGAGGAACGATCGGGTGCGTGCGGCACCAATGGCGAAGTGCTCGCCCTCAGTCAGACACACGATGCGACGATGCCCAAGCTCAGCCAGGTGGTCCACCGCAGGCTGCATGCAGTCGTCCGCGATTTCGACTGCGCCGAATCCAGCCCGATCGCCGGGGCGGCCGAAGGAGACAAAGGGGAACGACGCATCAAGAAGGAAATCGATACGGGGATCGTCGACAGACACACGCACCAGGATGAAACCATCCACCTGTTTGCGCCGAATTGCGAGGTCGTATGGTTCGAGTTTGTTGGCTCCGTCGGGCGGGGTCGACAGATTCACCTGCAGCCCGTGTTCCCCTGCCTCCCGGGTGACGGACGTGAGAAGATCGCCGAAGAAGGGGTCGCTGAAGCGAAGTGTTTCGTGCGAAAGGATCAGCCCGAGCACACCGGTCCTTGTGTTCGGATCCTGAAGCCGGCGTGCCTCAAGGTTCGGGGTGTAGCGCAGCGTCGAAGCGACCTCGCGAACTCGTTCTCGTGTTTCGGCAGCGACGTCCGTGTGCCCATTGAGGGCGCGCGACACCTGGGTGACCGACATCCCGGCCTCACGGGCCACATCGCGCAACGTGGGCCGACTCATAGCGCGGATAGCACCGTCCCTGCCGTCGGATCGATCCAACGAATCTCATCTGCGGGAAGGTGGACGAAGACGTCCTGCCCGGCCTGCCCGGCGAAGGACGGATGGGTTGAGACCTTGAGAAGCGAGCCAGCCAGGTCAATGGTCAGCAGGTTCTGCGATCCGAGGGGCTCGACCACAACAATCTTCGCTGGGAGTGAGCCTGCGGCTTGCTCCGTCGTCACGGGCATGTTCTCGGCCCGGATCCCAATCGTGATGTCGCGCCCATCAAAACTGCGGACCGCATCTGTCACGTCAGAAGCTGGGACAATCGAATGACCGCCGACATCGACGCGAACCCCGCTGTCCACTGCTTCCACAGTGCCGGAGATGAAGTTCATCGGCGGGTTGCCGATGAAACTGCCAACAAACTGGTTCTTCGGGGTGCCGTACACAACAGAAGGTTCATCCACCTGCTGAATCACACCGTCTCGCATCACGGCGATGCGATCGCCCATGCTGAGGGCTTCGATCTGATCGTGGGTCACATAGATCGTGGTGGCGTTCACCTCGGCGAGTAGTCGCTTCAGTTCGGCGCGCATTTCCAGACGAAGGAGGGCATCAAGGTTGGACAGCGGCTCATCCATCAGCAGCACTTCAGCCTGCATGGCAAGGGCTCGGGCAACTGCGACTCGTTGACGCTGCCCGCCGCTCATGTCGCTTGGACGGCGTTCCAAGAGGTTTCCGATATGCAACAGCTCCGCGGCCTCATCCACTCTCCGCTTGATCTCGGCCGGTGCCACCTTGTTCATCGCCAGTCCGAAGCCGATGTTCTTCCGAACGGTCATGTGCGGGAAAATCGCGTAACTCTGAAACACCATGGAGATGCCCCGGTCGGCCGGGCTTGCATAGGTGACATCGCGCCCACCGATGGTGATCCGTCCTGCATCGGCCATACCAAGTCCGGCGACAGCACGGAGCAGCGTGGTCTTACCGCAACCACTGGGTCCCAGAAGCACCAGGAACTCCTGATCGCGAATGGTGAGGTTTGCATTGTCGACAGCCACGGTGTCGCCAAACACCTTCGTGACATTCTCGATGGTGATCTCAGCCATGAGCCAGCCTGCCTGTTTGTGACGTCACTTGGATACCTGTCCCCACATATTGAATAGGTACTTGCGAATGAAGAACATGAAAATGAGCGATGGCACCATGAGGAAGAAGCCGCCCGCGAACTGATAGTGATCCGGCGATGAACTCAATTGGGTGAGCAGCAGCGCCGGCAGGGTGCGATTCTCAAGCGTCAGGATGCTCGCCGCGAAGACTTCGTTCCAGGACAACACAAAGGTGAACACACCGGATGCAGCAATGCCCGGAAGCACGAGCGGCAGCACGATGTGACGGAACGACTGCCACGGTGACGCTCCAAAGACCTGACCAGCCTCTTCCAGTTCGTACGGCACGCTGGCGAACACGCTGGCGATCACGAGGATTGTGGTCGGCAACGCCAGTGCGGTGTGCATGAGACCCAGGCTGATGAGGCTGTCGAACATGTTGAACTCAAGGAAGAGCACGGCGAGCGGAATGGACAACACCACGATGGGGAACGCACGCACGGCGAGCACACCAAGACGGAACAGATCGCGTCCCGGGAACAGATACCGGGAGATTGCATACCCGGCTGGTGCCGCCAGCGCAGTCGACAACACCAACGCGATCACGGCGACGATCAGACTGTTGCGCAGACCTGCAGCTACACCTTCGGACCCCAGGAAGAATCGCATCGTGTCGGTCGAGAATGGGATGAATGGCAGGAAGTTCTTCGGGTAGGACCGCACCGTTTCTTCGGTGGTGAATGCCATCGAGAAGACGAAGAAGATCGGCAGGAGAATCCATACCGCAAGGACAATGGCAACGAAGTACGTGCCGATGCGACCAAGCGTCAAGGGAGCTTTGCGTTCAGTGATCACCGGGCTCGGAGCCGGCGGTTCCACTCCGTTGAGAGAGCTCGAACTGGGAGAGGTCATGACTTTGCCAACTCTCCCTGCGTCCGCATTGCTCGAAGGTAGAAGACCGACGAGGCCAGCGACAGCAACAGGATGAACATGGCGTAGGCCGATGCCACGTTGTTGTTCCGCAGCCCGAAGTACTGGCGATAGGTCTCGTTGGCGAGAACGGTGACAATCTCGCCGCCACCGAGAGCAATGACGACGGCGAAGACCTGGAAGAACAGAATCGTGCGAAGGATCATGGCGACCTGAAGGCTTGGGCGAAGCAACGGCAACATGACGTAGCGGAAGCGTTGCCAATAGCTCGCGCCAAAGACCTCGGCAGCTTCGAGCGTCTCGTCCGGAATGGCTTGCAGGCCGGCCACGACGATGACCATCACAATGGAGGTGGCCCGCCAGAGCTCAGCCAAAACGATGGCGGCGATAATCCAATTGCGCGTGTCCGCGCTGAGAAAGAGCTTTGGATCGTCGATGATGCCCAGTCCCTCGAGGGCCGAGTTGATCAGACCGTTCCCGGTAAACAGCGAAAAGAAGAGGATGCCCACCGCAAGATCCGACATCCCCATGGGCAGTGAGTAGACGTACAGGAACAGCGACGTTGCCTTGACGCGAGCGTGAATGACCAGAGCCATCACAATCGCGAGTGCGAACTGGATGGGGAGGATCAGCACCATCAACAACAGCGTGGTTCGCCAGGCCGGGCCGAAGAACCGATCCTCTGTCATCTTCTCCACGAACCGCGAGGTGAACGCTCCCGCATTACCGCGATCGACGCGTCCTGTTTCTCCGTCGTCGAAGATCTGAAGGAAGCGCGAGGGCGCCCATCCTTCGGCGGTCTCCAGCACAGGTGTGCCGTCAACATTGGTGGTGGCGCGCACCTTGAACCAGAGCTCAAGAATGGCGGTCTCGCTGATCTGCACCGCCTCCCGCGGTTCAATCTCCGCGACGACCGGTGCTGACTCGCTGGCGCTCTCAAACAGAAGCGTGAGTGGGTCAGCTGTTTCACCGAGCTTCGGGCGGATTGTGCCGGCGAGTGCCGTTCCGTCATCAGCCTCTTCGCGTACTCGCACCCGCGTCTCCGGTGCCCAGCCAGAAGCCGGAGCTCCATTGGCATCAACGGTTGCTATCAGAAACCACTGTTCGGTAAGCAGGTCGGTGGTCAGCTCGCCGTCCATGACGTTGCCCTGCTCATCGAGGACTTCCAGCGAGGTGCCCTGAACGAGCTCTGCAGCGCGATCAGCTCCAAGGTCTGGCTCTTCAAGCAGGGGCAGAACAGCCTCATCGTCATAGATGGCGAGAATGAGCCCTTCCACCATCGGGTAAGCAAAGAACGCAGCGAGAAAGATCACTGTGGGCGCGATGAGGAGGTATGGCGTGATGCGAGAGCGCCAGCCTGGGCGTCGTGCTGTTGTCATGGGAACTCCGAAGACCCGCGAAGGGTGCCGCCAACCGCCCTGCCCCCGAAGTGGAGGACAGGGCGGCCAACAGACCGGATTGTGTCAGCTGAAGTATCAGCCAGCGGGGTTCACGATGCAGGGACCGTCGGTGATGGGGTCGGGATCCCAGCACGGAGCGCCAGTTTCGTTGAACAGGGTCTGGAGGTTGTCACCTTCGGCGTCAAGTGCAGCCTTGGGATCTTCGCCGTCGAGGACGATGCGGTCGAAGGCGTTGCGGAAGATCTGGTTGATCTCGCCGCCACGGTCTCCAAGACCAACCGGCAACAGTGCCGGAAGGGCATCAGCGGAGTTCGCTTGCGCGGTCACCGTGTCAGCTTCAATCTGCACGCCAGCGGGAAGGTTGGAGAAGTCGACACCGTCGACGACCGGGTAGAAGCCGAGCTGTGCGAGGACTTCGCCCTGCACCTCGGGACGGGTGAGATATTCGATGACCGCTGCACCAGCTTCGGGATCCGCAGCATCAGCCGGGATGCCGAGACCGAGGATGACCGGCATGAAACCACGACCGGCCGGACCAGCCGGAGCGGGGAAGCCGATGAACTGATCGGGGTCAGATTCGAACGCGTCAATCAGACGAGCCGTGTGGTCGAATGCGACCCACACTTCACCCGACTGCAGCGGTTCCTGCATGAACTCGTAGTTGATGGATTCCGGGTGCATCGTGGGCCACAGCACATCACGCATCCACACCATCATGTCGACGGCCTCCGTGGAGCGGAATTCAGAGGCCATGCCACCGGTGAACGATGGGAACAGGTAACCCTCAAGGAAACGATGGAACAGACCAGCCTTGGGCAGGCCGCACTTTTCCGTGCCCTCACCATCGAGGATGTTCTGGCACCAGATGGCCAGCTCTTCCCAGGTGATGGCCTGCACATCAGCACCATCCGGCAAATATGCCAGTGCGTCAGTGTTGGCCGCCATGATGTAGGTGGCCTGCGCCCATGGCACATATGCCAGGTTGTCTTCAGAGCCGAGGAGGCCAGCCTGGACGAAGCCCGGAGCGATGTTGCGGTCAGCAGACAGGTCGTCAAAGATGTCGACCATGTTCGTCATGGCGCCTTCGCGGACCAGCGGCGGGAACGTTCCGTGCAACGCACCGACAACATCGATGGAGTCGGCACCGGCGAGGATCTGATCGATTGTCGGTCCTTCTTCGGCCGTGGTGAGGTCAATGCCGCCCAGGATGGAGCGGAACTTCTCGGCTTCTTCAACCGGCGTGAACTGCAGCGACACGAAGGAAGCGTCCGTTGCTCCGTCTCCCGGAGCGGCAAGCGACGGTGCTGCGGCAGCAGTTTCGCCACCGCCACCGGAGGCGTTCACGAGGCAAGGACCGTCGGTGATGGGATCGGGATCCCAACACGGAGCGCCCGTCTCGTTGAACAGGGTCTGGAGGTTGTCACCTTCGGCGTCGAGAGCGCTTGCCGGGTCTTCACCGTCGAGAACGATGCGGTCGAAGGCGTTGCGGAAGATCTGGTTGATCTCGCCGCCACGGTCTCCAAGACCAACCGGCAGGAGTGCCGGAAGGGCGTCGGGGGCATTTGCCTGCGCGGTCACCGTGTCAGCTTCGATCTGCACACCTGCGGGCAGACTTGAGAAGTCCACGCCGTCAACGACCGGGTAGAAGCCGAGCTCTGCGAGGACTTCGGCCTGCACGTCTGGACGGGTCAGGTATTCAATGACGGCTGCACCGGCTTCGGGGTTCGGTGCGTCTGCCGGGATGCCGAGACCGAGGATGACCGGCATGAAGCCACGACCGGCCGGACCAGCCGGAGCGGGGAAGCCGATGAACTGATCGGGGTCAGATTCGAACGCGTCAATCAGACGAGCCGTGTGGTCGAATGCGACCCACACTTCACCGGACTGCAGCGGTTCCTGCATGAACTCGTAGTTGATCGATTCTGGGTGCATGGTGGGCCACAGCACATCACGCATCCACACCATCATGTCCGCCGCTTCCGCTGAGCGGAACTCAGAGGCCATGCCACCGGTGAACGATGGGAACAGGTAACCCTCAAGGAAACGGTGGAACAGGCCGGCCTTCGGGAGGCCGCACTTCTGGGTTCCTTCGCCGTCCATGATGTTCTGGCACCAGACAGCCAGCTCTTCCCAGGTGATGGCCTGAACATCGGCGCCATCGGGCAGGTAGCCGAGTGCTTCGGTGTTGGCCGCCATGATGTAGGTGGCCTGCGCCCAGGGCACGTACGCCAGGTAGTCGTCAGAGCCCAGGAGGCCGGACTGCACAAAGGCCGGGGCGATGTCGCGGTCAGCAGAGAGATCATCAAGCACGTCGGCCATGTTCATCATTGCGTTCTCGCGAGCCAGTGGCGGGAAGCTTCCGTGCAAACCACCGACAACGTCGATGGAGCCGGATCCGGCGAGAATCTGATCGAGGGTCGGGCCTTCTTCGGCCGTGGTGAGCTCGATGTCGCCGAGGATCGCCCGGAACTTCTCTGCTTCTTCAACTGGCGTGAACTGCAGCGATACGAAGGAAGCGTCGGCGGCGTCGCTGGAACCCATGGCTGCGCCATCGTCCTCCATGGTGTCCTCTTCCATGGCGTCGTCCGGCTCTTCGTCAGCCGCGACCGGAACCTCGGTGGGCTCGGGCTCGTCAACCGTTTCGCTGGTGTCGGGAGTGGTATCTGTTCCCGTCTCAGCCGCGGTATCTGGTGAGTCAGACCCGCACGACGCAGCGACCATTGCGAGTACGAGTAGCAGCGCGAGCAAGCGCCGAAGAGACGAATAGGCCATTGAAGTTCCCCCCATTTGAAGTTCCGAAACGTTTCGGAACCACCGACACTATGGTTTTCGCTCCCGCGCGTCAACCAGATGGGGGGCATCGGCGCGTTCAGCTCGCCTGTTCAGCCGCCTTGGCGTCAGCCCAGAGTGCGTGCTGTTCGTCGCTCGTCAACGTCGGTAGGCGGTCGCCGGCAGCGGCTTCCACATGCTTGAAACGCGACACAAATCGCTGCGCAGCGTCGCGCAGTGCGGTCTCTGGATCCAGATCGAGCTGGCGAGCCACCTGCACCGCAGCGAAGAGCAGATCGCCAACTTCGCTCTCGCTAGGATCTTCTCGGGCTTCGGCCAACTCGTCATCCACGTCAGCAAATGCAGCGTCCAGCGAAGGCAGACCGAACTTCTGCGAAGCGGCCTTCTTCTGCACCTTCAGGGCGAACAACAGTGCCGGCAACGCGGCCGGGATGCCGTCCATGATGGAGTCGCGACCCTTCTCCACCTTCTTGTTGGCTTCCCAGTTGGCAAGCACTTCCTTGTCGTCAGCCACGTCCACGTCGCCATAGACATGCGGGTGACGCTCGTACAACTTGTCGTGCACGTTGCGGGCCACATCAGCCACGGTGAACTGTCCCGCTTCGGTGGCGAGGATTGCGTGGAAGAAGATCTGGTAAAGCACGTCGCCCAACTCTTCTTCGAGATCTTCGTAGCCCTCACCTTCCTCCTGGTTCAGACCGTCAATGGCTTCGAGTACCTCATAGGTCTCTTCGAGCAGATACCGGCGCAGCGAGTCATGAGTCTGCTTCGCATCCCACGGACAGTCAGCTCGCAGGCGAATGACCATCTCATCGAAGCGGGCGAACTCCGCGGCCACTGTTGAGGGCATCTCCGGAATCCATAGTGACGTCAGATGGTCGGGCTCAACCTCGCGGTCCATGTCGTTCCAGGCCACGTCGAAGATCGCTTCGTCTTCCAGGCCGAGACGCTGGATCACCGTGACGCGCATATCGCCCGGGTCATCGACACTGAGCTTGATCTCAGAGAGCACGTTTGGCTGATCACACTGTGCGACCAGCAGGGGCCCGGTCTCCCCCGCTGCTTCGATACCAAAACGGCGGCCGTCCACGACGCGCACCCCGTTGGCCAGCGGATCAACGCCCAGGCGAACCCAGGCCAGGTCGATGAAGGACAACGCCGCGTGGACGGTGACGGTCACCCGTTCGTCGGCCGCGAGCAT
>Ga0114956_1002936_pt1 | contig 13268 bp, 12 predicted proteins | sample MaitaG_FD_87304 | JGI IMG/M metagenome (GOLD analysis project Ga0114956, IMG submission 87304) | Marine algal microbial communities from Maine, USA - Maine_Asex2 metaG | ecosystem: Host-associated > Algae > Red algae > Unclassified | place: Maine, USA | collected 2015-01-05 | reverse complement strand
GTAAAAATGCACATCCAAATTCTATTTCTATATCAATCAACGGCGTCAACGGTCATTCGTTCAATTGCATTTAAGCTCAGCGCTACACCCAAAAGTGGCAAAGCACTCAGCAACAGATCATATCCATGCAAAAACGGAAGCGTCCCGCAAAATGTGCAGACAGAGATTGCGAAGGCAAGCGTCCATCTGACGGCATTTTGAAATTGTGCGGTTCCGTGCAGCCGTCGAGCGCCAAAGGCGTAGATGAACACCGCAGAAACAATCCCGATCATCACAAATCCAAACGATGCGAAAAGCTGAGTTTCCATTTTGGTCCCCGTTAGTAGAGCGTAATCATTTAATTATTGTCGAGCCAGACACCGCGTCAAGTTTTAGTACAGCGAATTTATTGACATAGCGAATTCATGGTCATGATAGTCCACCATCGCTCTCCTATCTTTTCCCTAAAAAAGTCGGGCCAACAATTCACCGTTGGTGAAAAGGTTTTCCGAGTTTTAAAAGAGACAAGCGGAACCCTTCACGATGCTCAACCGCTAGCCTTCAACAAGATCATGAACAAGGAACCTGTGCTCTGTTCCTAAAATCATTCAAGTTGGGCCATTTAAGAAACTTTTCTGAGGATTTCGTCTACTGTTTCGACCAGATGTGATAAATCTCGATATTCACAGTTGATTTAAGCTAGAATCTTGGCTCGCCGAATCGTCCACGTCGTCCACGTCGTTTTGATGGCTAAAAAATTATTGCTGAGGATCATAATGAAAGTATTGAAGTTCGTCGTATTGGTGTTGGCAGTATCTGTGATGTCTATCCCTTCGCGGTCCAATGCCGATGCGATATTGGTCAATGAGGGTGACGAGTCCACTCAGATTCAAATTGCCGATCCATTCGGGCAATCTTTTACTGCCGAAGACCCATTTGTGCTTTTTGCGTTTTCATTTTTCGACGTCAACCAACAGGGCAATGAAAATCTTCCATTGATGATGTGTCTATTAGAGGGTGACGGCGTCGACGGAACTGAACTGGCTTCCATTTCTCAGACGCTGCCAGAGGATTTGGGATCCGTGTTTGGAGGCGAATTCGTGGATTTCGATTTCTCATCGGTGGCCTTGGTTGTCGGTCAGCAGTACACCGTTTTAATCAAGGCACCATCGGATAGATGGGGCGTCGATCACAACGATGCCAACCTCTACGATGGGGGGACCATGTTTATCGGCGGCGAGCCTCGAGGCGAAATGCGGTTTCGTGTTACCCCCACGACTGCTTCTGTGCCTGAACCATCTTCATTAGCGTTTGCTGTTGTCGCTGTAATATCGGGATTGATGCGAAGAAGGCGGACTACACTTGCCCAAACCGAGTGAATGGAAACGCTGATCGTTTCAATCCCTAGCATTTCTATCAGACTTGATTACTTCAGCGCCTTTTCAAGAACGGTTACCAAACTTCCGGAATCGGTCTACGCTTTTTTAGCGCCGTTCGCTGCGCAAATTCGCGTGCCGCAATCTGAGCCGCGCGTGTCATCCGGTCGTTGACTTTCGTCGGATCATCGGATTGGTATCGGCCCCGACCGTCAACGCTGTAATTTATCATTGCCGCCAGTTTTTCGGGAGCATCGACACGGTACGTGACTTCGCCTTGGATGATGGCCTCTCGGAAATCGGCGGTCGTCTTGTTGAAAACGAACTGCGCGGTAACGCTTGAGACAAGCATCTACCCAACGATGCTGGACGGCGTAAAGTAAAAAAAGCAAGCCCTGCACCTTGCCTCAATAGCGTCCCATTTTTGTACTGCATCACGTGCGTGGTCATCGTGGATTTAAGATATCTAAATCCCAACATCAAATTGGTGTCCTGTCTCGCTGAATAAAACGGATTCCCTCGCAAAGCGTTGAGGCATTCTAATAGCCCTGCGGACGCCCTCCATACAGTATCTGGCTCAACATCTAGCTCAACCTGGGAGAACTGCAAAGTTCAACATGTGCGGTAAGGCGTCTGACTTCCGGTTGGTGAACGCCGTACCGCTTGCGCCGTGACGCCAACATTGGACTGAGCTTTGCGGTTATCCAGTCGATCATCAATAGGAAACCAACGACCGCATTAAGGTTCGCATTAAGGTTCGCTTTAAGGTTCGCTTTAGGGTTCGTACAAGGGTTCGTACAAGGGTTCGTACAAGGGTTCGCTCTCGCGACAAACAAATAGATCCAAGACTTCTTTTTTGCTACAATCAACCCATGATAAAAAAACCGTTTAACGTAAAAGCTTGGATCGACGACAATCGCGATCTGCTTAAACCGCCCATCGGGAACAAGTGTGTCTATGAACAGGCCGATGACCTGATCGTGATGGTGGTCGGTGGCCCCAACGCCCGGCGCGATTTCCACTATAACGAAGGCGAAGAATTATTCTTTCAAGTCGAAGGGGCCATCACGCTCAAGACCGTCCAGGACGAAAAAATTGTTGACGTGGTAATCAATCAGGGCGATATTTTCCTCTTGCCAGCCCGCACGCTACACTCGCCCCGCCGTCCACCGGATACCATTGGTATCGTTGTCGAAACCAGTAGAACCAATGGGCAAAAGGATGGCTGCGTGTGGTTCTGCGAAAACTGCGATGCCAAAATCTACGAAGAGTATTTTGTGCTCAACGAGCCCAAGGACATTGTCACAAAGCTGAACGCCATTACCCAACGGTTCAACCAGTCCGTTGAGATGCGGACCTGTGAGAAGTGCGGAGAAGTGCTAAAGATTTAGCGTCTTGTTGCTGATTGTTGCTGATTGTTGTTAGATGCCCGCCAATTCCTGCCCAGGAAGTACCGATGGCATGGGAAAGTTAAAACCCTCGCAGATCGCTCGCAGCACCCAAGCTTCTTCCAAATTCGTGCTACGATTGGCAAGAATGCTGGAGGTGCAGGCAACGACTAACGTTCGCCGCTGTCGTGCCGACAGCAACGACAATTGCTCAACGGCATCTTCGACATCGGCAATCGACAGTTGCTCTTTGGGAACCAACAATGATCGCCTCAACCCCGTGTGAGCAATCGCTCGCATGAAACTATATTGGCTCAGTGCCTGGCCATCGGCGTCGGTGTGCGTTACGGTCGACAACAGGATCATGACCTCGGCCAACAGTGGCTGCAAATTTCCAAAACGGGCTGATGGAGCATCCACCGGATTCAACTTGCGTTGCACAATTCGCTGCCATGCCCAACGGGCGAGTTCTGTTTCGTCTTCGCACGCCAAAGACGTTTGTTTAACAAATTCCGACAGCAGTTGCCTTATCAGCGGGGGCGCATCGACAATTTTTTCGATCGCCCGATCAAAAAGCCAAAGCTTCTGATCTTCCTGTAAATCACTGACCGTTGGTGCAAATTTCCGGATGCTGGCCGACACCAAGGGATCAAGGTCTTCGATCAGATTCTCTCGTTCGGATAGTTTAAATTGGTCAAGCCGCACTGCCGCCAAGATAAGGCCGGCTCCTTGATGATCTTTAACCAGCGCGCGATAGGTTTGGTCAATTTCGATTGAGTCGTACGAATCATGAGCCATCCACTGGGGAATTGGTTCTTCTCCGTTACCTATCTCCAGCGAGTCCAATCTCCGAGCATCCGCGTTGGCGGGTTGGGCGCTACTGGCCGCCGTCGTCACCCCCGCAGTAATCAAGGGAGCAAGGTCTTTGACAACATTTTTTACTTTATGACGAGGCGTGGCATTCTTATTAAGCCCCACTAATTGCGTCATCTGATGATAGGCGCCGCCATAGTGTTCGAGTTCATCAGTGTTCTCATACAAGTAAAGCCCGTCCCAATCTGGACGCAAGCGGAGAATGCGACGGTCTAAAGAAGGGTGGGTGCCGAACCAGCGGCCGAAAGACCAACCGCTGTCGACTAAAAACATGTGCCCTGTCTCGATGGCTTCGCGCCGTTTGATACGCCCCCTATGTTCGAAACCTCCGATCATCATTAAGGCATCCGATAGTCCTTGCGGGTAACGCGCCAGTTCTACCGCCGTTGCGTCGGCCATGAATTCATTTTCGCGTTTAATGCAGGCCGTGAACAGTCGCGCCAAACACGCTCCGAAATAGCCGAACGGCATCAGCATGTAACCGAACCACGACTCAACCGAAATCGTTTCATAGCGCTCGTACCGAGCCATCTCCTGCGCCGTAACCAGCAGAAAATAGTTCCCGTGCGTTGCTGCGGTCAACCACATATCCCGAGCGATATCGCCATTGAGAATGTGTGAGAACTCATGAGCGATAACGCCTTGCATTTGATCACGCGACAGGTGACGCACTGCGCCCTGAGTGACAATGAGAACAGCGTCGTCAAATCCGTGCCCCGCGGCCATCGCGTTGATGCCAGGTTCGCTATTAAGAACGTAGACCGCCGGGGCCGGGATGCTGGACGCGATGGCAAGTTCTTGAACGATGTTGAGCAGCTGCCGATGGGGCGCGGTGAGCTGCGAATTGTCTTCGTCGATCAGATCGCCACGCATGCTTTCGGCGATCTTACTACCACCGCCGTCCAGTTCGCTCATCTTCAAATAGCCGCCGGACACGATGGTAATCGTCACAGCCAGCGCCGAAATGACCGCTGAAAAGACAGTGACCGCCGTATTGGGAAATGCCATTTCCGGATACATCCAGAAATATAGCAACGCAAAGGTCAGGCTGATGAAGGCAGCGCACGCGATGACCGTGAGGAGCTGCATCACCACCATCGCGAAAATGAGACGGCGCGACTTTTTTTCCGCGAGTGCTTGGTGAAGATCGAAACGACGCATTGCAGTGGCTCAGGAAGGGGGAAGTAAATTCAGTTGACAGAGAAGCAAAGCTGCTGGACGCTCCAAGGGGCAGCACCTCAAATAACGCCGTTAAGGTCCACTCGTTAAAATACCTGTCTGATAGTCGCCTCTCGCTCCGCAGAAGCAGCGTGCTTTCGCGGAGCGAAAGGCGACATCAATTTCACGAGCAGTCCTAATTGGACAGCGCCACATTTGAATTCAAATCTTTGTTATTAACGTGGTAGCGAAAATGTGAGCGGAAAGGCGCTAGCCGCCGGTTTTGCCCGCCTTTTACCGGCGGCTAGCGCCTTGCCGCTCACGAAAGTGGCGCTGTCCAACTAAGTCTCGCGACTCCAGCTACTTTTCATAAACCAAGACGACGCAATTAATAAGCAAGTGAAACTCGAGGGGCTGCTGCAATTTCCTGCTCTTCAAACTCCAACAGCGAAACTTTTTCACCGAAACCGAGGCTGCTGGCGACTACGACTGTCGGGAAAGTTTGGCGTAGCGTGTTAAAAGCGGTAGCCCAATCGTTGTAGGACTGGCGAGCGAACGCGATGCGGTTTTCGGTCGACTTTAATTCTTCATTGAGTTCACTCACAGATTCGATCGCTCGCAGTTCTGGATAATCTTCCATCACGAACGACAATTGCCCTATCGCACCGGTTAACAAGCTATCAGCACTGGCCAACGATGCCACTGAAGCTGCATCTTTTGGGTTGATCGACGCTTTTTCCAGCTGAGATGCGGCCTGATTTCGGGCTGAGATGACGGCCTCAAGCGTGCTCTTCTCGTGAGTCATATAGCCGCGTACGGCTTCGACCAAGTTGGGGATCAAATCGTATCGGCGTTGCAACTGGACGCTAATTTGCTTGAAACTGTTCTCAGTTTGGTTATTCATTTTGACCAAACGATTGTAGATCTTGGTAATCGCCGATGCGGTGATTAGTACAAATACAAGGAGGCCGGCCAACATCCCGAGGGCGATATACATCTCAAATTTCTCCAAACAATAAAGGGCGTAACGCGTCGCAACGCAGTGCTTATTTGCGTCAAGGTGCGTGGCTATTAGCGTCTGCGAGGACGTTATTGTGAGAAATTTAGGTTACAGATTAAGAGATCGCGCAGCGCATTTCACTCAGACTGAATATAACGATTGAATGTTGCGAAAACACATCATCATCGCGGTTGGCTCAGAAAATGACGACGTTGACCGGAAAACGGCAATCGGCTTCAAGCCGCACGACGCACCCGGGGCTGAAGGTCGGCAGGGATAGCATCGACAGCATCCCTTGTCGGCAATTTCGCCAAGGGCCCCGTCATGGCGAGGTTTCGCTGCTCCCAGCGGTGCGTATTGAGCGAATTGAGTACGCTCTGCGCGATCTCGACGGCTTGCATCCCTTGGCGAGCGTCGATCTTGGGTTTCGCACCTGTTTTGATTGCATCCATCCAATCGTTATGCTCGGCCTCGATCGCGTTGCTGCGCGGAACCTCAACTTGGGTGCGCTTGAGAACATTTTCGAACAACGACTCGCGAATGAAAGTTTGCTGATCGGTGGTGAGATTAAAGAAGTCCATCTCGCGGTTGCGAATCCAAGAGGGCACCACGATCGTTGTCACCGTTGAATTTGTAAAATCAATTTGCGAGAAGCCGTCAGTGCCAAAGATCTGCATCGAACGTTCTGGCGAAAAACTGCATCGCGAGGCTGTTAAATTTGCGACCGCTCCACCGCTGAATTGAAGCCGCGCCTGCGCCATGTCTTCATTTTGACCGAACACAGAGAAACCAACGGCTCTGGTGTCGACAACCGACCCTTCGAGAATCGAATTCACTAAGTCGATATCGTGGATCATTAAGTCGTAGACGACGCCGATGTCAGTCGAACGAAAGGTATAACCGCTCATCCGTGACGCTTGAATGAACTTGGGAGTCCCAATGTTTTTTAACGCTTCGGCGAACGCGGGGTTAAATTGTTCAACGTGTCCGACCTGAACAACCGCGCCGGTAGAATCGGCGAGGTTGCAAAGATGGAGCGCGTCTTCGACCGAATCGGTGACCGGTTTCTCGATCAGCAGGTGCTTACCTTTGGCCAGCAGTTCACTGGCGACTTCGAAGTGAAATCGAGTAGGTGTTGCAACGACCGCCGCATCAATGTCGTCGATGATCGAGCGAAAATCGCTTACGATCGGTGATGAGACCTGTTCCGAAATTTTTGACTGCGCCGCAGGACTGGGATCCGCGATGGCGACCAGTTGTGCGGCGGGATTTTCTGCCAACAGCCGAGCGTGAATTTTTCCAAGGTTTCCGGCGCCGATGACGGCGATGCGAAGAGGTTTCACGCTGCTTTCCTTTGCTGTTGTCGGCAGCGTCCATGGCGGCCGGTACGCGAATGTTCGATCCGCTGTAAAAAATGTTCAACTTCTGTGCTTAACGAGCCTTTGGTTCCCATCAAATCACGCGCGTTCTCCAAACCAACCTTGGCGCGATAAATCAAGCGATAGGCTTCATTGATCGTTTCTATAACAGCCGGTTTGAAATTGTTTCTTTTAAGTGCCACAACGTTGATACAACGAGGACGCGCTGGCGTTCCGTCGGCCAGCATATAAGGAGCAATGTCCTGCTGGGCGCGGCTGGCACCACCGATGAAGGTATAGCATCCGACCGACACGAAAGGCGTCACCGCGACGGATCCCGAAAGATTGGCGTGGTGGTCAACATGGACGTGCCCGCCCAACATGGAACCGTGCCCAATGATGACGTTGTCAGAGACCGTGCAATCATGAGCAACGTGAACGTTACCCATAAAATAGCAATCGCTGCCGACACGCGTGATGCCTTCTTCTTTTTCGGACGCGCGGTTCACCGTCACGCACTCGCGTAACACATTGCGATCCCCGATGATGACTTTCGTTTCAGTGCCTCGGTAGCTGAGGTCTTGCGGGTGCCCGCCGAGTACCGCATTTTGTGAGATAACATTGTCTTCACCGATCGTAACGTCGCCGAGAATCGTTACGTTGTTATAGAGTTTGGTACCGCGACCAATTTTGGCTTTGGGACCAATGACACAAAAGGGACCTATTTCGACATCATCGCCGATCACTGCTTGGGGATCGACGACGGCCAGTTTTGATATTTTGGGCGACATGGAATTCGTTTGCCTCGTCTTATTGGCGTAGTCGTCAAATGAATAGATGTTCACGATCCGTTCGCTTTCACAAGATCCGTTTTGCTTCTGCCGTAGTGAATTTAAATAAATTAGGCCGGGATACGTTGCTGTTCCGGTTGTTCTAATCCGCGTTGTCGAAGTAGCTCGAATACGACTTGGGAATTCAGCCGATGGCCACTTTTGTAAGCGGTGAACTTACCGATGACGTCAGTACCAATGAGCGAAAAATCGCCGATCATGTCCAAAACTTTGTGCCGCGCACATTCGTCGTCGAATCGCAGCTTGTTTCCGATAGGTCCATTGTCGTCAAAAATCAGAATGTCATCGTAAGTGACGCGTGCGCCAAGTCCCTGCCGAAGCAGTTGATCCGCTTCACTCTTGAGAACAAATGTTCTGGCCGTAGCGATCGACAACCGATAGCGATCCAAGTTCATCGTGCTGGAGAATGTTTGTTGACCAATCGAAGCGCAGGTGGGGTAGTCCAACTGAAAACAAAGTTCGAAGCGATTGTTTTCCGATGGTTCGACTTGAATCCAAGATTGATTGTTACCAACCCGTGCCGTTTCGGTGACGCGTGTTACTTTTCTAATAGCGTTTTGCTGGATGGTTCCAGCATTGAGCAAAGCGTCTACGAAGGGCGCGCTTGATCCATCCATGCCGGGCATTTCAGCGCGGTCGGTCAGTATTTCACAATTGTCTATTTTCAAACCCGCTAATGCGGAAAGAACGTGTTCGACCATTTCAACCGAACAACCATCCTTAACCAAGGTTGTTCGTCGAGGGCCCGAAACTCGGTTAATAATCCTGGCTTCTACCCGTGGACTGTTAGCAAGATCGGTTCGTCGGAAAACGATGCCTGTGTTTTCGTCAGCAGGCTTGAAAGTCAGCGACACGTCGAGCCCACTCCAGAAACCGAACCCTGACACCGTGACCGGTGTTGCGATAGTTGTCTGTGGGCGATTGAACTGGACCAATTTACAAATCTTTCTCGATTCAAAGGTTGCGAAGATAAAAAGTTATCGGCGATTGATGCCGGTATCTCGACTCGCAGCTTTTAATTGGACAATTTGCGTCACAATATCTTGCGTGATGTCTTTTTGATTGGTGTGAAAGACAACGCTGCCGTTTACTTTTTGCATAATGATCGCCGGATCGGCTTCGTCCATCGCGACGCTGTTGTAGCGTAACACCATGCGGATGCCTGTTTTTTCACAGTAGCTGGCGATGACGTTTTTGACTTCGGTGTAAGTATCGAAGTGCAGACGCGCTTCGCGCTTCATCAGCTCACGCATGACGCCGCGCTGTTCAACTTCTTTGGCGGCAGATTTTTGTGCCAGTCGAGATTCTTCAGCTTTGAATTCTGCAGAAGAGGGCTCCAAACCCTGAAGTCCTTGAGCCTCAACCTGAAGTTGCTGCTGGAGCTGTTGTGTTTGAGCCTTGAATTGCTCGGCTTCTTTCTTCAAATCTTGCAGCTGCTGTCCAAAGACGGGATGGCTTTTGAATACCTTGCCAACGTCGATCAAAGCGACACTGGTTTGAGCGAGAACGGGTTGCGTGAACCCCAAAGCAACCACACATGCGGTGGCAGCCAATACAACAGATGTTGCGATTGTGCGCGTTGATAACACTTTCAGCACTCCTTGCCGTCGTGAAAACTTGATCTCCTGAATTCGGCCATCCATTGGCCAAAATATTCTCAGTCAGATCTTATTAAATTGTAATCTTTTTGGTGGTCATTCAAGAAAGAGGAACCACCGGTCCTGCATTCTGCCTAGGTTCGAGGTTCGAGTAAAGCCCGAAATATTTTAGGTCACGTTTGTTTGCTAGCGATCAAAGTTCAGTGTTTGGCTTAATTGACAGAGGTTTTCTAAATCGAAGCGGTAAACGTTTCTCTCAATTCGTCCGCCAATTCGTTGTACCGCGAATAAAACGATCGAGCTAACAACGCTAGGTACATATTCATGCCGATTGATAGCAGCGCAATGAACCACAACGCGCGGACTAATTTATCCGACGCTCCTACGGCAACCGTTTGCTGGCTAGAGCTATTGTTGAAGCCCTGTCGCCCAGATCGCATCGACATGTCAGCGACCCCTGCGTCATTTGAATAGTGAGTGCCGACGTTGGCGGCGTAGCGATCGACGGCGAAACCGCCGCGGCCTGCTGCCATGTTGCCGCCAAGCGTATTTCTCACTTCACCGTCGTCTATAAATGTTTTGACAGTGGAATCACTATGTTTAAGTTTGGCTTGAGCCCGTTTGAGTTGCTGTTGTTGATATTCGTTGTCAACTTTGTTTTCTAACGCCGCCAGTTCGTTCGCTTGTTTCATCGCCGCGAATTTCTGATGCAGGCGAGTCACTTGATCGACATGATCTTTGGCATAAGTTGCAAATTTGGGATCAAGTGGATCGCCCACCGGTGGCGTGGTGGCGTAACTATCTAAATACGGCGAAGGATAGGCATTCGGATTAGAATTTCGACTGTCAGCATAACGATCGGTCAACACCGGGGAGCGCAGATCACGAACTCTTTGTAAATCGACCGGGCGGTACTGTCGCGCTTGGTTGGCCTGATTGTTGGCCGTTTGATAACGCGCGGTGTATGCATCAGGGGTAACCTCCAGTCGCTCCAAACGTCGCCGTTGGTCTTCAATTTCTCGGGTTTTCCGCGCCAATTCGCGCTGCCACTGCGTTAGCTCAGCGAAACCTTCATCAAGCTCGCGTCGACTATCATCCATCACATCGCGTCGAGGCACATCAGTGGTGCGCCGGTCGGTGTCGCGACGGTCGCTGAAAGTCACATCGTCGTAACGTCGGTCGACCAAACGGTCGCGGGTGCGGACGGTATTGTCACGATAAATATCGTTCATGCGATCTTGATAACTTCGACGGATCGAGGATGTCTCGTAACGTCTGTCGTGCGCGTCGGCGGTTCTGTCGGAACCAAGATCACGCAGCCTGTCCTGTTGATCTCCGCGATTTGAATTCGGCAGCACCCACTGGCCATCGCGTTCTCGGTCTCGATAGTCGGGACGAGAGTTGGATCGCCGCACAGGAGGACGGTCGCCTGCTAAGTCGCGACCGTTGTAATCGCGACTGTTGCTGTCGCGTCTATTGAAATCGCGACTGTTGCTGTCGCGACGATCAAAATCGCGACGATTGTAATTAGTTGTCGAATTGGAACGGGTGTCCGTTTGACCAAGATCCAGAGGGGCGAGGTCGACCTTGTCGTTGTTGGCCGAGACGTATCGCAAGACGACGCCACGGACGTTGTGGCGATCAAAGTCGTCTAAAGTATAAGACCCCTCTTCAATTCGTTGCAACGCGTAGTCGTCAATGTCGATGACGAGATTGCCCTGGTAAGTGCTGATTTGTGAGGAAAAGATCTTTGATTCATTGCCGCCGCTGCGGGCGCGCTGCGAATCACCGAACAGACGTATCTGATCGCTTCTGGCTTGGTCGGCGTTCAAAACAGCGTGAAGGTATCCACGCTGCTTAAGTTCGTCTTCGTATGCCGGAGTGATTTGCAGATCGTAAATACTTGAGACAGGACGAGACTGAGTCGAAACGTATCGTACGTTGGAGGTTTCATCAACGTCGTTTCTAGTCCCTCTAGTGCTCTGAGTCCGGTTGTTACGGGGCGGTAGAACGCTGGTTGCGGAACGCTCAGACGACTGGGCCGTGTAACGCTGCTGCTCTTGCAGAGCGTTTCGGATACGTGGATTGTTCTCGGGACCAAAGAAAGGCCGTTGTGGAGCGGCCTCTCTCGTAAAGTCGACCGAATCGTCCATGATGACGTATTTATCGCTCTCATTGTCGATACTGTCGGCGCGTGAGTCATTGCTTAGCGCGGCCAGTCGCGTTTGATTGGTGCGCGGCGATGCGTTGGACTGAGGTGCAAACCCTGATCGCGCCGTCGCGCTCGACCGCGGTGCTAAGACATCGCGCTGCGTTGAGGGGCGGGGGCTAAAATCGCTCTGAGACTGCTGCGCATAGACCATCCCGGTCAACGCAAACACTAGCAGTGCCGTCAAAAATCCCTTCATGGATTCACTCCAAACCTATTTGTCCGTAAATTTCAACGTTATGTTAGCCATTTTTCGGGGTTGGCGTAAATAGCGGTTTCGAGGAAACTTGTTCGCAACCGGACGGGAATATCCCTTTGCAATCGCTTGTTTAAACTTGCCGCACTATGCCCCTGCTATCATTTGTTATTCCCGCCTTCAATGAAGAAGAGTCGCTGCGGCAACTGCACCAGGAAATTCTCACCGTCGGCGCAAAGGAAGGCTACGAATATGAAGTTGTTTTCGTCGATGACGGTTCAACCGATAGCACTTGGACGGTCCTCAAATCACTGGCTCAAGAACACGCCAACGTCCGCGCCATTCGCTTCCGCACCAACTTTGGCAAAGCATCGGCGCTGCGGGCGGGTGCTGCCGCCGCAGAAGGTCAATTGATCGTAACGATGGACGCTGACCTTCAAGACGACCCCGCCGAACTTCCAAAATTACTTCAAACGCTGGGAGAGGACTTTGATCTGGTCAGCGGATGGAAGGCTGTCCGCAACGACCCTGTGAACAAGACGCTGCCCTCGAAAGTGTTCAACTGGTTGGTGGGATACTTAACGGGGGTGAAGCTTCACGATCATAACTGCGGTTTCAAAGTCTACCGTCGCGCGATCTTCGACGAGGTAAAACTCTACGGTGAAATGCATCGCTTTGTGCCGGTGCTGGCTTCGGCTAAAGGCTTTCGCGTCACCGAAATCCCCGTCAACCATCGGGCTCGCCAGCACGGTTATTCAAAATACGGGCTTCGCCGCCTGCCGAAGGGTTTTTTGGACCTTTTAACCGTCAGCTTTTTGACAGGATTCAATCAGCGTCCGCAGCATCTGCTGGGCATGTTTGGATTGGCATCCTTCAGTCTTGGGGCAATCGGCATGATCATCATGTCAGTGTATTGGATTCTACGGATGTCAATGTATCCTGATTGGACGCCGCTGCACCAACGCCCGATTGTCTTGTACTCGTTGGGGGCGCTGATTCTGGGAACCCAGCTCTTGTCGATGGGATTTCTGGCTGAATTGATCGTCGCCAAAGGACAGTCGCGCGAAGAACCTTATTCGATTTCCGAAACCGCAGAATAACCTGACCTACTCAAGATTTTCCGAAATCAGTTCTTCTCCATGTCACAAACCACTGATCCTGCCTGCGTGTCCGAACTGCCCGCCTTTTGTCAACAGCGGCACTGGTCAATTTATTGGATTTTCATCGTCTGTTCGCTGGCAATGGTGTGCAGCAAGATCGCCACCGTACAAAATTTTCGAAG
>Ga0114956_1002933_pt1 | contig 13288 bp, 13 predicted proteins | sample MaitaG_FD_87304 | JGI IMG/M metagenome (GOLD analysis project Ga0114956, IMG submission 87304) | Marine algal microbial communities from Maine, USA - Maine_Asex2 metaG | ecosystem: Host-associated > Algae > Red algae > Unclassified | place: Maine, USA | collected 2015-01-05 | reverse complement strand
GACGACATCAAGTTGAGAAAGACGACATCAAGTTGAGAAAGACGACATCAAGTTGAGAAAGACGACTAACTAATTTAGAGTCAGCCAGCAGACTTTGATTGTAAAAGTTGGTTTACTGCTTTTCCGTCAGCTTGACCCTTTGTAGCTTTCATTACTTGGCCTACAAAGAAGCCTTGCAACTTGCCACGCTGTTGAGGGTCACCTTCACAAAAACGTTGCCATTCATCCGGAGAATCAGCAATAATTTTATCGACGGTTGCTTCAAGATCTGAAGAATCCATTGCTTCAAAACCGTGGACTGATGCAATTTTTTCAGGAGCTTCACCGGAGGCGACCATTTCAGCAAGAACAGTTTTTGCTTGAGTAGCAGATAATTCTCCACCAGTTTCCATCTTGATAAGATCTGCAAAGTTTTTAGGATCAAGACTAGAAGCCTCATCTTGGGACAAATTGTTTTCTGCATGAGTGAAGACACGTTTTGCATCAGCCCCGTGTTCAATTGCAGCAAAAACTAATGGGCCAAGTTCTCTTTCAACTATTAGACCTGCAGCAGAAGCTGACGCTCCTTTGTCAACTAAGGTAGAGCGGACTTGTTGAGGCAGGATCGGCAATGCTTTGCGGATTTCTTCAATCCATTCTAAAGACGGTTCGATTGGAACTAAATCTGGATCTGGGAAGTATCGGTAATCGTCAGAGTCTTCTTTGGCACGGCCTGGCAGAGTACGTCCGCCACCTTGTTCGTCCCAGTGGCGAGTCTCTTGTCTCGGAGCTTGACCAGACTCATAAAGCTCAACGTGACGGCGAGCCTCAAAGTTGATAGCACGAACGATAGAACGAAGTGAGTTAACATTTTTAATCTCGCAACGAGTACGCAACTCATCAGCACCAACAGGGCGCACAGAAACATTGGCATCAACTCGCATTGAGCCTTCTTCCATCTTTCCATCGCTCGCTTCAATAGCAACCAGAATTGACCGCAGCTCTTCTACATATTCTTTAGCTTGCAAAGCTGTATGCATGTCTGGGCGGCTAACAATTTCTATCAAAGGCACGCCAGATCTGTTGTAATCAACTAACGAATAGCCAGCATCGTGGATACGACCAGAATCACCAACGTGAGTTGACTTACCAGTGTCTTCTTCCATATGAGCACGCTCAATACCTACAACTAAGCCAGAAGGTAGGCCGAGTTTGCCATCAATGTTTAGTGGTAAATCAAACTGGCTGATCTGGTAATCTTTAGGCATATCAGGGTAAAAATAGTTTTTCCTAGACCAAACGCAACGTTGCACGGTGCAATCCAAAGCGAGACCAACTCTGATAGAAAGCTCAACCGCTTTTTCGTTTACAACTGGCAAAGTTCCAGGCAAGCCTAAACAAACCGGATGCACATTTGTATTAGGGGCGCCACCAAATTCGTTACGAGCTGGTGAAAACATTTTAGATTTTGTGGCAAGCTCAGCATGAACCTCTAAACCAATAACCATCTCCCAGCCGTCTGGAAGAACACTCTTTATTTCAGTATCTGTTTTAGTTTTATTCATTTGCAGCCACCTCTAAAGCCTTTGCAGCTTGGAAAATTTTCTTCTCGCCAAATTTGCCACCAAGAATCTGAATACCAACCGGCATATCATTTGCACCAGTTCCAAACGGCACAGAGATACCGGGGTGACCGGCCAAGTTTGCTGGGATAGTTGCAATGTCAACTAGGAACATTGACAGCGGATCAGATTTAGCGCCAAAAGGAAACGCTACACAAGGCGATGTCGGAGAAATTAGAACATCAAATGTTTCGTAAATTTTATTTAGCTCTTGAATTAATAAAGCTCTAAGCTTTTGTGCTTTTGCATAGTAAGCATCATAGTAACCAGCAGACAAAGCGTAAGTGCCTAACATAATTCTTCGCTTAACCTCGTCACCAAACCCGGCGGTACGAGACGCCCTCATCATTTCAGCAGTATTACCACCCGGTTCACGCAAACCAAATCTAACCCCGTCAAAACGAGCCAAGTTAGATGAAGCTTCAGCCGGAACCAACATGTAGTAAGCAGACAGGCAAGCTTCGATAACTGGGATCGAAACTTCTTCAACCTTTGCACCAGCTTTTGTTAAAGCTTTAATAGAACCATTTAGTTGTTGGATAACTTCAGACTCAAAACCTTCAAGACCTGAACCATTAAGCTCTTTAATAACTCCAACTCTTAAACCTTCAACATTCTCTGAATCTAGAGTTGGTAAAATCTGTTCTCGCTCCCCTGGCAAACTAGTTGCATCACGTGGATCAGAGCCAGAAATAACATCGTACATTAGGGCAGTTTCAGAAACAGAATTACCAAAAACACCAACAGTATCAAACGAACTAGCGTAAGCGATAAGGCCGTAACGACTGATCCCACCGTAAGTTGGCTTCATCCCAACAACACCACAAAGCGAAGCTGGCTGACGCACTGAACCACCCGTATCAGTTCCTAAAGAAACTGGTACAAAGCCAGCGGCTACAGCTGCGGCAGAACCACCAGAAGAACCACCAGGCACTCTAGTAGTGTCAAGCGGATTTTTTACAGGGCCAAATGCTGAGTTCTCGTTTGAAGAGCCCATAGCAAATTCGTCACAGTTTGTTTTTCCAACAATTACAGCATCAGCTGCTTTTAGATGTTCAACAACAGTTGCGTCGTAAGGAGGCACCCAGCCTTCTAAGATTTTTGAAGAACAAGTTGTCTCAATACCTTTAGTGCAAAGGACATCTTTAACCCCAACAGGCACACCGGCTAGAGGACCAACAGGTTCACCTTTGGCAATCTTTTGATCTACGACGGCTGCCGCTTTCATCGCTTGATCTTTAGCAATGGTATTAAACGAGTTAATTTCTTTGTCTTCAATTTCGATTCGCTCAATGCAAGTTTCAGTAATCGACGTTGCTGATTCTTTACCAGATTTAACAGCAGAAACGATATCTACAATACTTCTATTATTTTTCATAACTCTTCACCTAAAGCAGGCGGAACTTTAAACTGATCATCCTCAACCTGAGGAGCGCTGCTTAGAATTTCTTTTAGAACATCAACCTGTTCAATCTCGTCTTTACGGTAGATATTGACCAAGCCGTGAGGGTGAGCGGTTGGCTCAAGACCATCAAGATCAAACGATTCCATTTGCTCAGCTAATTTTAGAATAGAACCAAGTTGAGGAGTATAAATATCAAGTTCCTCCTCAGAAACATTTAACATAGCTAAATCAGCTACTTTGGCCACATCTTCGCGAGTTAAACCCGCATTTTGAGAATTACTTTTTTCTGACACAAACTAATACTAATAGCGACCAGCTTCATCACAACCCAAATGACGAGTTCAAGATACCGAATGTTAGATCTACAAGTAATGTCCATTTAGTGCATCAAACATATACCTTTTGGCATGACACATGGCAAGTATTGCCTTTTTAGTATATGTATAGTACACTTTATGACATGGTCAATGAGTATTTGTTGGAAACTATAGCAGGCCAGTTTGGTTTAGCTACTTTAAAACAGTTGAATGCTGCTGGTGTTTCTAAAAGTAGTGTTATGGGTTATGCGAATAGGGGTACTTTAACTAAAGTTGCTTACGGCGTTTATCGTCTTTCTGCTTTTCCATCCGAAGAATTTGAGGACTACATGTTAGCTATTCTCTGGGCTCAAGGTAGAGGAGTTATTGTTGATCAGTCCGCTCTTGTTTTGTGGGATCTTTGCGATGTGAACCCTAGAGAGATCCATTTAGGTATTCCTAAATCGTATCGACCAAGAAAAGCCATTAACCCTCTTTATTGTTTACACAAACTCGATTATGACAGTTTTGTTTTCGGAAAGCATTTAAACATCCCAGTAATGCAGCCTTACGATGCTATTAGTAGATGTATTGATTCTGGTATGAGATCAGATCTTTTAAATCAAGCCATTGAAACTGCTTACTCCCTCAGACACTTATCGGACCTTGATAAGTCACGGCTTACAGTTCAACTAGAAGACGGAGTAAAAATATGAGCAGGCCCAGATCCCGAGGGCATTTAGACAGATTGGTAAATGATTGGGCTGACAATGTTTTGAAAGTTCAACGTACTGAAGCAAAACAACTGATTGGGTTTAGTGTCTTAGGACATATTTTAGAAGGTGTGAATTCTAAACATGATTCGAATATATTTGCCATAAAGGTCGGAACTGGTTTAACTATCAGGTTCGGAACCAAGGTTAGGGCTACTAGAGATATCGATGCACTCACAACAATCGATCTAGCTCTGGCAATGGAACTTTTGAATAATGAACTAAAGATTGGGTGGGAAGGCTTCACTGGGACTGTGATGAAAAGGAGAGCCATCGCTAGAGCAGAAATTGACCCTCTGCCTGAAGGCTGTAAAATAAAGCTCGAGTACAAAAACAAGTCTTTTTGTACAATCATTTTTGAGATCAGTCACTCTTCAAAGAACTTGGATGAGATTACCGATAGAGTCACCAGCTCAATAGATTTAACCCCTGTAGAACTGGGTTCAGACACGTCTTTTCTGATATTGAACGCTTTCTATCAGGTAGCGCAAAAAATTCATGCGTGCACCCGAATTCATAAAGATAGAGAGAACCCAAGAATTAATGACATATACGACATTCTCTTATTTGAACAATTAATATGTTCCGATCTAGCATCAGCCAAACAAGCGTGCATAGAGACCTTTAAAGAAAGAGACACACATACATGGCCCCCAGAACTAAACCCGCCAACATCTTGGCCACAGAAATGGGAAGAACTAGAATTCACTTTTAACCCGCTCCCCTACGAACAAAGCCTAAGCAAAGTAAAACAACTCATTACAGACATATCCAAATCCTAATAAGCCGCAACCCCTTCAGCAGCCTTGGCTATAGAGTATTACAATGCAGAATGATAGTAGTAAGAACACATTCAAAGCAGCTGAGTACAAAGTTGAATACTCATTACTAATCTTTTCGCTAAACTACAACTTTTTTCATCACAACATTATATTTTCAGATTTTGAAAGCTCTTTTGGACCACTAAGAATAGCTGACTTTATTGATTTCCTAACTCCGATATTTATATTACTGCCACTTTTTTTTGTTAGTAATACATAGAAAATCAAATAAGAAACTTTTACTTTGTTTTTTTATCAGCACTTTAATTTACGTAGAGGGTCACGGCATCCATTTAGCAGCGAATGCAATAGCAAGAGACACTGAAGATACACAGGGCTCAATATTCTTTTTTGATGAACAGCTTGGCCACTACATTTGGTATGGAGGCTTAGGAGCAGCGCTAATAATTACTATCATTAGCATCCGAAACTACAAAATAAAATCCATGGGAATAGCGGTTATTTTAGTAATTTTCAACGGCATAACTTGGGCAACAAATGGTTTAGAAGGCGGGACGGCAATATTTAGCTTGGCTTTTACTATCGCCGGTTTGATATTCGGAATCTCAAACAAATCAACCGACATAGGAAAGCTAGTACTGATCGCTTCGTTACTTTCTAGCCTCATATTTACATATTGGGCTATCAGATACTCAGGCTTCCCTCAGCCATCATCGTTGTGAAGCGATATTAGGAATTAAGCCGCACTTACTAGAGACAAACTAAATTGGGCTTCGCTTTCTAATTGCAGGAACCAAAGATAGCAATGCTAGGATGCTGCTCGTGGACAAATTACAATTTTTATCAGACGAATGGATCGACGCAGCAAAGGCTCTCGCAGAAGAATACAGAGATAGCTTTGACGCTCCAGAAGTTCAAACAAAAATCAACGTGAATATCAATGAAATACATCACCGTGAAGATCCAACACTCCAAGGCCATCTAGACACTTCAACTGGCACTCCCCACGTAGAATTGGGACATTTAGACGATGCGGAACTCACAATTTCTGTAGACTACGAAACTGCAAAAATTATTTTAATAACCCCAGACCCACAACAAATGATGGCAGCGTTTATGGGTGGCAAAATTCTTGTAGAAGGTGACGTAACAAAACTTATGTCGCTGCAAACAAACGCCATGAACCCGCCGCCAGAAGCACTCGAGCTTTATCAGAAAATAGACGCACTTACTATTAAAGAGTAGAAGTAGTTGAAGCAGAGATCCCCACTTTCGTGAGGATGACGGGCTGGGGCTTCGTGAGGTTGACGGGCTGGGGCTTCGTGAAGATGACGGACTTGGCTTCGTGAAGACGACGGACTTGGCTTCGTGAAGACGACGGACTTGGCTTCGTGAAGACGACGGACTGGGGTCGTGAGGATGACGAACTTACCTGCGTGGAAATCACGGACTTGCATTCGTAAGAATAACGGTTAGCCGAGGCTGCTGGTAACAATGATTACTGTCTCGCCTTTAAACATTGTTTTTCCGGCTGCAGGGTTCATCTCTATTACTTTATTATCTTTTGAGCCGCCCAAATGTCTTGCAACTAACCCAAGTTTTTCTAACTTAGCAATTGCCTCGTTACCACTCTGTCCGACCAGATTTGGAACAACAATAGGTTGTTGACCTTTTGAAACTGATACAACTACTGTTGACCCTTTAGCAGCTTGTGCCCCAGCAGCAGGTGAAGACATTGCGACCTTACCTGTTTCTGTGAACTCTGAAAATACTTCTTTAACTTCAAATGTTAAACCAGAATCTTCAATTAGGCTTCGAGCTTTCTCAGTTGTCATACCAACAACTTTAGGAACGCTCCTAGCAGCCGGACCTGAACTAATCAAAAGTTGAACAGTGGATGATTTCTCCAAAGACAAACTATCTAAAGTAACATCTTCGCCTTCGAAATATATTGCCATGACTTCGCCAACCGGTAAAGTCTCAGAAGCTCTGAGAATAGGTTCCCCAATAATCAGACCTAAATTTTCAACAAGCTCTTTAGCCTCAGCTCTGTCAAGGCCCACAACGTTTGGAATAGTTTCTAACTCTTCACCTTCAGAAACAATAAATTCAATTGTTCCGTCGTTCTTGAGCGGCTCCCCCGATATGGGCAACTGAGAAATAATCTCACCACTGTCCGTGCCGTCCTTACGCTGAGTTTTTTTAGAAATATTCCAACCAGAGTCAGCTAGATCAGTCTGCACTTCTTCAAAAGGCTGACCAACATAATTAGATAAGACCTTAGCTTGAGGCAATTCAGCTAACAGATCTTGCGTTGTAACAACATCTGGTTTAGACAATATCGTAAATAAACCTCCAGCACTAATCAAGAGCAGCAAAGCTGCAACAAAATATTTAAACAAGTTCATTGATCTTAAATCAGTAGTCCAAGAAACTAGATTGGCAAAACGATCTTTTAGACCTTGACCTATGAATCGCCGGTAAGGTTTTTCATCCTTATTGTCTCCATCCATTACAACTGTTAGATCATCACTATCATCAGCTTCTAATAGATGAATTCTGTTTAATGGCAAGATCTCTGGAACTTCTAATTCAGACGAAATTAATGCCAAAGCTTCAATACATTCCTCAGCCGTTGGCCTCTCCGAAGGATCAAGACGACAAGAAGACTCAATCAAATCTGAAAGAACACCATAAGAATTATCTGAAACAACCAAATTAGATTTCTGCCTAAGCGTAATGGTACTAAACGGATCGTCACCCAAAAGAGGGACCTTGCCAGAAACCATTTCAGCAATACAAAGTCCAAGAGAATAAATATCAGCCCGAGAATCAATTGGCCGATCACCAGATTGCCGCTTAACTTGCTCCGGGGCAGCGTAACGAACTGTTCCGACAAACGAACCTGTCAGCTCTGTCCAAGAAGACTCCGCAACCGCACGAGCAACACCAAAATCTGCAATTCTCAAACGGCCAATACTATCAAATAATAAATTCGCAGGTTTTATATCACGATGCACAAGACCTTCAGCATGAGCGGCTTCTAGCCCATTCGCAGCTTGAAGTGCAACATCAGCCGCTTGGGAAATATCCAGTTTCTTTTGCTGTTTCAACATCCCCATAAGAGTTCCGCCAGTTAACAACTCGGTAACAAGATAAACGCCATCGTCTTGACCCCAGTCATATATTGCAAGAATATTTTCATGGTTCAACTGGGCAGAAACTTTAGCTTCAGTTCTAAACAAGTTTAAGAAACGATCATCGTTAGATAAAGCAGGCCTTAAACGTTTAACAGCAACCTTACGCGACAAAATTAAATCTTGAGCTACAAAAACGTCAGCAGAAACCCCCGACCCTATTGGGTTGAGAAGTTTATATCTGCCGCCCAACAAAGTTGAACGCGTAAAATTGGTTTCAGAAATTTGTAGACTCTCACTAATAACAAAAATACTAGTCAATAAATTGCTTTTTCGGAAGCCTATGAACAGAAACAGGCCAAAATGTCAATAAAAACCCAAAAACTAATTGTGATAGCGCTATCAGTAATACTAGTTATCTTCACCATCTCAGCGATCGTTTACTCAGCAAACAATCCCGATAAAACTGCCTCTGTATCAAATTCAAACAATTTAGCTGAAGTAGACGATGAAGATGGTGAAGTACAAGAGAATCCCGAATTTATAAAGCCGATCACGAAATTCTTTCCTTCGGGCGGAGCGGGAACAGCTTGCACAGAATCAGTTGGAGTAGTTGTGAAACAAGGCTACGGAGCTATTTTGACAATAAACAATCAAAAATTAACAGACTCACAACTAAACGTAAATCTAAATGATGATGGAACAGTCTCAAATAAAATAACAGCAACTCGATCAAGCGGCGAATATTCTTACAAACCCTCAGAAGAGTGCCCGAAATCTGGTTTGATCAGGCCGCAAAAAAACATTTTAAATGTGTGTGTATATTCAAAGAGCGACATAACCAAAGCTTGTGTTTATAAAGACTCATTCGAATTTGATGCAATCTAGCAACCAGCTAATATTAATCAGATACTGCCGGCTTCTAACAAGGTGATAAACGAATCTGCATTTACTGTAGAGATTCCAAGGTCTTCAGCTTTAGACAATTTAGAAGCACCCGGGTTTTCACCAATAACAAGGTAATCAGTTTTTTTAGAAACTGAGCCAGGGCTTTTACCACCTCGATCTTTAACAGCCTTTATTGCACCATCGCGAGTAAAACCTTCGACAGAACCAGATATAACAATGGTTTTTCCAACCAAAGTCTGTTCGATATCGCCACGTACAGGTCCAACAAAGTTCAATCCTGCGATGCGTAATTTCTCAACCAAAGCCTTTGAATCTTCACTGTTAAAAAAATCAACAACACTCGCAGCGATCGTTGGCCCCACACCTTCGATACCAGCAACTTCATCAACCTGGGCTTCAACAATTTTATCAAGATGCCCAAAGTGTGTAGAGATTAATTCTGCGCCAGCAGGGCCAAGGTGCCTGATCCCCATACCAACCAACAAGCTGGCCAAAGGTTTACTCTTAGAAGACTCGATTGCTTTGCGTAAATTCGAAACCGATAGTTCACCAAAGCCTTCAAAGGCACTAACCGCTTCCCAATCGATACTATAAATATCTGCTACATCAGAAATCACATTTTCTTTTACAAACAGAGCAACTGTGCTTTCTCCAAAACCTTCGATGTCCATAGCAACCCTAGATGTGAAGTAAGAAAGCCTGCCCTGTTGTTGTGCAGAACAAGAAAAGTTAAAACAAAATATATGAGATTCACCTTCTGGCCGTCTAAGCGGTTCGCCGCATGATGGACAGTTTTTAGGGAAAGCCCAAGCATTAGACTCAAGTTTTCTTTCAGAAAGAACTGGCCTTAAGACTTCAGGTATAACGTCGCCAGCTTTTCTAACTACAACAATATCTCCAGGACGAACATCTTTAATATTTACCTGATCTTCATTGTGTAGAGTAGCCATACCAACAGTTGAGCCACCAACAAACACAGGCTCGAGAACAGCAAAAGGTGTTGCTTTGCCGGTGCGACCAATTGAAACGTGAATATCTTTTAAAAGAGTCGACTTTTCTTCTGGCGGATATTTAAATGCAATTGCCCAGCGAGGCGCCCTGCCTGTAGCCCCAAGAAGTCTTTGAAAATTAAAAGCATCTACCTTAACTACAGCGCCATCAATTTCGTAATCCAAATCGTATCTATGCTTTAACCAATTATCGGTAAACTCTTTTATCTGATCTAACCCAGCTATAACTTTTCGTTCAGGGTTGACGGGCAGACCGAGACTTGATAGCCAGTCCAATGATTGGCTATGAGATTCTAAATCAACATCTCCCTCAACATGGCCAAGTTGATAAGCCCAAAAGGCTAAACCTCTTGTGGCTGTAACGGCAGAATCTTTTTGCCTTAAGCTACCAGCGGCAGTATTACGAGGATTTGCATACAAGGCTTCGCCCGAGGCTTCTTGAATCTTGTTTAAATCATCAAACGCCTGCACAGGCATATAAATCTCGCCACGAACTTCAATAACCTTTGGAACTTTTCCCTTTAACTTATGAGGAACAACTGAAATAGTTTTTACGTTGTCAGTTATATCTTCACCAACTTTTCCATTCCCTCGAGTAGCCGCCTGAACAAGTACACCATTTTCATAAATAATTGAGCAAGCAACTCCATCAATTTTTAATTCACATGTCAAAGCTAAATTGTCAACGTCAACCCCAGAATCTAAACCTTTCTGAACTCTCAAAGTCCAAGCTTCGAGCTCTTCGAAATTAAAACTGTTGTCTAAGCTCATCATCGGAACACGATGTTCAACAGGCGAAAAAGCTTCGGAAATATTTGACCCAACATCTTGGGTTGGCGAATTCTTTAAAACTAATTTGGGGTAAGCGGATTCTAATTCCTGTAACTCTCTGACCAACATATCGTATTCGATATCTGTTATTTCTGGCGAATCTTCTGTGTGGTACAAATAGTTGTGATGGCTAACTTTAGCTGCCAAATCACTCATCTTTTCAATAATATTATCATCGCTCACAGCCATATAATATACAGCTAGCTCTAAGATCCCTAAACAAAGCCAATTGTATAAATACAAACAAATATTACAAATATTATGTCCAAACCTTAAAAAACTTAATTTCTGCATTTATCAGTCGATATATTTGCCATAGCTTCGAACAGATTTTAGGAATCACAACATGTACGAATCAAACGAGAAAAATACATCAGGCAATAACAATGCCATCAAAGCGATTCTTGGAATACTCCTAATTGCATTATTGGCGGCAGGGGCTTTCCTGCTTTTAGGATCAAGCGAAGACTCAAACCAGCTCTCAAGTAAAGCCAACACAAAAGAAGCTCCAACCAACACCACAGAAGAAAAACCGAATATCGATATCGCAGATGTTACTGATTCTGAAATATCAGATGAGGATCTACAAACAGACGGTGTAAAATTTGTGGTCAAAGGTTTTCAATTCAAATCAGCAGGAACAGTTAGCTCACCAGAAGTATTAGCTGGAGTTGAAGCAGCAACAACTGCAACCTATGCAGAATTTGGAACAAGCGGAGTAACAGTTGACGCTTCAGACGGGCCGAAAGCTTGGGAAGCCAGCGTACCACGAGCAGTACAAGCTTTAACTCTATTAACCAATGGTTCAATCGAAGTAACAGATGAAGCAACAATCCTTACAGGCCGAGCGGCAAGTGAACTTGAATACCAACAAATAAAAGGTTTGCTTTCTTTACCAGAAGCAGGGTTCCCTCCGCTCCAAGACAACGTAGAACTTATCCCCGCTGTGCCTGGTGAAGTAAAGATAGTTTCGAAAGCTGGACAAGTTGACATTACAGGCGTGGCACCTTCACAAATCTTAGCTGACCGACTAACTGAGCAGTCAAAACAATTGTGGCCAAATGCTACTGTTAACTTTGCAGTAGATGAAACTAGAGTTATGAATTTTGGTTGGGCAAGATACCAGACATTGGTTGGCGGATTAACAGTATTCGGCGATTATGAAGCCGGCTCTAAGAATGGTACACCATATGCTATTCTACAATCTGGACTAAATTTTGATACTAACTCAGCCACTCTTAACGCAGCTTCTCAACAGAAACTAACCGGATTAGCTCCGATTATGTTGTCTTCGATTAATCCAATTACAATCTCTGGGCATACCGATATCACTGGTAACGCTCAAGCAAACTTAGCACTATCAAAGGCCAGAGCAGCTTCTGTTGCTAAAGCACTGGAAGCTGGCACTGGTGGACTTTTAACACCTGAAAGGTTCTTAACCGACGGGTTTGGATCTGACCAACCAATTGGCAGTAATGATACTGAGGAAGGCAAAGCGGCAAACCGCCGAGTTGAGATATCAATATCAAATCCGAACGCTGGATAACTCAGTGTTGAGATACCATATAAGTAGTGGAGTTTAAATCTGTATTACTTTGGTTAGCTAGAGTCCTTTGGATACTTGTAGCAGCGCTATCTGAAAATATAATCTCAGAGTTGGTAAATGTTGATTCGTCTATTGGTTCTGTTATCGCTGAAATTATAGTTTGGTCACTTTGGTTCGTAACATTTCTAGCGTTGCTAGTACCTGCAACAATAAGTTTGACCGTAATCAGAACACTAGGTGTGTTGTTCATAAGCGTTATTGGTTTGGAACTAATAACAGCTGAGTTTTCAATGTTTACCAGAGCCTCGTTAGTAGCAATAATTGGCTGCTTATTAGTTTATTTTTTCTCAGCACTTCTGGGCGATGTTATGATAAACGGGTCAGCTTACGGTTCAGAAAAAAGATTTATTCTTAAACCCCCAACCTTCATGCTTTTCACATACTTAGCAATAATCTGGGGACTATTTATTGTGCTATCAATAACCACAATCCAATTATTAATTCAAAATAATCTCATCGGATATCTGACACTGATTACCGTTTCAGCTTTAGGATTTTTTGGTGGAAAAATATTGCATCAGTTTTCACGAAGATGGCTGGTGTTTGTACCGGCTGGTTTTGTAATCCACGATCCCCTTTTCTTAAACAACTCGGTTCTATTTAAAAGAAATAACATAGAGCATTTAACTACTTCAGGAATAAGAACTATTGACGACGAAACAATTGATTTAACTGGTGGATCTAGTGGGCTTTCTTCGAGCCTAAAAACTAAAGAAGAGATTACAATCGATTTAAAAAGCGAAAAAACTCAAGCTGAAACTCGAAATATTAGATTTGCCGCCAGTCTGCCTGGGCTAGTACTTAAAGAGGCCAGGTCAAGGGGAATAAAAACCCAGATCTAGTTTCTGATCTCGATCCAAGATCACCCGACCCGATACCGTCATCTCCGACCCAGATCCGTCATCTAATTCTGGCTTTACTTTGTCATCTCCGGCTTT
>Ga0114956_1002930_pt1 | contig 13299 bp, 11 predicted proteins | sample MaitaG_FD_87304 | JGI IMG/M metagenome (GOLD analysis project Ga0114956, IMG submission 87304) | Marine algal microbial communities from Maine, USA - Maine_Asex2 metaG | ecosystem: Host-associated > Algae > Red algae > Unclassified | place: Maine, USA | collected 2015-01-05 | reverse complement strand
GTTGTTCCAAAAAGAGCGGAATATCATATTCGGAGGCAAACTTATCTCCCAATTGAATCCGCGGTTTGGTCCCGTAAGTAGATCGAAACTTTTCCACTGGTTTTCCAATCCAGATGTGGTTAACGAGCGACTTCTGTTGCAATTTTTGCAGCTCAGTGGCTTCGGGAACGACGACCGCAACTTTGCGCTCACCATCTCGAAGCACTGTTACTACCATAAAAAAGAACAGTAGCATGAAAATGATATCAGGCAGCGATGCTGTCGATACTTCCGGATTGGTCTTCCCTCTCTTTTTAGTAAACATAGTGCAACTCTGATTTTATTCTTCTCCAAAATTAGTGGGCTCAGCTTCCGAGAGCACAAAAGGAATCTTATCTCTAATCGCCTTTTTATACGCAAATGGCAACTCATCACTATACGGTATGCCATACATCTTCTGGCATTCATCATCCCAAAGCTCGTTGTATGCCGCCTTGAGCTCATTGTACACTTCTACGTAGATACCGTAACTGGTGCCCCGATCATTCTTCAGCGAGATGATCGCATTTTTCGGGTCGGTAGAAAGATCATCACGATTTAACGGATTTGCGATAAATTCCTTCGCATTTTCTCGCAAGTCATCAATGTCTGTCAACTCCCCCCGAACCAAAAGCTGATCCTGTGCATTGACTAGAACTGAAAAAACATTTCGCTTTTTCAATTTCTGAGTTTCAGGATCTTCTTCTGACCACGGCGGTAATTTTACCGTAATCCCTTTATCAATATCGATAGTGGTGGTGACCAGGAAAAAGATCAGAAGCAGGAAGGCAATATCTGCCATAGATCCTGCATTGATCTCATTCTTCATCCGATCTCTTGATTTGGTACGAGCCATAATTGCTATTTAAAGAAATTTCGAACTTCAGAAACAACAAACGCAGCTGCTGCCAGACCCGCCAAAATGAGGGTTGACTTAAGCCCAGCGCTAATGATCTTACTATCGTTGGCAGAAACATCAAATTCTTCCGCAGCTTTTCCAACAACGCCGGCTGTTTCCGCTTCCGAAGTGGAATACAAGGCAAAGAACAGAACCCCTAAGACAACCAGAGCTAAGATGCCCTTAATCGCCCCTTTGGGATTGGTAATCATATGGAAAATGCCCCACAAGACTGCAATAACCGCACAAATCGCCAGCAAAGCAAGAGTCAACTTGAGGCCCAAATCAAAAATCGTAGTCGACCCACGATCTTCTTTGGCTAGACCACTAAAGCTATCCATGCCAGTGTTTACCTGAAACAAGAAAATCACAATGATAAGGGCAGCAGTTGCAAAGGCGAAAAGCTGGCCGTATTTAGTTAGTATCGTATACATAGTATCTAGTCAAATTATTATGCGAAAGCATTATTGCGAGCCAAGACATCGATCAGGCCAACAGATGCATCTTCCATACGGTTTACAATACCATCGATCTTAGAAACAATGTAATTGTAAAATATCTGCAAAATAATCGCAACGATCAGACCAAATACCGTGGTAAGTAGGGCTACTTTGATACCCCCTGCCACAACTGAAGGCGAAAGGTCACCCACCGCTTCGATGCGATCAAAGGCCTGAATCATACCGATTACAGTACCCATAAAGCCTAGCATCGGTGCAATGGCGATAAAGAGTGCTATCCAAACAAGGCCTTTCTCCAAAAGCCCCATCTGTACGCTTCCGTAAGAGGAAATTGCTTTCTCTACAGCATCAGGTCCATTGGGACTTGCGCGTAGGCCTTCATACAAGACGCTTGCAGCAGGACCGGCAGTAGACTTAGCTACTTCCATGGCTCCTTCGCGATCGCCTTCTTGCAGACGCTCCTCGATTCTGCGCATCAATTTGTCTGTGTTGGCAGTAGCCAGATTAAGAGTAATAATTCGTTCGATGCAGAATGCCAATCCAAGAATAAGGCAGATGAGTACAAGACTCATAAAGCGCCAATCACCTTGAATAAAATTTTCTTTCATCACCTGAAAGCCAGTAGCTTCAGACTGGGCCAACAAGTCACTGGCTCCAAAGGAAGCCGCCATTCCCAATACAAGCATCAAGGCAAGTACTTTTCGCATAACAGTTAGGATTTACGTTTAGTTAAATTGAATCAAAAATCAGATCAGTAAATTAACAAATAAAAGCACAGTTGATCAAATTTCATCCTTTTCTCCTCTGGACTAATTTACTCCGAAATCTTTTGACTTTGATTGTCAACGAATAATCTAGATCAAATTATTATTATATATAATTTGCTGATGGATTTCATGAAATCTTTGTCACCGATCACTCCGAAAACCAGGTATTCTCGGTTCCTTCGAATCAAGAATTTTTTAGAATGCGGAGAGGTTTTTGCGGAGAGAGAGGGATTCGAACCCTCGAAACAGTCACCCGTTTACACGCTTTCCAAGCGTGCCTCTTCAGCCACTCGAGCACCCCTCCGTGACTGTAAATATAGAGTTTCATAAATAAGATGTAGCTCGGAAAAGCTTTGGCGGTTGGCTAAGAGAAGAAGAGCTTCTCCGCATTTTGCGAAGTGACTGCCGCGAGCTCATCCGGACCGAGTGCCAAGACTTCACCTAGTTTTGCTGCAACCAGCGATACATATGCGGGTTCGTTGCGTTTGCCCCGGTGGGGATGGGGAGTGAGATATGGTGCGTCAGTCTCCAGAATCAGGTATTTGGGATCGACATTGCAAAGTACTTGCGGGAGTGCACTGTTCTTAAAGGTTGCAACCCCTCCAATGCCCATCAAAAACCCAAGTTCACGTATTCGCTCAGCTTGCATTAGATCTCCCCCGAAGCAGTGAAATACTCCCCGGAGGCCAGGAAGCGCTTTTTTCTCCAACAAGTCAATAATCAGATCGATCGATTTCCGGGAGTGAATGACAATCGGAAGATCGTTTTGATGGGCAAAATCCACTTGGTGCACAAACGCTTTCTTCTGCTGCTCCAGGTATGTGGTATCCCAATGCAGATCGATCCCAATCTCTCCAACCGCGATGTAGGAGCGCTGAGAAAATAGGTCAAGAAGCTCCTGCAATTCCTGCTCAAACTGCGCGCCCACTGAGCAGGGATGCAGCCCCATCATGGCATGGCAGATGTTGGGATATGCGGCTTCCGTCTCATGCAGCCGATCTACGGTAGAGCGATCTATGTTAGGTAGCAATATTTTTTGCACGAGCGCACTTTGTGCGCGTTGCACTACCTCATCCCGATCGTCGTCAAAATCAGATAGATAGATGTGCGAGTGTGTGTCGACTAGTCCCGGGTTGGCGGTCATGCAAAGGCCTTATCAACGATCTCTTTTTGACTCTCGTCATGTACTTTCTTGAAGCCAGTGGCGGGCGATGCGCTGGCAGGCCTGCTGATGAGTTTCAGATTGGGAATGTATTCGAATGACAATATATATTGCCATGACCCCATATTCAGTGATTCTTCTTGCACCCAGAACGGATCGGCATTGGGATATTTTTTAGCAATTTGATCCAACTGAGTCTGCGGGAATGGATACAATTGCTCCACCCGAACGATGGCTACATCATCTCTTTTGGCTTCTAGCTTGCGTTCGAGTAGATCGTAGTAGATCTTACCAGAGCAGTAGAGCAGTTTTTTGATTTTGGGGCCCTGCTTTTCATCTATCGCCAAGTCGTCGATGACCTCCATAAAATTCGAATCACCCACCACTTCTGAAATTTGCGACGTGCACAATGGATGCCTCAAGAGTGATTTAGGAGACATCACGACCAGAGGTTTGCGAAAAGGCCTCAGCAATTGCCTCCTCAATACATGGAAAAAATTTGCCGGCGTGGTGAGATTTGCAACTGTGATGTTGCACTGTGCAGCCGATTGAAGAAATCGTTCGAGTCGGGCGCTCGAGTGCTCTGGACCTTGCCCTTCATATCCATGGGGAAGCAGCAGCACCAGGCCACTCATCCTCCGCCACTTACTTTCGCCGGCTGTGATGAACTGATCAACTATGACTTGTGCACCATTGTAAAAATCGCCAAATTGGGCTTCCCAAATGACTAGTGCTTCAGGCGTCGCCAAAGAATATCCGTACTCAAAACCCAAGACGGCAAACTCACTCAGAAGCGAATTGAAGATGCGGAAAGCTCCTTGCTCTTTGGAGATGTGCTTAAGCCGATTGTATTCGGAATAGGATTCAGCATCATAAAAGGAGACGTGTCGATGGCTAAATGTACCCCGCTTCACATCTTGCCCACTCATGCGCACATCCTTCCCTTCTTCCAGGATCGACCCATAAGCCAGCAGCTCGGCCAGTGCCCAGTCGAGTTTATCTTGATCGAGCAATTTACGTTTGCCTTTTTGCAGGCGGATCACACCTCTCAATGCATTGAAATCCTCTGGTATCGCAACAATGTGCTCGAGTAGATTGCGGGCTTTGGCTTCCTCAATGCCGCTCACTGGCGAGCTTTTGAAGTCTTTCGGATCGCTTGTTTTAATCAGGTCTCGCCAGGCTTGTTCAGGCCTCTGATATTCGTAGGATAGTGGTTCTTCCTTAACCAGATCCAGACGGGCTTGCAAGTCCTGCCAGAACTCCTTTTCCATCTCATCTACCAGTTCCTTGTCGACTACATCCCGCTCGCGCAGCTCCTGCGAGTAAATCTCGCGCGGATTTGGATGTTGCCGGATCATCTCATACATATGTGGCTGTGTAAAGGTTGGGTCGTCCCCTTCATTGTGCCCGTGTCTGCGGTAGCACACCATATCGATGTAAACGTCCGTATTAAATTTCTGCCGATACTCCACTGCGAGTTCAACGGCAAAGACGACCGCCTCCGGATCATCCCCATTCACATGAAAGATGGGGGCTTGAACTAAATTTGCCGCTGCAGTGGAATAGGTCGATGAGCGGGCATCATCAAAGTCGGTCGTAAAACCGATTTGATTGTTGATCACATAGTGAATCGACCCACCCGTGTGATAACCGCTGAGCTGACTCATTTGCGATGTTTCATAAACAACACCCTGACCAGCAATGGCCGCATCGCCATGGATAAGCACAGGGAGGATACGATCGTAGTCGCTGTCGTACAGAATGTCGGCCTTCGCTCTTGCAAATCCCTGCACTACAGGGTTTACAGCCTCAAGGTGTGATGGGTTGGGGACCAATTTAAGGTGGATGGATTTTCCATTCTCAAGATCCACTTGGCTCGAATACCCCAAATGATACTTGACATCCCCATCGCCAAATGCCATGTCCGGTACAGCCATGCCTTCAAACTCATTGAAGATTTGCTCGTAGGTCTTACCCATGATATTGGCAAGTACGTTGAGCCGGCCGCGATGCGCCATTCCGATCACCACTTCTTCTACCTTATCCGCACCCGCTGCAGCAATGATGGCATCGAGGGCCGCGATCGTGGTCTCACCGCCTTCGAGCGAAAATCGTTTTTGGGCCAAATATTTTGTGTGGAGAAATTTTTCAAAAACGACGGCTCCATTTAGTTTTTCCAGTATGCGTTTTTTCTTCTCCCGGCTGATGCCAAAATCTTGATTGAGATCTCGACCTTCGATTTTGTTTCGCAGCCACATGCGCTTTTCTCGATTCTCGATGTGGGTATACTCAAAGCCAATGGTGCCTGTATAGATGGTGTGCATCCTGATCAAGATTTCATTGAGCGTTGCTCCAGCCATACCCACCTCAGACCCTGCATGAAAAACGGTCTCCAGGTCATCGTCCGAAAGACCATAGTCACCCAGGTCAAGGTGTGGTTTGCGATCGCGCCGCTGGCGAATGGGATTGGTGGTCGAGAGTAAATGCCCTCGCGTCCGAAACCCATGTATGATTGAGAGCACTTTAAATTCTTTGCCCACATCTGAGTCTGTCGCACTTGCGGTACCGAGCCCATTCTGTTGCGCTCCATTCTGAGCAAAATCAAAGCCTTCAAAAAAAGTGCGCCAGCCCTCTTCTACATTTTCCGGACTCTCCAGAAATTTCTGGTACATGGATTCAATAAAGAGGGGGTCGGCATTGGTCAGGTAAGACACGTCCTTCATGATGTTGTTATCGTCGCTGGTGCAAATATCTCCTAAAAACCTTGATTCTGCATTTGAATTCGATTATTTTCAACTTAATGAGGCAATTGAGAGGACGTTTTATGCTATTCCTACTGGTCACTCTGCTCTCTGGCATGGCCAGTTCATGCAATAAGGGTGTAGCCTGCCCAACCTTTAAGCATCAGAAAAAGCTGAAAAAAAATCTGCGCAAGGGAAGTAAAGGGAGCACAACACTCTTTTCAAAAACAACTCGCAAAAAGAGCAAGCAAGTGAAGTAGTCTATTGGCGAGATCGAAGGGAGTCCTGAACATGATCAGCCAACTGGTTGAGGCACATGATCAACACAAAGATTGCCAATCCAGGAAATAGCGCCAACCACCAGGCCCGGATGTTTCCTCGCACCTGGCTGAGCGCAGAACCCCACGTCATTTCGTCGATCGGCAGGCCAATGCCCAAGAATGACAGCGTAGACTCTAGCAATATCGACGAAGAAATGCCAAATATAAGGACGACAAGTAGTGGAGGTAGTGCCTCCGGCAGAATGTAGGTGCCAAGTATGTCCCGACTGTTTTCTCCCGATATACCTGCCGCGACCACATACTCTTGTTCTTTGATGCGCATCACCTCTGCTCTGCTGAAACGCGCAAACCGGGTCCAGCTCATGACCCCAATCAGCACGGCGAGGCCGGTAAGGGTGGGCCGCACCAAGATGGCCGAAGCCGCCACGAGCAACAACAAGAGCGGAATGGAGTTGAAGACTTCGATCATTCGCATCACGAATGTGTCGAGCCAGATGCGCGCGTGCTTCGTACCAGGCCGCGGGCGCTTGCGCAGGAGCAAGCTAGACACCAAGCCGATGGCGAGGAGTGCAAGTGCAGCGCCATAGCTGGCCAGCACCAACGCCAGATAGAGGGCATACCCGAAGCATAGAAGATTTAGACCAAGGAGATACCAAGGCATCCTGGCATCGTTGCCCAAAAATCCGGCCGCACCACCTAAAATTGATCCGATCAAAAGCGCGAGCATCATGGCAAGTGCTGAGATGTAGAGTGATTTGCGACAACCATGCACCATGATGGCGGCAAGGTCTCGACTCAGTCTATCGGTGCCCAGCCAGTGTCTCACCCGGCGTTTGCCCAATTGCACTTGACTGGTCGGTGGCAGATATCGGTTTTTTAAGGAAGTGACTTGATCTGGCGAAAAGGGGATCGGCGTGTGGATGATTTTTTGAAAGGACTCAGTGTCTAAAAACAGATCATGATCGGCACCATTCTGAAAAATCGGCCAACTCCTCGTACCGTCCTTATCGATCACAAGTACTGGCTTGTCATTGGCAATAAACGGAGCGCACAACCCCACCAGCACATACAAGATCAAGATCGCTTTGGCCGTGCGTATCATCGTTCACTTAAATTTATGCGCGGATTGGCCCAAGCGTATGCCAGATCACTCAGCAAGATTCCCAATACCGTAATGAACGAACCTGCAAGCACCACCAACATCACCAGGTTCCAATCATGGCTGAACACCGAGTCATACATCAATCTGCCCATGCCGGGAATGTTGCAGATCACTTCCATGACCAGCGCCCCTCCGATTGTGGCCGGCAGCACTCCTGCCAGCATCGTGATCAAGGGAAAACTGGCATTGCGAAAGACGTGCCTCCACAGGATCCGTCCTTGAGTGAGCCCCTTGGCATTCAGTTGCAAGACATATTCTTTGCTGAGTTCTTCGAGCGCACTTGCACGCATCTGCTGGCTAATGTACGCCATGAGGCTTGTGCTCAGAGTGATGATTGGTATGAGAAGCCGACCGCTGTTGCGAGCCATCATCTGACCAAAGGTGTCTCCCGGTGCGCTTTCCCAAATACCGACGGAAGGAAAAATGTTTGTCCATGCGCCGTATTCGCTGGTGCTAAAAAAAACCACCAACATACTACCCAACCAAAATACGGGTATGGCATACAGTAGATTTAGCACCATCCCACTGGCGCGATCGAAGAGCGTATTTCGGTACTGCGCGCGATACATGCCAAGCGGTATTGCCAGGAGATAGGCGATCAAGATGGAAGCCAGATTTACCACGATGGTCCAGCGCAGTGCATCCAATAACCGGGTCGAAGCAGCTTCGTTGCTATCGAGTGATTTACCAAAATCAAGCCTGAGCGCGCCACTGATCCAATCATGAAATTGATTGTTCGCTCCCCACCACCTGAAGGAGGGGACGTAGAGTGCAAGAGATTTGTTTCGACTGGACAATGCGTAAATGCGATCCACGAAATCCTTGTTTTGTGCAGAGAGGCCACCGAAATCTGGGCGGTTGGAATATTCATTCTGCATCCAGCGGGCGAGGATCGAGTTGAGTTGAGCTGCCTGCGCTGGATCTCTTCTCAGCTGTTTGAAGGCTTCGATATACCCCCTCGCCTCAGTACAATTTTTTGATCGGTCGGCCCAAAACTGGTAAAGCGGTCGAAAAAGGGGAGGTGCGGTAGCAATCTCTGAAGGATGATTGCAGGGGAGTACGGAAAAGTAAAATATGGGTTTGTCGAGACCCATCTGGCGGGCCGTCGTGGCGTACAGGTCATCGGTGATCTCAAGCACAGACTCGGCTTCCGATTTGCTCAGTCGGTCGATCACCGGATCTCCCGGAGTGATGCGAGTCAATAAGAAAGTCAGCACCAGGGCTATGACGAGCGTGGGGATCGCCCAAGCGAGTCGTCTCAATGCAAACGCCCACATCAGAGAGGGGCGATGGTATTCTCAAAATATCCAGGTTTCAGAATGCTGGTAAGCACTTTGTACTTTCCGTTGAGCGCAATGCGAGTACTGGGAGCCACAAGAAAGATCGCCGGTTGCTCATCGTGCAGAATTTTCTGAAACTGGTAGTAGAGGAGGTCTCGTTCTTTGTCATCCGTGGTGAGACGCAATTTTTCGATGGTTTGGTCTAGTGCTGCATTGCTGAAGTTGCAAAAATTGTTGCCGTTGGCACCAACATTATCGGAATGCCAATTGGGGTAGGGGTCATAGTTGCCGGCCGGAGGCCTGGCAGCAAGGCAGGCCAGATCATAATCACCGGCTCTTACATCCTGAAGCATCGCCCGAGTATCCATCGGATTTAGTTCGAGCGCTACACCCACTCTTTCGGCAGCTTGTTTTAGCAAAGTGGCCACATCCTGACCCAGCTGGCTGCGTGTCGTGTTGATTTTTAGCTCGAGCTTTTCTAGTGCTCCCTGCCGTCGACGATCGAGGATGCCGTCTTGATCTGAATCCGACCAACCAGCCTCAGCGAGAAGGCTTCTAGCTTTAGAAAGATCGTACCCATAGGGCTCGAGATCTGAGGCGTATGCATTTTTGGTGGGATGGAGAGGGCCGATGGTGGGCAGCGCTTCATTGTAGAAAAGTTCTTCGATCATCAGTTTGATATCGATCAGATGCGCCAGTGCTTTGCGTGTCAGTGGGTCGGATAGCGCAGCGCGCTGGGTATTGCAAGCAATGTAATAGTATTGTAAGATCGATGGCGCGAAAAGCTCAATGGGTCGCTCACTGTTTTGATACTTTTTTAGCTCTTGAAATTGCTCGGGGGTAATCTCAGAAACCAAATCAAGTGCTCCATCCTTCAAGCTGGTGATCGCGGTCTGCTCATCAGGTATAATGTAGTAAAGCAATTCGGCTGGTTCTGCTCTGAGGAAGGGGTGGTTTGATGCGTCAAGATCGTTGCCCCACCAATTGTCTTTGCGCCGCAGCAAAATGCTCTGCTGACTTTTCCACTCGATCAGCTCGTAGGCGCCAGAGCCGATGACGTTCTCTCTCGAAAATTCTGCGGAGTTAAACTGCTTCGCAAATACCTGCAAGTTTTCGTCGACCGCACTATCGGCACTCAATCCCACTAGGTATTTGAAACTATAGTCCTGGAGCAGCCCAGCCGAATCATATACGTATTCCGGGTAGACAGAAAAGCCCGTGATGATCTCTTCCAGCTGCATATAAGCTTCATTGGCCAGGACCGAAACGCTTTGACTATCTTCATCATCCAGACGAATGTCTGTGATTTGAGAAACAAAATTCTTCCAGCTTGAATTTTCGATATCCGGCACGAGACATGCTTTCATCGTAAACAAATAGTCACGCCCAGTGATCGGCTCGCCATTGTCCCAGCGTGCATCACTTCGTATCCTAAAGTCTACTTGTGTTGCTGATTTGCCATTCCCCACATCCAGGGTACTGATCTGCGGTGATTCCTCCAGAAGTACCGGAGTCATGACCATCGTTGTCGGATCATATTCCTGCAAGGCATTAAAAAGCCAGCGTTCGATCTGCACACTGCTTGCGTACGAACTCAAGATAGGGTTGAGGCGATCGGGAGCCTGATTGATGCGAATCCTGACTTGCTCGCTAAACACTTCTTGGTCATTTGGGTTACTACATGATAACAAGAATAAGGTGCCTAAGATGGTGAAAAGCGTAAGGCACTTCGATGTGGGCAACATATTCAATGTTAGTAAACTTTAGCAGGTCTAAACGATTATTGTATGGAAAAAATCTTGATTGCAGGCGGAAGTGGGTTAATAGGGCAAGCGCTGGCCAAGTACCTCACTGAGCAGAAATATGCCGTATCTATTCTGAGCCGGAGCAAAAGCAACGCTTCGACGGGAAATGTTTTCCATTGGGATATCAAGGAAAAGACCATTGAGCCTGAAGCGCTGGAAGGTTTGTACGGCGTCATCAATCTGGCAGGCGCTGGTATTGTGGATAAAGCCTGGACACCTGCTCGAAAGAAAGTGCTGCGTGACAGTCGAATTGAGGGAAACCTACTGCTGGCCGAAAAACTGCGACAGCAAAAAGAAGATCTTCCGCAGGTTTTTATCGGAGGTTCTGCGATTGGATACTATGGCCAGCGGCCCAATGAAATCCTTGACGAAAAATCAGACCCGGGGGCTCCTTCCTTTCTGGTCGATCTATGCCAGGAGTGGGAGGAATCAGCAATGGCTGTGAGTAAATTAGGTATTCGCACCTGTCTTCTGCGCACGGGATTGGTGCTCAGCTCTGCCGGTGGAGTTTTGCCAACCTTGCTCAAGACGATGCCTCTGGGCATTGGCACTTCATTTGGAAATGGAGCAATGGGTACCTCTTGGATTCACATAACCGATTTGTGCAGACAGATCCAGTGGATGTTGGAGACGAAAGGGGTAGTTGGCCCCGTAAACGGTGTTGCTCCCAATCCACTTGGGTATCGCGACTTTATCAAGGCTCTGGCCAGCTACAAGGGTGGGTTGAAGATTGTTTTGCCAGCTCCAACCTTTATGATGAGAATGCTCATGGGAGATCGCACGCAGGCCATCCTGCAAGATGCGACGATTATGCCCAGGAAGAGTCAGGATGGAGGCTTTGAGTTTTCGTTTCCCAAAATCCAGGCTGCGCTATCTGATCTTACTTAAAGACCTCGATCTCTTTGGTCTTGATCACCAAGTCGGTAAATTTGCCTTTAAATCGAGTGGCTCTCACCATGTGATTATCGATCCAGTGGTAATTACCTCCGCGAGGCTTGTTCATGAGCAGACCATGGTATTTGAAATCCTTCTTGCGCAGCCATTGTTCAGTCATTTCACGATGCTCCTCCGTGCGCGATGTAAAAAATGTGATGATGTGTCCTTCGTCATACCACTTGTTGATGGTCTCTAACGCGTCGGGATATTCATCGCACGTAATCATGCGCTCGGGCTCTTCGTTCGGGATATCATCGCAAATCGTACCATCGATATCGATCAAGAAATTCTTTACATCTGCCGGTAAGATTGGGCTGATTGTTTCTCCTTTTTCGTTGGTAAGGCCCTTGAGTGCTGTCTGATGCTGTTCCATAGGGCGGCAAAGATACGCAAGTTGATCACAAGTAATCCCATGTTATTTAATCAAAATCGATGTACTCTTGTGGGTCGACGGGCTTTCCGTCAGACCAAAGCTCAAAGTGTAGATGTGGCCCGGAAGATAAAGTGCCAGTGTTTCCGATAATTGCGACGGCTTCACCCGCTTGCACGAAGGCTCCGGTCTCCTTTAGCAAAGCGGAGTTGTGCTTGTAAAATGAAATGAGGTTGTTGTCATGTTGAATGCCCACGGTATTGCCGGTTTCAAGCGTCCAGCCCGCATAGATGATGTGTCCGCCCAAGATACTTTTGATGGGAGTGCCGCTCGGAGCATTGATATCCACTCCCAGATGTTTTTTGGCGGGATCAAAGCCGAGGCTCACTGAGCCGGTCACCGGAGCAACCAAATACAATTGTTGAAGAGGCCTTGAAGACTGATCCTGCTCGCTGCTTTGGGGCTGGGTAGCCAAAGCCAATCTGTCTTCGATCTCGATTTCCTGACGAAGCAGCTCGTCTTCTTCTATGCGCGGTGTGGTTCCCATCGAATCATTGCTGATCGCAGGAGTGGTGTAACTACTGTCCGCGATCCCCATTACCTCGCCATGTATCATCTTTTGCAAGTTGCCGATCATCAGGTTTTGGGCTTCAGCCAACTCTTCAAGTTGCAGTGTTTGCTCTCGCAATTTGATCAGCTCGGTGACTTGTGGTTTTTCTCCGAATCGATTCATTAAAGCCTTGATCGGCTCGATGGACATCACGCCGACAACGGAACCAGCGATCATAATAAGCAAGAGTAGGACGAGGCCGATGGGATACCAAGAGCGATATCTGAGCGACCGAATTTGCTCGAATGTGTTCTCATCGAGCAGCACAATTTTCAGTGACCTTTTCTCCTTGTTTTCTTCGTTCTTTTGCACCTTCACCTTAGTGGTTCATTCAACAAACTTCTTAAAAAACAGCAAGACAAAATAATTTGTCTCCAGCAGTAGTTATAGGTTGGATATGAGCACATCAACGCATTAGGAAAATGCACTATTTGAGATTGAACCAGATATTAGGGATTGCCATCCTTTTACTGTCCAGCATGGTGCTGGTTTCTTCCTGTGCCACCACAAAAAAACGCGGAGAGACGAGCAAGCTGGGCAAGCTTTGGCACAACATGAACTCGAAGTACAACGCACACTACAATGCGGGTGTACTATTGGACGAGACATTGCTTGCCATGAGCGAAGGCCAGCAGGATGTCTATTCAGAGCTGTTGCCGATCTACGATTACATCGAAATCGACAATGCCGAGCAATACTACGAAGATATGGACAAGGCCATAGAGAAGGCCGCGATCTCCATATCTATTCACCGACCTAGTCACTGGACCGACGACCACTACTTCGTGATGGCCAAATCGCAATTCTT
>Ga0114956_1002923_pt1 | contig 13310 bp, 10 predicted proteins | sample MaitaG_FD_87304 | JGI IMG/M metagenome (GOLD analysis project Ga0114956, IMG submission 87304) | Marine algal microbial communities from Maine, USA - Maine_Asex2 metaG | ecosystem: Host-associated > Algae > Red algae > Unclassified | place: Maine, USA | collected 2015-01-05 | reverse complement strand
CGTCCACATAGTTTCGATAGAGCTCATACTGAGCATTTCGATCTTGTCGAAGACACCCGGCCAGAAGTTGTTTCTCGTCGATGGGTTATTCTCTTTTTCTGAAGATAGGGACGCTAAATTATCGTGAAGGTTGGAATATTGGGAAAAGAAATTTTTGAGCTGGGCTCAGTAGGCTCGAGCCGTGCTTTTTTCCATGTAGTTTATGAAAGATCGATTTACCACTTTGTTGCCACCGGGGGTGGGATAGTCTCCACTGAAAAACCAATCTCCGAGGTGGTCAGGCACCGCTTGGTGCAAGCCCTCGAGCGTCTGATAAATAATATCAACCTCTGCTTCGACCTTGCGTAAGGTTAGTATGTCGGAAATTTTTTCTGAAATCTCCTCGTACTCAAATTGATCGTACAGCACCTTGACTTTATTTTGCATCTGATCTTTTGGCAAGTCTTCCTGGGCCTTGCAGGCGTCGTACACTTCGTCGAGTAAGTGTTCCATGTTGCGCTCTTCCAGCAATGCAACCATGGCCTGAAAGGCGACAAAGTTGCCCATGCGCGACATGTCTATGCCATAGCAATCCGGGTAGCGGATCTGCGGGGCCGATGATACAAAGATGATACGCTTGGGGTGAAGTCTATCTACCATCGTGATGATGCTGTCTCGCAGCGTCGTGCCTCGTACGATTGAGTCATCGACCAGCACCAGCGTATCTACATAGTTGCGAACAATGCCGTAGGTGACGTCATACACGTAGGAAACGAGATCACCTCGATTGTCACTGTCTGCAATGAAGGTGCGCATTTTGGCATCTTTCACCACAATCTTTTCAAACCGTGGCTTGATCCTTAATATCCGATCGATCTCGGCTGCATCGGGATTGGGACTAAGCTGCAAAATCTTGTCCCGCCTCAAATGGTCCAATCGTTCTTCGATTCCTTCCATCAAACCAAAAAAAGCTGTCTCAGCTGTATTGGGCACATATGAAAAAACAGTATGCTCCAAGTCATAATCGATGCTCTCCAGGACTTGCTCACTTAGGTTTCGGCCTAGATTCTTGCGCTCCAGATAAATTTCCTTGTCTGTGCCACGAGAGAAGTAGATCCGCTCAAAAGAGCACGACAGTCGAGGACCCGGCTCCACAAAAGGCATCTCACTTACCTTTCCATTCTTCTTGATGATCAGTGCATGCCCAGGCTGTAGTTCTTTAATGTGCTTCAGTCTCTTTTGAAAAGCAGTTTGAATGGCTGGTCGCTCGGAAGCTGCGACAACGACCTCGTCATCATGATAATAGTAGGCCGGCCTGATTCCGTTTGGGTCGCGCATGATAAAGGCATCTCCATGACCGATGAGGCCGGACATCACATATCCTCCATCAAATCGTTTGCTTGCCCTGCGCAACAGCTTTTGGATATCTAAATGCTCTTCAATGAGTCGATTGATTTCTATGTTGCTGTATCCGTCTACTTTGAACCAAGCAAATAGCTTTTGGATCTCATCATCAAGAAAATGACCGATCTTTTCCAGCACGGTCACAGTATCGGAAGCCTCCTTGGGGTACTGGCCTAGCTCCAGCAGCTCTTCGAAAAGCTCATCGACATTGGTGAGGTTAAAATTTCCGGCCAGGACAAGATTGCGATTGATCCAATTATTTTGGCGCAAAAAAGGATGACATGTTTCGACACTATTGGCCCCGTGAGTGCCATACCGCAAATGCCCCAGCAGGACCTCGCCGGTAAACGGTCGATTTGCTTTGAGCCATTCCCCATCGCGCAATTGCTCGGGGGTACAATCTTCAAAGTGTGTATTCACCTGCCCAAAGAGATCTTTAAGATACTGCGGGCTGTTGGTGCGCTTTCTGCTGATATAGCGCGAACCCGGACTCGGGTCTAGTTTGATGGTGGCGATGCCAGCTCCATCTTGGCCACGATTGCGTTGCTTCTGCAAAAGCAGTTGCATCTTGCGCAGACCAAAAAGTGGCGAGCCGTACTTTTCCTGGTAATAGGTCAGTGGCTTGAGCAGACGAATGAGCGCTATGCCGCACTCATGTTTGATTTGATCACTCATTGTGCATCACAAACAGTAAAGATATTTGAATTTTCGCAGCAATTTGCGATTTTAATATTTCGACTTGCTTCATCGACAAAAGCAGGCAGGTAAGATTTGAACATTTTGATTTGGCAGCCTTTTCGAATTGGGCTCAACTTTGCACCAAAAGTATTATTACATTCGTCTATTAAGGTAACATCATGGCACTGTTTAGTTTTTTTAGGGCACCCAGGCATCAGCAGTTTAAGTACGTGCCACGTTTTTATGACCCCAGGAAAGAGAAGCTAAACGAAATTTTAGGCCAGGCTGCCGATGGCGAAGAGTTAAGCGAGGCTGACAAGGCAAAGATTCGCATCACTCGTAGTTTTACCCAGCGCAATACAGATGGTGAAATCGCCCGGCGCAGTCGCAAGCGTTCCAATATAATCTTGCTGGCTGTCATCTTTGTCTTGTTGGTTATCTCCTACCTTCTACTCACCTTGTATCTGCCACGTTTTGTTCAAATGATCGAAGGCTAAATGGCTGATCTGATTCAGTTACTTCCCGATGCCATCGCCAACCAAATCGCTGCGGGTGAGGTTGTGCAGCGACCCGCCTCAGTGGTCAAAGAGCTGATGGAAAACAGCATCGATTCTGGCGCCAGTAAGGTCACGCTTATTTTGAAACTGGCTGGCAAGCAATTGGTACAAGTGATTGACAATGGATGTGGAATGAGTGTGACCGATGCACGCATGAGTTTAGAACGCCATGCGACCAGCAAGCTGCGCACCGCAAACGATCTTTTTGCCATCAAGACACTAGGTTTTAGAGGGGAGGCGCTGGCCTCGATTGCCGCAGTCGCACAGGTAGAGCTCAAGACACGACTGCATGGAGAGGACATGGGCACGAAAATTCACATCGAAGGCTCACAGGTCATCCTCCAAGAAGCTTGTGAAACACAGGAAGGCACAAATTTTCTGGTGAAGAATCTCTTCTTCAATGTGCCTGCCAGGCGCAAGTTTCTCAAATCAGATACGGTCGAGCTAAGGCATATTCTCGACGAATTTCAGCGCATCGCACTGGCCCACCCCGAGATCCATTTTGAAGCCTTTCACAATGGTCATGAGATCTATCATCTCTCTGGCTGCAATCTACGACAGCGTATCGTGGGCTTGTTTGGAAAGAACTATAACGATCGTCTGGTACCGATCGATGAAGAGACCGATATGTGCCAAATCAGTGGCTTTGCTGGCAAGCCAGAATCCGCTAAGCGACGACGGGGCGAGCAATTTCTCATGGTGAATGGCCGCTTTATCAAGAGCCCGTATCTTAATCATGCAGTGACCTCGGCCTATCAAAATATCCTGGCTGACGGTGCTCATCCATTTTATGTCCTGTTTCTCAAGCTGGATGCAGCACGTATCGATGTCAATATTCACCCGACAAAACAGGAAATAAAATTTGAGGACGAGAAGATCATCTACAATATGATCAAGGCGACGGTGCGCCATGCCCTCAACCAGTTTAACATCACACCATCGCTCGATTTTGATCAAAGCCCACTCGTAAGTCATGCAGATGGGCCGCAAGCTCCCATCGAAAAGCACAAAGTAATTATCCCCTCTTCGTTTAGTAAGCCGGGTGGCGACGAGGCTTGGGAAAATCTGTATGCAGGCCTGGAACGCGATGCAGTGGCCACTCAACCCACAGAAACCGCACATCAGCTCGATGAACAGCATTTTAAGAGCCCGTATCAAGTCCATCAGAGCTACATCATCTCACAGTCTGCCACTGGTTTTGTCGTCATAGACCAGCAGCGTGCCCATGAGCGTATCCTTTACGAACGCTATCTGGCAAATCTCGCTGGCCAAAGCGCGGGAGTGCAGCGGCTCCTGTTTCCTAAAACGATGGAGCTGCCGCGCGATCAGGTGACCATTCTACAGACCCATTTAGATGAAATAAAACGTTTCGGATTTGATCTCGAGCACTTTGGAGCAGATACGTATTTGCTGCATGGAGTGCCTGCCCACCTTGCTCATCTGCAAAAAGCAGAAAATCTCATCATAGAGCTTTTGGAACAATTTGTTGCTAATTTGGATTTAGAACTAAAGGCTGAGCAGAAGCTTGCGCTTGCGCTTGCTCAAAAATCGGCCTGCTCAAAGGGAACAGGATTGACTCCGGAGGAGATGCGCAGTATGGTGGATCAGCTCTTTGCCTGCGAAAGCCCAATGTATAGCCCAACGGGCAAAAAGTGCGTATTGAATTTTGATCTGAATGATTTGCAAGAAAAGATGAATGCATGATGCCTAGAATAACTGAAGTTGTAAAACAGTTACTGATCCTAAACATTTTGCTTTTTGTGGCGAGCAACTTCATGCCGCCCGCAATCCGCAATGCCCTGCCTATTTATTATCCCATGTCCGATTTCTTCAGGCCCTGGCAGCTGGTCACGCATATGTTTATGCACGCAAATTTTAGTCATTTGCTATTCAATATGTTCGGCCTCTTTATGTTTGGCACAGCGCTCGAGAGTCGCTGGGGGCCAAAGCGTTTTCTTATATTTTACCTCGCCACTGGGATTGGTGCCCTGGCATTGTACATGCTGGTTTGGTATTTTCAAATGAGCGCTCTGGAGCCAAACGTCTACGAAGCTGTCTTGCGACGGGGAGATCGGATGCTGGGAGCAAGCGGTGCTATTTTTGGCTTATTGGCTGGATATGGAATGCTTTATCCCGAAAATAAAATCATGTTGCTCATTCCTCCCATACCAATAAAGGCAAAGTATTTCGTTCTAATTTACGGTGCCATTGAATTGTTCATGGGTATGAGCAATGTGAATAGCGGAGTTGCACACTTCGCACATCTGGGTGGCGCAATTTTTGGGGCACTCTTGGTATACCATTGGAAACAACAAGGCAAGACATAAGCAATGATCGGATCCATAATTGATGATTTAAAGAAAGAGTTTTCGGGTGGCACCATGCTGCACCGGCTCATCATCATCAATGTCCTGGTTTTTGTCTTTATCAATGTGGTGAAGTTTGTCTTGCGCATCAAAGGGGCAGGCGAACTTGATCCCCTTTACTATGAGATCGTGCATTTCTTTTCCATCTCATCAGATCTAGTACACAATCTTAAACATCCTTGGGCAGTGCTGACCAGCATGTTTTTGCACGAAGGCTTTTTTCACCTGCTTTGGAATATGCTTTTTCTCTATTGGTTTGGTCGCATTGTGGCCGATCTGGTGGGTACCGCCAAAATTTTCCCATTGTACTTTCTGGGCGGTCTCCTGGGAGCCTTCTTTTTTTGGTTTAGTGCGGTGGTCTTAGACTACGGGGGTGGTCGAGAAGTATTTGCCCTCGGTGCCTCTGCAGGTGTTATGTCTGTGGTGGTGGCATCCGGTATGATTGCACCGGAATACAATTTGCGGCTGCTGCTCATCGGTGATGTCAAGCTAAAGTATGTCGTAGCCGTGCTGGTTTTTCTTGATTTGGTCGGGATCGCAAACTACGATAACACCGGTGGTCATTTTGCACACATCGGCGGTGCGATCATGGGCTGGCTATTTGTGCATCAGCTGCAGCAAGGCAATGATTGGTCCATTGGCATAAATCGAATTTTAGCCAGTATCACCAATCTTTTTGATCGGACCGAAGTACCTGTGCAAAAACGCAAAAGGCAGACCACGATGGTCGTTAAGAGATTCTATCAAAAAGATGAAGCACCCACCAGAGACGTCTCACACCAAGATCGATTGGACGCTATCCTTGACAAGATATCTCAATCGGGTTACGACAGTCTGACCAAGGATGAGATCAATTTTCTGGAGGATGCGAGCAATCAAAAATGAATTTTTTCCTCAAGATCCTCCTTACCCTCAATGTAGCCGTCATTGTTTTTACTGCCTTTGGATACCTGGCATCATACATTGATCCCGCCATATTTAGCCTCCCGCAGACAATCGGTTTGCTAATGCCGATGCTATTGGTGCTCAATCTATTGTTTTCCGGATTTTGGTTGTGCTTGCGCAAAAAGGAATTTTGGTATTCTGCCATCGCATTGCTCGTTGGTGTAGGCCAGATCACTCGCTTGGTTGGCTTCCACTTCAGCCAGACACAAGCGACAGCAGGGCTGAGTATCTGCAGTTTTAATGCTCAAAATTACAATGCCCTCGACAACGTGAATACACTCCTCTCGCAAAGTGTACTTCCGAGCGATTTGGATGTACTCTGCCTCCAAGAAATTTCAGAGGAACATGTGAAAGGCATCAAGGAAGCCAGTGGACTTCCTCACCACTACTACAATCAGGGTAAATATACATTGTCGGAATATCCTATAGCAAAGTCTGGCAAGCTGCAATTTGACAAGTCGGTGAATGGATGTGTATGGACCGACCTGATTGTTGCCGATCAGACCATCCGGGTGTACAATATACACCTGCGTAGCAACAGCGTAAAGCATGATGATCTCAACCTTTTTACCCGCGATGCGACAGCCAACCGAACGACCATCCGAAATCTACCCAGTGTTTTGAATCGCTATCGGCTGGCGAGTGAGTCCAGATCAAAACAGGCAGAGACGCTGCTGGACCACATAGCCCAATGCTCTCACCCCGTAATAGTCGCTGGTGATTTCAATGACAGTCCATTTTCATACACGTATCAGCGCTTTAAGAATCGTTTGCAAGACCAGTTTAAGAATCAAGGCCTGGGCATCGGCGCTACGTTTGCCGGCTCGGTACCTGGTTTGAAAATAGATTATATTTTTGCCGATGATAATTTTGAATCATTGAGTCATCGGATAGTGCGAACCAAAATTTCCGATCATTTTCCAGTCATCAGTTCCCTAAATTTGAAGTAGATGTTGACGGTGCAAAATAGCCTCACCCGCAAGAAAGAAGTTTTTGAGACCCTGGAGGAGGGCTTCGTTGGCATGTACGTATGCGGCCCCACAGTCTACAGCGATGTGCACATCGGTAATTGCCGCACCTTCATCAGCTTTGACGTGATATATCGCTACCTGATGCATTTGGGATACAAGGTGCGCTATGTTCGCAACATCACCGATGTCGGGCATTTGGAAGGTGATGTCGACACCGATGCCGAAGACAAGATCGCCAAGAAAGCGAGACTGGAGCAGCTCGAACCCATGGAGGTGGTGCAGCGCTATACGCTCGGTTTTCATCAAATGATGAAAATCTTTAACACCCTACCTCCCAACATCGAGCCCCGCGCCACCGGTCACATTATTGAGCAGATCGAAACCATCCAAAAGATATTGCAAAATGGCTATGCTTACGAGGCAAATGGCTCCGTTTATTTTGATACTCCGAAGTACATTGCCGATGGCAAATCATACGGAGATCTCTCCGGGCGAGTAGTTGAAGATCTGCTGCAGGAGAGCCGCAGCAATCTCAAAAAGCAAGACGAAAAAAGAAGCCCTTCTGATTTTGCCTTGTGGATCAAGGCTGATGAGAAACACATCATGCGCTGGCCCTCACCTTGGTCTGTCGGATTTCCGGGCTGGCATCTCGAGTGCTCCTCCATGAGTACCAAATATCTGGGTGAGCACTTTGACATTCATGGAGGTGGCAATGATTTAAAATTTCCCCATCACGAAAATGAGATCGCACAAAACGTAGGCTCGTGCGGATGTACTCCTGCCAAGTACTGGATCCATACCAATATGCTGCTCATGAACGGCAAGAAAATGTCGAAGAGCGATGGCAACTCCATTACACCCACCGAACTCCTTACTGGCAATAGTGATCATGTAAGCCAAGGCTACGATCCGATGGCCATCCGTTTCTTTATGCTGCAAGCGCACTACAGCAGTACCCTTGACCTCTCTGATCAAGGACTGCAAGCTGCAGATAAAGGGTATCGTCGACTCATGGAGTCACAAAAGATTCTAAATGGCCTGGAATCTTCAAGTGAGTCAGGCTCGCTTGATGCTGAGATCGAGACCTTGCTGCAAGATCTCTCAACCCACATGAACGATGACTTCAATACCCCTCGCACCCTCGCGACCCTTTTTGAGTTGTGTACCAAGATCAATGCTCTCAAGGGCGGCCAGCTCGACTTGACGCAAGTGAGCTTGGGCAAACTTAATGACCTCAAAAAGACGTTTAATGTTTTTGTGGTAGACATTCTGGGTTTGGTTGCAACCGAGTCGCGCGCATCTGGCAATGGTTTAGTCGATGGCCTTATGGATCTAATTTTGGACATACGGCGTGATGTTCGAGAGGCAAAAAACTGGTCTACCTCCGATAAGATTCGCGATAAGCTCAGTGCTCTGGAGGTACAGGTCAAAGATGGAAAGGACGGCAGCAGCTGGACAAAAGTATAATATGGTAGGAAGAAAATATCTGCTCTTCGTGTTTGCGCTGGTGTTCCTGGCAGCGTGCAAAAATGAGCCCAGTTCTGTCCGAGAGGAGACACCTGCAGTGGTCAAGAAAGATCCGGTGGCAATCCCGGCATTCCATCGAGATTCGGCATATGCTTATGTGGAGAAGCAGGTGAGCTTTGGTCCTCGGGTTGTGGGCAGCGAAGGGCATGCCGCATGCAAAGAATGGCTGGTTGCGAAGCTGGAATCCTGGAACATCGCAGTACGAGAGCAGCCCTTTACCGCAGAACTATACACAGGTGTCTCGCCTACAGGCACAAACATCATTGGCAGCATCAATCCGCAGGAGAAGCGCCGTATCCTGCTCGCTGCTCACTGGGATACCAGGCACATCGCTGACCAAGACAAGAACCAAGATCGGAGGGACGATCCCATCTCAGGTGCAGATGACGGTGGTTCTGGCGTTGCAGTCTTGCTTGAAATCGCCCGCACCATCATGCAGAATGAGATTGAATTAGGCGTAGACATTGTCTTTTTTGATGCGGAAGACCATGGTCAGTCCAGTGACGGCAATAGCTCATGGTGTCTGGGCTCTAAATATTGGTCGCGAAATTATCAAGGACCAAAACCAGAATATGGCATCTTACTGGATATGGTCGGTGCCACAGGAGCTACGTTTCGTCGAGACCAGATATCACTGCAGTACGCCAGGCCTGTTGCAGACAAAGTCTGGAATATGGCAAACTCGATGGGCTACGGCAACTACTTCATCAAGCAAGACCTACCTGCCTTTACCGACGATCATCTTTTTGTCAACGAGATCGCCAATATACCGATGATCGATATTTGCAATCGCTCTGTGCGCGGCTTTGGGACTCACTGGCATACCCACAATGACAACATTAACATCATTGATCGCTCCGTAATGCGTGTCGTGGGCCAGGTCTTACTGGCGGTATTGTACAAAGAGAGTACCGGGCACATTTAGTCCGAAAAATCTATCTTCCCATCATGAAATTACGCAGTCAAGGTTGGTTTGGAAAAGAAGGCCGTGATGGTTTAATTTATCGGGCCTGGATGAAAAACCAAGGCATACCTGACGATGAATTTCGTGGTAAGCCAGTCATTGGGATTTGCAACACGTGGTCTGAATTTGCTCCTTGCAATGCCCATTTGCGCGAGCTCGCAGAATCGGTCAAGAAAGGGATTTTGGAATCTGGCGGAGTGCCCTATGAATTTCCAGTGATGTCACTCGGTGAGACAATGATCAAGCCGACGGCAATGCTCTATCGCAATTTGATGAGCATGGATGTAGAGGAGTCGATCCGGGCCAACCCCATGGATGGAGTGGTTTTGCTGGTGGGATGCGACAAAACCACACCAGCTGCTGTGATGGGAGCCTGTAGTACTGATATCCCCACAATCGTCGTGAGTGGCGGCCCCATGCTTACGGGGCGTTTTCGTGGCAAAAGCATCGCCACCTCTGATGTGTGGCGCTATGCCGATCAATATAATGCCGGCGATATGACGGCGGAAGAATTTCGGGAAATCGAAGCGTGTATGTGTCGCAGTCAAGGGCATTGTGCCGTGATGGGTACCGCATCGACGATGGCATGTATGGTGGAGTCACTGGGTCTCACTTTGCCCGGAAACGCAGCAATCCCCGCCGCCGATTCGCGACGCAAAGTATTGGCCCAACTCTCTGGCCGCCGCATCGTAGAGATGGTGGCCGAAGACCTCACTCTCTCAAAGATTCTCACACGCAACGCGTTCGAAAACTGCATCAAAGTAAATGCAGCCATCGGTGGGTCGACAAATTTTGTCTTGCATCTGCTCGCCATCGCCGGTCGCATTGAGGTGCAACTGGAACTCGGCGATTTTGATCGATTGGGCAGTGAGATACCGCTGCTGGCAAACCTGCAGCCGTCTGGCAAGTATTTCATGGAAGACTTCTATTATGCAGGAGGGCTGCCGGCTGTCATCCACGAGATGGCCGAGATAATTGATGGCAGCGCCATCACTGCCAATGGAAAAAGCATCGGTGACAATTGTGCCAATGTCGTCTCGTATAGTCGCGAGGTTATCGCCAGCTGGGATGAGCCATTTCAAGAAAATGCGGGCATCGTCGTAATTCGCGGCAATCTATGCCAGCGAGGTGGTGTCCTCAAGCCTTCGGCAGCCAGCAAGGAGCTTATGAAGCACTCCGGCAAGGCGGTTGTTTTCAAAACCATCGAAGACTATCATGCACGGATTCATGCCGATGAGCTGGAGGTTGATCCGACCTCGGTGCTGGTTCTGCAGAATGTGGGCCCTAAGGGATATCCCGGCATGCCCGAAGTGGGCAATATGGCACTGCCAAAGAAAATCCTCGAGCAGGGCGTCACGGATATGGTTCGCATCAGCGATGGTAGGATGAGTGGCACGGCATTTGGCACCGTCGTACTTCATGTTGCTCCCGAAAGTGCGGGTGGAGGAATGTTGGCACTGGTGGAAGATGGAGACATCATCGAGCTAGACGTTGAAAATCGCAGCCTGAACCTCAAGGTCGACGAGGCTACACTCACCGAGCGCAGGCAAAACTGGAAACCGATTGATTTGGGTTTAAATCGAGGCTATGCTGCGCACTACCTAAAGCATGTTCAGGAAGCAGATCTGGGAGTTGATCTCGATTTCCTGGTCGGTAAATCGGGCAGTGAAGTCACGCGCGATTCTCATTGACCTTTAACAATTGCACTGGTCTGAAGAAAGACTGCATTCGTAGAACATGAATTTGCTCTAACGGCTCGAACCAACTATTTGACTAAATTTAAAAGGTCAAATTTGCTGATCAGGCAACCATGAAAAAGAACCAACTCGCAGATTACGTTCATCCAAGAATAGATCAATTGGAAGCAGAGCTGTACGACAAGCAGACGCAGCTCAACTTTCTCATGCGTATCACCCAAGCGATCAATGCCAATCTGTCGGCCAAACCATTGCTGGAAATGTACAGCAACTTTTTGCAGCAGGAGCTGGGCGTAGTGCGATTGGCCATGTTTTTTAAAGAAGATGGCGACTGGATTTGTACCCGTACCATCCAATACAAACTTGAAAACCAAGACGACCTGATTCATCTGCTGGAGAGTAAGTACCGTGACTTTTCGAGAGTCGGCGAGCTGACTGATCAGCTGTTAGCCCCTTTTGAGCTAATTATACCAGTCCTGCACAAAGATGATCCAATCGCTTACGTGCTGATCGGTAGTTATGAGCAAACCGAAGATGAATACGATCGCATTAAATTTATGATCACCATCACCAATATCGTGGCGGTGGCAATGGAAAACAAGCGTCTTTTCAAACAGCAAGTTCGCCAGGAAGCGTACAAGCGAGAGCTCGAAGTAGCTCAGCGAGTGCAAGAGATGCTGATTCCCTCTTCACTTCCCACCGAAAAGGAATATGAGCTTTCGTCCATCTACCGACCCCATAGCATTATCGGCGGTGACTACTATGACTATTGCAAACTTGACGATGGTAGTTTTATCATGTGCCTTGCAGATGTTTCGGGAAAAGGAATACCAGCAGCGCTGCTGATGGCCAATTTTCAAGCCACCCTGCGATCGGCGGTTTTGATCTACAAAAACCTGGACGATCTGGTCCGTTACATCAACCAAAATATTGTAGCGATCACCAAGAGCGAGCGGATTGTTACATTTTTTGTGATGCGATTTGACCCCGCCACGCGAACGATTCACTATGTAAATGCAGGGCACAATCCTCCCATCATGGTGAAGGAGTCTGGTGAAACACTTTTGCGAGAGGGATGCACCATATTGGGAGCACTTGAGCATCTCGAAGATATATCGGTGGGCGTCGAAGAGCTCGGTGCTGAGGAGGCGATGATTGTCTTGTATACAGATGGTCTGACTGATCTGCTCAATAACGAGGGACGATATTTTGATGAGGAGCACATCGCTTCATTTTCGAGTGAGCACCGCACCCTCACTGCAACTTTGTTTAACGAAAAGCTGTTGGAAGCCATGGAGGCATTTAAGGGAAAGCAAGAATTTCCAGATGATATTGCGATCCTTACGTGCAAAATTCAGCCACAAAAAGCCGCATAAATCTTGAATCTACAATCGTATATTTTGCCTACGGACACTAAATCGAATAGCTTGCCATGAAGAATAAAAATGTTGCAGCAATTCTGGCATTTTTAGGAGGAGTATTTGGCATACACCGATTTTATCTAGGCCAAGTTGGTCTCGGTATCTTGTACCTGCTACTTTCCATGACCACCCTTTCGGTCATCCTCGGTATTCTCGATGGGATCATTTTTCTAACCATGGACCAAGAGGTCTTTGATGCCAAGTACAATAGCCGATATCGATACAATACACCTGGTGAATCCAGGCGACGTACTCGGCCAGATTTTAGACGGCCTCCGCAAAGGACACAGAGGCGTCAGCAACCCAGCAACAGGCGGGAGGCCTATCGATCGCGACCAGTGCCTCCTCGTCCGGCTCGAGCTAAGACCGCCAGACCAGTGAGTGCTCGAACACCCAGACATAATCCCTTTAAGCAATCGGGCATCAAGAAATTTAAAGACTTTGATTTTGAATCGGCTATTGATGATTTTACTCAGGCATTAAAAATCGCACCCAAGGATGTCACGATCCATTTTAATATCGCCTGTGCGTACTCTCAGATCGAGCAAGCCGATAAAGCCATGCATCATCTCGGAGAAGCCGTCAATTTGGGGTTTAATGATTTTGCCAAAATCGACACGCACGACTCGCTTGCATATGTCAGAATACAACCAACCTGGGAAGAATTTAAAGAAAACGGGTACACCAACATGAAGAAGCTGGGTGTGCCTCAGAAGAACTTGCTAGATGATGATATGCTACTCTCACAGCTCAAGAAATTGAGTGAGCTAAAGGAAAAAGGCCTCATCACCGAAAAAGAAT
>Ga0114956_1002922_pt1 | contig 13311 bp, 11 predicted proteins | sample MaitaG_FD_87304 | JGI IMG/M metagenome (GOLD analysis project Ga0114956, IMG submission 87304) | Marine algal microbial communities from Maine, USA - Maine_Asex2 metaG | ecosystem: Host-associated > Algae > Red algae > Unclassified | place: Maine, USA | collected 2015-01-05 | reverse complement strand
GTCGAGGCTGACATCTTGGTGCGCCGAAATCGTCACCGTCTCGCGACCGCTTGCGGCGCTGATCCACAGATCGTCGCTTGCGAGTGTGCGGTACTCGAGCGGCCACTGCAGATCGGGGAAGTCGCTCAGGATCATCTCGCGAATCTCCATGAAGCACTCGGGGCCCCGATGGGCGGGCACTGCGAATTCCATCTCGGTGTGCAAGTCGTCACGGATCGACGAGATGATGTCGTGGCACCAGCCGATGCGTTCGTACTTTTCATCGACCATTGGGTCGGGGGCTGCGTCGGTCTCGGCCAGCGTCTTACACGCGCACCAGTCGCCTTGAGGCATCCAGAAGAACTCAAAGTGACGGGTCGCCGAAGTGAGATCTTCGATGCGACCAAAGACGCTCGCCGGATCGTCTCTCCACAGTCGCTCATGGAGTCGATAGGCCGGCCGAACCCCGAGCGTGACCTCAGAGATGAGACCAACCCCGCCCAACGAGTGGCGAGCGACCTCGAACAGATCACCGGGAGTCGATCGATCGCAGTCGACCACGTCGCCCGACCCGAGGATCAGCCGCACCGCTTCGACCGAAGCCGACAGGTTCTGCAACGTCGGTCCGGTGCCGTGGGTACCGGTGCTGATGGCGCCAGCGATGCTCTGCTTGTCAATATCGCCCTGGTTGCGCAGTGCCAGGCCGAGCTCATGCAGTGGTGCGCCCAGTTCGAAAATTCTGCTTCCGGCCCGCACGGTGGCCTGCAGCAATTCGAGATCGCTCGACACCACGCCCTGGTACCGATCGAGATCGAGCAGCACGCCGTTGGTCGCAGCGACTCGCGAATGGCTGTGAGAGGCGCCCACTGCCCGCAACGCCAGACCGTCGCTAGCCGCGCCCGCTACGGCGTCGACAAGCTCGGCCTCAGATGTCGGCTGAAGAATTCGGCTCGGAGTATCGGTTTGCTGGCCCGACCAGTTCGCCCACGTTTGCCCTGCACTCACCATTGCTTGTGCCTACCAGTGCCGAAGGTCGACGGCCCACTCGTCAACGACCTCGTCGCTCTCGACGACCCACATTCGTTCGTGCTTCGCAATCGTCGGGTCAACGTGGGCTGGCTGCAATCGGACCCGATCACCGACGCTCCACGCCGCCAGATCGGTCGGCTTGAGTGTGGTGTGCTCGTCGGAGCAAAAGAAGATCTCGCCCTCGGCCCATGTTGGGTTGCCGTGGTCCATCCCGAATGCTTTGAGGCCAGCGTCGACGACAATCCAGCCTTTGGGGTTCACCGAGATGACGGTCGCTAACACGTTCAGCGCGATCTCGAACGGAAGGTCGAGCTTGGCGTAGTCGGTGTCAAGCAGCGTGTAGCTACCGGCCTGAATCTCGGTGCACCACGTGTTGGTGTCGAACGTGCCGGTGCCACCGCCCGAAATGACGTCGCCGCCGACATCTTCGGCCGCCGCAAGCAGCAGACTCATCGCGGTCTCGACCTTGTCGATCTTCTTCTGGCGATCGCCGACCATCATGAGATGGCCCTCGTAGCCCATGACGCCACGCACGTTGAGACCCGCTGCCCGGGCCCGATCAGAAAGCGCACCGGCCTCGGCCGGATCGCAGCCACAACGAGGCATGCCGACGTTGATGTCGATCAACACAGAACGAACGCCGCCCTTGGCTGCGGCCTCGATCGTTGCGTCGCTGTCGATGGCAACGGTAATGTTGGCCTCGTCGGCGAGCGCCCCGAGTCGGGCAAGGTCGAGCGACTGATTGGCGAGCAGCAAATCGTCGGTCAAACCTGCGGCGACCAGACCCTCGATCTCGCGAGGCGTCGCTGCGCAGAACGCGGTGTGACCGTCAGCGGCCAGCCGCTTGGCGAGTGCCGAGCACTTGAATGCCTTGACGTGCGGGCGTAGACGCTTCTTGGGCAACACGGCATCCATCGCGGCAAGGTTGTGGTCGAGCACGATGCGGTCGACCACCAAGGCCGGCGTTGCGATGTCGTGGACCTCATTTGGCTGCATCACTTCACCGTACGCGCCGCTCGATGTACGAGCCCAGCCGACCAACAGCACCGCTCCATTCTCGCCATGATCAACCCCCGGCTCATGGCCGCGCTTGTCGTCGGCAGGCCAAAGGACCCACTGCGGCCGAGCTCAGCGGTGGCCGGGCGCCATGTAGAACCAGAACGGGAACGGTGCTTCTTGACCTTGTAAGGCGGCGCGAGCTGCCATGACCGTCTTGCCCGCCTCGGTCTCGTCGTAGAACCACGCTTCGACCGAGCGACCGCCAGGCGCTGGACCGGTCGCAAGTTCTAGTGCTGCCTCGGTGTAATACGCACGAATGTCGTGGCACACCGCGATCGTATTCTGACCCGGCAGAGCGACGTCGGTCCACGCTGCGCCTTCGCCCCATTGGTGCAACACGTTGAGCGCTTCTGGGACCGTCTCGGCGTCGATGACGCGACCGACCGCAGTGATGCCGCGAGCGTCGAGAGACCGGTCATAGGCGGCCCGCAGGCCACGTGCTTCGTCGACCGCGGGCGGAAGCGATGCATCGAATCGTGGCGGTATCGAGCAAGACAGCGGCACCTCTTCTGACTCGATGATTTCGGGATAGGTCTGCAGTGTCGCGCTGTCGGCGTTCAGCAGATCGAAACTCTGCTGCAGTACATGTCGTTGTAGTGCAGCGTCACCAGGGCGACCGAGCGGCCGACCCAGCGGAAACTCGCAGTAGAGGGCTCGAGGCGGCGCCATCTTGTCGACTACTTCTTTCATCGATGCCAAAACAATCGTCGACAAACCATCGGTTTCAAAAACGTGGGCGAGCGTACTCACGGTACGCGTGCACAGCGGTCAAACCGGGGTCAGCACCACCACGTCGACGGCATCGGCCAACAGCTGCTGCGCGCATGCTGGCCCGGTGTCGAGGCGGAGCTCGCTGACCGTGTCGGGCTGGTTGCCAGCGAACGCAAAGTGGCGTGGTGCAACGTCACCAATGACGCCGTCAGCTGCAAGCTCTTCGAGCCGGTCGATCGGGTACACGACGTTGAGGTCGAGCTGGAACCCAGTGTGATCGAAATTCGGGCTCCAGTGGCCCATGACCATGTCGCGATCGGTGCGGTCGAACGCACGAAATCCGGTGTCTGCCGACGCGAAGCGATCCTGATCGGGTCGATGCAACGCTGCAGAGGTCACGATCGCTACCCGCGCCTCAGACAGCGGTTTGCTCAGCGGGGTGAACGAGGGGTCATCGAAGATCGGCACCTCTTGTTTGGCCCCGAAGGCTCGCATTGCGGCGTCGCCGCCCCCTATTGACATGCCATAGTTCCTTCGGTCGTCTGCTCGCATAGCTCTCACCTAGTGCCTGTTCTACCAGCAAAACAATTGAGTGTGTACTGTCGCCATCATGATGACAGCGTCGACCGATCGTCCACTCGTACTCGCGGGCCAGTACGGATCGCCGTACTCGCTCAAGATGCGAGCCGTCTTGCGGTATCGCCACATCCCGTTTCGGTGGGTACTGCGCAACTCCAAGTGGGACGACATCCCAACACCTCCCGTCGCACTTATCCCGGTCATCGTCTACCCAAATGCCGACGGCAGCCACGGCGAGGCAACCGTCGACTCGTCGCCTCAGATCGCTCGACTCGAGGGGGAGTTCGTTGGCCGCAGCGTCGTGCCCACCGACCCGGCGCTTGCGTTCATCGACGCCCTCATCGAGGACTACGGCGACGAGTGGGTAACCAAGGCGATGTATCACTATCGCTGGGCCTACCAAGCCGACATTGACAAGGCCGGGCATCTACTTCCGCTCTCGGCCAACTTGCAGATGAACAGCGACCAGGCCCAGGAGATGTATGACTACATCACGACCCGACAGATCGGTCGCCGTGAACTCGTGGGGTCCACCGAGCTGAACCAACCGATCATCGAAGGCTCCTATGAGCGCCTGCTCGACATCCTCTCGGCCCTGTTGGCGACCCACGACTTCTGGCTCGGTGATCGACCGGGCCGCGGCGACTTCGCCATCTTTGGGCAGCTGACCCAGCTCGCCAAATGGGACCCAACCTCGGTCGCGCTGACGAGCCGACGCTCGCCCAAGACCGTCAACTGGGTCGACCGTGTCGACGATCTGTCATGGCTCCCGGTCGAGGGTGACGATGGTTGGGTTGCACTCGATGCGCTTCCGGCCGGGACAACCCAGTTGCTCGCAGAGATCGGGCGCACCTATGCACCGTTCATGGTGGCCAACGCCAAGGCGTTAATGTCGAGTGCCGACGAGGTGGTGTGCGAGATCGACGGCGCAACGTATCGCCAGGGTCCGTTTGCGTATCAGGGCAAGTGCCTGCAGTGGATGCGCGAAGGCTACGCAGCACTGAGCGACGACGACCGAGCCCGGGTCGACGGTGTACTCGCTGGCACCGGCTGCGAGCAGCTCTTCGTCTAGCCCACGAAATTTTCGACCACAACCACCTCTGATGTGGTTTTGGTCGAACAAATCATTTTTGAGTGCTCCGATCTACTGTTGGTGGCGAGGTAGAACGATGACTGACAAGACACTCCCGGCCACCGACGCGGCCCTTCCGTTTGATGCTGACGCTCTGCGGTCGAAGTACGCGGCCGAGCGGGACAAGCGACTGCGCGACGACGGTACCGACCAGTACTTCGACGCTTCGGATCAGTTTGCGCGCTTCGCCGAGACCGATCCCTATGTCGAGCCTGGCTTCACGCGAGACCCGGTCGAGGAAGAACCCGAGGTCGCCATCATCGGCGGTGGGTTCAGCGGACTGCTCGCGGCAGCCCGACTGATCGCCGAGGGCATCGAGTCGTTCCGCATTGTCGAGTCGGGCGGCGACTTCGGGGGCACGTGGTACTGGAACCGCTACCCGGGCGCCCAGTGCGACACCGACGCGTACTGCTACCTGCCGCTGCTCGAAGAGCTTGGCTACATGCCCAAAGAGAAGTACTCGTACGCGCCCGAAATCTTCGAGCATGCGCAACGCATCGGCCGCCACTTCGACCTCTATGACCGCACGCTCTTCCAGACCAAGGTCGCCGCAATCCGATGGGACGATGCCATTGGCCGCTACCGGGTCGAGACGAGCCGCGGCGATGACCTGCGGCCCCGGTTCGTGATCATGGCCCTCGGCACAATCACCCGGCCGAAGCTCCCTGGCGTGCCGGGCATCGAAAACTTCGAGGGCCACTCGTTTCACACCAGCCGCTGGGACTACGACTACACCGGCGGCGACACCACTGATCCGATGACCAAGCTTGCGGACAAGAAGGTCGCAGTTATCGGCACCGGGGCAACGGCGGTGCAGTGTGTGCCTCGCCTGGGCGAAGACGCTGGGCACGTGTACGTGTTCCAGCGCACGCCCTCGACAATCGGACTACGTCTCAACTCACCGACCGATCCCGACTGGTGGGCCGGGCTGCAAGAGGGTTGGCAAAACGAGCGGCGCGAGAACTTTGCTGCGTACGCCGACGGCAAGCGCCCCGACCAAGACCTCGTCGACGATTCGTGGACCTCGATTTTTCGTGCGGTCAGCTCACCCAAGGGCGACGATCGACCCACGACCCGCGAAGAACGCAACCGGGTGGTCGAGCTGCAGGACTTCGTCAAGATGGAAGAACTCCGCCAGCGCGTCAGCGACACCGTGCAAGACGATGACACCGCTGAAGCGCTCAAGCCCTACTACCGGGTCATGTGCAAGCGGCCGACGTTCAACGACGACTTCTTACCCGCGTTCAACCGCGACAACGTGACCCTGGTCGACGTGGCTGATTCCAAGGGCATCGAACGCATCACGGCGACCGGCGTGGTGGCCAATGGCGTCGAGTACGACGTTGACCTGATCGTGTATGCGACCGGTTACCACGTGACCCGCGACTTCCGCCTGCGACTCGGCATCGACGTGTACGGCCGCGATGGCGTCGTGTTGCATGAGCACTGGGGCGATGGTCTCAAGACCCTGCACGGGTTCATGACACGCGAGTTTCCGAACTGGTTCTATATCGGCGCCTCGCAGAACGCGTTCAGCGTGAACATGACGTCGATGTTCGACCAGCAGGCGCGCCACATTGCGTACCTCGTGGGTGAATCGACGCGGCGAGGCGCCACGTTGGTCGAGCCGAGCGAAGACGGCCAACAAGAGTGGTGCGATCTGATCGAAGAACTGGCGCCCAAAGGCGCAGGCTTCCTGGCCCAATGCACGCCCGGCTACTACAACCAAGAGGGCGCGGCTACCGAGTCGAGCGGATTTCTCAGCGCCTATCGTCCGGGCCTCAATGCCTTCAGCCGGCTGCTCGAAGAGTGGCGGGCCGATGGCGAAATGGCCGGCCTCGAACTCTCGACGCCCTAGTCGGCGCGGGTGAGGAACGCTTGGTCGACGTCGACCTCGTCGCCGGCGCGAGGGCCCATGAGCTTGGCCATCAGGTGCTCGCCCGACGTCGTCTCGGGATAACGCAGCGGGTTGTCTTCGTCACAACAAACGTCGAGCACCTTGATCACGGCGTCGTGATTCGGCTGCTGGAACCACGCGATCGAGCGGCGCCGGGCTGCGCAAGTGGCGTCGGGCGTTGGTGGCACAACCCGGTGCACGGTTGAGCGCAAGCGATCGTTGGTCCACTCGGCCAGCGGATCGCCGAGGTACACCTCGCGCATGTCGGCGGGCTGTTCCGGCCAGACGTTCGGCGAGAAATAGGTCATCGCTACTTCGTCAGACATGCCGGCCGGGACCTCTTCGCGGCCGATGTTGAACGCTTCGAACAGATCGGGTTCAGAGTCGACCCCCAGGCTGTAGCTCAATGCTTCGGACTCAAAGGGTGCGTAGTGCGCAGCGCGGCCTTGTCGACATCGTCAAGCCAGCTCGCTTCGACCGCGTTGTCACGAATCGCAACCATTGCATCTACGTCGAGGTTGAACGTCGCCGCCGAGTGAATCGTAGGTGTGAGATCGTCGGGATCGTCTACCCCGAGCGGCACGCCATGCTTCGCAGCAAGCTCAGCGACTGTCGTAGCTCTCGCCGCACCTTCGACATGGCAATGAAGTTCAACCTTCGGAAGCGCCCGCAGCGGCGGATCGCCAGCGGCAGCAATCATTGCGTTCGTTATGGGCAGATCGTAATGACTCCGCGCTGCCCGTACCGATTCGATCATCGTCGTCGAGCGCTACAAGGTGGTGGCTCGTGTTGCGTATGATCACCAGATGACCGACACGATGCCTCAATCCCCGGCCGCGCCTCCTTCGATAGAAGACTTCAAGAATCCTGAACAGGAGATGGTCGAAAAGGGTGCTGGCGTCGCGCCCGCCGCTGAACTTGCCCTCGAAGACATCAACCCCCTCAACGCGCACCTCTTCCGTGAGCATCGCTGGCACGACTACTTCAAACGTCTTCGTGCCGAAGACCCCGTGCACCTCAACGAGATCGACACCGCTGGCCGCTACTGGTCGGTAACGAGCTACGAGGGCGTTCGCGAAGTCGATGGCGACTGGAAGAACTACTCCTCTGAAGATGGCATCACGCTCGGCGTCAAGGTCGGCATGCCATTGCCTGAAGAGTTCAATCGGGCCCAGGCGTTCATCTCAATGGATCCACCCAAACAAACCGAGCAACGCAAGACCGTGCGCGGCATCTCGGCCCCGAGCAGCCTGCGCAACCTCGAAGATCAGATCCGTGAGCGCACCGTCGACGTGCTCGAGTCGCTACCCGAGGGCGAGACCTTTGATTGGGTTGAGACGGTTTCGATTGAGCTCACCACCTGTCTGCTGGCAGCGCTCTTCGACTTCCCGTTCGAAGATCGCGCCAAGCTCACGCACTGGTCAGACGTGGTGTTCGCAATCCCCCAGCCTGGCGGCTTGATCGAGTCTCACGAGCAGCGGGTGCAAGAACTCATGGAGTGCGTCGGGTACTTCGAAGGACTCTGGACTGAGCGCCGAAAGAATCCCGGCTTCGACCTCGTATCGATGCTGGCGCACGGCGAAGCCACCAAGGACATTCCGACCGTCGAGCATTTGGGCAACCTGCTACTGCTCATCGTCGGCGGCAACGACACCACCCGCAACACCATGTCGGGCAGCGTGTATGGCCTCAACAAGTTCGGCGACCAATACGACAAACTGATCGCCGACCCCGGTCTGATTCCCCAAATGGTGCCTGAAATCATCCGCTGGCAAACGCCGCTGTCATACATGCGCCGCACGGCGACCCGAGACACCGAACTCGGTGGCAAGCAGATCCTCAAAGACGACCAGGTCCTGATGTGGTACATCTCGGCGAACCGCGATGAGGCGGTGTTTGGCGACAACGCTGATGTCATCGACATCCATCGAGAGAATGCCGATCGCCACCTCTCGTTCGGTTACGGCGTGCACTTCTGTATGGGAAGCCGACTGGCAGAGCTACAGCTACGAATTCTGTGGGAAGAACTGCTCGGCCGCTTCGAACGCGTCGAGGTGCAAGACGAGCCCGAGCGCACGTTCTCGTCGTTTGTCAACGGCTACCAATCACTGCCAGTGCAGGTCAAGCGCAAGTAAAAGGCGTCACTAGACCAACCAAACAAAAACGAAGAAGACCGGCCCTTGCGGGCCGGTCTTTTTTCTTGGTGGCGGGGGCTGGATTTGAACCAGCGACCTTCGGATTATGAGCCCGACGAGCTACCTTGCTGCTCCACCCCGCACCCAGACTCTACAGACAGTCGCGACGAACACCATCTCGCGCGCTGATATTGCTATTGCTCTCGCCGCAATCACCGACCGAGGGTCTCACCGCTAGGCGCACCGCTGCTTCGGCGTGAGGACGGCCTAATAGCTGCACGACAACAACTTGATCATTGAATAACTGATGCTGTGGCTGTTTTTCAATGCAAGGTAGTGAGCCTTGGGCGCAGCTTCGGTGGCATTGAAACCTTGAACCGGGCAATGCCGGGTTAAATCGCTGGCCGCTACGCTGCCCAAGGAACAGGTGCAGAAAGTTGTCCCTTGGCCGGAAACCTCAAGACAGAGTCCCTCAAGAAGAACCTGAACCTCTTCGACGTCTATGCGATGTCGACTGGGGCGATGTTTAGCTCTGGACTGTTTCTGCTGCCCGGCATCGCAGCAGCCTCGACTGGCGACAGCGTGTACCTCGCCTACTTCGTTGCCGGCTTTCTGATCCTGCCATCGATGTATTGCATGGCCGAACTGTCTACTGCCATGCCAAAAGCTGGTGGCACCTACTACTTCCTCGATCGAGCGATGGGCCCGCTTATGGGCACAATCGGCGGTCTGGGCTCGTGGGTTGCCGTCGTCTTCAAGAGCGCGTTCGCGCTCGTCGGCATGGGTGCGTATCTCAGCATCTATCTCGACCTGCCGTTCACCTTGCTCGCAATCATCTTGTCGATTGTGTTCGGCATCGTGAACGTGGTTGGCGCCAAAGAAACGACGTTGCTTCAGCGGGGGCTCGTCAGCGCGCTCGTGGTCATTCTTGCGGCGTTCATCATCGTCGGGCTGCCAGAGGTAGACGGCATCGACGCATTTGCACCGAATGGCGACAGCCAATCGTTCTTCCGGTCGGGCATGGCTGGCTTTGTCTCGACCATCGGTCTTGTCTTCGTGTCATACGCTGGCCTTACCAAGGTTGCGAGCGTCGCCGAGGAAGTCGAGAATCCTGACGTAAACATCCCGCTCGGCATGACGCTGTCGCTCGCGACGGCGACGATCATCTACACCCTCGGCACGATGATCTTGATCAACGTGCTCGATCAAGCGGCGCTTGAAGAAAGCCTCACACCGGTTGCCGACGCCGGCAAGGTGTTCCTTGATTGGGCCCCGTTCGACCTAGGCGTGATCTTGATCGTGGTGGCCGCGATCGCGGCCTTCGCGTCGACGGGCAACGCCGGGATCATGTCGGCCTCTCGCTACCCGTACGCCATGGCCAAAGACAAGCTCATCCCCGCAAACCTGGCCGAGCTGGGGCGGTTCGGAACGCCGACCAAGTCGGTCATCATGACGGTGCTGGCCATGATTCTGGTGCTGAGTGTGCTCGACGTCGAAGCCGTCGCAAAGCTAGCCTCAGCGTTTCAGCTCGTGCTGTTCGGGCTGATCTGCGTCGCCGTGATCGTGATGCGCGAGAGCCGCATCGACAGCTACAAGCCTGGCTTCACCTCGGCCTTCTATCCATGGCTGCAGCTCGCCGGCGTAGCGATTTCGTTCTGGCTGATCACCGAGATGGGCCTGCTCGCCATTGTCTTGAGCGCCACGATGCTCATCGGCTGTGTGCTTTGGTACAAGTACTACGCCGCCGACCGGGTGGTGCGCCGCGGTGCCATCTTCCACGTGCACCAACGACTCGGAGAGAAAAAGTACGAGGGTCTCGAGCGCGAGCTGATGACCATCATTCATGACCGCACCCAGTCAGAGAACCTGTCATATGAGGCGCTGGTTGCCCGCTCAGCCGTCGTCGATGTGCAGACGGGCGAGTACGGCAAGGGCCGGCTCGCGGACCTCTTGCGACACGCCGCAATAGAACGCTTCGATGCTGGCGCCGAGATCGCTGAAACGTTCGGCGACTTCGACGGCTTTCGACCAGTTGGCGAAGGCGTGCACCTCTCGATAGCAACAGTCAAAGACCTTGATCAGCCCGAGCTGATCGTGTCCCGCTTCGGCCCCCAGGCTGCTCTCACGATCGACGGCATCGACGAGAATGCCCACACGTTGCTGCTGCTCGTCACTCCCGACCGGCCCGTGGGTCTCGATTTGCGCCTCGCCGGCCACATCGCTGAGGTCGTCCAGAGCGACAACTTCACCGAACGATGGCTACAGGCGAGCGACGAGAAGGCTCTCAACTCGATCTTGATGCGCGACGACCACTTCTACCACGGCCCCGTCGAAACAATGCCGTTCCTGGTCGAGCAGCTTGGCCGCACGGTCGGCGAACTCGAGCTGCCAAGCTCGTGCATTCTTGCCATCATCGAACGCGACGGCGAACTCGTCATACCGACCCCCGAAGTGATGTTGCTGGCCTTCGACGGTGTCGCAATCATTGGCGAAGCGGCTGACATCAGGCTCTTGAACGAGGGCATGGATCCATGGGAACTCAAGCAAGCGGGTCTAGCCCCCGCAACAGCTACCCCGGCACCCAACGAGCCGGCGTAGAAATCGCCCTGCACCCAACCCGCACCGAATCGATCCTAACTCGCACAAACACCTGCGGCAAAGAGTTCTCGACCTATGTTCGTTCGAGAATGAACCGGAACAGACACAAGACGCGCGGCGAGTAACCAATAGCTTGTCTGCCTATGAGCACTGACTTCGATCAGATCGTCAACCGGCGAGGAACCAACTCAATCGCCGTCGATGCGTTTCGTGAGTATCTACTCGACGACTATCCAGATTTGAAGCTGCCCTGCCCTGATGCCGACGCGATCTCGATGTGGGTAGCCGACATGGCGTTCGCCGCACCTTCGGTCGTTGTCGAGGCAATGACCGAGCGACTGAAGCATCCAATCTTTGGCTACACGGTGCTCGCCGATGACGGTCTCTACGAGGCCTTCGCCGATTGGTGCGTCGACCACTACGGGTGGAAGCCCGAGGCCGACCACTTCTTTACCTCACCTGGCGTCGTACCGGCTCTGTATTCGCTCATCGACTACATGGTGCCGCTGGGCGACAAGGTGATGACGCTCACCCCGGCCTACGGATTCTTCAAGGACCCGGTCGAGGAACAAGGCCGCCAGTTCGTCAGCTCACCGCTTCTGCCCGACGGCAACGGCGGCTACGACGTTGACTTCGATGCGTTCGAGCGGGCCGTGAGCGATCAGGCAATGCGCATGTTCTTGCTGTGCCACCCGCACAATCCGACCGGAAGAACCTGGACCGATGCCGAGCTGACTCGCATGGCCGAGCTGTGCTTCGCCAACGATGTCATCGTGGTGAGCGACGAGATTCACTGCGATCTGCTTCGTTCCGAACTGAACCACACACCGCTTGCGAAGCTGTTCCCCGACTCCGAGCTACTCATCACCGCAATGTCGTCGAGCAAGACCTTCAACCTCGCGGGCCTGGGGCTTTCCCAGATCGTGATCCCCGGCGAAGAGCTGCGCGCCGTCTGGCAAGATCGCGCCGCGCCGATCGTCAATCCAATCAGCGTCGCTGGCACCGAAGCTGCTCTGCGTTCTGGCGAGCCGTGGCGGGCCGAACTGTTGGCCTATCTCGACGCAAACTTCGCCTTCATGGCCGAGACGCTCGCGGCCGAGCTTCCGGGCGCCATATTCAACGTGCCCGCCGCGACCTACCTCGGTTGGGTCGACCTGAACGCCTACTTCCCGCCTGATCAGGACCTGACCCGCTTCTTCGCCGAAAAGGCTGGCGTACTCGTCGAGTGGGCCGACATGTTCGTCGCCGACGGTGATGGCCACATCCGCGTCAACATCGCCTGCCCACGGTCGGTGCTCGAAGAAGGCTTGACCCGAATTGTCAGAGCGATCCCCCGCTGACAGTTACACGATCGCCGTTGATTCAACGGCGCACAGCTGGCTACCCGTTGCGCTGGATCTCTTCGAGCAGAGACTCGAGGTACGGCAACGCTCGGTGATCCTTAGGGCGGTCTGCGGCACGCTTCGAATCGATGACCGCCTGAAGGCTCGCAACCCGAATCACGATGCCATCACCAATCGTCATATCTGATGCCTCTTCATCCCAGCCAGCAAATCCGACTCGTGGTCCAGACGGCTCGAAGGTCAGGACGATGTCGCCATATTCAGTCACGAGATTCAGCATCAACGGCATTGCCTGAATGAATGCTGCATCAAATGGCGCTTCCACCGGCCCAGCCTGGGTTCGCAGCTGAGCACCGAGTCGCTTCAGCGCAGTGGCGAGTCGCTCGGAGTTCTCAGTTGTGCGCTCAGGCACAACATCGATGTCTTCCGTTGGTAGCGGGGAGCCGTGAACGATCGCAGCAAATCCGCCAACAACGACATAGCTAACGCCCTCCTCATTGAGGACCCGGCAGATTGGCCTGGGATCAAACACTCGCTTTATCCGAGCGCACGGACTCACGAATCTGGCGATACATCTCGACCTCGTGCACCAACTTGGCGACCCGCTCAGCAGGTGTGAGCCGGAGACGACCCCGCACCTGGGTCAGGTCAACCCCACGGTGATCTTCGAGTGACTGTTCTGCCAGGGCCCGGAATCTGGCGAGTTCTGCATCTGAGATTGCTTCACTCGTGGCCATGGTCAAATTGTAATGCTCAACCAACTCGCCCAGGATTCGAACGAACACCCAATCCGTGTGGCGGGACCAACGGTGCTGCTCAACCGTGGACGTCTGACCTTCGGGTTATGAG
>Ga0114956_1002921_pt1 | contig 13312 bp, 10 predicted proteins | sample MaitaG_FD_87304 | JGI IMG/M metagenome (GOLD analysis project Ga0114956, IMG submission 87304) | Marine algal microbial communities from Maine, USA - Maine_Asex2 metaG | ecosystem: Host-associated > Algae > Red algae > Unclassified | place: Maine, USA | collected 2015-01-05 | reverse complement strand
TCCTTTTCGCATGTTGGCGCACCGCACGATAGGCTATGTACGCGACAACATTCGCCCCGTAGGTTTGGAAGGTTCATTCGATCAGACATTAGCTGGCGAACAAGGGCAACGTCTCATGCAGCGCATTGCAGGCGGCACATGGATTCCGATAAATGACCTCACAGAAGTCGAACCAAAAAACGGAAAAGACATTGTCACGACACTCAATGTCAATATACAAGATGTTACGGAAGATGCTTTACAGAAAGCGATCATTCATCACAATGCCGACCATGGCTGTGCGATAGTCATGGAGGTCGCTACGGGCAAAGTAAAAGCCATTGCCAACATAGGCGTAGCGGCAGACGGAAACCTCTGGGAAACCTATAATTTTGCCGTCGGTGAAAGCACCGAACCCGGCTCTACCATGAAACTTGCTTCCATGATAGCCCTCCTCGAAGACGGTTACGTGAGTCCCGAAGATTCCATTGACCTCAACTATGGTAAAATGGAATTTGCCGGAGAACAAATGGAAGATGCCTCCATTCACGGACTTAAAACTACCACAGTACAACGTGCTTTTGAGATTTCGTCCAACGTTGGTATAGCGAGTATGGTCTATGAAAATTACCGCCGTGCAGATCGTGAAACGCAGTTTATCGACCACCTTAAACGTTTTCATTTAGGGCAAAAAACAGGCATTGAAATCGAGGGAGAAGGAGAGCCTTACATTAAAAATGTAGGCACAGACGATTGGAGTGCTATCTCATTGGCTTGGATGTCAACAGGTTACGAATTGCGACTAACACCACTTCAAATGCTAACTTTTTACAATGGCGTTGCCAATGACGGTAAAATAATGAAGCCCTACATCGTAGAAAAAATAGAAGAGTATGGCAGGTCAATAGAAGAATTTAAACCACAAATCTTGCAAAATCGCATAGCATCTTCCACAACGATTGAGCAAGTTCAAGATATGTTATTGGGTGTAGTAGAACGCGGTACAGCGCGAAAAATAAAATTCATTAATTTCCGTATGGCTGGCAAGACAGGTACGGCAATTACGAATTACAGACGCGGCATCCCCGCCAATCAGCGTAAATATCAGGCATCATTTGCGGGCTATTTTCCGGCAGAAAATCCGAAATACTCCTGTATCGTCGTTGTTCGTCACCCCAAGCAAAACGGCATTTATGGTTCACAAGTTGCTGCGCCTGTTTTCCGCGAAATCGCCGAGCGGTGCTTTGCTTCCTACGTTGATTTGCATGCCCCCATCAACGACCAACCCAAGCCCGACCCCGTAGCTGTAGTCAATATGCCGCGCATCTATAACGGCTACACCAACGACTTGGAAAAAGCACTCATGTATTTGGATTTGCCCGTCCGTTCACGCACTGCGAGTGGTTGGTCAAGTCCGCAAGTTCGCCGCGATTCGCTCGAACTTCGTCGCCTACGCGGTAAGCGCGGCACCACGCCCGATGTACGCGGCATGGGTATACGCGACGCCATGTATCTACTTGGCAATGCAGGACTTACAGTGAAAATTCAAGGCATCGGCAGAGTCACCACACAGTCCATTTTGCCCGGTACACCCACGCAAGGACAGACGATATATTTGGAATTGAAATTATAAATGTAACGTGAGCTTCCAGTTCGCAGTAAAATAAATGAACTAAAACCCAGATATATGAATAAATTTGGTGGGAATTGGACAGAAAATAAAATCGAAATTTTGGTCGAATATGCGAAAGCCTACTTGGTCATTATGAATAAATACGCTGATAAATTTCGGTGGAAATTGATGTATTTCGACGGCTTCGCAGGGTCGGGTTTGACCATCAAAGAGAAAGGTGATACGAGAAAAGTGATTATCGGTGCAGCAGTGAGAATACTTGAGATTGAAGAACCGCGACCTTTTGACGAATATTATTTTGTAGAAAAAGATCCTGAATACAAACAAGCTTTAGAAGAAAATACAAAGGATGTTTTCGAGGATAAGAAAATACATATTACTGAAGATGATTGTAATAATAAGTTGATTGCAATGAGTAATTTCCTTAAAAGTAAAGAAGGAGAAAATTATAAGATATTAGCCTATATCGATCCTTGTGGGATGCAGTTAGAATGGGAGTCTTTAAAGGTCTTAGAAGGTTTAGGCGTAGATATTTGGATACTCGTGCCAACTGGAATGGGCGTAAATAGGTTATTGAAAAAAGATGGAAATATTTCGGAGGCGTGGACGGAGAGATTAATACGTTTTCTCGGCATGAATAAAGATGAAATCCGCAATTACTTTTATACCGAAACAAAATTAAAGACGCTTTTTGGTGAAGAAGAAACACAAATTTCAAAAGAAGAAAAGACTATCGAAAAATCAGCTGAATTATATGCTGATAGGTTAAAGGAAATATTTACATATGTATCTGATACTTATTCATTAAGAACGTCAGGCAATGTTACAATGTATCATTTTCTAATGGCATCCAATAACAAAAGCGCAGTAAAAATCGCCAATGAAATCATAAGAAAATACAAATTCGAATAATAAAATACTATGGCACAATCAACAATAGAATGGACGGAAATGACGTGGAATCCGACCACAGGTTGCGATAAAATCTCGGCGGGTTGCAAGTATTGTTATGCCGAAGTGATGTCAAGGCGATTACAGGCAATGGGTGTTGAAAAATACAAGGATAATTTTGAAATCCGAATACATCCAAATGCCTTAAACGTGCCTTATACATGGAAGAAATCAAAAATTGTTTTTGTCAATTCCATGAGTGATCTATTTCACGATAAAGTCCCTTTTGAATTCATAAAAAAGGTCTTTGATGTAATGAACGACAACCCCCAACATATTTTTCAGGTATTGACCAAACGAGGAGAACGATTATTTGAATTACATGATAAATTAGAATGGGGAAATAACATTTGGATGGGTGTATCAGTTGAAAATCAGGAAGTTTTAAATAGAATTGATTCTTTACGTGTTACAAATGCTAAAATAAAATTTCTTTCGTGCGAACCTTTATTAGAGGATTTGGGGCAATTGAATTTATCAAATATTGATTGGGTCATTGTCGGAGGAGAAAGCGGTCATAAAGCCCGTCCAATGGATCAAGAATGGGTCGTCAATATTCAGAAGGAATGTGAGAAGAAAGATGTCGCATTTTTCTTCAAGCAGTGGGGCGGAAAAAACAAAAAAAAGGCAGGACGAGAATTGAATGGCAAAACTTATAATGCTATGCCGGAAGTTTCCGCTTTAGCTGTGGATTGAATTAGTTAAAATATAATCGCCCCTTTGGGGCTTACGAGCGAGTGAAAAAATTATCCGAAATACTAACAAGCACAAAAAAGATTATCGGTGATAAAAGCATCCCGATAAACGACATTATATTTGACTCTCGAAAGGCAAAAAGTGGTTCACTATTCGTAGCCGTCAAAGGCACACAAGTGGACGGACACACCTACATCGAAAAAGCCATTGAAGACGGTACAAGTGCAGTGATGTGTGAAGTATTACCGGAAAAAATACACGAAAACGTCACCTATATTGAAGTCACAGATAGCGCAGAGCAATTAGGCAAAGCGGCATCCAAATTTTACGACAACCCATCGCGCGATATTCGCTTAGTGGGCATCACGGGGACAAACGGAAAAACGACAACCGTAACTTTATTACACAGATTGTACACCGACTTGGGCTACAAAGTTGGTTTACTTTCTACCGTAGAAAATAAAATCGGAGAGCGCGTCATTCCGGCGGAATTTACCACGCCCGATGCGGTGTCATTGAATGCACTTTTAAGAGAAATGGTGGAGGAAGGATGTGAATTTGCCTTCATGGAAGTCAGCTCACACGCGATAGACCAAAGACGAGTGGCTGGATTGGAATTTACGGGTGGCGTATTCACCAATATTTCGCATGACCACTTGGATTATCACAATACATTTAAAGAATATATTGACGTAAAAAAACGCTTCTTTGATGAACTGCCGAAAGCGGCTTTTTCATTGACCAATATAGACGACAAACGCGGTGAAGTGATGTTGCAAAATACTCATTCACAAAAGAATACATACAGTTTGCGACGACTCTCTGATTTTCGTGCGAATATCAGAGAGAACAACCTCTCCGGCTTAATTATGCAATTGGACGGCGAAGAATTTCATGCACGTTTGATTGGTGAATTTAATGCCTATAATTTGCTCGCGGTCTATGCCACAGCGATATTATTAGGCAATGAAAAAAACGAAATACTCCGCACACTCAGCAATCTAAAAACGGCAGAAGGTCGCTTTGATTACATTGTTGGGAAAGAAAGTCGCATCATTGGAATTGTGGATTACGCCCACACGCCCGATGCACTCGAAAAAGTCTTACAAACCATACAGCAACTCCGTAAAAAGGGTGAAAAAATCATCACAATTTGCGGTTGCGGCGGCGACAGAGACAAAACCAAACGCCCTGTCATGGCACGCATCGCATGTACGTATAGCGACCAAATTATTTTGACATCCGACAATCCACGTGCCGAAGACCCCGATACTATCATTCAGGAAATGGAAGTCGGCATCCCCAAAAATGCTGTCACAAAAACGCTGTCAATCACCAATCGCAAACAAGCAATAAAAACCGCTTGTACATTGGCAAAAAATGGTGATATTATTTTGTTGGCAGGAAAAGGACACGAAAAATATCAGGACATCAATGGCGTAAAACACCCCTTTGATGACAAACAAATATTGAATCAATTTTTAAAATGAATTTGCTCGTTTCTCAACCGTAGAGGCGTAAAATTTTACGCCTCTATGGTTGAGGAACGAACAGAATAAACAATGTTATACCATCTATTTCAAATCGAATCCTTAAATGGCGGCACACTATCGCGGCTATTTGAATTCATCACCTTTCGGGCGGGATTGGCGACGGTGTTGTCACTCGTAATTTCGATGTTGGTCGGTGGTCGCATTATCAAAATGCTACAAAAAAGACAGGTTGGAGAGGTGATTCGGGATTTAGATTTGGCAGGGCAAATGGCGAAAAAAGGCACGCCGACAATGGGCGGTATCATCATCATTTTGTCGATACTCGTACCTTGTTTATTATTTGCGAAGCTAAATAATATTTACATCATCTTACTGATAATCACCACTTTATGGTTGGGATTGATTGGTTTTATTGATGACTATATAAAGGTATTTAAAAAAGACAAAGGCGGCTTGAGCGGCAAGTTTAAAATACTCGGACAGGTTATTTTGGGTTTGGTGGTTGGTGTGGTTTTATTATTTCATCAGGATGTTGTAGCGAGAGTGACGCCGGAAGTGGCGCAACAAAACGGCTACGAAATCATCAAAAGCATAGAGGTACAAAAACGCAATAATACGGAAGAAACCGAGACGATGCACTACGTAAAAACGACCCTAACTAACGTACCGTTCATCAAAGGTAATTCATTGGATTACAAATACTTCGTCTCATTTCTCGGCGATAATTCGGGCAAATGGGTATGGATTATTTTCATCCCGATGGTCATTTTTGTCATTACAGCGGTCAGCAATGCCGCCAACTTGACCGACGGTTTAGACGGTTTGGCAACGGGAACGTCCGCGATAATCGGGACGGTATTGGGCATCTTTGCTTACGTTTCCGGCAATGCGTTTTTCGCTGATTATCTGAACATTATGTACCTGCCCTACACGAGTGAGTTGGTGATTTTCTGCGCGTGTTTTCTCGGAGCTTGTACGGGTTTTTTATGGTACAATTCGTATCCGGCGCAGGTATTTATGGGCGATACGGGCAGCCTCACACTCGGCGGTATCATCGCGGTATTGGCGATTGTTTTGCGGAAAGAACTGTTGATACCTATAATGTGTGGGATATTTTTGATGGAAAATCTATCTGTCGTCATTCAGGTTAGTTATTTCAAATACACCAAAAGAAAATACGGTGAGGGGCGTCGGGTTTTCCTGATGTCGCCTTTACACCATCATTATCAAAAGAAAAATATCCCCGAACCCAAAATCGTCGCAAGGTTCTGGATAGTTGGAATTTTATTGGCGATTTTAACCATTATTACTTTGAAAGTAAGGTAACACAGGCTTCCAACCTAAACCATGTTAGATTAGCAGGTTTACAGAAGTGCAGGCTGGAAGCCAGTATTACTTTTAAATTAAAATTTATAAAAATAAAAAATATTTATAAAACTGAATAATTTACTCATTCATCCCGATAGTCATTGGGACACTCATTCATCAAATATGAACAAACCAAAACGCTCACAAGTCATCCAACAAAATCAAGTAGCCATACTTGGTGCGGGTGAAAGTGGTGTAGGTGCAGCGATTTTGGCGAAGCAGAAAGGTTGGGAAGTGTTCGTATCTGATTTTGGTGAGATTAAGGAAAATTACAAACGTGAATTAGAAGAAAACAAGATTAAATTTGAAGAAAACGGACATACAAGTGTAAAGATATTAAATGTAGGACAAGTCATAAAAAGCCCCGGCGTACCCGACAAAGCACCGATAGTGAAAGCACTATTAAAAGCTGAAATTCCTGTGGTTTCTGAAATAGAATTTGCGGCACAATATACTGATGCGACCCTCATCGGTATTACGGGGAGCAATGGAAAAACCACCACCACCAACCTCATTTATCACATCCTCAAAATGGCAAGGTATAATGTCGGATTAGCGGGAAACGTTGGGTACAGTTTCGCGCGGATGGTAGCAAAGGAGGAGTACGATTATTATGTATTGGAACTAAGTAGTTTTCAATTGGATGGGATAAAATTCTTCGCGCCCTACATTGCCGTTTTGTTAAATATTACGCCCGACCACTTGGATAGATATGAGTACAAATTTGAAAATTATATCAAATCCAAGTTGCGCATCACGATGAATCAAGATGAAGCTAATCATTTGATTTATAACGCAGAAGATGAAAATATCGTCAAAGAAATTGCATTAGAGGGAACAGACGCACAAACGCACAGCGTAAAATCCGCTCAACTAAATTTCGAAAATTGGATGGTGAATGGAGAGCAATTTAGCGCAAGCGAATTAACGATAAAAGGTCAGCACAATCTGTTCAATGCAACCTGTGCCATCAAAGCCGCAATGCTTGCAGGCGTCGAAATCGTTGACATCAAAAAAGCCTTGCGAACATTCAAAAATGACCCGCACAGGCTCGAAAAAGTCGCCATAAAAAACGGTGTAACTTATATAAACGACAGCAAAGCCACCAACGTAGATGCAGTATGGTACGCCCTCGATGCAATGACCGACCCAGTCATCTGGATAGTTGGCGGCACGGATAAAGGAAATGACTACGAACCCTTGACGGAGTTAGTCGAAAAAAAGGTAAAAGCCATCATTTGCATGGGTATTGACAACAAAAAAATACACGAAGCATTTTCAACGCAAATTAAAATAATAGAAGACACCAAAAGCGCACAAGAAGCCGTCAATGTAGCAACAAAATATGCCGAATCGGGAGATGTAGTTTTGCTCTCTCCCGCATGTGCAAGTTTTGATTTATTCAAAAACTACAAAGACAGAGGCAACCAATTCAAAGAAGCAATTGAAAAATTAAAATAACAAAAACATTTGAGCATTGTCGCATTTAAGCATTGCAGCATTGTTTTATTTAAGCATTACAACATTTAAGCATCTAAGTATTGTATCATGTCTATTGGTAACAAAATATACGCGAGTCTCGGAGGGGATAGAGTCATTTGGCTCATCGTTTTGTTGCTGTCAATAATGTCACTTCTAGCAGTATACAGTGCGACGGGGACGCTCGCATACCGCAAACAAGGCGGTGATACCGAGTTCTACCTCGTCAAACACCTTATGCTGATGTCGGGCGGTTTGGGACTGATGTATATTTGCTATTTGATACATTACAAAAGGTATTCACGGTGGTCGCCGATAGCGATTATGATAGCGATACCGCTGCTCATGTACACCTTGTTTTTCGGAACATCGCTCAACGAAGCGTCGCGATGGATTATGGTTCCGATTATCAACGTGTCGTTTCAGTCGTCGGACTTTGCAAAGCTCGCGCTCATCATGTACCTTGCTCGCGAAATCTCGACCAAACAAGAAACCATCAAAGACCTCAAAAGTGCATTTTTGCCGATACTCGCGCCTGTTCTGGTCATTTGTGGACTCATCGCGCCGGCAGATTTATCGACAGCTATCTTGCTGTTTATCACGAGTTTATTACTCATGTTTATCGGAAGGGTGAACTTCAAATATATTGGTTTGCTCATTTTATTGGGTATCGTGATGTTCGCTATTCTCATTATTCTCGCTGAGTTTTCCCCGCTTGTGCGCTTAGATACGTGGGTTTTGCGTACCCGTGATTTTGTGACAAATAGCGAAGGTGGATACCAAATTCAGCAAGCCAAAATTGCAATTTCAGAAGGTAGCTGGTTTGGCGTAGGTCCCGGCAATAGCGCACAGCGCAACTATCTGCCACACGCTTATTCCGACTTCATTTATGCCATCATAGTAGAAGAATATGGATTGTTTGGAGGCTTTGTAATCATAGCCTTATATGTAGGAATATTATTGAGATGTGTGCGCCTTGTCACCTTGAGTCCAAAGGCATTTGGGGCGATGTTGGCACTCGGATTGACCTTGAGTTTGGTCATGCAGGCACTGGCAAATATGGCGGTTTCCGTACATTTAGTTCCGGTTACAGGATTGACACTCCCGCTAATGAGTATGGGAGGAACATCCCTCTTATTTACGAGTATTGCAGTGGGGATGATATTGAGCGTGAGTAAGTATATTGAGACGGTGAAATAGGGTTTTTTGCAAAAAAAGAAAGGCATTAACTTAATATTTTAGGTAATATTGGATATTAGTTTTTCACCTTTTCCCACCCCCCAGCCCCCTCCAAAGGGGGAGATAGGACGCGAGAAGTTCTTCGCGCAGCGAAGAATCTCCCCCTTTGGAGGGGGTTGGGGGGTGGAAAAAGCAAGGCACAAATTTTCAAAATCCAAGTAAATCCAAATGGAAAAGGCAAGCAAAAACAACAATTATCACTACAACAAAAAACTAAAAGAATACACGGACGCCAACAAAAAAACAATGACAAAAGCCGCTGCGTGTATGTGGAAATACTTGCTGAGTAAACGACAAATGAGAGGGTATCAGTTCAGACGAGAGCGACCTATTCTAAATTATATCGCAGATTTTGTGTGTTTAGAATTACTGTTAGTGATTGAAGTGGACGGAATTACACATTTAAATAAGATGTTGAAAAACGAGATGCGGAAAGGGATAAAGCATTTGCGGAGATAGGGTTTACGGTATTGAGATTTACAAATTGGGAGGTGCTGAATAGGATTGAAATTGTGGGGGAAGTTATTGCAAATTGGATTGAGGAAAATGCAACTATTTCACCCAACTCACGCCGACGAGAGCGAAAATCAAGGGATGATTCCCAAGTAGAATAAAACACTATAAAACATTGTTTAACAATTAATTATAAAAATAAAATAAAACCACCCGTACCATGAGCATGCAAATGAGGTACATATCCGACACCAGAAAACCCCGAGATATAAACGACGAGCCACCGCGAATTATCATCAGCGGCGGTGGTACGGGTGGGCATGTGTATCCGGCGATTGCGATTGCGAATGAGATTAAACGATTCGTGCCGGATGCGGAGATTTTGTTTGTCGGGGCAAAGGGTAAACTCGAAATGGAAAAAGTGCCACAAGCAGGCTACCGAATTGAGGGACTGTGGATTAGTGGGTTTCAAAGGAAACTGACGCTGCGAAATTTGATATTTCCCATCAAGTTGGTCAATAGTCTGTGGAGGGCATGGTGGATTGTGCGAAAATTTAGTCCCGATGTGGTCGTGGGTGTGGGCGGATATGCGAGTGGACCTACTCTGAAAATGGCGACGCGATGGAAAGTTCCGACACTGATACAAGAGCAAAATTCTCATGCAGGAATTACGAATAGACTCTTAGCAAAAAGTGCTTCCAAAATATGTGTCGCATACGAGGGCATGGAGCGTTTTTTTCCGAAAAATAAAATTGTCCTGACGGGAAATCCGGTACGCAGCGACATCCATAATATCAACAACAAACGCGAGGAAGGATTAGCACATTTTGGATTAGAAAAAGATAAAAAAACGATTGTTGTAGTAGGCGGCAGTCTTGGTGCACGGACGTTGAATGATAGTATGGCAGCAGCTTTATTCAAATTGCAAAATGCTGATATTCAATTGTTTTGGCAAGCAGGTAAACTGTATATTGAAGAATTTGAGCCACAAGTAGAAGGCATTGACAATGTAAAAATAACCGCTTTCATTGACCGCATGGACTTGGCGTATGCGATGGCAGATGTCGTAATTTCAAGGGCGGGTGCGCTCACAATTTCGGAATTATGCTTGGTAGGAAAACCTGCAATTCTCGTTCCTTCGCCCAATGTCTCCGAAGACCACCAAACGGCAAATGCCAAAGCATTGGTAGAGAAAAATGCAGCAATTTTGGTCAGAGATGCAGACGCAAAAGAAACGATGATAGATGTGGCAATGAACTTGCTAAGTGACCAATATAAAATGGAAGAATTGTCCGAAAATATAAAAGCACTCGGCAAGCCCGATGCAGCGCGACACATTACCCAAGAGGTCATTAATTTGATACAGAAGAAGGGTTTATTAAGTGTTGTAAAGTAAAAAGATGCCATGAAAAATATCGCATTGGAGGATATTCGGAAGCTCTACTTCATAGGCATCGGCGGCATTGGGATGAGTGCATTGGCGCGATACTTCAACGGGCGCGGCGTTGAGATACACGGCTATGACAAAACGCGCACAATATTGACAGACAAGCTCTCAATGGAGGGCATGACGATACATTACCAAGAAGACATTTCGCAGATTCCAAAGGGAATCAACGCAGTAGTATGGACACCCGCAATACCAAGCGAACATATTGAATTACAATGGTTTAAACAAAACAATTTTCCACTACTCAAACGTTCGGAAATGCTCGGCATCATCAGTCGTAGCATGAAAACGATAGCGATTGCGGGTACGCACGGGAAAACGACCACGACCACAATTCTCACACACATACTACGCACAGGCGGCGTGGATTGCACGGCATTTCTCGGAGGAATTGCAGGGAATTTCGACTCCAATTTCGTAGAAGGAAAAAGCGACTGGGTCGTGGTAGAGGCAGACGAATTTGACCGTTCATTTTTGGCATTAAGTCCTGACATTGCGCTGGTGACTTCGATGGATGCCGACCACCTCGATATCTACGGCAACCATGATGACATGTTGGATGGATTTACCGCTTTCATCGGAAAAGTAAAACGTGGCGGAACGGGTTTTTTGAAACATGGTTTGAGTGTAAAATATTTCCCCGAAGGGGTAAATGTAATAGAAAATGCTTACGGTGTAAATTACGGAAAAATACAAGCACAAAACATCTACATTGCAGATGGTAATATTATATTTGATATTGAAAATGAGGGGAACACGATACGCAATTTAAAATTCACCTTACCCGGAAAACACAATGTAGAAAACGCCACCGCAGCCATTTTAATTGCCAAAAAACTGGGTGTGACCGACGAAGCTATACGCGAATCACTGGCGACATTTAAAGGTATAAAAAGACGTTTTGAAACTATTATAAAAAACGAAAACATCACGTTCATTGACGATTATGCGCATCATCCGGAGGAGTTGAGGGCAGCGATACGGGCAGCGAAAATGCTGTTTCCAAAGGAAAAAATCACGGGCATTTTTCAGCCACATTTGTACACACGTACACGCGATTTTGCCAACGGATTTGCAGCAGCATTAGATGAATTGGACGAACCGATTTTACTTCCTATCTATCCGGCACGCGAACTGCCAATTGAAGGAGTGGATTCGAGTTTGATTTTTAATAAAATGAAAAATCCAAATAAAAAAATAACGACGAAAGTGGCGTTATTTGACATTTTAAATATAAAAAAAATAAAAGTGCTATTGACATTGGGGGCGGGAGATATTGATGCAATCGTTCCGAAAATAGCAAACGCAACCCAGACATTCCTGTCTGGAAAAACGTAACCCAGACATTCTTGTCTGGAATACATACAAATATAAAAACAGACAAGAATGTCTGTGTTACGATGACGAACAGAACACTCATACGAATCCTTTGGATAGCAGGAATTTTCCTGTTTCTGGGCTTGGTATTGTCGGCGGTGGAGCGTAAGCGTGGTACAGATTTAATGAATTTGCGAGTGATTGTGGAGGATAGTTTGTCGGCAAATTTTATCACAAAATCCGATGTACAACTGATTCTCGAACGCTACGTTGGGCATCAATTTGACGGTACGCCGATTGGCAATTTGAATCCGCGAAAAGTAGAGGCAGTTTTGGAAAAAGACCCTTTTATAAGGGATGCTGATGTGTTTGTAGATGCTCGAAATGACATCAACATCAAGGTGCGACAGAGCCAGCCGATAGTGCGGGTGATGGATACCAAAGGCAATAATTATTATTTGGATGCAGCAGGCGAATACCTACCAATGTCTGCCAATTTTACGGCGCGAGTGCCGGTGACTACGGGGCGTTTGCCACAGTACTACCAAAATTACCGAGAGGACAAAGAAAACCTACTCAATGGTCTGATGCAAATGGTTTTATACATTAAAGATGACCCATTTTTATGGGCAATGACTGAGCAAATATATGTAGATGGGGACGGCGAATTTTCCATCATTCCGAAGGTAGGCAGCTACCGAATTATTGTTGGAAAAACAGACCGCCTTGAAGAAAAATTACGAAATTTAAAGGTCTTTTATACGGAGGGTTTGCCCTACGGAGACTGGAAAAAATATAAAAACATCAATCTTAAATTTAAAGGACAAGTAGTCTGTACAAAACGGTAGAAACGCGGCGCGGACTTACCATCCACACCATACTAACAGGTTGTTGGTGCTGCATTTTGGACTGTACAAAACGATAAAATATGAATGAAAATGCTAATGTGGTTGTAGCCCTTGACATTGGCACGACTAAAGTTTGTGCCATTGCAGGACGGAAGACCGAACACGGAAAAATCGAGATCTTGGGTGTCGGCAAGGTCGAATCTGTCGGCGTATTGCGCGGTGTAGTCTCCAATATTGAGAAAACCGTCAATGCAATTATGGACGCTATCGGCGAAGCCGAGCGACGTTCAGGCATGAAAATTAAAGTTGTCAATGTAGGCATCGCGGGGCAGCATATCAAGAGCTTGCAGCATCGTGGTATTCTCGTGCGCGACAATGTACATGAGGAAATTGGTCAAAAAGATAT
>Ga0114956_1002919_pt1 | contig 13317 bp, 12 predicted proteins | sample MaitaG_FD_87304 | JGI IMG/M metagenome (GOLD analysis project Ga0114956, IMG submission 87304) | Marine algal microbial communities from Maine, USA - Maine_Asex2 metaG | ecosystem: Host-associated > Algae > Red algae > Unclassified | place: Maine, USA | collected 2015-01-05 | reverse complement strand
CCCCGGCCAGCAAATAATCCCGTAAATCTTTACCTCTCGGCAAAAAATCACCGTTCGAGAAACCCTCACCCCCCAGCCCCCTCTCCCTAAAAATTCGGATGACGCTTGTTACCAATGTTGGGGTCCAACGTCCGAATTTTTAGGGAGAGGGGGAGCTAAATTTTGGTTTCTGAGCCGTTAGTAAAATCTAAAGTTAGTGCCATTGGGCTATCGCCTAAACGGCTCACTTAGGACTAGTCACGAAATAACTTCCGCATTTTGCGTGCTGCAACTTTTTATCGCTAAATTGACTTATGAAGTGTAGTGGGATTCGCCAGAATTCCTTTTTAGCCTAGGAATTCTGGCGAATCCCACTACTCCAAATCGGGAACTTAATTTGTGACTGATCCTTAATCGACAAGCGCTGCCGGTTTGGAGAGGATGCCTTACGACTTCTTGAACCCTGCGGCTTCGAAACCGCGCTGGGCAATCTCGTGCTGCATGAACTGGTTCCAGATACTACCGTTGAGCAAATTTTCGGTCATCAGCAAAGTAATGCCCGTGTCGATGCCGATGACGTCGCTGCCAAACCAGTTCGTGCGAGGATTAAAGGCGTTGATGAATCCATAATGCCCGTAGACTTGGTCACCGAAGGTATCTTTTTGATACTGCAACGTTTTCAAAGCTTGCTGAGGAACCATCGGCAACCCGCCCGCGGCAGCGCTTGGCACAATCGTTCCATCGATGCCGCGCTCGGGTTCAAAATGGCCTTGGCGATAGGGTCCGCCCCAATCACGATAGCCAAACGCACTATCGCTGCTGGTAAGTCCCCACAGGTCTTCACCGTAATGCCCTAACTGATCAGGGTAACGTTTGGACAGTTCGGACATAAATTCGATCTGAGCCAGATGTGCGTTGACCGAATTTTCCCAATAGCTTCGCCCTGAAGGTGATTTGAAATCTTTGAAGTCAAAAAATGCGTGAGGGTATTGGTGGACAAACAAGGGCGGGTAACTGAGGAAGGATTGGCCATTGTGGCGAATCACATCTTCGCGCCGCCAAGCATTCCAACAGTCGGGCGAAACAGAATTCTCACGCGCCCCAATGGCGATCAAAACCAACAACGTTAATTCGCTAAATCGATCCCAACGCGCCTCCAGAAAACCACTTTCAGGTTTCCACCCCATGCTGAACTGGTTGCCGCCGTTGAGCATCCAATTCCAGTCAATGCGATCACAAAGTCGATTGGCAAGCTCCACGATGTTTTTGTCATCGCTAAAGGTTGTCGCGGCAACCATCGCACCCGCCAGCATGATCGCGGTATCGATCGACGACGCTTCGCTGTGTGGCGAACGGATTCCTGTCGCACAATCAATGAAATGATAGACAAAGCCGTTTTCATGGGCGGCGATCGTATTCAGTGACGTCAGCAACCGCAGCGTCGAGGCATGGGCGACGCCCACGTCTTCCCATTGAGATCTGGCCGCCGAAGCAAACGATGCCAATGCAAAACCACAGCAGGCTGCGCTGGAGTAAGAACTTTTTGCATTCCGGTTGAAGGAAGCTCGATCTGGCACCAATCCCGTGATCGGATCGGCGGTCTCAATAAAGTACCGGTAACAACGACTGCGGAGGTCTTCGAGAAAGCGTTTTTGATCTCTGCTGATTTGAAATGTATTCACGTTGTCGATCGCGCGATTGGCCAATAGTGTGCCGGAAATCATTCCCAGCCCAACGATGCCAGCCTGTGTCGTCTGTATTAAGAAATTTCGTCGGTTCAATGTTGTCATCCCACGGTTCAGCAGAATCAAAAACTAACGGCCTTGTTAGATAAGCTATTTCCGCTGTTGAACGATGCGCGAACAGTATGTGCAACGTTTGTTCACGTAAATACGAATGAGTACCTTCAAAACATGGTAGCTTGCCTAAGCTATCATTATTATACATCGGGAATTCGACACAGGAAACTTTAGAAACGTTAATTGCATATTAAGGGACAAAATTCCGTCATGAGCGATTTTCATGGATAAGCGGAACGGATGCATGAATTCTTTAATGGGGGGCATTAACGCAAAGCTATCCACCGCGAAACGACCGTTATTGCAGAGATAGGCAACATTAGCGACTTTTCCACCGTGAAGTCTCGGCCCTCGCAAAGCAAGCAGCGAACGCCGTGTTTTTCAGCATATTTTTTGCTTTGACCGTTGCCTCTCTGGCTTTGATGAATATATTTGTGAAGGACGGAACGGGGAATTACTCCCCATAGAAGATTTCCCAAGCATTATGCCCCATTGGGAACATTGAGAACAACAAAGACACTTCCGTTGGCATATAACTTGCTCAAGACGTGATGAAGCAACAAATCTACTAGACAGAGTATTAAAAGAATCTTGGCTGGAACATTTGTGCGAATGCGACACTTTTGGCAGCGATAGCTGAAATCCAATTGAACCATCGCTTCGAATGCTGAATCAGCAAAGAACCTTACGCTCAACGCGTTAACCGAGAAGAACAGGATCAAATATGAGTTTGTCGACACCAAAACCTCAATCAAAAACACGTCGTTCCATGAACGAAATGTTGCAGTTGCCTGAACGTCAGCGCAATCGGGGTGATGTGATCATCAACGACTGGGTCCCTGCGACTCAGTTTTCGAAGATGCATCACGCGGAACCCGTGCGTCGCGCTGGTCCCCTGAGACCGCAATGGTATCTAACCACTGCGAAGAACTTGATCACAAGAGTCCTCTTATCTACTCGCTCCGCCGCGTAATTACCGTCCTTCGTTCTCTGCGGATTTTGCCGGTTAGCTAAGGATGGTTAGCTAAAGTTTAGTTTTGTCCAATCGCTGCCACCATCTACCGCTTCGCAATGTGTTTGCAATGTGAGTAGTTATTACATGCCAGCGTGAAATGTTTACATAGCAGACAGCAACACTGGCATGTCATCATCCTCCGGTGAACCAACAATAAACCACCCTACCGGTAGCTCATCTCGATCAACGGTGAATGCTCGGCTATTTGTCGGATTTGCGACACCGCTGCTGCTGTTGGCGGGCTTATTGGTTTATTGGTTGATCATCAAACACGACGGGCAGATAGATTTTCTGGAAATCTGCTCAGGGTTGCTCTTCGCGATTTTGTTCGCTTGGATTGCACTTTCTTTCTCGATCGCGTCGCTCGGCTTCGTAGTTTCCGTTGCGCGGCTATTTCGCAGACCCAATCCATCGCAAGAAACCGCGCGAGACTATGCGGCCGCCAATCAGCAGCGCACCGCCGTTTTAATGCCTGTCTACAACGAGTCTCCTGAATCAGTCTTTTCAGGTGTCAAGGCGATGGTGGATTCGTTAATCGCGACCGGAAGATCTGATGAATTCGATTTCTTCATCCTCAGCGATTCGACGCGTTACGAAGTTTGGCTGCAGGAAGAGGAATTATGGCGGAAGAACTGCCAAATCGAAAACGACCAACCCTCCCTGACCCAATGTCGCATCTTTTATCGCCATCGAAGCGAAAACAGAGCACGCAAATCAGGTAACATCGCGGATTTTTGCGAACAGTGGGGCAACCGTTATCAATTCATGATCGTCTTGGATGCCGATTCATTGGTCGAAGGCGAAACGATGGTAAAGATGGTGGACCGAATTTCCGCCAACGACAGGCTGGGCATTCTCCAAGTCCCCCCCGTCCCCGTCGGTCGGTCGTCATTGTTTGCGCGCATTCAACAATTTGCGGCAGACGTTTACGGACCGATCTACGCTCGTGGATTTTCGACTTGGGCTGGCGGAGACGGAAACTATTTCGGTCACAATGCCATCATTCGCGTGGCGGCTTTCAAGCGATTTTGTCATCTACCGGTTTTACCCGGTGCGGCTCCACTGGGCGGCGAAATTCTCAGCCACGATTTCGTGGAAGCCGCATTGATGTTGAAAAACAACTACCGCGTCGAAGTCGCCACAGACATAGAAGGTTCTTATGAAGAATGTCCTACCACGATTCGAGATTTTGCTCAACGCGATCAACGCTGGTGCCAAGGCAACATGCAGCATCTTGCGATCATGCTGAGCGAAGGTCTAAAACCCTTCAGCCGTTTACATTTTCTCACCGGCATCCTTTCATACGTCGGTGCTCCGTTGTGGATCGCATTCATGTTTGTCACATTTCTGGCACTCATTTTCAATAACTCGCCGAACCTTGCCGAAGGCACTGCGGCTCAGTTGACTGCGGCTCAGTTGACCGTGGGATTATTCATCGTCTCTATGGTCATGTTGCTGGCTCCAAAATTTTACGGACTCTTTACGACTGCGATTGAACGTAAGAAACGATTTGGCAAATCAAACCTCCTGACCCTTATCATCAGCGTGCTTCTGGAGACGTTCACCTCCATTTTAATGGCCCCCATCTTCGCGATTTATCACTCCACCTTTGTCACTTCTGTTTTTACCGGGACGTCCGTTCAATGGAAGGCCCAACAACGCGATGAACGAGGCGTCTCGTGGTCCGAGGCGGCCAGTAGTTTTTGGAAGATGACGTTGATTGGAGTGCTTACGACCGCGTTGGTCGGTTGGCTAACTCCTAACTTGGTTCTCTGGTACGGGCTGTTTTCTGCCGGACTTATTCTTTCGATTCCCTTAGCAGTGACCGTTGCCAGTTCTAGCGTCGGACGAAAGCTGAAATCATTTGGCATTCTCTCCGCCAGCTCCGAACTTCACCAGCCGCCGATCGTCGCTGGACGTGATCGTTGGGAAGAAAAGATCAAGTCAGTCCCACTCGAAGACTCCGAAGTGCTGTTCAAACGAGTCGTCACCGACGAAGCGACCATGTTGTCCCATTGCCGGATGTTATATCTGACCAACAATGAACATTCGATTCCGCCAGAAACGCAGGACTACGTCCAGAAGGTTTCGGCAAGTGGAAACTTGGAGGCGATACCCGATCCGATTCGTTTCAAAATTCTCACCAACCCCGACGCGCTGATGGCGATCAGCGAAGCCTTAGAAGCTCAACCGTATTCGGACTAAGTCTCTGACCGCTGCTGCCCAATTTAATACTGGTGAGCTTTGTCGCACAAGAGCCGCTCACAGCAAGTTACAAACCTCCGCGTGGGGCAGCTTTTTTGCCTGCTATGCACAACGCCCCACAAACGGTTAGAATCTGCATCGCCCAAGGGTGCAGTCGGTTTAAATTCAAACTAGATGAGTCAGCAAACCACTCAAATTCAACAGTCGGAGTGAAACTTCATCCTGCAGATGGTAAGAAGTCATCCGCCAGTCGCCTTATGAAACCCTCCCATCTTGGTCGCCGCTGGACTGCAAAAGATTTTAAGACCGACCCGGTCTCTTGCGCGAAGAATCTAATCGGGACGACGTTGCTGTGGGATGGTTGCGGTGGAATCATCGTTGAAACTGAAGCATACGCTCAGTTCGGCGACGAAGCGTGTCATACCTTTGTCAGGACCCAAGCGCGCGAGTTTGTCATCAAGCAGCCTGCGGGAACGATCTACACCTATCTGAACTATGGCGTGCATTGGTTGTTCAATGTACTGACCAAAAGCGATACAGGAAACGGATTCGTTTTGATTCGCGCTCTTCATCCAACCATCGGCATTAACGCCATGCATCAGCGGCGCGGTCGAGAACGCATCAAAGAATTATGCTCGGGGCCTGGCAAGCTCACTCAGGCGTTGGGCATTGGACCTGAGAGCCACTGCACCAGCATCGCCCGGCGGCAACCCAACGAAAGCCTACGCGGCATCTTCAATGAAAGATCCAACCATCAAAGCTCACCGATCACCGTCGTTTCAGACAAACGTATTGGGATCACCAAAGCGGCCGACTATCCGTGGCGATTCTTATTGGCGGGCAGCAAGTTTGTCAGCAGACCACTTTCGAAGCACTAAAATTGACTAATTTCGTGATTCGCCATCCCTTTACTCGAACACGAACAGAGCCTTGTCAAAATCGACGTGGAGAACATCCAACATCGAAGCATGATCGCTTGCCGTCGCTTGCTCGTCCCAGACACTCTCTTCGAATACGAAACGGTTCAAGCTTATCGACCAAGGCTTGGAAGAGTCCACCGACGATTGCTGTCCGCCCGATTGGAGCTTAACTGCCGACTCAAAATTCAGCGCCGCCAATGGAATCGCAGCCTCGACGGTCCAACTGTTTTCGTCTTCTGATTGGCTAACGAACCAGATCGGATCCCAGTCCCGAAGCGCGTCAAACGATTCGTTAACCCACCCACGGTGATCAATTTTAAATTGGAACTGAGTCCGTCCGTCGCGATCACAATCCAACCCGATCTCGATTCGATCCCGATTGTGTAAATTTGCGTCTCGCCTCCGCCGTTTCTTTTGGTGTGCATAATCGTACTCGGATTGCTTGTTAATCCGCGCAATCAGATAAAGAAACTCCTCATCGTGTGCAAAGAACACAACATCCGAGTTCTGCATCTGCCAGAACGTCTTCTTTTCAAAGGAAGATCGCCAAACATCATCGTCAAATTTCCCGTCTAAATTAGGCCTGGTTTTGGTCTTTGAACAAACCACCGCGCTTGCACGAATCGCCTTATCGGAATCGCTAACGTCGCTCAGCAACGCGATTTCTCGTCTGATCTTGGGACCCAACGTGGGCGATGCCTTCAACAGTTGTTTTAATCTTTCCAAAGATTGTGCTGGCTGTGCCGAGTTTCTCAACAACGTCAACTCAACGGCGATCGTCTGGTCGCTCTGCGCTAGATCAGGATCTCGACCACGCAACCGCGATAAATATTTTGCCGCCAACTGACGCCGATGCCCGCTGAATTCACTCCATGAGATTTGGGCTGCGATGGGGACGGTCGGCACAACCGCAGAGGCTTGAACAATTTCCGACTGAGTCGTATCCACGACTGCACCACTGGTGACCGTCGGTGCCGCGGGTGTTTGTTTTGGTTTCCCTGCGATCGCGTCACCCAATTCGAACAGCTTTCTTTCAGCCTCGGTATAAGCAACCGAATTATCCGACAGGCGAAGTTTTCTGGCGTCTCGGATCTTTCGGTTGAGCATGTCTTTGTCTGGCACCGCCCATTGCAATTGCTGGTCGCCGTTTTCTTCCTTGCTGACCTGAAGCGCCGTGATCGATTCAGCGCTCTGCTCAACAGCGATCACTTGGTTGATCGAGTGAGTTTTCAATCGCAATTGCGTAAAGGACCGCCGCGCGTATTGCTCGGAACTGTGATACGCCGCCAACCACAGTAATGCGGCAGGCCCATAAGCATGTTCGGGCAACCGTTGCACCAAGAAGTCCATCGTTTTAGCCGCCAGTTCTGGTTTCCCGACCGCGAAACTTTCATTGGCCAATTCGACCAACCAATTTCCAGCTGTATTTCGGTCGACAGCCAGCATCAAACTGAGCATTCCATTCTGCCACGCAAACATTGCATCAGCATCATTCACATCTGTTTGCAAAAGGCGCTTAAACGTCTCTCGCTTTTGATTTCGCCGCCCGATCCTCGAAAGGTCACCCGGCGGATGTTCGGTCGCCGCGCGACGCGCGACCGAATGCAAACCTGACATCAATTCGGATTCCAAAGGCACGGCCGTTGTTGACTGTCCTCCTACACCGCGCCCTAAGAACCGAACAACGCGATACGTCAGCGGTTTTGATTTCAGCAGTTTCAAGCCCAACAATAACCGACTGGTGAAGATTCGATCGCTGATTGACGCCGAAAGATGGGGCAGAAATTTATCGCCACTGACCGACATGGAACCGGCGATATCAGCGATCGCCATGCGCTGGACCTGCCACGGTTTCAAATTGATCGCCTCATAAAGATCGGCCTCGAAAGTTGCATCTGCCGCATTATGCACCGCGACGGTTAATAGCTTCTCACGATCCAACGTTGCGGCGATCGACTGCTCAATGGATGGATTGAGCACGACACAGGAAGGCCGCTGAGTGCGTATCTCGGTGACCAATTTCCGGATCACCGCCGATTGCTGCTGCTTGGCGTCTTGAACATCGGGTAAATGTAACCGATGAAAAACCGCGTTGCCGCAACGACTGGCCGATTGATGCTGATGTGTGCTGATGTCGTCTGTTGCGACGGTGCCGCAGATCACATCGTCTTCGCAAGCGTATTGGGCCAGCAATTCCAGCGGCAGTTCCGCCACATCGAAACAGACGCTCAGTAAACCGACGTGTGTTTGATTGCCTCTTTGGATCTGCCACGTCCCACCACCATCGGTGGTTGCAAGAACGATCCCCAAATCCCCCACCGCCCAACCGTGGCTCTCATCAACGAACGTGATGCTATGAATGGCTGATGTAATCGGCGTCGGATGTAATTCGGCAGCTCCGCTTTGCCGATCGACCGAAACCAAACAGCCACCTGGTTTCCCCGCCGCCCAAATTTTGGTCTTCGTAGTCGCGACCGAAAGAAAATCAATTTGCGCCAAAGGCAAGCCGCTGTTTTGAAGTTCTGGTGGCACTTGCCAAGACAGCCCTTGGTCTCGGGAGCGAAAGATTGCTCCCAACGCTCCAACCGCCCAGCCGTCGGTGGCACTGGTCATTACGATATCGCTGAAGTGCTGCGCGGTGCTGGCGAGGACACCACCGTTATCTATTTTTTTTCCCTGCGAAAACTTCAACTGCCCTTTCGTCGAAACACCGACCAGTCGCTGACCTTGACGATCCGCTGCCACCCAATCATGACGTTGCTGAGGGTCTGCCAAAGGTTGATCCTGCCACGTCTGTCCACCATCGTGCGTGAAAAAAATTCCTGAAGCGAACGAACTGCTGGAATCACCAATCGCCCATCCGGTATTGGGATCGGAAAATTCAATGTGTTTAATGTGCGACGGCATCGTGTTGGTGATGCTTCGCCAATTGGCTCCGCCGTCCACCGTTTTCAGTACGACGCTGCGGGTCCGGTCCAGTAACGGCACGGCGCAACCTCCAGCCGCCCAACCATAACGCTCGTTCAAGAAGAATACAGAGTTCAGCTGACAGGTAACCTTCGGCAATGAAGAACGCGACGTCGCGACGGCTCCCTGCACGCGGCGATCTTGAACGCCCCGCAGTTTTTCCCTCAACGACAACTCGCCGGCGGCGTGGTTCCAATCTTGGATCGAACGGTTCACATCAGCGACCGCATTCCAGTGCTGCCCACCGTCGGCGGTCTTTAAAATGACGCCTTGGTCGCCAACGGCCCAGCCCTGGAGCGTGTCGATGAAATGAAGGTCTCGCAGCGCCGATTCCTGCTGCCAGGATTTTGGCAAGGGTTCATCGATCAAGCCTTGTCCGGCCGCAGGCGGACCGAGCAAGACAATGTTGCTCAGCAACAGAGTGAAAAAGATGAACTTTCGTTTGGCAAACATCTCGGAAGTCTACGAAAATTCGAATAACAGGCCCAGATGAATCTTGCAGGGTTATATAATCGCTATATTTGTCGGTTGAGCAAAATTCATCGGGTTCAAAACGGCCAAACGTCGAATTTCTAAAGACAGCGGCGTGGTTTTTCCTTCAACGGCGTCGTTTGACTTACACCCTAAATCTATTCCTTGATAAACCCGAGAATCCCGTGGCCCAGCATTCAAAATACCAACAGAACATCATCAAAAACTACTATGACAACCGCGAAAATATCTCGCTGCAACGTTGTCAGGAACTGGTGACAGAATTGTATTTGTCCGAAGGCAAGAAACGCGTTAAGAATTGGGAGCGTATCGAGGGGCATCTGCTAAAGTTAGATGTCAAACAGCAAACCATCGACCACCTCAAATCGCAGGACGATCCGCAGCTGGTGGCGAAATTAGTCGAGCGATTAGGCAAAGAAGTTTCTTAAGCACTATGAAAACTCTTAATGAAACTGCGCGTCAGCAGCTGCGTGGGACGACAAAAGTCCTTCAAGCGGTCACCGCTTCGATGGCGGCCGCAGCGATCCTAGGCAGCATCGTCATCATCGGTCTGGTGCCCGAAGCCCTCAACAATGATCCAAACATGTTGGTCATGTTGGCCGCCTTTACTGCGCTGGTTTCGTACGGGCTATCGTTTGTTGTTGCCTCCATTTTCAACCAACCGGTTGCCGCAGACGAAGTGCCCTCCGAGGCCCAAATAAAAAAAGCGGCGCAGCAGATCGCAAACTCTCACGTCATCCGCTCGGCGATCATCGAAGGCGGCATCTTTCTAAATTTGATGGTGTTATTGCTGGAGCGTAATTTCATTTCGGTCGCAGTGATCGCGTTGGGATTTTTGCTTTTGTGTGTTCTCTTTCCCACACACAGTCGGTTCACAAACGCGATCAGCCGCCGATTGAAGTAACCTTTTAACATGTTTGGCAAAAGATATTCTGATCGTTTGCGTTTTTAAGTCGAAACAATGGTGCTGGGTAATGGAGGGTGCGCGAGCGGCCAAGGCACTAGCCGCCGGTTCGTTGCAGCGTCTACCGGCGGCCAGCGCACGATGACATTTACTTCTGATGGACGGGGACTCGAAATACAAACCCGCAACGCGAGCAAGTAAGTTTTTCGGTTCGTTGACATACTCACTCGACATACTTACTCGCGCGTCGGGTTGTATTGTATTGCGGGGCTATCGCCCTAAAATGTCTAAAGTAAGTGTCCTTGGGTTGGCACCTTGCCGCTCACGTTTGCCGCTCAATATCGCAAAAATTGCCGGCCTCCCAAATGGTCAACATTCCCCATGGTCAACATCGCCCATGGTCAACATCGCCCATGGTCAAAACGATTTTCAAATTTTTGAGACGGAGTGGGTGGCAGGTTTCAAAGATTACGATGATAACAACGAAGCTAATCCGAACTCAGAACTTTGATGTAATGCTATGCCCGAAACCATTCCTCCACCTGTTAAACCAGACACTCAACCAGACACTCAACCACAACCAACCAAGCCTACTCCCAAACCGGTTCCCAAGCCTTCGCCTTTCAAGCCGGACTGGCCACAAGACAGGCCATTACCGCAGCCAAAAGGATTTTTCCTGCGGCCGTTTTGCTGCACGACAGAATAATAAGATTCGCAAGGCAGGTTGACAGCATCCGCATACTTTTGATGGCAGACTGGCAGCCTGCCCTTTGACAGAACCAAACGCATTGAGCAATTCTAATCGCAAAAGAACTAGAGATGAACTGTCGCCCGAGTTGCGGCATTTGGTCAATAAACGACTCAGCCTGAACATTCTTATCCAAGGTGCGGCCTCTCACGCGCACCTTTCGGCTCATTATTGGGTTGCGGAGAAGCTGAACGCGATCGATCCAAAGTTGGTTCACCTTTACGATCGAGCGATCGCCGGCGCAACACTCGCATACTGGGACGGACTGATTCGCGTAGTAAATGGACGCGGCATTCGGTTTTGGTCAAAACTGCACAAACCGAAGAACCCGTTTTTCCATCATCGCTTCTTACGCAGGCATGGCAAAACGCTGGCAACGAACGCCTACGAATCAGCGCTTGGTCGCTGCAAAGAGAAACAGATGCCAACCAACGGTTTGACGTTGGAGTGGAAACTGGCGCAGGTTTCGCTGGAGATCATGGAGAAGGAACCCGGTCATGAATCTGCGCTTCAGTCTATCGCCAAAGACGCGTGTTTGCAGATTATTGATATCCCACGCCGACTGCTCAACGCTGAGATAACTCGCATTCCCGCTTGGGGGACCGTCAGGCCTCCTCAAACAGTTGGGGGTAAGTTGCTGATGATGGCGATGGTCGGCTGGGGAGGAGTCGACAGAATCGACGGAGAATTACAAGTGGTTGCGAAGGCTGTCTTTTGGCCGCTGCTGGTTCATGAATTGGTGAAGGGTTCCATGGAACTAATTTGCCTTCATGGTATCAGTGATGTATCCGACGGTGACTACAGCATTGTGATGGACCATACTGAGCACGTCGAATATGAAGTGCCGATGATCCAAATCGGTCCCGTCATCTATCAAGCGTTTTTAAAAGTGCTACCTCGGCCCGATTCATTGGCGGAGTGCACAATGGTGCTGGCCCAAATGGAGCCGATCGAGTTGGAAGAATTTCTATTCGAGATGATCGAGGATCCCGATTCGGCGCAAGCCATCCTCAAAGGATTGGTCGACGATGAATAGACGTATTGGATACGGCGGCGTGTCTTATCCGGCGAGCGGACTTAGGTGCTGGCACGTCGGATTTGCATTGCTACGCGTTGCTTTTCAATTCTTCGCCCGGAAACAGCTCTGCTCGCAGCTTCGTCCAACGCTCCGCCAAGTACTCGAAACGCTCGTTCAATTCGAACCGCAGCGCGGTCAGTTCGGCGATGGTGCGGCCGTCGCGGTCGTATGCCCGGTTCTCGGCTTCACTACACTCAGTCAAGGCGGTTACCGTTTTGCTTAGCGCGACCTGAGCGTCGATGACATCGTTTTGCAACTGCATCACTTGGAACTCTACGGACTTGGTTTGCCTTTGGCGTTGATCTAATTGTGCATTCCGGTCGGCGATCAAATTATGCTCAAGCTGCATCTGGCGTGTCCAATGATACTGCTCGGATCGCAACTGAGCTTGCTGTCTTTCCAGTTCGGCTCGCCAGCGGATGAGGTGGCGACCCATCTGCTGAAGTTGTTTTGTGTCCGAAAATTGGACCGCCGCTTCGTCTTGAGGTTGATGCAGCCTTAGCACGGGGCGCAATTCCGAAGAATCCGTGTTTGCTTCTCCCGGCGAAGCAACGTCGAACTCGAAATCGTGCTCAATTCTCGTCACACCCAAGCCGTTTAGAACGGTGGCCAGTTTAGAGACCGGCGGTGAAACGGATTGTTGCGCTCTCAAGGGCATAGAAAAGCTCGGCGACGACGGGGATGGAAAAGGCTTGTCCTGTACATTTCATCGGCACGGCGCTGGGTAAACTGGCAGATTGAAGCGCGGTTCCGAATGTGCCGGTTAGGTAATTAGTTTTTATCTCAACAGGGATGCCAGCCGAATTAGAATTAAGCTTTGCTTTGGATCCCTTTGCTATGCAACTGAGGACACCGACAACTACATTTCTTGGACCTCGCTGATGTCACTTGGGACCCGCTACCAAGGACGCGACGACAATTTCATTGATGAACGTTTCCTCCGATTCCGATTCCTTCCCAAAAAATGTGGCAACCGGAGCGCCCGGAGTGAACACAGGTCCTGATAGCAAAGCAGCGGCAAAAAAAACTTCCATCAAACATTTACCGCCCACACAGCTGGCAGCAACCCAACAACCGCCCTCCCCTGGGGACAACTCCTTCGCCATCGACACCGCTGGCGAGTCGATCGACCCGCGATTGACGCAGCGATTTAGACGCAACCGAAAATCCATCTCGTCGATGTTGGCCAGTTTTATCTTCCACGCGCTGT
>Ga0114956_1002918_pt1 | contig 13329 bp, 11 predicted proteins | sample MaitaG_FD_87304 | JGI IMG/M metagenome (GOLD analysis project Ga0114956, IMG submission 87304) | Marine algal microbial communities from Maine, USA - Maine_Asex2 metaG | ecosystem: Host-associated > Algae > Red algae > Unclassified | place: Maine, USA | collected 2015-01-05 | reverse complement strand
TATTTTGAAATCCTATCCATTCCTCTTATGGTCTTTAGCATAACGATTTACCCAAACCATCCACAATAAAAAAACAGCTCCATAAATAAGCATAGGAAAGATAACCGTGTGTAAAATTTCGCGTCTCCAAGGGTAATGATATAAACCTACAGAAAGTACCACAATACGTATTAAATTAAACGCATAAATAATAATACTACCTGCAAAACAGTAGAACAATGTAGTTTTAAATTTACCTGCAAACGCCATAATAAAAGACAAAAACAGAATGATAATACTAACTGCGTTACAACCCTCAATAACTCTAGCTACAAACTTTCCATTAATGATAACCTTCATAGAAGGCTCATTTGGATGAGGTAAAACACTTGCCTTATAACCTATACTATTAAGTAAGGCATTAGTTTGTTTTGCAACTAAGTTTGTTAAATAATCTGGATAATATTTTGAGCCATCAGAATTATTTAGGTACATATCATAAGAGAAAGTAAGCACTCCATATACCAAAAGGAATACGCATATAAAGCGTACAACAAGTTTATATTTAGTTAAAAGTGCTTTCAAAAAAAGATAATGTTAGTTTGATGTTAAATTTATAAAAACAGTAGTTTAAAATCCTCTATTTTGAAATACTTTTGCCAAAACATTTTTTTTCCATGACTTTTGAAGCCTTAAAACCAGAAATAATCGTAGTTGCTAAACAAAATAATTTTAGCGTAGACGAGCGTTTATTAAAAATTTGCCAAATACTTGAAGCCCATATTGATTATTACAATTGGGTTGGTTTTTATTTTAAAAATGGTGATAAGCACGAGTTAAAATTAGGGCCTTACGTGGGTGAGCCAACAGACCATACTATTATTCCGTTTGGAAAAGGTATTTGTGGGCAAGTCGCTGTAAGCAATCAAAATTTTGTGGTACCAGATGTTGCCGCTCAAGACAATTATATTGCTTGTAGTTTTAATGTAAAAGCAGAAATCGTCGTACCAATCTTTGTAAATGGCGAAAATATTGGACAAATAGATATTGATTCTAATACACCGAATCCTTTTAGCGAAGCTGACGAACGGTTTTTGGAGTTCGTTTGTAATGAAGTTGCGACGTTAGTTTCGTAAATTTCAATATTCAAAAACTAAATTCTAAAACAGCTAAAGTTAAACAGCACATTTAGTATTAAAATTTGGGTTTTCTTCCATTGGAATTTATTTGTAATTGTAAATAATCAGAAATCTTACATTCCTGTTCTTATAGCCTCAACAGGATCGAGTTTTGAAGCAGAAATTGCTGGTATAACTCCAGAAATTAAGCCAATAAAAGTTGATAAGGCAAAGCCTATAAACATATTGCCAAAGGATAGTACAAATTCAAAATCGTCAAAGAAGCCATTCATTACCATAGCAATTAACCAGACTAAAATCAGTCCTACTAAACCACCAACGATAGCTAAAATTACGGCTTCAAACAAAAACTGGAACAAAATAAATTTGTTTTTAGCACCCAATGATTTTTGAATTCCAATAAGGTTAGTGCGCTCTTTTACACTCACAAACATAATATTGGCAATACCAAAGCCACCAACTAACAATGAAAATCCACTGATTATCCAACCAATAATATTCATTCCAGAAATTACTCCATCAACAGCTTCAACAAAACCAGAAATCTTATTGACAAAAAAGTCATTATCCTCTCCAGCTTTTAAACCTCTGTGCATTCTAAATTTCTGAGTTAATACTTGTTCAAATCCAGACATCTCTGCACCAGCATCTGGCTTTATGATTATTGCTCCTGGTAAACCATTAGCTCCACCATTTTTAAAACGTCTTACAAAGTTGGCTGGTACAAATGCCTTTTCATCTGGAGAATCAAAAATACTAGTCCCAAATTTTTTCAAAACACCAATAACAGTTAATTTTCTTCCAAATACTCTTACTTTTTTACCTATTGGTGATGTAGTACCAAACAAATTTTCAGCAATAGTATGACCTATAACAATAACAGGTGCACCAGATTCAGATTCAGATTCTCCGTAGAACCGTCCTTGTTCTACCTTAAAATCTTCTATTTCGTAAATTTCATTAGATACAGCATCAATATTTACACCAGCAATAGTTTCGCTTTGGTATTTTATAGTTTCGCGTTGCCCTAAAATAATATAAGCAACAGCCGCAATTTCTGGTACATTTCTTCTAACAAAATCAAAATCATCGTATTCAGTTTGTGGAAAATTATCACGCTGCCATCGCGGCACTTCTGTTGGTCCAAAAGAAAATTTAGTGAGATAAATAGTGTTTTTATCCAAGCCAGATAAATTATCTTTTATATTTTTATCTAAAGAATCTACTGCAGCTAAAACCGCTATAATGGAAAAAATACCAACCGTAACTCCCAAAAGCGATAAAAAAGTTCTTAGTTTATTATTTCTAAGCGCATTTATTGCAAATGACAAACTCTCTTTAAATACTCTTAAATAGACTAGCATGCGTTGGTTGTTTGATGATGATCTCGACTAACGAAATCCAAGATTTTAAAGATAAGACGTTTTCAACAATCCATTGTTACAAAAAATTGTAATAAACTACTTTTCTCAGTAACATTATCCTCTCGAATATACGTATTTTTGCGCCATCAAATTCACAACATAATATTATGAGCAACAAAACCATAGCATCTGCATTAATTTCTGTTTTTAGTAAAGACGGACTAGCACCAATTGTAAAAAAATTAAATGATCTCAATGTTACCATCTATTCTACTGGTGGTACGGAAAAATTTATAAAAGATTTGGGTATAAATGTTGTTCCTGTTGAGGATATAACATCCTATCCCTCAATACTTGGAGGACGTGTTAAGACTTTACATCCAAAAGTTTTTGGTGGTATTTTAAACCGTCAGAATCATGATGGTGATGTTGCGGAGTTAGCAGAATTTGAAATTCCTCAAATCGATTTGGTAATTGTAGATCTCTATCCTTTTGAAAAGACTGTCGCTTCTGGTGCAAGCAATCAAGATATCATTGAAAAAATTGACATTGGAGGTATTTCACTTATCAGAGCTGCGGCGAAAAATTATGAGGATGTCACTTGTGTGTCTTCGGTAGATGACTATTCAGAATTTTTAGAATTATTAGAAAATAAAAATGGTGAAACAACAGAAGATGACAGAAAACATTTCGCGGCAAAAGCATTTAATGTGTCTTCTCATTACGATTCTGCTATTTTTAATTACTTCAACAAAAATCATGAAATAGCTTCTCTCAAAATTTCTGAAACAGATGGTAAAGTTTTACGTTATGGCGAAAATCCGCATCAAAAAGGATTTTTCTTTGGTGACTTTGATGCCATGTTCACCAAACTTCATGGTAAAGAATTAAGCTATAATAACTTATTGGATGTTGATGCAGCCGTAAATTTAATTTTAGAATTTAAAGGTGAAGATCCTTCTTTCGCAATTCTAAAACATAATAATGCTTGTGGATTTGCACAGCGTAAAACGGTACACCAAGCCTATATTGATGCTTTAGCTGGTGATCCAGTATCAGCATTTGGTGGTGTTTTAATTTCAAATACAAAAATTGATAAACCTACAGCTACAGAAATTCACAAATTATTCTGTGAAGTTGTTATTGCACCTTCATTTAGTGATGAAGCTCTAGAAATTTTGAAAGGAAAGAAAAACAGAGTTTTATTAATTCTTAAAGATGCAGAGTTACCTCAAACCACAGTAAGGACATGTTTAAATGGTGTTTTGGTACAAGAAAAAGATAATAGAACAGATAGCTTAAACGATTTAAAAACTGCGACTACGAAATCGCCATCAGAACGTGAAACCGAAGATTTAATTTTCGCTTCAAAGCTTTGTAAGCATACAAAGTCTAATACTATTGTTTTAGCAAAAAACAAACAATTGTTTGCAAGTGGTACTGGGCAAACCAGTCGCGTTGATGCCTTAAACCAAGCAATTCACAAAGCTAAATCTTTCAATTTTGATTTAGCTGGAGCGGTTATGGCGAGCGATGCTTTTTTTCCGTTTCCAGATTGTGTAGAGATTGCTGACAATGCTGGTGTTACTGCTGTGATTCAGCCTGGTGGTTCTATAAAAGATGAATTAAGCATCAATTACTGTAACGAAAATAATGTGGCAATGATCTTTACGGGAACGCGTCATTTTAAACACTAAATTCCTTTGAAAAAAGCAAACTAATGCTAAGAATTTAAAAAATTGATTCTAGCTTCATAAAAAAGACATAAGAAAACGACCATTATCACAGAAATATCGTATTATTTATTACATTTACGGATAGTCGATAAGATTGACTAAAATAACCCAAATAATTAAGAACAGCACATGGGATTTTTTGATTTCCTAACGGAAGAAATTGCCATAGATTTAGGAACGGCAAATACACTGATTATACACAATGACAAAGTTGTAGTTGACAGTCCATCGATAGTAGCAAGAGACCGCATAAGCGGCAAAATTATAGCCGTTGGTAAAGAAGCCAACATGATGCAAGGCAAAACGCACGAAAATATTAAAACCATACGTCCTCTAAAAGACGGTGTGATAGCAGATTTTGACGCGTCTGAACAAATGATAAGTTTGTTTATAAAAAACATACCTGCGTTGAAGAAGAAGTTTTTTAATCCAGCATTGCGTATGGTTGTTTGTATTCCTTCTGGTATTACTGAAGTTGAAATGCGCGCTGTAAAAGAATCTTGTGAGCGTGTTAATGGAAAAGAAGTCTATTTAATTCACGAGCCTATGGCAGCAGCTATTGGTATTGGCGTAGATATCATGCAACCAAAAGGCAATATGATTGTTGATATTGGTGGTGGAACTACTGAAATTGCAGTTATTGCACTAGGAGGAATTGTCTGCGATAAATCTGTAAAAGTTGCTGGTGATGTCTTTACAAACGATATTATTTATTATATGCGTACACAACATAACTTATATGTTGGTGATAGAACAGCTGAAAAAATTAAAATTCAGATTGGTGCTGCTACAGAAGATTTAGAGTTACCTCCAGAAGACATGAGTGTACAGGGTCGTGATTTGTTAACAGGAAAACCAAAGCAAGTTCAGATTTCGTTTCGTGAAATTGCTAAAGCATTAGATAAATCTATTCTTAGAGTTGAAGATTCTGTAATGGAAACCTTATCGCAAACTCCACCAGAATTAGCAGCAGATATTTATAACACTGGAATTTATTTAGCAGGTGGTGGATCTATGTTAAGAGGTTTGGATAAACGTTTATCTCAAAAAACAGATTTGCCTGTTTATATTGCTGAAGATCCATTGAGAGCTGTAGTAAGAGGTACAGGAATTGTGCTTAAAAACTTGTCAAAATACAAAAGCGTATTGATTAAATAAAGTGGTGGATAATGCAACAAATTTTCAATTTTGTTATAAAGAACAAAACCTTTCTGTTGTTTTTATTGCTCTTGGGTATTGCTTTATCCTTAACCATTCAATCACATTCTTATCATAGAAGTAAATTTATTAATTCTGCCAATGGCTTAACTGGAGGAGTATATAGTCTTTCAAATTCTTTTGATCAATATTTCGATTTAAAAGATGAAAATAAATTATTATCAGAAGAAAACAAACGTCTTAGAGAACAACTGCTCAATTCATCTCAAAACCTAGATTCTTCTTATATTGACACAAAATATTCAGAGACCAAGTATAGAGTTACAATTGCTAACGTTTATAAAAATAGTTATTCACTAACCAATAATATTCTTACCATAAATAAAGGCAAGAATGACAGTATTAAACAAGATTTTGGTGTTATTACGTCAAAAGGTATTGTTGGCATTATAGATAACACGTCTAACAATTATGCTACTGTGCTTTCTATTTTAAGTAAAACAAGCCGTATTAATGCTAAGCTTAAATCCACACGACACATTGGCTCATTAAAATGGAATACGGACAATCCTGAATTCGTTCAGCTAGAAGACGTCTCTAAATTTGCACCTGTAAAAGTTGGAGATACTATTGAAACTGGAGGTGAATCTTCAATTTTTCCACAAGGGATTGGTATTGGTACTATAGCAAGTTTTGAGATTGATATCACTGGCGATACTTATAACATAGAAGTGAAATTGTTTAATGACATGACCAATATCGGAACCGTTTATATACTAGAAAATCTAGACAGCTCAGAAATTAAAGCCCTACAAGATAGTAGCAATGAATAATGTAACAGTATCAAATACCGTTCGTTTTATTTTACTGCTATTGGTGCAGGTTATGCTATGCAATAACATTAATTTTTTAGGATATATTAATCCTTACATCTATATTATTTTTATCTTTTTATTCCCTATTAGAGAAAATAGAGCATTGTTTTTACTACTCAGTTTTATGTTAGGCTTGCTGGTAGATATGTTTTCAGATTCAGGTGGTGTGCACGCTGCAGCTTCAGTGGTTTTGGCTTATGCAAGACCAATACTTTTAAAAACATCTTTTGGGATGTTATACGAACATCATAGTATAAAATTTAGTACCACAGAAATCGGAAGCTTAATTACATATGTGACCTTCGGCACACTACTTCATCATCTCGTACTATTTTCATTAGAAATTTTTAACATCTCAAGCATACTTTTAATACTTCAAAAAACGTTATTCTCTAGTATTTTTACTATTATACTCAGTATATTAATTATAATTTTATTCAGCCGAAATAAGAAATGAGAAAACTACTACTCTTAACTACTGTTATTCTTGTAGGTCTGGTTTTTATGGCGCGCTTATTTTACCTTCAGGTATATGGAGGAGATACTTATAACATTTATGAAGATAGTGCCATACGGAAGGTTTTTAATTATCCAAAGCGTGGTTACGTTTATGACAGAAATGGCAAACTCTTGGTTGCCAATCAACCGTCTTATGATGTCATGGTTATTCCAAGAGAAATAGGTTTTATGGATTCTTTAAAGCTGAATGAATTCTGTAAACTCTTAAAAATAACTCCTGAAGATTACGACAGAAAATTAAAAAGCGCCGTCAATTATTCTCGAAGATTGCCCTCGCCTTTTGTACCTCAACTTTCTAAAACGGACTACGCCGTTCTTCAAGAAAAGATGAGAAAATTTGAGGGTTTCTACATTCAAAAACGATCCTTACGTTCTTACCAAACAACAATTGGAGCCAATGTTTTAGGTGATATAGGTGAAGTAAATCGACGCATTATCAATAAACAACCTTACTACAGATTAGGTGACCTTATTGGTAAACAAGGTATTGAAAAAACTTACGAGCAAACCTTAAGAGGAGTAAAAGGTATTAAATTTATTCAAAAAGATCGCTTTAATAAAAACATAGGACCTTACAAGGAGGGAACTTTTGATACCTTGCCCAAACCAGGAAAAGATGTAACAATTACTATAGACTCTAAACTTCAGGCATATGGTGAACTTTTAATGACTAACAAGCGTGGAGGAATTGTGGCTATTGAACCAAGCACCGGCGAAATTTTAGCTATGGTTTCTGGACCATCGTACAATCCAAACCTATTAGTTGGTAGAAATCGCTCCAAGAACTTTACAAAATTATATAATGATAGCATTGCAAAACCGTTGTTTGACAGAGGTTTACAGGCTATGTATCCTCCAGGCTCACCATTTAAGACCCTAAATGCCTTAGTCGCTTTACAAGAAGGAGTAGTTAGCACTGAGGATCGTGTAAGCTGCTCAATGGGTTATAGGTATGGCAATCGACGAATGGGTTGCCATGCTCATCGAAGTCCTGTAAACATGAACAGTGGGATATACGAATCTTGTAATGCCTATTTCGCAACTGCCTACAGAAAAATAATTGACAAATATGAATCTCCTGCTGATGGCATGGATAATTGGAGTAACCATATTAAAAGTTTTGGCTTAGGTAATTATCTCAATAATGACTTATCTGTTGGTCAGCCAGGAAAAGTGCCATCCGCTGCTACTTATAATAGAGGTTATGGTAAAAACAAATGGTATACAACCTTTACTATATCTAATGCCATTGGACAAGGTGAAGTATTAGCAACACCAATTCAATTGGCTAATATGGCTGCAGCGATAGGTAATAGAGGTTATTATTATACTCCTCATATTATTAAAAAAATTGAAGGAGATTCTATAAATAAAGAATTTACAACTCCTAAATATACAACCATAGACACAAAACATTTTGAACCTGTTGTACAAGGTATGTTTGATGTTTACAATAAAGGAACAGCAAAAACACTTCAAATAAAAGGTATTGAAATTGCCGGAAAAACAGGTACAGCAGAAAATTTTGCCATTATAGATAGCGTAAAAACACAACTCACAGATCATTCAATTTTTGTCGCCTTTGCACCAAAAGATAATCCTAAAATAGCAATTGCAGTTTTTGTAGAAAACGGTTATTTTGGAAGTCGTTTTGCGGGTAGAATGGCAAGTCTAATGATTGAATATTACTTAAGAGGTGAAATTACGCGAACAGATATGGAAAATTTTGTGTTAAGATATTCTTTAGAGCATGAATATGATAAACCATACTCAACGGAGCCTTTTGGAATCAACAGACAAACATTATTAGATCCTATTGACGATAAGGAATTTAGAAATCTTTTGAAACTTAAAGCCCAAATCCCAAAGACATAGAGCATGTTAAGAGAAAACCAAAGACGTTTTAAATTCGATTGGCCGATTATAATTTTGTTTCTGCTCCTCGTTACTTTCGGTTACCTTAACATATTATCTGCATCTCACGAAGGGGAAATAACGAGCTACTTTGATACAAATCAACTTTATGGCAAACAGTTAGTGTTCTTAGGGCTAACCTTAGTTCTGATTGTATTGATTCTTTCTTTTGAAGCAAAATTTTATGAACGCTTTGCCAGTATTATTTATTTAGTTGCCATTTTGGCATTAATCGGTTTATTTATATTTGGCAAAGATGTAAATGGAGCGCGCTCTTGGTATGGCATTGGCAGTATGACCATTCAACCCAGTGAATTTGCCAAGTTCGCAACGGCACTCGCTGTGGCTAAGTATATAAGCGATTTACAGACCAATATGCAGTCACTAAAAGATCAGTTAAGAGTTGCTGGACTAATTTTTTTCCCTGCTTTACTTATTCTTCTTCAAAATGATGCTGGTAGTACCGTTGTATATGCTGCATTTTTCTTTGTATTATATCGCGAAGGACTTCAACAAGTCTACCTTATTGTTGCGTTGTCTTTAATTATCTTAGCCGTTTTAGCTTTAAAATTCGGGATTCTAATAACTGCTTTAGTCACTGCTATAATTATTACCGCGAGATATTTTCTTAGAAAAAAGAAGCGTGCCTCAATTATACAATATATTCTCGTTTTAGGTGTAAGTATCGCTTTTTCTTATGGTGTAAGTCAGTTTTACGAGCATGGTTTAAAAGCACATCAGCAGAACCGAATTAGCCTTTGGTTACGATTGGAAAAAGATCCTGTAAAGCTCGAACGTATGAAGAAAGCCGAAGCCTACAACCTCATACAATCTGAACAAGCTATAAGCTCTGGTGGTTTTTCTGGCAAAGGATTTTTAGAAGGCACCAGGACAACTGGTAAATTTGTACCCGAACAAGAAACTGATTATATTTTTAGTACAGTAGGTGAAGAATGGGGCTTTCTGGGCAGTAGTTTTGTGGTGATTGTATTTGTTTTATTAATAATTAGAATTTTGTATTTAGCTGAGGCTCAAAAATCACAATTTAGTCGTGTTTATGGTTATGGAGTCGCCTCTATATTATTTGTGCATTTCACTATCAATATTGGTATGGTAATGGGATTAATCCCAACTGTTGGTATCCCTCTACCTTTTTTTAGTTATGGTGGCTCAGGTCTTTGGGGTTTTACTATTTTACTGTTTATTTTTGTGAAGTTGGATAGTAATAAGATTAATGAGTGGTAAACAGAAAAGACAGTCTATAAAGACTGCTTTTTATGACATTTATCATCATTGCTATTAACCGATATCATGTCGTGTGGTTTACTTTAAACATAATGCACATTATGTAAAAGAAGAAACCAAGCAGTGGTAAACACAGTAATAATATAACCATGTCAACTTAATTTTAAGATTCATCTGCATCTCAATTAATACAATACACAGAAATAGTACAATTAGTAAATAACAATCAATTAAAAAATTTACTAATCCCGAATCTACCAAAGTCCTGGTATCTATCTATTTTATTTACATCATTAAGTTTAATAACTAACTCTCTACTTAAACGTGATTATGTATGAAAAGTAGCAGAGTATAATCATCATTATTTTCAGTTTAGAAATAAGATAACAGAAAAGAACTAAACTTCAAGTTTAGCTCTTAACTGCTATTTTTTATACACGGTGTTATGCCACGTTATTATCCATTCTTCTTGATGTAAAGAACTTCAGCAGGTAACTTAACGATCCTAAAAATGGTAAGAAAATTATAATCGCTGCCCAAATCAAAAAGTGAAAATTAGTTTCTTTTTTTGATGCCATAATCAATGCATAACCTGTTAGTATGAAGAAAACTAATAAAAATATTATAATCTGAATTGGATAAATAATTAAAAACATATTCATAATTTATTATTTAATTTTAAATTAATGTATTCTTATGGACAGCACCAGGTTTGAGCCCATACAGTACCGTTTGTCCAAGGAACAGCTTCTGGTTCACCAATTTTAGTGCATCCTTCTACTTCACCTCCTGAAATATCATCTTCCATTGAGGCTTGTAAATCCGCTTGAGCTGATGTATTGTTTATTCCAACACCTACACTAAAAACTTGATCCCAAAAACTGCATCCACCTCTCAAGGTAAAATTAGAATATTCTAAAACACTTTGTTTTTGACCTTCAAAAATTATTTCGTTAAGAAAACTTAATAAAACGAATGTCTTAACATTTTTTTTTGTGATTAAATCTGTCTCATCATAATATCCACTGTAATTTGGCGTAATTATGAATGCCTTATTATCAACAAGACCTATCTTATATCTATTGTCTTCATTCAAGGTTATTAATTTTTCATCTAAACTAACAGAATAATTAGATAGGTTTATGCTATTACCTCGAAAATTAAATACTCTTTCTGAAGATAAATTAATGATTTTTTTATCATTGTGTTCTATAACATCTATTTCAGATATACCTAAACTAAAAAATAAGCTAGATACTTTATTAGTACTTTCATTAAGAGTAGTTCTATTAGATAATATTTCTAAATTATTTGTATTTTCAATTGCTAAATCCTTTTGTTCTTCTTGTGTACAAGAATAAATCACAGCTGATAAAGCTAAAATTGATAACGCTGTTTTTAAAATTTGTTTAATTAACGTATAATGTTAAACTTAATTTTTTGAATTTTCGATATTCAAAATCGTCTGAGTCTTTTTTTTAAAATTTGGCATCCAGTTTTCACATATTCCAATTACATTTTGTTAATGTCTTTAGTTTTAGACGTTGGATGGTCAGTCCGTTTTTGACCGTAATGCTGATTTTTAATGTGGCATAAATTTAGGATATAAATTTTAAATTCCCTTCTACAATCTTGACCTAAAATATCACATCTTATCAATCAAAAAATGCATAAGTTTTTTGTTCTGTAAGTATTTATGTTACACTAAATAAATACCTGTAGAAAATTTATAATTTTCTTTTTCTACAATTTTCCCCATTATTAAAAAACACTTTTTTTTTATAATAAAGTATTACTCTAATTACACTGTAAAGATGCTATGAATTTTTCATATATTTTTATATATGTTTTTTATATAAAACATAAAAATAAATTATACAAAAGCGCTCATATCATGCTAATACTATAAAAATCGCTTCAGAAAAGTAGTTTAATAGATTATATTTTTAAGAAATTTTAACTATTTTAAGCTAATTAAACTTGCTTTAATTGTTTCAATTTTAGCTAATGCATCTGCTTCTTTCTTTTTTTCAGAAGTAACTACTTGCTCAGGTGCACCAGCAACAAAACGCTCGTTAGATAATTTCTTTTGCACAGATTTTAAAAAGCCTTCTGTATAGTTTAGCTCTTCAGTAAGCTTAACAATTTCAGCTTCTACATCAATACTACCTTCCATAGGAATAAAGTACTCATTAGATTTTACGCGATAAGTTAAAGCGCCTTCAACAGGTTCTGTTACGTATTCTAAGTTTTCTAGATTTCCTAATTTTGAAATCACTTCGTCGAACGTAGAATTTACATTCTCATTATTTACAACTGAAAATCCAATAGCATCTTTAAAAGCAATATTCTTTTGCTTTCTAATATTTCTAATGCCTGAAATTACTTCTGAAGCAAAATTAAATTCAGAAATAATAGTTTTATTTATTGGCCTAGCTTTTGGCCATTTTGAAATAATCAAAGCTTCTTCTGGAGAACGCTCCTTTATATAATGCCAAATCTCTTCGGTTAAGAAAGGCATAAATGGATGTAATATTTTAAGAATATCTTCAAAAATAGTATGTATGCTTTCTAAGGTTTTAACATCGATAGGTTGTTGATATGCTGGTTTTATTATTTCTAATAACCAAGATGCAAAATCATCCCAAATCAATTTGTAAGTTGCCATAAGCGCATCACTTAATCTGTATTTACTAAAATGATCTTCTATCTCTATTATGGTTTCCTGAAATTTAGATTCAAACCACTCTAAAGCAATTTTACTGGATTTTGGTTGTTCAATACTTTTATCTTCTTTCCAACCTTTCACCAATCTAAAGGCATTCCAAATTTTATTAGCAAACTGTTTTCCTTGTTGGCAAAGCTCTTCATCAAACATAAGGTCGTTTCCTGCAGCAGAACTTAATAGAAGTCCAACTCTAACTCCATCAGCTCCATAATCTTCAATTAATTTTAAAGCATCAGGTGAATTCCCTAAAGACTTTGACATTTTTCGTCTCTGTTTATCTCTCACTAAACCAGTGAGGTATACATTTTCAAAAGGTCTTTCATCTTTATATTCATAGCCAGCAACAATCATACGAGCCACCCAAAAGAATAAAATATCTGGTCCTGTTACTAAATCGTTGGTTGGATAATAGTATTTGATTTCTTCGTTTTCAGGATTTCTAATACCATCAAAGACGCTTATTGGCCAAAGCCATGAGCTAAACCAAGTGTCTAATGCATCTGTATCTTGGGTTAAGCCTGAAGCTTGAAGCTCGGAGTTCGACGTTTTTTTTCTTGCGAGTTTGAGTGCTTCTTCAATGGATTCAGCAACTACAAAATCTTCTTTACCATCTCCGTAGAAATAGGCAGGAATTTGTTGTCCCCAAAGTAATTGGCGCGAAATATTCCAATC
>Ga0114956_1002915_pt1 | contig 13338 bp, 11 predicted proteins | sample MaitaG_FD_87304 | JGI IMG/M metagenome (GOLD analysis project Ga0114956, IMG submission 87304) | Marine algal microbial communities from Maine, USA - Maine_Asex2 metaG | ecosystem: Host-associated > Algae > Red algae > Unclassified | place: Maine, USA | collected 2015-01-05 | reverse complement strand
CCTTGAGTTGCAGTCTCAAGGTTCTGGAGAGCCTTGGGGCCGAGGAACATCGATTTCTTCTTCGTGTCAGCCATGAGTTCAGGATACAACGTATTCCAAATGTATTCCACGGCTGTCTTCCGTAAGTATTCTCGTTAACACCTCAGCGATTCATTTTGAGCACAGCGCTCGTGGCCTCGCACCGCCAGTGTTGGCGTTCAGCGGGCTAGCACAGCGCTCAGTGCCAGATACCTCGTAATGACTAGGTCAGGAGTTCAATTCTCCTCTCGGGCTCCAACGCTGCAATACCAATGATCTTGCTTCGAGTCGGTGCTGGGGTATACGTCCGCAGAGCTAGCACAGCGGTCGTTCAACAATTCATCGCTGCAGATACGGCGGCACTACTTGGTTTACTTATGGCGTGCCACGAAGATGTGTGGGTACGATGGGATCATGACTGCGAAGCCCGCGAAGGATTCGGATCGAAAGCCTGTCCCGGCGTCGCTTCGGCCAATGAAGATGACACAACATCGCCGCGCAGTCGCGAAGCGAGCGGCTGCAAAGCGTTCGGCTAAGTCTGCTAGCTGACCTGTGGGCGATGGCAGCCTGATTCGCCGTCTATTGACGGAAGATGCTGGCTCGCTGCAATCGTTCCGGTGCCATCAGCAGAACCGGTGGACGAAGGATGTGCAACGCACGGTTCAGGTAGATGTCGTGGATCTTGTGACCGGGCGGCTCGGTGAAGCTGTTGATGCGGTGCCTCTCGGATGATTTGAACGCGATGCGTTGAACGCCGTAGCGGTGTACTCGGCGACAGAGCACTTCGAAGTTCTCTCGCTCGCCGTTGGGACTCATTCCCAAGGTCAAGGCGTTGGTTTGCGCTTCAAGCAATACCTGATAGCGCAGGCTCGCGAGCTGGGTTTTGAGCAGGTCTTTTCGCGGGTGCATCGAGCCAATCATCCAATGCTCTCAATCAACTATCGGCTGGGCGCATGGCTAGAAGCCGAAGACGACGATCGCAATTTCCATATCTGCGTCGTCAACGTCGAATGACGCCAACAGGGTGAGAGCGAGCGATGATGTGGTCGGCCTAACGTTCAGCGCTTGGCGTAGCGAAGAGCACATTTCGATTCTCGAAGTGCTGCTAGCACGCGGCCCATGTGCACTCGATCGGTCATGGACCATCCATGCCGAGTTTGCGCCGCTACTGGGCGACTCGATCAGGCTTGTCGAGCGATCGGATTCCGGTGCCGAAGTTGAATCAACCGATTTGCTGGTGCTGTTGGCGGATGATGTGCAGATCATGGACGGCGACTTGCGAAGCACATCGCCGAACGAGGGTGACGCCCCAATTGAGATCCGGTCGATTCGCGGTCACACATGGGACGTTCTGTCGCTCGACCCAGATGTCTTGAACCAGATCGCCCGGTCGTTTGCTGAGGCGCAACCATTGGCGAGCTGAGGACCGCCAGCGATGCGAAGTACAGCTGATAAGTAAATGCACAGCGGTCAGCAACCATGGCGCTACCGGAACGATCGTGCGAGGTCGCACAGCGGTCGGGGCACAGATGCGTCGTAATGGATAGGTCAGGAGTTCAATTCTCCTCTCGGGCTCCAACGCTGCAATCGCAACGAGCGACTTATAGAGCTTAAGACAGTTAACGCACTGCGGCCGGCCGAGTCAGCATTCGGAAGAAGATCCTCAATACCCTGACCATGTACTGCGGCGACCTAGCCGCCCCGACGAACTAAGACATCACGCGTTTATGCGCGAAACGGGCGCTCGCAGAAGTGGACTTGAAGCTCGCGAGGTGACATGTTAGGGTCAGTTGGGAGTGTTGGCGAGCAGGAAAGTGTTGTTATGAACGGTGGATCCCGGCTGTTGAAGCCGTTTTGGATGTCTGTTGCGATGTCGTTAGTCGCCACAATTGCGGTTCTTGCGCTGACGCCGGCTCGAGTCGGTGCTCAGGGCACTGGCTGTGCAAGTGGTGCTGCCGCAGGTTACGCCCCGTTTGGCTCGTTTTGTAAGGCTTTGAACCCTAACGGTGCAGACCCAGCTACCGCTGGCAACTTCTCCTGCCCAGCAGTTGCAGGGAAGACGATCACCGCCTCCACGCACACCGTTGGTGGCATTCAGAAGATTACGTCTTGCACGTACCCAAGAGACGTGATCTGTGGTGGTGCGGTGGTGTCAGTTGTATGGGGTCCGGGTGCAACGGCGAGTGGGGGTGATGATGTGATTTTAGGTACGTCGGGTGCTGATGTGATTGATGGTTTGGGTGGTAACGACATTATTTGTGGCGGCGGTGGTGATGATCAGTTGTCTGGCGGCGTTGGTGATGACACGATTTTTGGTGGTGGGGGTGACGACACGATTAATGGCGGTCCTGGTGATTTCCGTGACTTTATCTATGGCGGTAATGGTGATGACACGATTAATGGTGGTCTCGGTATTGATTACATCTATGGCGAAGCGGGTGAGGACACGTTGGATGGTGATGGTGGTTCTGATCGCATGTGGGGCGGTATTGGCAACGATGTGATGTTGGGTGATTCGGGTGCTGACCGGATGTACGGGGGCCCGGGTGATGATGAGATGCGGGGTATGGGTGGTCAGGATTTCATGTGGGGCGAAGCCGGTAACGATTTCATGCAGGGCAATTTCCAGACCGACAACATGTGGGGCGGCTCTGGTAACGACGAGATGTTTGGGGCTGGCGGCAAGGACTCCCTGTTTGGTGGGGGCGGCAATGATTCGTTGAGCGGTGGTAACAACACCGACTACCTCGACGGTGGTGCTGGTGTTGACATCGCGAATGGCGGCCGCGGTCGCGACAAGCCGCTGCTGGCACCACAATTACTCGCTAGCAACGGTCAGTTCTTCGATGGCTCAGGCTGTATCGCCGAGGTCATCGGCAACTGCCAACCCACGCCATAACAACTGGCTAGAAACAACCCGTTGCTTGACCCCGATGCCAACGGAAAGTACAGCTGATACTTATTCGCACAGCGGTCAGCGCCCCTTGCGCCGTTGCAACGATTCTGCGAGGTCGCACAGCGGTCGGGGCGCAGATACGTCGTAATGGATAGGTCAGGAGTTCAATTCTCCTCTCGGGCTCCAACGTTGCAATACCAACGATCTCTCTACAACCGACACGGCTTCGACTGCTCGTCGCAGTAGCTCAGCCGTCGTTGAGCAATTCACTGTCGAAGCCGGGTGTCGCAGGGGTGGGCTACGTTATGGATATGAAGGTGAAGTCGCCAAGAGACGCACTGGCAGAGCTTCGCGCAGCGGGAAAGTTGAAGCTGACCGAGGCTGATATTGAGACAATCCGCAAGGTTGCGACAGGTGACCAGCTGGCCGAAGAGCTTGATGTCGGACGGACAGTTTGATGATTGCATGTACTGTTAACGCATGACTTCTGGTCGCATAACCGTGGACCCAGCTCAGATGGGCGGGCTTCCGTGTATTCGAGGCCTGCGCGTGACCGTCTCAATGATTCTTGGTCAACTAGCCGCGGGGCAGAGTCGTGAGCAGATCTTGACCGAGTATCCATACCTCGCAGCCGAGGACATCTCGGCTGCGCTTGCATACGGGGCCGCAAGAGTGAACGAACGCGATCTTCCAGTTGCCCGCACTGCGTGAAACTCCTTGTCGACGCAAACCTGTCTGCAGTAGTGGTCGATGGGTTAGTCGAGTCTGGTTTCGAGGCTGTTCACGTCGGTGACGTTGGGCTGCTAGCTGCGGCTGACGCCGAGATCTTTGACTTCGCTGCTCAAAATGACCTGGTGGTGTGGTCACCGCTGACTCGGACTTCGCAATGCTGTTGGCACTGTCGAGAGCCTCAAGTCCGTCGGTTGTGCAGCTACGGGGCGTGGCCGACCGGTCGACCACTATTCACTTGCAGCTATTGCGAGATCAACTGCCTGCCCTAATTGAACTGCTCGAAGCCGGTGCTGTCGCCTCAGTGAGCCCAGATCGAGTTCGGGTTCGAGACCTTCCGATCGAACGCTGAGTTACAGCTGATAACTATGAGCACAGCGGTCGCTGGGCCTGACGTAGTTACAACAATCGTGAGTGATAGCACAGCGGTCGAGGCCCAGATACCTCGTAATGAATAGGTCAGGAGTTCAATTATCCTCTCGGACTCCAACGTTGCAATACCAACGATTTCCGCGGCGGCACCGGTGAAATCGTCGGTAGCACAGCGCTTCGGCAGCGCGTTCCGGCCAGCTCAGCAATTCATTCCGAGTGTCACCAGGGCCATAGGTGCACGGTGGGTTTAGAGGGCAGGAGATCTGCGAGTCGCGTGAGGTCCTGGGCATCGCCGGTCACGATGTCGAGTCCGTGTTGATGTGCTGCGAAAGCCAAGTGGGCGTCGACCACGTCCGCGGTCTGGGACTTTGCGAGTAACTCGCCGACGAGACGACCATGACGGAGTGGGTGTGTGGTGACGCCGTGAAGGAATCGAGCGAGCCGGGCTTGCCGAGCGCCTTCACGCCATGCTTGGGCGATCACTGCTTCGGTGGTGTGGAGCGCTCGTTGCTTTTGCGCCGCTCGTTCGAGAAAGGTTTTCGCCCGACGATCGCCGCGGTCCACAGCGACGAGAAAGCCAGTGTCGAGGATCACAAAAAGAAGCGGTCCATTTCGGCAAGTTCTTCCGCTGTTGCTGGCCCGGCATCCGCCACCCACGCATTGACGAACTCGTTCATAGCTTCACGACGTGCGGCTTCTTGAAGGAAGCGATCTAGGGCAATCCGGACCAGTTCCGATCGCCCTCCGTAGCGGGATTCAACCGCTGCGATTGCTTCGTCTTGCGTGTCCGTGAGGCGCACATGGAGAACGGTCTGCTTTGTCGCTGCCATTCGGCGAGTGTAACACGATCGTGTTACAAGTCGCAGTGGCAGTTCGAAGATCTGAAATCGCTACAGCAACTAATTCTGAGCACAGCACTCGTGACGCTTCCCCGAAAACGTTGGCATCGGGCGAGTTAGCACAGCGCTCAGTGGCGAATCACTCGTAATGAATAGGTCAGGAGTTCAATCTCCTCTCGGGCTCCGCTCACCTTCTTGAGGCTGTCAGAAGACAGCTGGAATCCGCTGCGATCCGATTGGATAGGATTGCCGTGTGGCACGCAACTGGGAAGATTGGCAAAGCCGTGCTTCCGAACGCGCTGACTGGAAAGCACAATTCCAAAGCCGGATAGCTCAATGGAAGAGTGGCGCTGTGATTCACCCAAAAGCGTTGACACTTGCTGAGCTAAGTCGCCTGGACCCCGAACAGATCTCGGATGCTCGTCTTCGGGAAATACGCCTAGCCGAGATCGACGCCGGTGTTGATGGCCACTGGTTTAGTCAGCAGCTGCGTCTTGCCGATGCACTCGCGGCCGCGTTTCTGGGTCCCGAAGCTATTCCTTTCCGGGAGCGGGCCGAACCTCTTTACCGCGAACTGCTGGAGGCTGCCGATGGCATTGAGGTTCGAACCAAAGTAGCGACGAGTCTTGGTGGTGTGCTGTGCGACCTCGGTCGATACGGAGACGCAATCGAATTGCTGCGCCCACTGATCGACAACCCTGGGGCCGACAGCAACACCCTCCACAACCTGGGTGTAGCGCTCATGAATTCTGGTATTGAGGGTCGTCGTGAGGCCCCGCAGTTTCTGAGAGCCACAGGTAGCTACCCACGTGCAACAGAAACCCATATTGCCTTCTTTGACCCTCAAGGCTACTAGCGGAACACAGGGCCGTGCCCCAATGAGTACAGCTGATAACTAGTTCCACAGCGGTCAGCGCGGCTGGCGTCGTTCCAACGGTCTAGCGAATTAGCACAGCGGTCGAGGGCTAGATACCTCGTAATGAATAGGTCAGGAGTTCAAGTCTCCAATCGGGCTCCACTCACCTTCTTGAGACGCCCTGTCGCTGCTGCTTAGAGCATCATTCGCCCCGGGAATTGGCCTTAGGATCAGAACACTCTGCTTGCCTGTTCTGCTGGGGCATCTGGGTGTGTGCGCCAATCAAGACGCCAACAACTCTGAGGACACTGTGGATCACATTTGGGGCCCACCGGTCACCTCCAGGGTCTATAGCGGTGCGAGGGGCGCCCCCTATGGCTATTTGTGGTCGAGGTCTGTCAAACTGACGCAATGACGAGCCGAGCACACCGGGTTCCAGCCTTGGATGTCGGCGGACGTTCCATTGTTTCGGTGATCGTTGTTCTGGTATTTGCTAGTGCATGTGCAAGCGCCCCAGGCGCCTCGATTGAAGAGTCACGTGCGGCGGAAACGTCCGCTCAGGTAACGAGCGAACCAACCACCGAGCCGTCGGTGAGATCGACTGCACCACGTGCGACAACCGTGGTCGCTCCTGAGCCGATTGAACCACCTGTTCCTTCACCCACGCCAGTTGAAGCCAATGTCGTGACCCGCCCTGAGGAGCCCGTTCCGACGTCGTCGTCTTCGTCAACTATCTCCCGTGCCGGCGAAGGTTGTTCTATCGTGCCGGCAGGGAATAGCCCAATCTCGGAGGGCTACTTCGATGTGCCCAACGACATGACCGCGATCAATTGCAGGTTGCTCGAGTATGGATTCGATGGGACCGCGGTTGGCTGCTGCGTGTCGCCTATCACGGTCGAGATGTCGATATCGAGTCCCACGCGAGTCGCGGACCGTCTGGTCGCCGATGCTGCATCATTTCAAGTTCTCGAAAGGACGCTGAGTTCGATCTCAGGCCAACCTGCATGGCTGTTCGAGGTTGAGTTGCAAAATCAAGCAGGCGCGATCGTCCAACAGCGATGGCTACTGCTCAGCTTGCGTTGGTACACCCTTGCAGCGGTGGCAAGCGATGATCGTGCTGACATTGATCCGGCTAGAACATGGGCGTCGTTCGATGAACTTGTCGATTCCGTGCGGGTAACGCGGATCCGCCGCGACAAAGAACCGAATGTTGTCGTTGGCGGCCGTTGCTCAGGGGAGCGTTGGACAGTAGACGTTCCTGACGGTTGGTTTCATACCTGCGCCGACGGTCACGAGATCGTGCACCTCAACTCGTCTCCTGTTTCTGACATTGCCATGCAGTGCGAGTGTCTTGGTCCGCTCTGGATAGGTGATCGCCCATTCAACAACTACGGATCGACTGACGATGAGTTGGTGCAGGAGGTCTTCAACGAACAGTCGTCGGAGCGTCTCGATGGCACACCGATCACCATCAGGGATTATCGCTGGGGCGACAATTATATCGGCACGCGGCTGTTCCGAACCGTAACCGTCCACTTTGACGATCATGACGTGTCGGTAACCGCGAACGAGACGACCGAACATACCGGCCCGTTTGGGACCTGGGAAGACACTCTTTGGGCCCAAGACGCGTTGGTGAACAGCGTGCGCTCGCATTCTTGAGTGGCGTACCAGCGAAGCCGCGGTACTCAGTCTCGGCCGCTGCGTTGTTCGATGTGGTCGCAGCGTGAAGCAGGGGGCGTGGCTGACCGGCCGAGCGCTGTTCACTTACAACTTCTCCGTGATCAACTTCCTGCTCCGATCGGACTGCTCGAAGTCGGCACCGTTGCCGCAGTGAGCCCAGAACGAGTTCGGGTTCGGGACCTGCCGATCGAACGCCAAGTTTCAGCTGATACCAAGTTGCCCAGCGGTCGGCACGCTTGGCGCTACCGGAACGATCGTGCGCGGTAGCACAGCGCTTGTCCAGCAATTCACTGCACTAAAAAGGCCGCATGGGTGCATCGATTGCTAGAACCCAAGCTGACATTCCCGCCACGTGAGAATTGGGCAGATGTAGCGGCAGGGCGCCGAAGATGCGCGGGGCCTTAACGCCAAAGAAGCTCGAAACTGCGTGAGCCAGATAGCCCTCTGTGACCGACAAGCTAATCATTTCCGCCGAGATGCCGAAGAAAACTTGTGCACCGCACTGCCTAAGTCATGGCTGGCCGGGACGCACTTGGCCCTAGACCGAAGGAGGCTGCAGGATGAAGCGGCTAACTGGCTCCCTGCTCATACTTGCGATGATCGCCTCGATGGTTGGTTTCGCCTTCAGCGTGACGACTGCAGCAATGGCTGCCCCGATAGTGCCGACGGCAGAACCTCTTAGCTCTGATTCTTTCCGCGTTGCGTTCTTCGCTGACACCGGCTTTGAAGACCTCGACGCTGCCGGGCGGCTGCATCCGTATGACTATCTCGATCAATCGATTGGACTACCCGCTCGCACGATGAAGCTGGTGTATGCCGAAGGCGCTGAACTGGCGCTGCACGGCGGTGACATTGGCTACGACACGAACGACCCGAACATTCCGGCACGTTGGGACCAGATGGTCACCGACGTGCTTGGTGCGGATTTTCCGCTCCTAGCCAGCGGTGGCAACCACGATTCCCGAGACTGGGATGTGGCATTGTGGAATAGCGGAGTTGGCTATTCCACTGTTCTTAACAACCGCTACTTGGCCGCCGAGGCCAACCCGGCAATCTCTCCGCATCTTGATTGCACCTTCCCATCATCATCAGCACAAGACATTGGCCAGAGGGGAACCTGTGTCTACAAGGACACCCTCACCGTCGTGACAGTAGGGCTCGGCCAGGCGGCCCCGGACGGCGAAGAGCCTACGGACTTCGGTGACCCGGACAACTCCCTCGAGGGGTACCTGAATGGAGCGCTCGCCTCATCGACCACCGCATGGACGGTCTGCAACTGGCATTTCAACCAGAGCAATCTGCAGACCGGTTCCAAACAGAATGAGGCGGGCTGGAAGCCCTATGAATTCTGTCGAAACCACGGAGCGTTAATTGCGACAGGCCACGAACATTCGTATTCGCGCACGCACCTGCTCGGCCGGTTTGCCGAAGATATGAATGCGGGTGACATCGTCACGACCGGCACGGATCTCACGATCGATGAGGGGGAAACCCTTGCGTGGGTTTCCGGCCTCGGAGGTCGATCGATTCGTGGAGTTAGCGCTGAAGCGCAGAGTCCTTGGTGGGCGGCCCAGGTCAATGCCACCAACCAATCGAGTGCTCATGGTGCTGGGGTCTTATTCTGTGACTTCAAGACCATCTCGCCGTCCAACACGAACGCAAATGCGCAGTGCTATTTCAAGACTGTCGACGGAGTTGTGCACGATCGCTTCGACTTGGTGTCGCAGTCAAATGGCGCGACCGGAACCTTTGATCCCCCCATCAACTGTGCGACGTCGCACAGCGTGAGCACCGAGGCCCAGTTCAACACTGCGATTGACTGTTACAACTCTGCGGCTACAGGTACGACGACATCGGTCACGTTGACCGACAATATTTCGCTCTCTGCTAGTGCACAATCAATCAATAACTCGGCGACGGGACCCCGCCCGATGCTTGTGGTCGAGGGCGGCGGGTACACGCTCGATGCTGCGGGGGTCGACGATCCAGTTCGTATTGTCGAAGGCAACGTGGGAATCCAGGAGCTGACGATCACCGGTTCCGGCGACGATGGACTTGAAATCGCGAGGGGCAGCCTGAGCGTCACGAATACCACGCTGACCAACAACGAGTACGGCATCCACATCTCTGGCTCGGCGACGGTCTCGGTCTCGAACTCAACAATTGAGGGATCCATCGAGGATGGGTTTCTGCATGATGGTTCACGGGTCGCCTCGCTGACCAATGTCACGTTGGTCGACAACGGTGTCGGGATTTTCATTGGTAGTTCCGCCGGTGCCAAGGTAAGGACGACAGGAACTGTTGTTGCCCGCAACGTTGTGAGCGACTGCGGCGGCAACACCTCGCTTGTGATTGACGGTGGCGGTAACGCAGTCAGCAGTCAGTGCGGAGCAATTACGGCGACCGCTGGGTTAGTGGCCAAGCTCGCGCCGACATTGCAGGCAAATGGCTGCAATGCGCCATGTACCGAGACCATCGCCTTGCTCGCAGATTCACCAGCGATGGATATCGCTGGTTCCTGTGGACTTACGACCGATCAGCGTGGGGTGCCTCGTACCTTGGCCAAGTGCGATGCTGGTGCCTACGAAGCCGGCGAGGCAGACGTCGACGGTGATGGTTTCGGGGGGCCGCTCGGCGACGCCACCGATTGCGACGATACCGATAGCGCCATATTCCCGGGAGCAGTCGAGGTCGCGTACAACGGGATTGACGAGGATTGTGTTGGTGGCGATCTTGTTGATGGTGACGGTGATGGTTTCGCTGCCTCGGTGCCAACGGGCGGTGTGCCGGATTGCGACGATACCGACTCGGGTGTGAACCCAGGAGCAGTCGATGCTCCCGGCAATGGCATAGACGAGGATTGTGACGGCGCCGACGCAACGACGCCAGTGGTAGCTCTTTGTGATCAGCAAGTGGTCACGATCAACATGCAGCAGGGTGATGGGGGAGTTGGTACTTCTGGAGCCGATGTGATCCTGGGTACCTCAGGTGCGGATCTGATCTGGGGCCTTGATGGTGATGACACCGTTTGTGGACTTGGTGGCAATGATGTGATTCGTGGCGGTCCTGGCAAGGACAAATTGTTCGGTGATCAGGGAGACGATCGTCTCTACGGCAACGGAGGTGACGATCTGGTTCAGGGCGGGCCTGGCAAAGATCTTCTGATCGGCGATGAGGGTCGTGATCGGTTGTATGGCAATGGAGATGACGACGAGATCTTTGGCGGTCCGGATATCGACTATGTCTATGGCGATGACGGCGACGATACTCTCGATGGCCAGGGTGGTTCCGATCGCATCTACGGCGGCCTAGGCGACGATGTGATGCTGGGTGACTCTGGAGCTGATCGCATGTATGGCGGTTCTGGCGATGATGACATGCGAGGAATGGGCGGCCAGGACTTCATGTGGGGCGACGCTGGCGACGACCTGATGCAGGGAAACTTCCAGACCGACAACATGTGGGGCGGCCCCGGGGCCGACACCATGTTTGGTGCGGGCGGAAAAGACACCCTCTTCGGCGATGCCGGCAATGACACATTGCACGGCGGAAACAACACTGACTTCCTGCACGGCGGCTCTGATACCGACACGGCGAACGGCGGACGCGGCAGGGACAAGCCCCTAACGTCGCCGACTGCCAGACCCAGCAACGGCCAGTTCTTCGGCGGGTCGGGCTGTGCTGCAGAGACAGTGCAGAACTGCCAGCCCCCGTCCTAGATGAGCCTAACCGGGACTGAATCCCGGTCTTTGACTTCCCCGAATTGCCGTCGTTTGGCGGGTTTCAGGGCTCGATAGTCGATTTACCCATTGTGGGGTCTGGTCGCGTCTAGTAGTTTTGGCTCAGTCGATGGGAGGGCAGACCCGTGGCAAATACGAGCGGAAACAAAATGATTGTCGGTAGGTGGCTAGCGATCACTGGCCTACTTCTCTCTCTTCTGGTGTACACACCGACGAGATCAGCCTCGGCAAGCAGCCTGATAACGGGCTGCGCGATCGGGGCTGCGGTATCGACGAACACCCAGATCACGCAAGCTGAATGTGACGCACTCGAGTCGCTGTACGACTTCACCAACGGAGCCGGCTGGAACACCAAAACCGGCTGGAGCGCTATTGCGACCGGCGGCTCGACAAATCCATGTGACTGGTTTGGTATGACGTGTTCGGGCAATCGGCCCTTCCGGCTCGACCTCGATGACAATGGATTGACCGGCGGGATCCCGGCCAACGTGACCAGTCTTACAAGGCTCACCCGGTTGGACCTGAGCGGCAACAGCCTGACTGGTTCGATCCCGGTCGGGCTGAGCGCCATGACCAACATGATCACGCTCGACTTTTCCAACAATTCGTTGACTGGCGCACTACCGAGTGATCTTGGCAACCTTGCCGTGCTCCGCGAGCTGAGCCTGCACCACAACAACCTAAGTGGCGTAATCCCAGCTCCTGTTGGGGATCTTACGAATCTCACCTGGCTCTATTTATCCAACAACAACCTGAGCGGTGCCATCCCGACACATCTGGGCAATCTCACGAGTCTCACCCGAATGGATTTGAGCGAGAACGACGTGAGCGGTTCCATTCCGGCTGAGTTCGGCCAGCTTGCCAATCTGCGGGACTTGCGGCTCAAGAAGAATAGCCTGACAGGTGAGATTCCCGCTGAGCTCGGCAATCTGGTGAACCTGGCGGCAATCGATCTCGATGGCAACAAGTTGAGTGGTGAGATTCCAAGCGAACTCGGGAACCTGGCCGCCCTCGGCTCGCTCTCGTTGTTCGGCAACGACCTCAGCGGTGAGATTCCTCCCGAGTTCGGCAATCTCACGAATCTCACTTTTCTGAGCCTGGTCGACAACGAACTGTCTGGTCTCGTGCCGTCCCAGCTTCGCAACCTGACAAGCCTGGACTTTGTCTTGCTGGCCAGCAATGGTTGCCTGGTCGCCGATGCGGCTACCCGGGCGTTCCTCGAGAGTCGACCGACCAATGACGCTGCGGTAGCTCTCGACGGCGGATGTCTTTTCTGCAATGGCAAGCCGGTCACGATCAATATGAATACCGGCGCTTCCGGCGTCGGCACCTCAGGCGACGATGTCATCTTGGGCACCCCGTTCGCCGATGTGATCGATGGTAGGGCAGGGTCCGACACCGTCTGTGGCGAGGGCGGCGATGACCGGATCGATGGCGGGGTCGGCGACTTCCGTGATTTCTTGTACGGCGGTCCCGGAGACGACACCATCGTTGGCGGTTTCGGCATCGACTACATCCACGGCCAAGACGGCCAGGACACGCTCGATGGCCAGGGCGGCTCCGACCGGCTGTTTGGCGGCGCAGATAACGACACCATGCTGGGCGACTCAGGCGCTGATCGCATGTATGGCGGCCCGGGCGACGATGACATGCGTGGCATGGGTGGTCAAGACTTCATGTGGGGTCAATCCGGCGACGATTTCATGCAGGGCAATTTCCAGACCGACAACATGTGGGGCGGCGCTGGCAACGACGTCATGTTCGGTGCAGGCGGCAAAGACTCGATGTTTGGCGAGGCCGGCAACGATTCGTTAAGCGGTGGCAACAACACCGACTACATCGATGGTGGGACTGGCGTCGACATTGCGAACGGCGGGCGCGGTCGAGACAAGCCGGTCGTGACACCCAGCGTCAGACCCAGCAACGGCCAGTTCTTCGACGGATCCGGTTGTATTGCCGAGACTATTCAGAACTGCCAGCCCACGCCCTGAGCCAAACGGTGGGTTTCGCCTTTGGCGGCCTAGCTTTTGGTTGCGGCGCGGCCGAGTAGCTCCAGGCGTAGTCCCGCGGCTTCGATAGCTGCGGGTGAGATGATGGAGCGCAGGTCGAACACGGTTGTTCCGCTCATTGCGCTGGCGACTCGGCCGAAGTCAGCTTCAGCGAACTCGGGCCATTCGGTCGCGATGACGAGCAGGTCGGCGCCTT
>Ga0114956_1002911_pt1 | contig 13345 bp, 9 predicted proteins | sample MaitaG_FD_87304 | JGI IMG/M metagenome (GOLD analysis project Ga0114956, IMG submission 87304) | Marine algal microbial communities from Maine, USA - Maine_Asex2 metaG | ecosystem: Host-associated > Algae > Red algae > Unclassified | place: Maine, USA | collected 2015-01-05 | reverse complement strand
GTCTGGGCTGCGGTGGGGGGGGGTCGTGGGTTTGGGGTTGGGGTGGGGGGGGGGAGGGGGGGGGGGGTCGGGACTGCCGTAGCGGGGGGTCCTGGCTTTGGGGTTGCGGTAGCTGTGGGGACGGTGGTGGGGGTTGCGGTTGCCGTGGGGACGGTGGTGGGGGTCGGGAGTGGGGTGGCGGTTGGCGTTGGTTGAGGGGTTGCTGTGGCGGTGGGCTCGGGTTGTGGTGTCGCGGTTGCCGTAGGTTGTGGCGTAGCGGTCGCAGTAGGGACCGAAGTAGGGGTCACGACTGGCGTGGCGGTTGGCGTTGGTTCGGGTTGCGGTGTAGCGGTTGCTGTGGGTTGGATTGCGACGGTTGGGGTCGGGTCTGGCTGTGGCGTGGCTGTTGGGTCTAGTTGTGGTGTCGCTGTGGGGGTGGGTTGGGTTGCGACGGTTGGAGTGGGTTCGGGTTGGGTTGCGACGGTTGGAGTGGGTTCGGGTTGTGGTGTGACGGTGGCAGTAGCTACAGGTTGTGGTGTAACGGTTGGCGATGGGGCTGGCGCACCTGTCGTGCTCGGTGTCGGCGTTGGAGTCGGTGTTGATGCTGGCAGCGGTGAAACCGTTGGTGCCGGGACGAAGACGAACGGTGACAGAGAGTTGTCTGTGGAGTCGTCGTCGCGTCCGCCTCGGTCGTCTCCGTCGTTTCCATCGGAGCCGTCTGGATCGTCACCGTTGTCGGAGCCGTCTGGGTCGTCACTGTCACCGTTAGGGGTGCCGTCGCTGTCAGAGTCGTCTCCGTCGTTCCCATCGGAGCCGTCGGGGTCGTCACCGTTGGAGTCGTCGTTGCCGTCGGGGCTATTTGGATCGCTGCCGTCAGTTGCATCGTTGCCGCTGGAATCGCTGCTATCGCCGTCGGGGTCTTGGTTGGTGGTGCCATCGCTGTCGGGGTCGGCACCGTCGTCTCCACGAGCACCGTTGGCGCCGTCGCGGTTGCCATCAGCAGGGTCGGTACCGTCGTCGTCGCTGTCGTCGCTGTCGTCGCTGTCGTCACCATCGGCCGGGCCTGAGTCGCCGCTAGCGGGATCGTTCGCATCGGGATCGCCGGCGCCGGGTACTCCATCGGGTGTTGCTTCGGTGCTCTCGTTCGGATCTGCAGCGCCAGGGGCGCCCGATGCGATCTGGCTCGTTGAACCGCCACCAGGGGCATCGGCATTGGCGTCCGCGTCGGGTGCGTCCGGGAAACGGCTATCGCTCAATGACAGTGCACCAAGAGATGTTTCGACCACGTCGGGAAGTGCGGCAACCCGATCAGCCTCGCGCCGCGCATCTAGAGCAGCAGAGGCCAGCGGTGCCGAGATCGCCGCAGTCAGCCCAATAGCAATCACGTTGGCGACGACTCGGTCAACGGTAAAGGCGCCCAAGAGCGCGGTAAAGAAAGGACGCCACTTGGCTTGTCGCTTCTTAGCCATCGCTCACCTGCAGGAGTACCGGAACCCTCAAGTATCGGCCCAAAATGGGTGAATCCGGGTAGGTAAATCTCCCAGCGTACGAGTCGCGCTGATCGAACAAGCCCATCATGGGTTCTCGACCTTGAAACTCACGGCAGTGCGTCGATCCTCGTTGGGGGTGCGAATCGTTACGAAGAGCTCATAGTCACCGTTTGCAAGCACCGTGGAGTCGAACGGCGCACCTGTGCCGCGGTCGGTAACGAACAAATCAAATTGTGGTCCTTCAGGGTCTTGCGATTCAACGACTGCTGCCTGAGCGCCTGCTGCAAACAAGTTGAAGGACACCGCAGTGGCCGCCTCCTCGCGCAGCGAGATAAGAATGGATCCGCTCACGGTGCTCAGGTCCAGTGGTTCTGGGTCGCTATCGACGCTGTCGACCAGGACAAGGTCGGTATCGGCTGGAGCGAGCACTACCTGGGTTTGCGCCGGATTGTTTTTAGCGTCGACTGCTCGCAAGATAAGCGGCACGGCCACGGCAAGCGTTACGAGAACAGTGACGCCCAAGGTGGGAAGCAGGCGGATGCGCTTGCGGCCCGAGAAAAGGTCCGAAACGTTCTTAGAGAAGTCGATGGCCACTGCGCGAGAGTCAGTCGAGGCTGATGATCCCGAGTCGCACTGCGCTTAAAACCGCGTGGGTGAGACTTTGGGTGTCGAGTCGGCGGTAGATCGAATTCAAGTGATTGTGGACAGTTTTTTGAGCAATACCAAGGGATCGGGCGACCTGCTTCGTGGTCTCGCCGTCTGCGATTGCTTGCAAGATCTCAATCTGGCGTTCGCTGAGTAGCGGCCCGTCGGGGCCAGGCTCAGCGTCTTTGGCCGCGCGCAGCATAGAGATAGCAAGCTGAGGTGACAGGCCGGTTTCACCTGCGGCGACGGCCTCGACGGTCGCAAGGACTTCGGAGAAAGACGAGCCCTTCGACAGATACCCGTTGGCGCCCGCATCGAGCGCTTGGCGAGTCTTGGTTACGTCATCGTGCATCGTGAGCACAACAACTTGAGTTTCAGGCAGTTGCGAGCAGATCTGCTGGGTGGCGGTCACTCCGTCCATTACCGGCATAGAGAGATCCATCACGATGATCTCTGGGTTGAGTTTGATGGCCATTTCAACGGCTTCGGCGCCGTTGGCTGCTTCGCCAACGATCTCGTGGCCGGCAGCTTCGAATCCGCGTCGAATTCCTTCGCGAAGAATCTGATGATCGTCGGCGAGCAGAATTCGGATAGCCATTACACACTCAGTTCATTCGTTGCGCGAACCCTAATGCTGGTGCCTACGTCGCGTTCACTTGAGATGTGAAGTGTCGCACCAATTACATCGGCTCGCTCTCTCATGCCCATAAGACCATAGGAAGTGTCGCGGATTGTTCCCCCGGCGTCGAAGCCTTTGCCATCGTCAACGATGACCAATTCTCCCACGCCGTCGGCAACCGAATACGTGATATTGACCTGATTGGGCTTGGCGTGCTTCTCGACATTGTTTAGTGACTCTTGCAGAATACGCAGCAGCTCATTTTCAACATTCACCCGCAGCGACTCGGCTGGATTCGTGACGGAGAAGTTCGTGATGATGCCGGTCCGCTGGCCAAACCGGTCAGCCATTGCCTTACCGACAACGTTCAACGATTCGTTGTCACTGACCTTGGTCCGCAGCTGGCGAAGCGTCTCGCGTAGCTCGTCGATGGCGGTTTGCACGGTGCCGTGGAGCGACTGGAGAGAGTGTGATTCGGGAACCTCGCCGATGATGTGCTCGAGCTCCATGCTGATGTAGGTCAGCCACTGGCCCAGGCGGTCGTGCAAATCGCGGGCGATGCGGCTGCGTTCTTGGTCTGCGCCGATCGTGCGCAGACGCCCGAACGACCGCACATTGTCAATGGTGAGTGCAAGCGCACTCGAGAGCCCATCGAGGATTCGAACTTCGCGATCGTCGTAGTCGTTGGGGCGGGCGTTCTCGACCGCCAGGATGCCAATAACCTTGCCGCGAGTGCGGAGCGCGGTGTACATACCGGAAGTGGCCGCGGGGTTAACGAAATCGCCACTCGGGTCGGTATTCGACATGGTTGTCATGTCGAGCAACGCGTGCTGCATGGGAACGGGGAGCTGATTGGTAGGCGTCGATTCGAAGAACTGACAGCCCTCGGTGATCATTGGCAACCAGTGCTGGGTCGCTTCGTCTCGCACGACCAGACCAATTGTTGATGCTCGGAACTGGGTTGCGAGTTCGCGCTGGGTGGCGTTTACGGCTTCGGTCATGTCCATTGACTCAGGCAGCGTGCGGGCAACCTGATTCAAAATGCCGAGCATTTCGTTGGTCTCGGTCAGCATGTTCACGCGACCGGTCATTGCGACCCGTTCGGCTTGGCGGTCGATCAGCGTGTCTCGCAGCAAGGCGATGACCGCTGCCGCGCCCACCATGACCAGAAGGAACGCAATTCCGCCAACGTCGCCCACATTCAGGGGCCCACCAGTGGCGGCGCTTACGACGCCCATAGCAAGCAATGCAGCAACGACCGTTAGCGCACCGCTGAGTAGTCCCCATCCAAACGCAGCAACGGTGACTGCTACCAGCAGGCAATAGATGAACGGGCTGTCGATGCCACCGCTAGCACCAACTGCGCCTCCGATGAGCACGCCATCAAGAATCGGCAAAACCCGGTCGGTAAGTTCTTGCCAGGCAAGTCGCAACGGGCGGAACGTGCGCCAAACGGTGAGATAGAGGGCGATAGCCAACGTGGCGACAACGCTGATTTCACCGGCGTTGGCTTCGGTGCCGGCCGACACCATGCCGTAGAGCAGTGCGCCCCAACGAAGAGCAGTAATTACCGGTGAAACCGTTGATCGAATATCGGGCGGCAACTCAAGCCGCATCGTTTCTTCGCTCAGCCCAGCCCGAAGCCAGCGCAGGGCAGCAGCGGTTTCGGCGGGCATTTGACCGCCGGGCTGGCTGACTGCCGGGTTTGGGGTGAAGTCACGTCCCAGAACCTCGGTCACTGCGGAGTCCTATCTAATCGCGGACGGGGATTGTCTTTCGGCCTTTGTTACTCGGAGGCAATGGTACAGCTGTCGTGGCCTGTACGCAGCCACGGTCCATAGATCGAAGTGCCCAATAGAGGTGACGAAATGGCTGAGTGAATCAGCTCATGGGCCAGTAGGGGTCACCAGAATCATCACGGTTGCCGTGTCGCAGAGGCCCGCAAAGTCGCAAATTTCGTACTCGAACGAGTCCGGACCCACATAACCAGGGATGGGCTGATAGTCGATGTGGCCGTTGTGGGGGCCATAAATCTGGTCACCGGTCGGCGACGGTCCAAAGTCTGCGTATAAGGGTGGAACTGTTATCACGAGTGAGTTTGGGTCGAGGCCGTTGTTGCCCTGGTCGAGGTCATTGGTGACGACTCCAAGTGCCGCCTCTTGAGCTGTTCGCACGATGAAAGTGTCGTCGACCCCAAGTGGTCCAAGCGGTATTGGGGTGGGCGTTGGTGGCACGGGCGTTGGCGTTGGGGGGACCGGTGTGGCTGTTGGAGGCACTGGTGTCGAGGTAGGTGTTGGTGGCACGGGCGTTGGCGGTGGGGGGACCGGTGTGGGCGTAGGTGGCACGGTCGTGGGTGTGGCTGGAATGGCTGTTGAAGTGGGCGGCACGGGTGTGGCCGTAGCCGGGATTGCTGTTGGAGTGGCGACTGGGGTCGGCGTAGCGGTTGGGGAAGGCCTACTCGGCGTAGGAGTCGGCTGTGGTGAAAATGGTCCGGTCTGCAGCAGCACCACGGTTGGGGTCGGCGTTGGTGCTGCCGTCGGGTTCGGGTCGGACCCGGTGCCGTCGCCGTTGGAGCCGCCGGTGCCGTTGGTGCCGCCGGTGCCGCTGGTGTCGTTGTCGTTCGTGTCGTTGTCGTTGGTGTCGTTGGTGTCGTTGTCGTTGGAGCCGCCGGTGCCGTTGGAGCCGCCCGTGTCGTTGGTGTCGTTGTTGCCGGCGCCTGACCCTTCATTGCCGGCTCCATCGCTGGAACCATTGACGTTGCCACCGTTTGAGCCGTCACCGCTGGTGTTGGGATCGTTGTCGCCGCTGCTCCCATTGCTGCCGTTGCTCGCGCTGTCATCGGTTGAGCCGCCAGCACTGGTGCCGTTGCCCGTCTCATCGTCGCTGGTCCCGTCGTCGCTGGTCCCGTCGTCGTTGGAGTCTTCGTCGTTGATCCCGTCGTCGTTGATCCCGTCGTCGTTGGAGCCGTCGTCGTTGGAACCGTTGGCGCTGTCACTACTGGTTCCGCCGTCAGCGGGATCGTTGTTGTCGGTCGTGCCGTTGTCGTCGCCAGAGTTGTCGTCGCCAGAGTTGTCGTCGCCAGTGGGATCGTTGTTGCCGGCCGTGCCGTCGCCATTGGAATCGACGGTGTCGCTCGATCCGTCTTCGTTACTGCCGGCAGAGCGATCAGGACCGGATCCGTTGCTGTCGCCGCCACCAGTTCCACTACCGCCGTCACCACTGCCGTCGCCGTCACCACTGCCGTCGCCGTTACCACTGCCGTCGCCGTTACCACTGCCGTCGCCGTCACCACTACCGCCGCCGCCACTTCCACCGCTGCCGTCGCCGCCCCCTGCTGGGCCCTCGCCGGCGTCAGGGTCGTCGGCCGAGACCCCGCCTGGTGGGTCCCCTCCAGAAGCTTGTGTGACGATGCTCAATCCGTCGTTGGGTGCTGAGCCACGGGGGTCGATCAGGCCGGTCAATGCTGCGAGCGCAATCGCAAGCGCCAGTGCCACCGCCGGGACCCTGGACAGCGTGTCAGGAACCTGCGTGATCCACGAGAAGGCACCCCACTTGGTACTGACTTGGCCAATTCCTACATTGAGGAAGGCTCGGACTGTGGTTGGGTCGAACTGGGAGCCAGCGTTGCGAGCGATTTCCTCTCGGGCAATGGGTGTTGGCATCGACTTCTTGTAGGAGCGCACACTGGTCATCACGTCGTATGCGTCAGCCACCGCCACAATTCGCCCGGCCGGATGGATCCCCTCGCGAGACAGACCGGCCGGGTAGCCATTGCCGTCCCACCGCTCGTGATGTTCCGATGCAGCGCGGCCCCAGTCGCCCAGCCAATGCTCGAAGCCGATAAGGAATTCGGCGGCTTTGGCAGGATGGGTTTGCAGCTCAGCCCACTCGTCTTCGTCGGGTCGGCCCTGTTTGTTAAGAATCTCGGGCGACACCTCGAGCTTGCCAACGTCGTGGAGCAGCGCCGCCCAACTTAGCTTGTCAAGATCCTGTTGGTCGAGGTTCATCTCTTGGCCAATGAGCTGGCTGTAGGCGCGCACCCGCTCGCTGTGACCGCGCGTCGCTCGATCGTGTTTGCTGATGGCTCGCACGAGTTCCATGAGCGCGTCAGACGAGGGTGGGTTCCGCTTGATCAGCTTGGCCGGGGTCCCCGATCGCAGCGCGGCACCAAATCGCGATGGCGCCTGATCAGGAAACACAAGTGCCATTCTCAGTAGCGCAGACAGCGGCAGAAACCGGCGGGCGATGCGATCGGTGAAGAGAAGCACTACGAGCGCTAGCAGCCCAAAGATCATCCACCACGCAAACAGGCTGATACCGAGCTCTCGCGGCGGAAAGTTGCGAGCAGCAAATCCGAAAACGAACAGCGACAACAGTATTGGGATGAGCCAAATGGCAAATCGGACAACTCGAGACATCCACGTATGCGCGACCCACCGGCTATGGGAGGCGGACTCGTCGGCGCGAGTCGGTTGGGGAATAGTTGTCACAGGGATATTTTTCAACGTCTAGGGCAGATAGACAATGGGCAATAATCTAAAAGGCCTACATCGAGGCTCCTGAGGCGATGCGACTACTCCACCGCTTCGAGATTCTCGACGACTCCAGCAACTCTCTGCTGTGCAGCAGAGATTCGACCTCTGCAGATAGTAATCAAAAAGGCAGCTCTTTCGACGAGTTCTGACAACACATCGATATCTATGCCGTCGTTATCGAGCTCGGCCAAGATCTCGTCAAGCTCAGCTACAGCGTCTGCGTAGCCAATCTCTTCGGTGGCAGATTCAGTCATGCTGACTCCTGTGAAGGCGAAGTTGGGTTGGCTTGGGAGACAGTGCTGATCACCGTGCCCTGCGCCAATCGAGTGTGTATTTCTGTGCCGATCGCGACCTGAGCGGTGTTCCGCAAAAGCTGACCGTCGGCGGTTGTTGTGATGCTGTAGCCGCGGTTGAGAGCCTGCACGGGATCCACGGCGCTCAAGCGCGCCTCGAAGAGATCAAGCCGGGTGTGCTCGGCTTTCAAGAGCCTTAGCGGCCGCTCGCTGAGATGTTCACTTCGTTGGTCGCATCGGCGAGCGCTTGCCATAATCGCAGCGTTGGAGCGGGCGACAACGTATCCCTGACTTGTGGCAAGTCGCTGCTCGCTGCGAGCTATCGAACGGGCGACTCGATGTTGCAACCCGGCCGCAGCGGTGGCGTTCGAGGTCTCTGCGGTGCGCAGCGTTTCGGCTACTCGTTGAGCCAACAATGTTGCTCGTTCATTCACCAACGTGTTCTGATGCTTGGGAAGTGCAGTGGCAAGGGTGTGGAGTCGTGCGGCTCGGTTTGCGAGCTCGAAGTCAAAGGTAACGACGCGCTCGACGAGATATTGAGCGCACGCCGTTGGTGTCTTGAGCGACGCATGCGCAACCATGTCTGCGACCGAGCTATCGATTTCGTGACCAATCCCGCAGAGAACAGGCTTGGTTGATGCGGCAATGGCACGCGCTACCGGTGCTGTATCGAAGGCCGCCAGGTCGGTGCGGGCACCGCCCCCGCGCACAACTGCCAACACATCCAGGTCGAGTCGATTTCCCTCGACGATGATGTTGGCGATCTCTTCGGGCGCAAACTCACCTTGCACGCGAGTGGACAACACCGTGATGTCGAACGCATAGGCCGAGGCAGTCAGCTGCTCGTGAAAGTCAGCGTGCGCCGCGCTGCCTTGGCTGGTGATGAGGCCCACCCGTAGTGGCACGAGGGGCATATCAACTCGTTGGTTTGCCGCAATGAGGCCCTCGGCTTTAAGGTCACGCAGGAGCTGATCCCGGTCAGTGCCGAGTCGACCCAACGTGAACTCAGGATCGATCGAAGTCATGTTGAGTTGCAACTGGCCCCGCGGTACGTACATGTCGATTGTGGCCTTGATGCGGACTTCGACTCCATCGTCGATGCGCACGTTATTGCCAGTTCGAGTGATGACCCGGTTCACGATCTGGCGGTTGGAGTCGAACAGGGTTACGGCGATAGAAGCTTTGGGTTGTGCGCCAGCAGGCACCGGGTCACACAAGTCGAAATACACATGGCCGCGAGTGGAACGGCTCAAGTTCCGAATCTGTCCCTGGACCCAAAGATCGCTGGGAAACACCCGTTTCACCGCGTCGTTTAGTCGTCGATTGACCTGGGCGACAGTGAGCGTGTCGTCGACTTCGAACAACGCGTTCTCGGTCATGGATGCGCGGCCTCGCCCCGAACCAGTGTTTGATAGAGCTCGCTGTAGAGCCCGCCGCTCGCAAGCAATTCAGCATGAACGCCTCGTTCAACAATGACGCCATTGTCAAGAACAAGAATGACATCGGCGGCAGTGATCGTGGACAAGCGGTGCGCGATTACGATCGCCGTGCGGTTATCGAGTGCTGTGGCCAGTGCTTGTTGCACCAGGGCCTCGTTCTCCGAGTCCAGGTGGCTCGTGGCCTCGTCGAGCACAACAATTGCCGGATCTTTCAGCAGCATTCGCGCAATCGCAAGCCGCTGCTTCTCTCCACCAGACAACCGGTAGCCCCGCTCGCCAACGACGGTGTCGAGGCCGTTCGGCAAAGCTTCGACAACGTTCAAGATCTGGGCCGCCCGACACGCCGCTCGCAGTTCGTCGTCGGTCGCCTCGGGCCGGGCGTAGCGCAGATTGGCGCCGACCGAGTCATGGAACAGGTGCGGGTCTTGGCTCACGACTCCAATGGCCGAGCGAAGTGAAGCTTGGGTGAGGGTGCGAACATCGTGACCATCGACGGTGAGTGAACCTTGGGACACGTCGTAGAGCCGGGGCAGGAGCGAGATCAGAGTGGACTTGCCCGCACCAGATGGGCCCACGAGTGCAACCATCTGGCCCGGTTCGATCTCGAAGTTGATGTCGCGCAGCACGGGTGGGTTTTGCTCGTCGGTAGCGGCTGCAAATCCGCCAGCCTCGAGCGAGGCTGGGGCATCGCTGCCCGAGGGATAGGAGAACGAAAGGTTGTTGGCCACGATGCGGCCAGTGGGTTGGAGCAGTGACTGTGCGTCGGGCGCATCGGTGATTGGGTTGTGCGTGTCGAGCACCTCGAAGACACGTTCGAAACTGACCATGGCGGTCATGATGTCGACGCGGGCGTTCGTGAGGCCAGTAAGAGGAAGATAGATCCGCGTCACGTAGAGGCCCATGGCCACCACCGTGCCCACGCTGATCGAACCACTGATCGCCATGCGGCCGCCAACCCAGTAAATCACCGCGGTGCCGAGTGCTCCAACGATGGTCAGGCCAATCGTGAAACCGCGGCCATACATGGCGCTGCGGATCCCAAGATCTCGAACCGCTCCAGCCCGGTCCCCAAAGCCATCCCGCTCATCGTCGTGGCGGCCAAACAGCTTGACCACCATGGCGCCAGCGACATTGAGCCGCTCGGTCATGGTGGTGTTCATGGCTGCGTTGTGGTCCATCTGCTCGCGAGTGAGTCCTTGCAGGATCCGGCCAACTCGTTTGGTGGGCAGCAGAAAGAATGGCAACAGCACAAGCGCAAGCAGTGGCAGGCGCCATTCCAATATGAACATGGCCACCAGGGTGGTTGCCAACACAATGAGGTTCGAGATGACTTGGCCGAGCGTGCCGGTGAGCGCTCGTTGTGCGCCGATGACGTCGTTGTTCATGCGGCTGATCAAGGCACCGGTTTGCGTGCGGGTGAAGAAGCCGATGGGCATGCGCTGCACATGGTCAAACAACTGCACTCGGAGATCGAAGATGAGGCTCTCGCCGATGCGGGCAGAGAACCATCGCTCGAACAACGAGATGATCCCGCTGGCGAGCGCCAACCCGACCATGATCAACGCCAGATTGTTGACGAGGCCCCGGTCGCTAGCCGGGATGGCATCGTCGATGATGCGTCGAACGAGAAGGGCAGGCACGATGCTGAGCAGCGATGAAATAAACAATGTGGCCACGAACCCGAGCAGCATCGCCCGGTAGCGGTCCGCGTACGCCAGAACTCGACGAACGGTCGACCGGTCGAGTGACTTGCCCTTGACGCCGTCTTTGTCGCGTCCAATGACCATATGGGGGTGCATGCCATGCATTAGCCCGAAGACTACTTACTCCCTCTGACAGTGCGTGGTCCCACTAGAGATCGCTCGATGCAGTCACGAGTTGTTCGAGTAGCGCTGCGAGGGCTGGGTTGGGGACGCGGTCTGCTCGGCGAGCGAGCGTCAATGTGCGCTCGGCGATCGGGTCGGCGCTGGCCCGGGTGAGCGCATGGGGTTCGGACTCGGCATCGACCGGGGCCAGGACCGTCCAGCCCATGCCGAGTCGGACCATCTCCTTGATCACGGCCGGTTGCGAGCTCTCTGCGATCACGTCAAACTGAGCTCCTCGGGCTCGTAGGCGACGCGCCATGATAGATCGGCTTCGGCTCGCCGATGGGAAGCCAACCCATGGTCCCCAGGTGTTGGGCGGGCCGACGTGGGTTTCGGGTGGCGCATAGACATAGAGCGGCTCAGCCAGCAACGGTGTCAGCACGAGTCGGTCGTCGGGGTCGGGGTCCACGCAGACAATTGCGTCGAGTTCGCCTGCTCGGAGTTGGTCGAGAAGCGCGTTCGAAGGTTGCACCTGGAGCCGAACGATCAGCTCAGGATTGTCGTTTCGGAAACTCACCAGCGTGTCTCCGAAGTGATGGATCGCAGCGGTGTCGATCATGCCGACCGACACCTGGCCAACGCCACCGCCGCGAGCTTGGTGCGCCCACCGCGACAGCTCGCGCATCTCGGCCAGGATTCTTGTCGAGTGATCGAGCGCAGCTGATGCCTCGGCGGTGGGCACCCGGCGGCGGCCCTGTTTGTCGAACAGTCGCACGCCGAGTCGACGTTCGAGCTCGGCAATCCCCTGTGATAGTGCCGACGGCGACACGCCCACGACCTTTGCTGCATCCTTCCAGGTTGGTTCCTGCATGGCCGCGGTCAGGTACTCGAGCTGGCTGGTGGTGACATTGGCAAGCTTCACGACTGCTCATTGTAAATTAAGTGATGCTTATGTAAACCGTCTTGTAGATAAACATCCCTTATTGTTTAGACCATGACTTCGCCTCGAACTATTCCCGCTGCAACCGGCCGCCTCGGCCTGCTTATGCCAGGCATGGGTGCCGTTGCATCCACGCTCATCGCCGGCGTCATGCAAGCCCGCAAAGAAAACATTGCCCCCATCGGCTCCGTAACCCAGATGGCGCACATCCGACTCGGCAAGCGTGAAGAGAACCGCAACCCGCTCATCAAGGACTTCGTGCCGCTAGCTGGTCTCGACGACATCGTTTTCGGCGGCTGGGACCCCATTTCGCCAAACATGTACGAAGCCGCTCGCACCGCTGGTGTCATGTCTGAAACCGACTTGGCCGAAATGTCAAGCGAGCTCGAGGGCATCGTTGCCATGGACGCCGTGTTCGAACAACGGTGGGTGTCACGTCTCGAAGGCGCAGTGCGCGTCAAAGAGCAGACCAACAAGTTCGAGCAAGCCGAAGCCCTCATGGCTGACATCGAGCGCTTCCGCACCGAGAACGATTGCGATCGCGTCGTCATCGTCTGGTGTGCCTCAACCGAGGCCTACCAAGAAGCATCTGCTGTACACGACACGATTGAGTCTTTCGAGCAGGGCCTTCGTGATAACGACGACAATATTGCCCCGAGTCAGATCTACGCCTACGCCGCACTCATGAGCGGCGTGCCGTTCGCCAACGGCGCACCGAACCTGACACTTGACCTTCCCTGCATCGTCGAACTCGCCGAACGCGAAGGCGTGCCGATCTGCGGCAAGGACTTCAAGACCGGTCAGACCCTCATGAAGACACTCATCAGTCCGGGACTCAAGTCCCGCATGCTTGGTGTGCGCGGCTGGTACTCGACCAACATCTTGGGAAACCGCGACGGCGAAGTACTCGACGCCCCCGAAAACTTCATGACTAAAGAAGTCTCCAAGCTCGGCGTGCTCGGCACGATCCTGCAACCGGAGCTCTACCCCAGCCTCTACGGCCAAATCGATCACAAGGTTCGCATCGACTACTACCCCCCACGTGGCGACGACAAAGAGGGCTGGGACAACATCGACATCTTCGGCTGGCTCGGCTACCCGATGCAGATCAAAATCAACTTCCTCTGCCGCGACTCAATTCTTGCAGCACCACTCGTACTCGACCTTGCACTCTTCATGGACTTGGCCAAGCGAGCCGGCGAATCAGGCGTGCAGGAATGGCTGAGCTTCTACTTCAAGGCCCCACAAGCCGGCGAAGCTGGCCCCGAGCACGACATCTTTATCCAGCAGACCAAGCTCAAGAACACTCTGCGCGAATGGATGGGCGAAGAGCCCGTCACCCACTCTGAAGCCGGGTAGGGGTAGTTCGGATTCGTCGCTGGGGCGACTCATCCTGTTTTGCGATCACCAGGTCTACGGTCCCCGTACGCGGGTAGTCCGGATTCGTCGCTGGGGCGACTCATCCTGATTTGCGACCACCAGGTCTACGGTCCCCGTAAGCCACTCTGAAGCCGGGTAGGGGTAGTTCGGATTCGTCGCTGCGCTCCTCATCCTGTTTTGCGACCACTAGGTCTACGGTCCCCGTACGCGGGTAGTCCGG
>Ga0114956_1002910_pt1 | contig 13346 bp, 9 predicted proteins | sample MaitaG_FD_87304 | JGI IMG/M metagenome (GOLD analysis project Ga0114956, IMG submission 87304) | Marine algal microbial communities from Maine, USA - Maine_Asex2 metaG | ecosystem: Host-associated > Algae > Red algae > Unclassified | place: Maine, USA | collected 2015-01-05 | reverse complement strand
GCATACGGCGCACTTAATATTCTTTTGGTACCCAAATTAGTATAGCTTGTTCCACCAGTAGGGTCAATTTGTACTTGCAAATATTTAGCACCAGATCCCCATGTAATAGCACCCATAGTGCCAACTTCTATTGTACCGTTACCTATGGCTACATTATACAATCCATAGTCATTCGTTGTAATATTGTGACGTTCACGATATTGTTGCGTACCCGTTGCGGTGCTATGCCTAATGACTAATCGTAATGTAATTGACTGATTAGCCAATGGCTGACCCGATGCATTTCTTGCTACCCCTTGGTAATTTAAGAGTTCAGGAGCTTGCGCAAAAGCAAATACGCTTGCACAAAGTAATAGTGTTAAAAGTTTAATTGTTTTCATAATAATTTTTTTAATAGATAATTGATTGAGTTGTTATTTGATTTTTTGAATTTTAAAAGATTTAGAATAAGTTGCATTTGATTTATTTAATTTCACTTGGAGTACATAGTATGCATTGGCCAAATGTGATAAATCAAATTCGAATTTATTATTCCCGGCTGAGAGCTTGTCTTGCTTTGATAATACCATACGGCCTTGCATATCCATTAATACAAAGTCGGCATCAGCTAAATCATTCGTATTGAGTTCTAACTGAATTTTGGTACTTGTTGGGTTTGGATAAACGTGTATTTTGTCTGACGCTAACCAAGTTTCATTTATCCCAACGGCATTATCGCTCATTGGCTGTAATACACCGTGTGTTATGACTACGGAACCATTGCTGGCAGTATGTACAGCGCACATTTCACCAACCGAAAAAGAGTAGGTATTGCCTCCTATTGTAGCGGTGTTTCCATTAGCATTAATGGTGCTTTGTGCATCACTATTTATTGCTAAGAAAGTTAAGAATATTAATACTAGTTGTTTCATAATTTTTGTTTTTAAAGAGTAAGGTTTGAGTTCATTTTTATTAATTGCAAAAGAGCAAATTTTATAGCTTATAGTCAATACGCCTTTTTACGTATTTTTTTTAAAGGCTGTGCGCTGAGGCATTAAATCCAAACATGATGCTTGATTTAAAAGTACTTACTGTTCCTTATAAGTTACAGAATAGTCTCTAGGTACATCGGGAGCATTCACTCTTTGATAAGACGAAATATATCCATTATCGTTTTTATTATAATTTTGAAATATGTATGTATTCGTTCCGTAAACAACACTGCTTAGTTGCTTGCTATGATAAAAGGAATGCGTCATGTGATATCCGTTGTAGAGATTAAGAAAAACTCGCACACTTTCATCTAAATTCACATCGGCAAAAATTCCTTTTTCACTATTTTGATATGCTATGCTTATGTCAGTACCAAATATCCAATTTTGCATATTCTCCATCTGCTTATCCGAATTTAATTTTATGCGCACCCCGTCTAAATCTCCACCGCTTCCGACATATGTATTGGAACCCGCTAGGTAATTAAGATTTAGCACATCACTCGTGCCGTCATTTTTATCTACTTTGTTGAGTCTGTCATTACCATCATACGACAAAGAGAAAAGAATATTCCCACTCGTACTATGGCTATATGATGCTGTATTTAAAGTACCATTCTGATTATAATTAAATGTCCAATTAATAGTAGCAGAAGAAATTACTTGATTTATACTTGAAAGAGAGCCATCAGCATTATAATCAAAAGTAATGTTATGTATCGTTGCAGCAGTGTTTCCATTTTGCACAAGTATCGTTGCGGGCAAATACTGCTTAGTTTCAGGAACGGGCTCATCCGAGTCTTTATTTTTTTTACAGCTCAACTGTGTGATACATATTATTGCCGTGAGGAACAGTATCAATGTTTTTTTCGTTTTCATAATTATTACTTTTTTAATTGTAACACAAAAGACTTCATAATTTGACACCTAGACAATACACCTTTTTACGTATTTTTTAATTTTTCTATTAGTATAATCAATCCCTACTTAGTAATTACTTGTTTAATGCGCGTTGTATTCAATGGTTAGTTTTTCATAATATCCTTGATCTCCTTGTATCTCTATTTCATTCAAAAGGTCATCACCATCTTTCTTATAAGAATATTTTCTTACTTGCCCCAACTCATTATACCGAACAGTCTCAATCGTTTTTTTATTAAAAAATAAAAATGAAGTACTCGCATCGTAAAATGCATAATAAATGCTGAGAGCCATGGGTATCGAGACCTTGTTAAAAATTCCATTTTGTTCTTTACCATGAATAATAGTTGCCCGTTCCATAATAGCTGAGTTATGATAAAGCAAGTTTCCTTCGGCATCGTATTGAAATTGATACAGTCCGGTATTGGTTCTTGCTGTGTACAGCTTGCTCAGCGCGTCATAGCTAATATCAATTTCAAAGGGTGAAGAGGATACATAAGAAATAATCTTTACCAATTCACTACCCGAGTAAATAAACTCAGCCTTTACAAAAGCATTTGTTTGTCCACTATCCTTTTTACAAATGCGAGCCAATTGCTTGCCTACGTAGTCAAAACTAATTTTGGTACTATCCATTTCTGTCATACCAATAATCTGTTGATTCATATCATACTGTAATTGATAAGAATTGACAATACCATCAGAATTACTCGTATGAATAAGGCTAGGTAGTTGTGTAAAACCCTTCGGTAGAAAATCTTGATTTCGGCTACAAGCACAAAAAACAGCGCTCAGCGTGATGAGTAAAAGGATATATGTTGAATTACGTTTCATAATAGTTTTTATTTTCTTTCAAAGTGCTTGTACTGAAATAAGCAGTGCATACAAAGTGAGGATTTATTTTTAGTCTTATTGTTCTGTATAGCTCACCGTATAGCTTCTGGGATAATTAGTAGATGAAGCCGAACGATCAACTTGATAAGTTGAGATATACTTATCTGCATTTCTATTATAATTTTGATATAGGTAATTATTTGTTCCAAAAGTTGTGCGGGTTACCTCTCGGCTATGAAAGAAGCTGAAAGCCACAGGAAAATTATTATAAATATTCAGAAACACTTTTACACTTTCATCCATATTGACATCTGCAAACACACCTTTTTTATCACTTTGATACACGAGATTCATATCTACTTGAAAGCTTGTCCAGTCTTGTATATTATCCACTTGGCCCGCCGTGTTTAATCTTAAACTTACGCCATCATAAGCGCCTCCACTTCCGCCATAGGTATTGGTAGCAGCATTATAGTTCAAGTTCAATACGTCAGTAACCGAACCGCTACTAACTACTTTATTCAACTTATCATTCGCTCCATAAGAAAAAACATAACTGACATTTTTCGGTGAGGAACCACTCTCGCTTTGAGAAGCAGTGTTCAAGGAGCCGTTGGCATTATAATTTAGCGACCAAGTAATTGTTCTTGAAGTGCTTGCTTGCGTAATACTGGATAGGGAAGCATCCTTATTATAAGTAAAACTGATATTATAGATTGGTGCCGATGTACTCGTCTTTTGTTCCACTATCGCTGATGGTAAATATTTCTTAGTTACAGGCGCAGGTTCACTTTTGTCTTTTTTACAACTAAATGGCGTAATACAGAATACGGCAATACATACGAAGCTTACTATTTTTTTCGTTTTCATAATACTATTTTTATTGTAATGCAAAGAAGCCAATAGTATCTGTCCTAATCTATACACCATTTCACGTATTTTTTTTATACCTTGAGTTCAATACCTTTGGTATTCGTAATACTAATATGGCTATATCTATTTTACTTGTTGATGATCATGCGTTATTTTTAGACGGACTCCAACTCATGTTGGGAGCTAACCAAAATGTAGCTATCAAAGGAGTATGTAAAAATGGAAAAGAAGCACTTTCATTTCTTGAAAAAAATCAAACTATTGATATCATACTAATGGATATTAATATGCCCATCATGAACGGCTATGAAACTAGTATAGAGATTGTACAAAAATTTCCTTCTATAAAAATCGTTGCGCTTTCGATGTATGTGGAGCATACTAATATCAAGAAAATGCTAGAAGCCGGAGTACATGGCTACGTATATAAAAATGCAGATTCTACAACGCTCATAGAAGCGATAGATAAAGTAATGAATGACGATTATTATATTGAAGAAGAAGCGCAATATATTTTAACCAAATATCTTAGCAATAAAAAAGATGCTAGTAAAGGCTATCATAAGTTTAAAAAATTTGAATTAACCAAACGAGAAAAGGAAATAGTGACTCTGATCATAAGTGGCCTTACGAATCAAGAAATTGCGAAATCATTATTCGTAAGCACGCGCACTGTTGATACCCATAGAAAAAATGTATTAAGTAAATTAGGACTAAAGAATACTGCCACATTAGTAAAATATGCACTCGATAACAAAGTATATTTGGGTATCGACTGATCGCATGAAAAAAAAATCCCAAATAGCTCTTTGTATTTGTCTATTCTTTTTTCCAACCTTCGTCTCAGGTCAATATAATTTCAGGTTCAAAAATATATCTATTAATCAAGGCCTATCACAAAGTACGGTTTCATCAATCGTGGAAGATTCAAAGGGTATGCTCTGGTTCGGAACTTTTGACGGTCTCAATAAATATGACGGTAAAAATTTCAAGATTTTTAGAGCCCATGGTGCTTCTGATATCAAATTAAAATCATCCAAGATCAACAGTTTATTTCTTGCGCAAAATGAACGATTATTTATTTATAGCGATGGCGGTCTAGATATTTTAGATCTCCAAACTGAAAAACTAATCAACAAATCCATAGATCCAAATCTGAAAATATATGCCCCTTGTATCTATGACGATAGCAACATCGTTTTTAATGATGGTGGGCAATATCTAAAACTCTACAATACTTATAATGACCGTGTAAAAACCCTTCTACGCTGTGCCGATGGTAAGGATTCAACCAATGAATTAAGTAAGATTATTACTTATCAAAACAAATTTATTTTAATTTCTAAAAAAAATAAGATCCGAATTATTGATCGTAAAGGATTCGTACTGCAGCAATTTGAAATAAAAGATATATTACAAGAAGCTCAAGTAATAAATGATGTACTGTATATAGCCAGCCGAAAAAAAGGCGTCTTAGAAATTAATTTAAAAACGAAAAAAGTAGAGCAGTACGCTAATTCCTTTGGCATATTGAACGTTGTAAAAACCATGCTTATTGACCAACAACTCTATGCGCTAACCTATGGGCAAGGGCTTTTGGCTATGGATACAGTTCATAAAAAAATATTAGAAAATAAAAATAAGCTTGTAGATAATACATACATAACAAGTTCCTACCAAGATCAGTCAACTAATATTTGGATGGGTACAGATGGTAGCGGACTAAATTTTTTCAACAAAAGTCAACTAATATTTAATACCATAATTCCCGAACGACTTGGATCTGTAAGGGGTATCGTACAGGGCGAAGAAAAAATTTATATAGCCACCTTCTCAGATGGTTGTTATTCCTATGACCTCAAAACCAAAAAAACAGAAAAGTTTATCCATAACCCTGCAAAGATTTGTAACGCCGTTGGATATTCAAAAGGCAAACTGTGGCTAGGATACGATCATAAGGGTTTGGATATATTTGATATCAAAACGAAGAAAATTATTCATAGCATCCCCTTTTTTGAAAAAAAATTACTGACGCAATACAAATCCAGAATATACAAAATAAATAATCTGGATGAGGAACATATGATTGTAGCTACCCGCTCTGAAGGATTTGCTATTGTAAACAAAAACAATTTTCAAGTTACGAACAAAACCAATGAAAGCAATACTGCACTGCGCAGCTCCGATGTACGATATGCGGTACTAAGCAAAGACAAAAAAAAACTTTTTGTAGGTATGGTATTCGAAGGACTTGCTATTTTTTCCTATCCAGCATTAAACCTTCTTAAAAAAATAGAAACAACAGATAAGGAAGTTAAAATATCTGTGAAGCATATAAGAGAGGATGGCCAAGGTAATATTTGGGTAAGTACCAATGGCTCAGGGATATTAATACTAGATAAAAATTACAAGCAAATTGCACATTGGAATACAGAGAATAATTTAAAAAACGATGTAGTTTATGCAACATTAGCTGAAAATGAAAAGGCGATTTGGCTCAGTAGCAATGAAGGCATTAGTCGAATACAATACGAGCTAAAAGATAAGAATACCAGTATCCTTGACGTTCAGAATTTTAATATAAACAATGGCTTACAATCCAACGAATTTAATACCGGTGCCTATTGCCGAACAGATAATGGCTACTTTGCTTTTGGAGGCTTAGATAATGTCAATGTTTTTAACCCAAGCAACTTAAGATTTAATAGAAAAAATGGACAAGTAAGAATTACGGATTTCTACATTCAAAATAAAGCACGTCAAACAGAGAAAGTAGTATACTATCTAAGTAAAATTGAATTAGAGGCTGCACAGAATGATATTGGTTTTTCATTTATAGTGCCAGGCTATAATGATGGCATCGAAATAGAATATCGCTATCGACTAAAGGGATATCAAACCAACTGGCAATATATAGGTAGTAGAAATAATGTTGATTTTACCAATCTGCCACCAGGCACTTACCAATTTCAAGTTCAAGCTAGGTATCTCAATAATTTTTGGGGACAAGATTTTACGGAGCTAACAATCGCAATCAAAACCCCTTTTTATAAAACATGGTGGTTCTCCCTTCTTTTGATTCTGGGTATTAGTCTATTGATTGGAAGTTTAATTAGATTACGCATTAACTATATACGCACCACCAATAAAAATAAACTCAGACTAATGATTGAGTCACAAGAGATTGAGCGCAGTAGAATCTCACAAGAGCTTCATGATGATTTTGGCGCAAGACTTTCTACCCTAAAACTGCATATGGAAGCCATTAAACTACAACCCAAGCAAGCAAAAGAAATAGCACAAACCACAACGAAGATAATTGATCAGTCAATTGTAGAATTGCGCAATATTCTTTTGAACTTAAGCCCGAAAACACTAAGCGATGACGGTTTAGAAATAGCGCTTCAAGAAATTGTAAATAGTATCAATAAAACGAATTTAATTCAGGCAAACTCCTCCTATTCTGTAAGTCAAGAGCTAAAACCCAGTGCCGCCATATCTATTTACAGAATTGTATTTGAGCTCATTAACAATACCATTAAGCATGCTCAAGCCACTCAGATTGATATTTCTCTCACTGAAAGAAAAGATGTTATTGTTCTTCATTATGAGGATAATGGCATCGGTACCGACACGCGAAACAGAAGCAAAGGTTATGGACTATCTAATATTCAAAATCACTTGCAAGTACACGATGGAATCAGCTTTATAGATTCTGCGCGAGGAAAAGGCTATTATTTCACAGCAGAATTTCCGCTAAATATTCTTAGCTAAAAATTACAATTGCTTCTTCAGTTCAAACATTTGATCACGCAAGCGAGCTGCTTCAATAAAATCTAAATTTTTGGAGGCTTGGAGCATTTCTTTTTTCACGGTAGCTATCGCTTTTTCCAGTTGTTTGGGCGTATTATAACCCGCAAAATCTTCAGCAGCAATAGTACTTTTATCCTCGGGCTGCGCGTAATTTACATACTCAGGATTCTCTAACTTTATATCTAACACAGCTGTTTGTTGCAACACATTTTCAATCGATTTTTTAATCGTGGTGGGTGTGATATTATGTTCCAGATTATACGCCATTTGCTTTTCTCTCCGTCGGTTGGTTTCGTCCATCGTCTGCTGCATACTCGCCGTTACTTTATCCGCATAAAAAATTACTAAGCCGTCCACGTTTCGTGCTGCACGGCCGGCTGTTTGAGTCAACGAACGCTCATCGCGCAAAAAACCTTCTTTATCAGCATCTAAAATTGCTACTAAACTTACTTCCGGTAAGTCTAAGCCTTCTCTCAGCAAATTCACACCAATTAAAACATCAATATCACCCAAACGTAATTCTCTCAAAATTTCTACACGCTCAAGCGCATCAATTTCACTGTGTAGGTATTTACATTTTATATTTATATCTAAGAGATATTTAGCCAGTTCCTCACTGAGTTTTTTCGTTAGCGTAGTGACCAAAACACGGTCTCCCTTTTTTACTCGGTTGTCTACTTCTTCCAGTAAATCATCTATCTGATTGATACTCGGTCGTACTTCTATGGGTGGGTCTAACAAACCGGTAGGCCGTACAACTTGATCTACATACTCCCCTTCGCAAATTTGCAACTCATAGTTTCCGGGGGTAGCACTTACAAAGATCGATTGATTGACTAAACTTTCAAACTCAGTAAAATTCAAGGGACGATTATCCAAAGCTGAAGGCAATCGGAATCCATAATTTACTAAGTTTAGTTTTCTTGATTTATCTCCCCCAAACATTCCACTCACCTGAGGTATCGTCACGTGGCTTTCGTCAATTACCATTAGGTAATCATCAGGCATATAGTCCAACAAACAGAAGGGCCGTGTACCTTGCTCCCGACCATCCAGAAAGCGAGAATAGTTTTCTATGCCACTACAATAGCCAAGTTCGCGCATCATTTCTACGTCATGCTCTACGCGCTCTTTGATACGCTGCGCTTCAATAAATCGCTGCCGCTCCTTGAAGTAAGACTCTTGCGCGATCATTTCATCTTGTATTTCATAAATAATTTGATGCAATCTATCTTTTGGCGCTACATACATAGTAGCCGGATAAATAGCCGCATCGTTTACCGACTCAATTTTTTTTCCTGTCTCTAATTCTAAGCGTTGAATTTCCTCAATCTCATCATCAAAAAACACAAAGCGAAAACCATAATCGACATAAGGCAGATTTACATCTACGGTATCACCCTTCACTCGAAACTGTCCTCGAGTAAACGTATCCGTACTTCTAGAATATTGAGCCTCAACTAATCGGTGTAAAAATTTATTTCTACCATAATTTACTCCTTTAGAAATTCTGATAATCCCACTTTTAAAATCAGTAGGATTGCCCATTCCATATATACACGAAACTGAAGCAACAACTATAATATCTCGCCGACCCGACAATAAATTAGCCGCTGCCCGCAGACGGAGCTTATCCAATTCCTCGTTGATGCTCAAATCTTTTTCTATGTATGTATTGCTAACCGGGATATATGCTTCGGGCTGATAGTAGTCATAATAACTCACAAAGTACTCCACCGCATTGTTTGGAAAAAACTGTTTGAACTCCCCATACAACTGTGCCACCAAGGTTTTATTGTGTGTAAGAATTAAAGTGGGTCGTTTTGTTTCTTTAATGACATTGGCTATCGTAAATGTTTTACCACTACCCGTTACACCTAATAAGGTTTGATGCGGTTCTGATGCTTTCACACCAGCCACCAATTGTTTTATAGCTTCGGGCTGATCGCCGGCGGGTTGGAATGGAGCTTGTAAATCAAACATTAGAAAGCAAAAATACTATGATTTCTATTAGCGATTCTATTTATCCGTTAGTAACGTTTACTAAGGGCTTCACCTTGGAACACTAATTCATCTAGAAAAAAGAGCTAGGTCCTGTATAGTGCATAAGTCTTAAACTAGTGGTATAGCAATGGTTCACCTTGCTATTCTTAAGGATATATTATATTCTAAATTTAACCATAAACAAACGTAAGGGTGCAAGGCCTAATCCGTTAGTGGCAATTATATGTACCTTCATAAGTATTTATATGAAATATTACTTTTTAGATTTTGAAAATAACAACGACCTTTTCTTCTCAGAAAATGTAATCATTGAACCGAATGATTGGTTGAGAAATCAATCATTTGGAGAACCGATTACTCATGATAAGGTGAAGATAAAACTCATGCAATGTAGCGGAGCACTACATGAATATTTGGCCAATATCCACGGATTACTGATATTACGAAAAGACGTTGTAGATTGTATTCAAAACATACAGTCGAGCCACTTTCAGAAATTTAAGGTTGAAATTGATATAGGGTCTATACAAGACTATTATTTCATTCATTTATGTAATCACATTGATGCAATAATTGTGGAAGAATCAGATGTGGTTCGCGCCATCCCGAATATACCCATATATGATGAAATAAAAAATCTCACCTTGGACAGTAGCCAAATAAATAATCGTCATATTTTTTCTATAAAGGGAATACCGAATAAAGTTGCCGTATCTGATAAATTGAAAAGTGAGCTTGAAGAAAAGTGTGAATTGCAAATAACAAATTTTATTAATTGCGAAGGGTATCATTGGAAGATTTCACCTTTCACCTAAATCAATTCAATTGTAAAAAGGTTTGTGAAAAGAATATACTGCCAGGCAAAATAGGTAACTGCACTTAGAATAAATCTGCTTAAAAAAGAATGGATTTCTAATCAAATCTTTATAAGCAATGGTATCTCCTATGAGAAACAGTTGCGACACGAGCTATCCGCATTGATGACAACATTGCAAACCAAATACCTCCTACAATCAAATAGACAAAACTTCTCCCACCTTTAGCCCATGGAAAAAAATGCTATCGGCAGGCAGACAGGAGCAAAAAAACATATCTTTGACTTAAGTGATAATGCTTGGAGTGTACTTCGCATTTGCGCACTACTTATAACCTAACCGTTTTACCCCAGCCAGTAAATTACAGAAATATATGGACAAGAACACTATATGAAAAAAGGATTTCTCTTATTTATTTTATTTTATGGTTTCTCAATCCAATTATTTGGACAAGACATTTCCAAAATTGATAGTTTAAAGTCTGCCTTGAGTGATGCTAGCGATTCGGAAAAAGTTCTAATAAATCTTGAATTGGCTCGAGCACATTTCAATGAAAAATCCGATTTGCATTTACTGTATGCGATGGAATCTTATAAATTGGCCAAAGAAACCAAGAATGCTAAAAGTACAGGCATGGCCTTAGGTGAGATCGGGCGACACTTTTACAGAAATGGAAATTACGATTCTGCCTACTACTATATTAGCAAATCAATCCCTTACTATAATTCCAGAAATAACAAGGCGGTGGTGTACTCCCAAATTTCAAATATTGAACGAAATAGAGGGAACTATGCCGAGAGTATAAGGCTTCTTATTCAAAGTGACTCTTTGTATAGATTAGAGAATGACACCATAGGTTTAATAATATCCAATGTCAATCTAGGCACTATTTTAGGAAAGAAAAGTGACTATAGTCAGTCCATCATTTATTTTAAGAAAGCAGAAAAATTCGCAGTCAAAAACAAAGCTGCACTAGGGAATATTTATAATAATCTAGCAGAAAGTTATATGAAACTAGAGGACATACAAAATGCTAAAAAGTATGTCTTACAATCTATTGATATAAGAGAAGATCTTTCCGATAGTTTTAATTTGGCCAATTCATATTTAAACTATGCAAGCCTATTAGCAAAAGAAGGTAAAAGCCAAAAGGGTATTTTGTTTTTTGAAAAGGCGCTCCCAATTTTTGAAAAATTTAAAGCAGAGAAGAATATTTTACTTTGTTACAATGGTTTGGGAGATATTTATAGAAAGCAAAAAAAATATCAAAAAGCACATCAATATCTTTTAAAGGCGCAAGTATTAGGCGGACGGGTTAAGGATCATACAGCTAAATTGAGTAACTACGAAAAACTTCATTTGTTGTATCGTGATACGAAAAAATGGAAAAAAGCCTATAACTCGCTCATTGCTTATAATAGGATAAATGATTCTATTATAAATATTGCCAAAATAAGGGTGACTAAAGAACTTCAAACTAAATATGAAATAGACAATATTATAAAAGAAAAAGAGTTGGCAGAAGTTAATATGACCCTGGCCCGGACACAATCTGAAAACAATAAAATTTTTGGTATTGCAATGGCCTTATTAGGAGGTTTTATTTTATTAGGCGGTCTTTTCTTTTACAATAGATTCAAACAAAGAAAAAAGCAAGAAATACTATCGCTAAAGATTGAAGAATCGAAAAACAAACGTCATTTAGAGCAGGAAGTTCGATTAGCCGAGTTAAAAGCTTTGCAATCTCAAATGAATCCTCACTTTGTCTACAATGCCCTGAATAGTATTCAAGATTTGATTTTGCAAGAAGACATTCGCAACTCCAATAAATACCTAGGGAAATTCAGTGACTTTATAAGGAATGTACTAGCCTATAGCAGTAGAGGATTTATTAGTATAACCGAAGAAATCGGTGTCCTTACTTTATATACAGAATTAGAACAACTTCGTGTTGGCGATCAATTGGCACTCTCTATTAAAAACGAATTGGATGAATCGGATAGCGATGATTTTCGGATTCCGGCCATGTTCATACAGCCCTATGTAGAAAATGCTTTAAAGCATGGATTGATGCATAAGGAAGGTAAAAAAGAACTTTCTATTTTATTTAAAAAAGAAGATATGTATATTAATTGTATTATCGAAGACAATGGTGTTGGCAGAAAAAAAGCAAGGGAGATTCAAGAAAGGAGAAATTCAAAACAAGGAGGTTTTTCTACAAACGCAAACCAAGAACGGGTAGGCCTTTTGAACACAGGGAAAGAAAGAAAAATAAGAATTGAAGTAATAGACAAACAGTTGAACAACAAAGCGCTAGGAACTAAAATCTCACTTTTTTTCCCAATCATGAATTAATGCGTCTGTTCTATGAATTCATGCACCAACAATTTTAATAGTATGCTTACCTTTCCGTATGCTTAGGGCCGTAATTATAGATGATGAAGTAAGAGCGCAAAGAGTGCTTGTAAATCTATTAAAAAAGTTCTGTCCCAACGTAACGGTACTGGAAGTTTGTAGCAATGTGCCCGACGCTGTTATAGCCATTAATGCCCACGCTCCTGATGTAGTGTTTACAGACATTGAAATGCCTAACTATTCTGGCTTTGAACTACTCTCCTTTTTTAAGGAAGTTAATTTTGAACTTGTTTTTACTACTGGATATAATGAATATGCTTTAAAAGCGTTTGAAGTTTCTGCTGTAGATTATTTATTGAAACCGATTCAAATTGAACAATTAGAAAAGACCGTAGCGAAGCTTGAAAAATTAAAACAAGTAAGCATGCAAACAAGGCTAGAAGTACTGAGTGAAAATTTAAAAACTTCTGAAATAAATAAAATTGCTTTACCCACTTTGGACGGTCTTCTTTTTGTCGCGGTTGATGAAATTATCTATTTAGAGGCAGATGGAGCCTATACCAAGGTTCATTTAAAAAATTCAAAAAACCTTCTAGTAAGTAAGAAACTCAAATATTTTGAGCTTCTATTAGAAAATAGGAGTCAGTTTTATCGAGTGCATCGTTCTACAATTATCAATATCAACTCCATTGTGAAGTACTCTAAATCTGATAATTATATTTCGCTGGATAATGGAGCATCCGTAGGTATTTCCAGAGAT
>Ga0114956_1002903_pt1 | contig 13361 bp, 9 predicted proteins | sample MaitaG_FD_87304 | JGI IMG/M metagenome (GOLD analysis project Ga0114956, IMG submission 87304) | Marine algal microbial communities from Maine, USA - Maine_Asex2 metaG | ecosystem: Host-associated > Algae > Red algae > Unclassified | place: Maine, USA | collected 2015-01-05 | reverse complement strand
GCGATTCCACTGCTGGCGATTCCACTGCTGGCGATTCCACTGCTGGCGATTCGACGCCGGGTGTCGTTTCGGTCATTTCTCCAGTGGTCATTGGGGCATCAGCGTAGGCGGTTCGCCGCCACCGCCACCTTGCGCCCTCCCCTGATGTGTCGAAATACACCGTTCACTGTTTCGCGTCCAGGTCTCGCAATTTACACTGCGGTGGCGTCAACCGCAGCGGAGGCCGACGACGTGGCCGTCGCCAAGGCGACACGGCCTGGGTCACCGTCGATGAGGATCTGCTATCGAACCTGGGCGAAGTGACGCTTGCGGCGATCAACCTATTCGTGCGGTCAAGCGACGGATGGAAGATGGTCAGCCATCACGCCGGGTGCCTCCTACCGGCTGAACTCCTTAGCCCCGCCGAAGTCGGCGAACGCGCGAGGTACGAACCGGGCTGCGAGAACATGTCGCGCCGCCACCGATGCGGCGTTCCGAGCAGGGCGCGGGGATAGTCCTCGAACAACCAGCGGGCAAAGTTTTCACTCGTCCACTGGGTCAGCGAGGCGATCCGAACCGCGCTTCGGGCTCCGGCCGCTGACCGCAGCATCTGCCCGAGCCATGCGGCGAATCGCAAGTCGGTTTCGAGTGCCCGGTGCAGTTCGTCTTCGTACCGTCGAGTCACCTGTGATGGATTCGCTCGCGCGGCTTCGGTTCCGCCGTCGATCACGCATGTTGCTGCGAGCGCGCCGGTTTCGAGGGCCTGGGCGATGCCTTCGCCCGTCATGGGGTCGCAGGCTGCTGCCGCATCGCCGACGAACATGGTGCGGGCCGCGGTCAGTGGCATCGAGCCGAGACGGGCCGGAATTGGCCAGGCCCGGTGCGGCCCCGTGGGCTCGGCGTCATCGCCGATGATTTCCCGAATGTGGGGCCGGTCAAGAATCGACGGCCAATACTGCTTCATGTCGCCGACTGCGTGGGTGTCGCGATGGATACCAAAGCCGATGTTCGCCTGACCGTTCGGCAGTGGGAAGGACCACACGTAACCCGGCAGCACGTCGGCTTCGAACCACACATGCAGCTCGCGAGCGGCACGGGGTCCAACGCCGGTCCAGTACTGCCGGAAGGCGTGCCAGTCGCCGCGATAGTCGGGAACTCGCAGGCCGATGAGTTTGCGCGTTGTCGACCACATTCCGTCGGCGGCGATCAAGAAGTCGGCCTTAATCGTGCCGATACCTTCCGCCTCGACGAGTACGTGATCATCGCGCAGCGTGACCGCAATACAGGAGTGACCGTCTCGTATGTCGGCGCCCGCGGCCCGAGCGCGGGTCACAAGCGCGTTATCGAGGTCGAGGCGGGTCGTAATCGCGGCGTACTGACCGCGACCCTTCGGAAGGGGGAAGTGGGCGCGATGTCCTGAGGGGGACTGAATGTAGACGTCCTCGACCGGCATCCACGACGGCACGTCGTCGGGAACGACACCGAACCCTTCCAAGAGGCGGAGGGCTCCCGACGTCAGGCCATCGCCGCAGAACTTGTCACGTGGAAACGTGGCCTTGTCAACAACGATCGCGCTTCGCCCGGCTTGCGCCAGCGTGATCGCGGCTGCGGCGCCCGCAGGCCCGGCGCCGACGATGACAACATCGGTCGTAACAGCAGGCGGTGGGGTAGGTGTCATGCGGGCGGAAGCGGTGGAAGTGGCAGGGAATGTCAGATGACGGTGGCGCCGAGCAGGCTGCCGATCAGCCAGGTAAGCAGACACGCGGCACTGGCGATAGCGACCTGACGAAACACGGTGCGGGTCACTGAGCGCTCGGTAAAGCGGGCGAGGGTGGCGCCGACCGTTGCCGCAGCGGCGAGACCGATGACCACTGATGCCAGTGTGGCCGACGTACCTTCGATGAAGAACCATGGCAGGAGCGGCAAGATCGCGCCGAGGCAGAACGCGACAAAGGAGCTGATCGCGGCTTCGATTGGATTACCGACGTCGTGCGGGTCGATGCCGAGCTCCTCGCGGGCGTGGACCTCCAGTGCAACTTCAGGGTCGGCCATTACCGCGGTGGCCATAACTTCGGCGTTCGCGGCATCGATGCCCCGAGCGATGTAGATGTTTTTCAACTCGGCTGTTTCTTGCCGCGGTTTCTCAGCAATCGAGATTCGCTCAATTGCGAGTTCCCGCTCGATCAGTTCGGCTTGGGCCTTCATCGACACGTATTCGCCGGCCGCCATCGACGCGGCACCGGCGAGGAGGCCTGAAACGCCGGCGACGACGACCGACGATGCGCTTTCTGCTGCGGCGGCGACGCCGAGGATGAGGGCGACGTTCGAGACCAAGCCATCGCTCACGCCGAAGATCGCCGCGCGAACCGCACCGCCCTGCACATCGCGATGGTGATGCACCATGAACCGTTGTTGATCGTGATGATGGTGGTCGTGATGATCTTCGTCGAGGCCGCCGGGCATGCTTCAGACCATAGCGAGCCGAGCACCACGAGCACGTGCGCAGCGGGGTCAGATCTTGTGATGCTGGCGCGGGTCGCCGCAATGAGTCAGCTGGGGAAGACGGCCTATACCGCGACCAACTGGCTGGGACCCTGAGCCCATTGGCGGTTCCGCGGGCTCAGGTCGCAACCGCGACGTACCGAGTCTTCGCGCGTGGTCACTATGGAGCGGTTCCGAACGTCGGTCGATGTTCGGCGGCGTCGATATTCGACCTGTGTCGCCGGCAGCCGTATGCACTTGTCTTGGATGGCCCTTTGGTCGTTCGTCGGCATGGCGAGCACCTTGGCCGCGCCGTTCTTGCTGGGGTTGCCCGTGATCTTGATGGCGTTGGCACCCCGGCTCGTGTTCGTGACCCTTGCCGCGCCACAGCTCGATCTGTTCAGCTTCGTTGCGCTTGGAACGTTGCGGCTGAGCGTGACGGATCCGTCGTACTTCATCGTCGGACAGCGGGCGGCCGAGAGCGCGGCTGCCTTTCCGTTCGGCAGCCCGAGCGGCATCTTCGCCCGAGCGGCCAAGTGGCTGATCGGGCTCGTCGCTCGTTCAAAGTTGTTGGCCGCGGCGGTTCTCTTTCTGCGGCCGAACTCTCGGTACTTGGCGATCGCCGGATGGCACCAGGTGCCGGGCTGGCTCGCTGGTTCAGCGGCCGCCCTCGGCACCATGGTGTATCTCGCCGCGTTGCATTCGGGGATGTCGCTGTTGTTCTAGTCAGTGGTGGCAGCCAGCGCCGTTCGTTCGACGCTGCCGCCCTTTGCCGGCCGCGTTAACGAGGGTCGGGTACCGCGGGGCAGGCCGAGTAGGCGGCGTAGGTTCCGTCGACGTCGTAGCCGAGTGCCTGCCACTGCGCCGAGTTCAGCCCGCCGAGACTGCCTCGTTCGTGGGAGGCGCCGTAGTAGGCGTTGCCGGACCAGAGCGTCGTGTCGAGGCTCGGGGCGTAGCTGCCGCCGAAGACCTGGAAGCCAGACTCGCCGGATCGCGAGGCGCAGACGGTGTTGTTGACGAACGCCACGTAGCGGTCTTCGTATGGGCGACCGTCACGCATCGACGGGGGCTGGCGCCAGATCTCGCCGCGATGACGGTTGCCGTTCTGATCCTGCACGTGGATGGCCGTGTCGATACCGATGACGAAGTTGTCTTCGACTCGTACGTCCCAGGACTCGGTGACGCGGATTCCGCTGTTGAAGCGCTGTGGTGGCGTCGTGGCATCTTGCACGACCGTGTTGCCACGGATCGTCGCATTGAACGAGATTTCGTACCAGATGCCGACGGCCGTGTTGTTCTCGATCAGGTTGTCTTCGATGAGCGCATTGTTCACCGAAATGTCCATCCAGATACCCGGCCCGTAGTTGTGGTGGGTGTGGATGCCGCGGATCGTGATGTCTTTGACGCGAGTCAGCTTGATGCCGCCGGCGTGCCAGTTCTCCCAACCTGCTTCACGAGCGGCGATGCCGTTGCGGGCGAGCTCGCCGCCGATGATCTCGATGTCCTCGCCATGACCGCCGATGCCCAACCAGCGGTTATCCGTGCTTCGAACGTCGATGAGGCGGGCCCCGGAACCAACCTCGACGCCGTCGCCGGCATTGTGATGGACCCAGAGGTCTTCGAGAAGCCAGTTCGTCTTTTCGACCCAAAGGCGGGTCGCATAGTCGCCGTCGCTGGTGGTTTTCGTGTTGTCGAAGTCGACGGCGCCGTCGTACTGCTCGCTGTTGAAGTTCTTGATCTCGAGGTGTTTGATCGTGACGTTCGTTGCGTTGTTGGGGTTGCGGAACGCGCGGGTCACGGTGTTTTCGCCATCGAGGACCGACAGGAGTGTGCCGTCGTCGGCAACCTCGCCGACGAACGATTGGCCATCGAGAGGTTGGATACCCGACACCGTGTCGAGGTTGTGGGTGCCAGCGGCAAACACGAACTGCGTGCCGGGGCCACTGTCGACGATGAGGTCCTTGACCGGATCGCCGACCTCGACGCGCACCGTGCGGACCGGAGCGGGTGCGGGGTCGGCGCGATCGATGACGTCTGCGACGCCGAGGTACGTCGGCCGGACCGCAGGCTTCAAGGTGAAGGAGTCGAGCGCCAGACCACCTCCTTTGGCGACGAACCGCACGAGATGGTTGCCTTTGGTCATCGCGATGGTGAGCGGTTCGACCGGTGGGTTGTTCGGACCCTCGGGTGTTCGCTCGACGTCGGCGGTGGTCCAGCTCGCGGCGACTGGGGCTTCCCATGCCACATCGGTGAGGGCGTCGATCTGCACTTTGACCCGATTGGCCGCGGCACTCGTGGCCAGCGTCGTGGTTTCGAGTGTGTAGAAACCTGACTCGGGTACGGCGACGCAGAACTCGGCGATGGAACTTGTGCTGTTGAAGTTGCTGGCTGCGGCCTGGGCGGCCTTGCCCTGGTCGGCTCCGTTCGACGACACCACGGCAAAGGAACCGCTGAGTGCGCCGTCTTCGCCCTGTTGGGTGAGTCCGTCACAGACGGGCGATTGGGCGATGGTGAGCGGGCGCAGTTCGAATGAATCGAACCGGACGCCAGCCTCACGTTGGTACAAGCGGATGCGGTGCTCGCCAGCCGAGAGGTTGAAGCTCACCGGATCGGCGCCGCCTCGGCTGCTGACGCGGTCGGTGCGCCACGCACCGCGAGTGACGAAGACGTCCCAGGTGACTGGAGTGCTGCCGTCGACGCTTACGAAGAAGGAATCGGAAAGCGAACTCGGGGTCAGCACCCGGCCCTCGATCGTGTACGAACCGGCGAAGCTGACGTCGACGCAGTACTCGACGAAGTGATAGATGCTCGGCGTCGGCTGGTTCGGAGAGCTGGTCGGTGCGCCAACAAACGTGCGGCCTTCGGCCCGGCTATCGCCCATGCGGCGAATGTTGCCGCTCACGACGCCGTCCTCGCCCTGCTGGGCGACGGCGCCATTGTCGGCGCAGTCGGCTGGGGCGACCGGTGTCGGGGTCGGTGTTGGGGGGATTGGCGTTGGCGTCGGGGGAATTGGGGTGGGGGTCGGCGTTGGAGGGACGGGCGTCGGCGTCGAGGTCGGTGGCGCCGGGGTTGGTGTTGCCGGAATGGCTGTCGGTGTTGCGACCGACGGAATCGCGGTCGCCGTCGCGGCGGGCACGGTCGACGTTGGGAGCGCCATTGGCGTGGATGTCGGCGGCACCCGGGTTGGAGTTGCAATGGCGACCGGTGCGTCGGAAGCGACGAACGAGAAATAGTCGACGCGGGTGCCGGTTTCGCGATGGAAGATCTTGAATTCGATCTCGCCAGCGGGGAGCGTGAAGGTCCGCGGCGACGAGGAGCCGGTCGCGTTGATCGATCGTGTTTCCCACGTCGACGTGTTCGGAATATGCCAGACGTCGGGCGCTGCACCGTTCACCGAGTAGAAGATGGAGTCGTTACGAAAGTCTGGTGCGTAGACGCTGACGTCGACGCGATAGTCGCCCGCGGTGGGAATGGCAACGCAGTACGTGGCCGAGTTGGCCGGCACGAGAACGTACGTATTCGGCGCCGTGAACGGCGCACCGCCGTAGGCGCCGAGGCTCGCGCCGCTCGACCATATTCGGCGCATATTGCCGCTGAAGTCGGCTGCTTCACCCTCCTGGGTCGTGCCGCGACACAAGGGGGCGGCTTCGGAGCCACCGGCGGTCGATACAAGGGCGATGAACGATCCACCGGCGACGAGGGTCGCAATGAGGACGGCCATGAAGATGGCGCGGGAACGCGATAGCAGCACGAAATTATTCCTGACTAGGCAGCAGCTGGAACAGTCTAAGCATAGGCCTGCTGACAGAAGTGGAGGCGGGCAAAACGACCCAGAGTCGCAAAAATCAACCGGTTGGGGAATGCGCCGCGTACGTCGCTTCGGAGTTCGGCCGGTAGAAGGCTGTGCGAAGTTCCGAACCAGGACGAACTCAAGGGCTCCACCCGCCACGAAGCGCCGACTGGCGGGGCCCCTTCAACGCCAACCGTCGCAGCGCGCCGAGATGGAGCCGACACAAAGTAGACCGGACGCACCGCCATTGGTCGGTCAGCTATTGATGACCCAATCAAAGCCGAGGTTGAGGCAGTCGACCAGGATCTCGTCGTCGGGAACTGCGCCGGTGTTTGACGTTACGCCGATGTGGGCTTCGTCGAGATAACTCAGCAGGGTGAGGTTGACGGCCGCGGTTGTGAGCGGACCGAAGGGGAACTGAGCGACCATCTGTGACCCCTCCATAAAGGTGGGGAAGGGGACGCCGGGGATATTGCTCGTCAGCACGTCGTTGCCATGCAGTAGGCGCGCAAACGCCGCGGTCGCCGCAGGTGCCGGCAGTTTCGCCGCGACAGCGGCCGCGGGTCCGATGAGATTGATCACCGGCTCAGAGCTATGGCTGGTGACGAGAGCTTCGATCACCTGCGCGCTCTGGGTCGGCGTGCCGACGTTGATCGGCAACTCGAACCGAAGCGGCGAGAAGAAGTTGCCGGCCCCCGAGGAGTCTTCGCCGCGCACATTGATCGGCATGCCCATGCGCAGGCGGTCAGTCGGCTGATCATAGAAGTCGTGGTAGCGGCGCATCCCCTCCGCGACCCCGGCCACGAACGTTGCGTTCAACCGAGTGCCATGGCGCTTCGCCGCGGCTTTGAGATCGTCGAGTGACAGTGTGATGGCCCGCATGCTGAGCGTGTCGTCGCGCTCGGTCATGAGCGGCGACAAGGGCTTCACGGTCTGGAGGTTCCTTGTTGCCGAACCGAGAAGATCGACGCCGCGTTCGATCGTGCCTTCGATGTCGCCGAGCAGGCTGAGAAAGTCGCCCATCACGCCGCGGGCCGCGCCCGTTGCCCGGCCGACTTCATGTTCGAACGCGTGTTGCAGTCGTTCTTCGGGGCCGAGGGGCGTCGCGACCGGCGGGTCCGGCATCGCTTTGGCGTCGGCATCGACCTCGAAGTCGAACATCTCGGCCTGGATCATCAACATGCCCATGCCGTCGGCGATCGCATGATGGGCCTTCATGATGAGAACGGTTTGGTCAGCCGTGAGATCTTCGACGATATGGAAGTGCCACAGCGGTTGCGTTCGGACGAAGGGCTCGGCGGCCATCGAGGCGGCGATCGCGAGAGCGCCGTCGAGGTCGGCGGCGCGCATCGAGTCGCACGGGCCCGCTGTCAAATGGTTGTCGAGGTCAAAGTGCGGGTCGGTTTCCCACCGGGGCGGTGCCAACGAAACCGGATTGCCGACGACGCGTTGTCGCAGTCGCGGAATGACGCGACTGAGGCGGTCGACGCGTTCGCGAATCGCGTCGGTAGCGACCCGCGGCTCGAAGACGGCGACGCCGACGACAGTGCTCGCCAGTCGCGGGTCTGCTTCGATCGCCCACAGCAAGGCATCGAAATCGCTCATCCGGTCGTCGAAGTGCAGGTTCACGATCGCGTCGGTCCCGTCGGTCTCGTTGTTCAGACGAAGATGCAGACGTCGATGATTCCGTCGCCGTCCTCGTCTGCCGGAGAGTAGCCGTCGGGGCAGAGATCGTCGGGGTCGTTCGGGTCAAATGGTCGACAAGCGTCGTTCCGGCCGTCATCGTCGCTGTCGTAGGCCGCCTCACCGTCTTCGCATTCCGGTTCGGGCAGCGTCGACGCTCCGTCGCATCCGATGCCTTCTGCCGGCTGGTACAGCGCCTCGACCGTGTCGACCTTGACTTCTTCGTTCGGATAGCGGCGCGTTCGTTCGGTCGTTACCAGGGTGCAGAAACCCTCGGCGGAATCGGTCGAGTTCGTCTCCTCGACGATGAGATGTTTCGTGCTGAACATCTGCACGGTGATCGAGGTGTCGGTGTACTCGGTCCAGATCAACACAGGGTGAACGGTCGTGTTGATGATCTCGAGGTCAGGGTGGGGGAACGAAACGGTCGCTTCGCGGCCTCGCGGGTACCGGTCGAAGTGCAGCGAGTGCGCTTGGTATTCACCAAAGTCGAGGCCGGCGAAGAACGCGGCATTGAAGATGGTGGTCGCGAACTGCGAGACACCGCCGCCGACATCGGTGGTGAGCACGCCGTCGTAGATGACGGCATCTTCGACGAAGCCCTTGGCGATTGTTCGTTTCCCGACGTGGTCGTTGATCGAGAACGTTGCCCCCGGTTCGATGATGGCGCCTCGAACCATGTCGGCCATGCGCTGGATGTTCGTGACCCGCGGCTGGTTTGGCGGGTGCGGGGTCGTGAACTGGCCCACGAGGTCGCCGAATCCAAGGTTCGGCAGGTAGTCGTCCTCGCCGCGAACAGATTCGAGGTCGACCGTCGGCATCCCGTCGACGATCGCGCTCAGCACGGGTCGCCCGACCGGCGCGCAGCATCGGCCTGGTGTGCCTGCACCGAGCGTGGGTTTCCCGTCGACGATAGCGAGCTGGGCGAAGTCGGGTTCGACGTCAAGATCGTCGAACGCTTCTTCGATCGTGCGCTGCGCACCCTCGGCGTCGATGCCCGGCGTGACCGTGCCGTCCAACCGAGTGACCAGTCGAATCCACGACCGGACAACGTCAGGGGTGAAGGAGCGCTTCGCCCCCTCGACTCGAACCTCGAGCGGAAGAATCGTTTTTGCGTTGAGCTGGTCGACCACCGATGTGAGTGCGGGACCGCCGGTCGCCGACGGAACCGTTGTGAGCACGTCGCCGATCAGAATCGTTGCGTCACCTGATCCGGGCTGCACTGTTTCCAGCCGTCGAATCAACTGGCTGGTATCGAGGCGCTGCCCAGGAGCGCCCTCGACCGCTTCGAGTCGCCCATTGCCGGCGAGTACCAGCGACGGTGCCCCGGCTGGCGTGTCGGTCACCGTTGCGAGCCGACCGGCTGCTTGCAGGGCCTGTTCGTTGTCGAGCAGCAGGTGGACTGGCGCCGCCACCGAGTCGAAGAGCGAGATACCCCACCGGAACGGCGCGAGGAACGACGAGCCGCCGCGCCGAGCCGCAAGCACCGTTTCGACGGTTCGGTCAATGTCGAGCCGGAGGCCGAGTTCACCCGCGGTCGATTGCAGTGGGGGATCGCTGATGTCGATGAGGACCGGCATCTGCAACACCTGAGATCCGAGCTGGTCGACCTTGTCGCGGGCCGCCATCGGGGTTAGACCGCCGAGGTCTTCCTCAAGAAAGGTGACGTTGCGGGCGACGCGTCCATCGTGGCTTCGACTGTCGGCACCCCATGCGAGCAGGAAGGCGGTGAGCGCTAAGAGCGGCAGCCCGAGCGCGCCCAACAGCACGCGTGCGCCCGGCGAAGGCCGAAGGCCACGTCCCGCTGGCTCGCGGGGCGTCGGCTTTCGGCCCGGTCGACTACCTCGTTGCATCGGCAAATCGATGCTCTCATGGTAGTTGCGCCGAGGCGGCTCCCCGACTTCGGGCCCCACCTCAGAAGAGTCGAGGTTCGGTTGGTTCGATGCCGCGCAGCTCGTCGTAGTCGACAACTCGCCAGTCGATCTCGCGTTTGGCGGCGAGAACCTTGGCCTGTGGTTTGATCTCTTGGGCCACGAAAATGCCCCGCACCGGCCGGAGCTGGGGGTCTCGATTGAGGAACTCCAGGTACCTCGCGAGCTGTTCGACGCCGTCGATCTCACCTCGACGCTTGACCTCGATCGCGATCGCCTCGCCCTCCGGGCCGCGGCATAACAAGTCGACCGGGCCGATGTCGGTGGGGAACTCGCGTCGGACCAGCTTCAGGCCCGGGGCGATCGACTCAGGGTCGGCGGCGAGAAGCTCTTGGATGTGGGCCTCGACGCCGTCTTTTTGCAGCCCCGGGTCAACGCCCATCTCGTGACTGACGTCGCTGAGGATTTCGTGCATGGTGATGATGAGCTTCTCGCCCTTGGGGCTTGTCACCGTCCAAATCTCGCCGTCGCCCTTAGGAACATCCTCGTGTTTGAGACGGTTCGGTGCGTTCATCCAGTTCAGCGGTTTGTAGGCGCCACCATCGGCATGAATCGCGACACAACCGTCGGCTTTCACCATGACCAAACGAACGGCTTCGGGTAGATGGGCGGTAAGCCGGCCGTCGTAATCGACGGTGCATCGGGCAATGACGAGACGCATGCCGACAACCTATAGCTGCGGTGCGCGGCCGGAGCGGATGAGACGGCGTCGACAAAAGATCGTTCAACTTGGCGCCGCTTCACCCGATCTCATCGTTGTGACCGCTGTCCGCTATGGGAACGAAGCCGAGATGGCCGCGCCCTTCGACATGCTCATCGTGATTGCAATCGCCGATGGTTTGATCGTCGACGTCGACCATCGGGTAGCGATCGAGACCGGTCATCGGGGCGCCGATGTCATCGGCCAACCGTGGATCGACTTCGTGCACCCAGATGATGGCGCCGGCGCGACGCTGGCCTTCACCAAGTTGGCAAGTAGCCAAGGTGCCCATTGGCCGTGTCGAATCCGCCACGCCGATGGTGAATTCGAGCTCTACAACTGCCGGGCGTCGCTTGGCCAAGCAGGCACGGCCGCGTTCATCACCGCGAGCAACGCCCGCCGCGCGGTCGAGGAGCACGAGGATCTGTGGCACTACAAACGTCTCAGTGACCTTGCGTCGGACCTTTTCATCGTCGCCGACATGGCGGGAACGATCGAGACCGTGAACGAGGCAACCGTGCAGGTCCACGGCGTTGCCCGCGAGCATATGGTCGGCCGCTCGCTGTCGGACTTCATCCCTAATGATGCGCCGCCGCTGTTGTCCGAAATCATCAGCAGGTTTCGACAGGGAGAACGCACGATCGACTTCATGATCCCGGTTGATCATGCAGACGGCCACCGCGTCATTCTTGAAGGCCGCACAACGTTCGATTCGGTGATGCAACGTTGGTACACCGTCGAGCGCGACGTCACCGAGCGGGTGCTGCGCGAACGAGAGCTCGAGATCAGCCAACGCTTCTTCGAGCTGTCGGCGAGTTATCTGGTGCTCGTGGCCGCCAACGGCCAGCTTCTGCGAGCCAACCCGGCGTTCCACGCCTTCGTTGGCCAAACGGCAAATCGGCCGATTGTCGGTGAACCTGTTGCCGACTTGATCGGCGCTGACGCCGCGGAATTCGCTGCGTTGGTCGGCGAGGTACTCGAGACCGGCCAGACCAAAACGATCCAGATCGATGCGAGTCTCGGCGGCGAGGACCGGTTGCTGTCGAGCATCATCGTCGCTGCGACCGATCGTGACGCGGTGTTTCTGAGTTGCCGCGACATCACCGACGAGCAACGGCTCGCCGACGAACTGTTCGAGGGAGCGACCCGAGATCAGCTGACCAGGCTTGCAAACCGGAACGTCTTCAATGACGCACTCGACGCGACCCTGCGTGGCGGTTTCGTCGCGGCGATCATCGTTCTTGACCTCGACGACTTCAAACGGGTCAACGACAGCCTCGGGCACGACGCGGGCGACGAGCTGCTGACGCTTATTGCGCAACGGCTGCTGCAGACCCTTCGTCCGGACGATGTCGTCGCTCGTTTCGGCGGCGACGAGTTCGTGATCCTGCTCAGAGGCGCGCGAGCAAACGCCAATGCACTCGAAGTAGCCGAACGGGTTCGCCTCGCGCTGGCCGAACCATTTCTGGTGAAGCAACGGCCGCTGAGTATCACGACATCGGTTGGTGTCGCAATCGGCCGGAGCACGACCCACGACGCCACCAAGTTGTTCCGCGAAGCCGATGTCGCCGCCTACAGCGCGAAACGGGCCGGCCGCAATCGCAGCCGAGTCTTCGACTCGGACCTACGCGAGGTCGTCGAACACGAGGCGCAAGTCGAGAGTGATCTCCGGCGGGCATTGAGTCACCGAACGCTTGATATCGATGTGCAAGGCATCTTCTCGATCGATGGTCCGCTGAGCGGAGTCGAAGCGCTGCTCAGATTGCCGCAGGCCGATGGCAGCCGAAGCGAGCCGAGCCGGTTTCTGAAACTCGCCGGCCAGCTCGGTCTGCTCGGCGCCCTCGGCGAGCAGGTGATCGACCGAGCCTTCTCGTCGATGCGCGAATGGCTGTTCAACCATCCGACGCTGACCCTCAGCCTCAACATCGGTCCAGCGGAAGTCTCGTCGCCCTCGTTTGTCGACATGGTGAGCGAGTACATCGATCGCAACCGCATCGATCCTGGCCAACTCGTCTTTGAAATCACCGAAAGCGGGTTCATGGAGCCGACCGGCCGCGAAGCAAAGTCCCTCGACGAGCTACGGAAGCTGGGAGTGCGCGTCGCCGTCGACGAGTTCGGGGCGGGAGCGTCGTCGCTCGCGTTCTTGCGCGATTTGCGAATCGACCAGATCAAGATCCATCGCGATTTTGTGCGGACGATGGACACGAACCCGGTGGCCCGCGCCATCACGAGTTCGGTCGTTCAGCTCGCGAGCCAGCTCGGCATCATGGTTGTTGCGGCCGGCGTGTTTACCAAAGCGCAGGCCGACGAACTCCGGTTGCTGGGCTGCCAGCAAATCCAGGGTTTCTCACTCCACAAGCCGGCCCCGGTCGACGAGTTCTTGTCGCAGCCGATGCCCGAAATCGCTGTGGCCAATGTCGAGGGCAGCTCGGAAGGGCCGTGGTTTCCGGAGCCTTCGTAGCGATGGCCTTTGTTAAGGACCCTCGCCGGTAGGTGCAAGCGCTCACTACGACAAGTTCCTTTCGCCTCGTTCCTCGGCGAATAGCGCGCTCTCTTGTTGGTCGCCTTGCCAGCAGGACTCGTTCCTCGCCCTACCGGCGCAGCTCCGAAGGACCCTCGCCGGTAGGTGCAAGCGCTCACTACGACAAGTTCCTTTTTCGCCTCGTTCCTCGGCGAATAGCGCGCTCTGTTGTCTGGTCGCCTTGCCAGCAGGACTCGTTCCTCGCCCTACCGGCGCAGCTCCGAAGGACCCTCGCCGGTAGGTGCAAGCGCTCACTACGACAAGTTCCTTTTTCGC
>Ga0114956_1002901_pt1 | contig 13369 bp, 12 predicted proteins | sample MaitaG_FD_87304 | JGI IMG/M metagenome (GOLD analysis project Ga0114956, IMG submission 87304) | Marine algal microbial communities from Maine, USA - Maine_Asex2 metaG | ecosystem: Host-associated > Algae > Red algae > Unclassified | place: Maine, USA | collected 2015-01-05 | reverse complement strand
TAAGCTTAATCGGGGGGCTGTTCAGGATACTTGTGTGATCGTAAGGAAATGTCGTCGCAAGTTCGTTATCAACCTGTATCCAGAAACCGTCGAAACTTTGCTTTAGGGATCATCTGTTAATTCCTTTACAGTGAATTATCACGCCAGAGTGGTGTTCAAAATACCATTCAAAGTGTTCAGTTTTACGACTCCAAACCGGACTGTAGTCGGAGCTAGGCGAACAGCCGGTTTGGGCACTTTGCTGACTGCCTTGGCACCAGTCCGATCCTGCCCCGTCTGGCTGCTGGCATGTCCCTCAAGGGTGGAACGAGGGACATGTCCTCGGCGAGGTAGCAATCGATGACCGCCTTCCACTCGGCGTCGGTGCGGATCGAGGTGGAGCGGGGGCTGACGTCGTCGTCCGCCGAAGCTCAAAGCCCTTCAACGTTCCCCGGCACGATGCGTCTCACGGTACCCAGCAGCCGTCCGCTACCCGCCTCCAGCAGCACCATCGTGCCGCCCCGACGCACCAGCTCCGAGCAGCTGTCCTTCGGGCTGTAGCTCCACACGATGCACGACGCGTCCCCCTTGATGGACCACGTGCCGTCGAGCAGGGCCGACGAGGGCAGTCGTGCCATGGCTCGCCCGTCGGCGCCGTACCACAGAACGATCTCGCCGCCGCCGTTCGGCTCAGTCAGGTAGATCGAATTACCAGTCATCAGTGCATCGAGCTGCACTCCGTTCATGCGCTCGTCGGGCGCCCCCGCCGCCAGATCCGTTGCACCGAGCATCGATGTCACCAGAAGCGCTCCGAGAATCCCAGGTGAAGATGCGGCGAGACCGACACGCCGGCTCAAGGCTCGACGACGATTTTGCCGAACACGTCGGACGCCGCCTGGGCGCGCAACGCCTCGCGCGCGCCTTCGAGCCCGAAGCGCTCGCCGACGATCGGCACGATGCCGTGCTCGTCGACGAACGCCGACAGCGCGGCGTACATCGCGCCGTTGCCGACCATGATCCCGCGCAGGGACTTGCCGAACAGCGCGAAGCCCGGTGCGGGACCGTCCATGTCCATGAGACCGACCATGGCGAGTTCGCCAGCGTAGCCGAGTGCGGTCAGAGATTCGTTCACCGTCGCCATACCGATCGTGTCGACGACCTTGTACACCCCACCCGTCGCCTCAAGGATCGCCTGCCCCCATGCGGGGGTGGCCACTCGGTCGATCACGGGGTCCGCGCCTAGCTCCGCGAGCTGCCGGCGGCCGTCGGCGCTACCGGAGATTGCGCACACCGAGGCGCCGGCTGCCCGTGCAAGCTGCAGCGCGAACGTCGCGACGCTGCCGCTGCCCGTGACCAGAACGCGCTCCCCGGACTGCACCGGGTGCTCACCGAACAGTGCGTTCCAGGCCGTGACGGCCGCGCACGGCAGGCACGCGGCCTCTGCGAGCGAAAGCGATGCCGGTGTGTGCGCGATGCGCGTCGCGTCGAGCACAACGAACTCCGCAAGGGTGCCATTCTCGTCGAGCGCGCCGAGCCCCATGCCCGCATCGACCGACGGAGCGCCTTCCTGCCAGCCCTTGAAGTGCAGGTTCACGACCTTGTCGCCGACGCTCCACGCCGTGACACCTTCACCGACGGCGTCCACCGTGCCCGCCATGTCCGAGCACGGCACGATGTCCGCGCCCGGCGTCCGTCCGAAGGGTCCGGCGACGACCATCAGGTCGCGCGCATTCAACGACACGGCCTCGACCTTCACGCGCACCTCACCCGGACCGGGCTCGGGCAGCTCGACATCCTCGAGCACGAGGCCGTCGACATCAGTCACACCGGCTTTCAGCATCCATCGTTTCATTCGTGTTTCCTCGAGTCGTGTGATGTGCTGGCAGGCGCGCTCAGCGCTCGTTCCAGCCGGTGACCGCGTGGCCACCGAAGACCATGCGACGTACCGATGCGGACGCCAGCGTGTCTGTGAAGCCCGGCGCGTTCGCGCTCGCCTCGTCGAGTGCCACTGCCTGTGCCTCCGTGAGTGCGACGTCGAGGGCCGCTAGGTTGTCTTCGAGCTGCGCGACCTTGCTCGCGCCGACAAGCGTCGAGCCGACACCGGGTCGCGCGGCGAGCCAGGCAAGGGCCACCTGTGCGAGCGGGCGTTCACACTCGGCCGCGACTCGCTTCAGAACCTTGAGCACCGCCCAGTTGCGATCAGTGAACTTGGTGTCACCGAACGGGTTCGCGCCGCTGAGCCTGCCGGTATCGGCGGTGTTGTCGCGCGCGTACTTGCCGGTCAGGAAGCCGCCGGCGAGCGGGCTCCAGGGCACCACGCCCAAGCCGGCATCAAGCGCCGCCGGAACGTGCTCGCGCTCGACGTCGCGCGCGACGAGCGAGTACTCAACCTGCACTGCGATCGGTCCCGGCTCGCCGCGCTCGGCGGCGATGGTCGCCGCCTTGGTCACGACCCAAGCCGGCATGTCGGAGAGCCCGTAGTAGCGAATCTTGCCGATCCGCACGAGGTCTCCGAGCGTCTGCACGATCTCCTCGACCGGAGTGACGCCGTCCCACACGTGCATCCAGTACAGGTCGATCCAGCCGGTACCGAGGCGCCTAAGCGAGCCCTCAAGCGCGCGGTGAATGTTTTTAGCGCCGCAACCACCGGCATTCGGGTTGGCGGAAGAGTTGAAGCCGAACTTGGTCGCGAGGACCATTTCGTCTCTCGAGCCGGAGTCAGCGATGAAGCGACCGAGCATCGACTCGCTCTCTCCGCCGGCGTAGACGTCGGCGGTGTCGACGAAGTTACCACCCGCCTCGCGGTAGGCGTCGAATAGCGCGCGCGAGCCCGTCTCGTCCGCGCCCCAGCCGGGCGTGCCGAACGTCATCGTGCCTAGGCAGAGGGGGCTGACAACGAGGCCAGAGCGGCCGAGGGTTCGAAGATCGGTCAGTGACATCGGCGAGGCGCTTTTCGTAGCGATCGGTAGTGAATACTGGTCCTCTTGCAGATGCGTGTCAACGCATTCAATATCGATCACTATGAATTCAAAACCGGCAACTACGCGCCGTCCGCTCGGACGCCCCCGATCGTTCGACCGCGACGCGGCGCTTGAGCGCGCGATGCTCGCGTTCTGGGCTCATGGCTACGAAACCACGTCGATCGCCAAGCTCACGGACGCGATGGGCATCACCGCACCGAGCCTCTATTCGGCGTTCGGCGACAAGCGCACGCTCTTCTTAGAAGCGCTCGACCGCTACCTCGGCGGCGGCCCCGTGGCGGTCATCAACGCGATCGACAGCGCGCCCAACGCCCGTGACGCCGCGGGCGACATGCTCGAGCACTCTGCGGTGCTGTTCACCGGACGCCGGACGCCGCGTGGCTGCCTGCTCGCGACCGCCACGGCGAGTTGCTCGGCAGCCTCCGCCGACGTACAGAAAACGCTAGCGGGCATTCGCCTGAAGATCGAGGCACGCCTGCGCAAGCGCATCGAGCAAGACATCGTGGTCGGAGTGCTGCCGCAGGGGACGGATGCCGTCGCGTTGGCGGGACTGGTCGCTGCGACCGTGCAGGGCCTGTCGAGCCTCGCGCGCGACGGCGCATCGCGCGCGAAGCTGTTGACGGTCGTTGCCGCGGCGATGTCGACTTGGCCGTGATTACCTCAAACCCTTGAGTGTCAGGTTGGTCGCGCCCTCGTTCGACGGGCCTCGGCTCTCCCTGATCCTGACTCGTTCAGCAATACGAACGTTCTGCAGGACGTAGCAAACGAGACAGCCGGACACGGGCGCCACGGCGGCGCGGCGACACTCCGAAGTGGTTCGGTGGGACTGTGCAGAAATCAGGGTTTGCGCACACCTGTTGAAGCAGAGCCTAAATCAAAGACATAGGGCCGATAATTTGCTGATTCGCTCGAAGCGCCGCGCCTTCTAGGTAATATGCACACCTCATCGTTGTGAGGGCAGGGCATGGCGCAACTTGCTCGAGCGCCGAGCACGACATGATCGATGCTGCACCAAGCGATGAGGACATCAACCTTTGGGCACAATCATTAGATACCGATATTTGATGTTGGCGTTCGCAGGTGCTGAGCCAGCATGACCGATCATCGGCTTTGGCCAGGCAAGAGTCGTCACGCTCCGCCTGATGGTCCTGCCTGGCACCCGGCGACGTTCCACTGCCTGGACGTAGCAGCGGTTGCCGAACGGATCCTGCTGGAGTCTCCATCCTGGAGTGCGCGTATCGCACGTGGCGTCGGAGCGGGATCCGAAAGTACGAATCGCCTGTTGATCCGTTTGATCGCGTTACACGACATTGGGAAGCTGACGCGCGGCTTTTGCCAAATGCTCGAGCACGAGCCGCCGGTCGAGCAACGAAGTGGTCGCACCTCACTCCGTCATTGGCAAGCGAGTTACGAGTTGTTGATCAGACCATTGGACGAGCGGACGTCAGTGCTGCTCGGGATTGATGCCAAAGGTGCACGTCGACAGCTCTATGCCGCGGTTGCAGGACATCACGGCCGTCCTCCGAGCGGTAAGAAGGAACGCTTTGATGACGAGGATGGCGTAGCCGACGCCCTTCTGTTCATTGACGACTTGTCAACACTCGTGCCGGGTGACGATGTTTGGACATTCGATAAGGCCCAGGCTGCACGTTTTAGCTGGACAGTCGCAGGTCTGACGGTACTTGCTGACTGGATTGGCTCGAACACCGACTGGTTCCCCTTCGTGGCGCATGACATACCCGTTGCGAACTATTGGGAAGAGGCGCGATGCAGGGCGGTGAAAGCGGTTGGGGAAGCGAGTGTCGGCGGCTCGCGAATAGCGCGATCTGTCACGCTGCAATCACTGTTCGGCATCAACTCGCCCCGGCCCATGCAAACGGCGGTCGCCGAGCTCGACGTCAGCAACCAGCCAACGATGGTCGTCATCGAGGACGCGACCGGTTCGGGAAAGACCGAAAGCGCGGTGCTCCTGGCGCAACGCATGATGGCGAGCGGTCTTGGCGAAGGTGTATACGTCGCGCTGCCGACGATGGCGACGGCTAACGCCATGTTCGGCAGGCTAAGCAATACCTATCGTGCTCTGTTCGATGCAGAGTCGCGTCCGTCACTCGCGCTGGCACATGGCGCTCGGGATTTAGACAAACGTTTCGTTGAGGCAGTCGCCGCCGGCTTACGCGAGGAGGAAGAATCTACTACGCGGGTTTTATGCGAGGTAGAGGACATCGAGGTATCCGCGTTCTGCGCCTCGTGGATTGCTGACGACCGACGCAAGACATTCAACGCGGAGGTCGGCATCGGCACGATCGATCAAGCCTTCCTGAGCGTGTTACCCGTCAAATTCGCAGTTTTGCGACTCGTTGGCCTCGCCAGGCGCGTCCTGATAATCGACGAGGCGCATGCCTGCGATCCTTACATGGAGGTTGAACTCTGCCGCCTGCTCGAGATGCAGGCGACGCTGGGAGGTTCGGCCATCGTCATGACGGCAACGTTGACACAATCGCTCCGCGAGCGACTCGTCAACGCGTACCGAAGCGGCTTGGGTTCGAGTGCGGGAAGTATCGAAATGACGGCACACTATCCGTCACTGACCGTTGCGCGTGCGAGCGTTGAGGACTGTCTCGACCTTGCCATCGAGCCGTGCAGCGCGACGGTTCGAAATCTGCCGGTAAAACGGGTGAGCTCGATCGACAACGCGATGGCACTCATGGTCAAGGCGGCTCGGGACGGAGCGGCTGTCGCGTGGGTGCGCAATACCGTGGATGATGTAATCGATGGTCACGATCGTCTGGTCATTGCGCTCGCAGACGAACATGACTGCGAAGTCGAGTTGTTCCATGCTCGGTTTGCGATGGGTGATCGACTCGATGTGGAAAGTGGTGTGCTCGAACGCTTTGGGCGGAACGCGCATCCAGCGATGCGACGCGGGCGAATTATCGTCGCTTCACAGGTCATCGAGGCGTCCCTCGATCTCGACTTTGATGTGATGGTGTCCGATCTGGCACCGATCGATTCGTTGATTCAGCGGGCTGGTCGATTGTGGCGTCACCTCGACCTGCGTCCGCCGGATACGCGCGCGACGGTCGGACCGATACTTCACGTGCTGTCGCCGGATCCGAATATCGTCGAGAATGCGTCGTGGGGTCGTGAGCAATTCGGCGGCAGCGGCTTCATCTACGGCACCTCGGTGCTGTGGCGCAGTGCCCGTGCTCTCTTCGACGCCGGCAGTATCGATGCTCCGGATGGATTGCGATCTTTACTGGAGGCGGTAGTTGGAGAAGGTCGGCCGGATGTACCCGCCCCGCTTGAGCACGATGAGAATTCGCTGCTCGGCGAGGAATACGCCGACGCGGCTCGCAGTCGAGCCAATGCAGTACTGCCGGCCAAGGGATATTTCGAATCGGCTATTCAGGGCACAGACGCATCCTTTCCGACTCGCGCAGACACCGACAGTTGTCGGGTTGTTCTGGTGCGATGGTCGGGCGATGAACTGGTTACCTGGGTTGAGGATGATCCGACAGCGGCATTGTCAGAGATCGGATTACGCAGGTATATCTACGAGAAGCTCGTGGAAGGCGGAGGCGCACCGAAGGCATCGATCGTACCCGGATTCGCGGCGAGCTGGCCGGTTTGGCGTCGTGACGCACTACGAATGCTCGTCGTCAACCCCGACGGCGACGTGGGCGACGTGGCGCGGTACGATCGTGTCAGCGGCTTGCGCAGCGTTCCCGATGGATGAGAGTAATCCGGTTCGGGATGATCCGTTGATGCCGGTTGTTGGGTACTCGATGGGTAAAGGTTCCTCGCCGAGGCGGGGATTTTGGAGCAATGACGCGTGACCTTGGCTGTGAATCTGCGCAGGCCGCCCTAAAAAGGTTGACGCAATTCACACTTTCTGGGTAGTCTTGTATTTCTTAAGTTGATACCGGAGGTTGATTGAATATTATCACCGACGAATGGATGCCGGTCACACTTCGCTCGGGTAGGGGCGTGTCTATCTCGCCAGCGGCAATCGTGTGCCGAGACGATCCTCCCGTCCGGCTTGCCTTCGCCCGCGCAGACTGGAACCTTGCCGGGCTTGAGCTATTGATCGGCTTGACGTATATCGCGGCTCCGCCTCATGACGAAGACGACTGGCAGAAACGCGCCGGTAAGCACGACCCGGAAACCGTGGCCGAACAGATGCAATCGCTGGCTCGCTGGTTTGATCTCGATGGCTCCGATGGTCCGCTTTTCATGCAGGACCTCGACCCGATCGAAGGCAATTTGCTGCCTTGCGAACGCTTGTTTATCGATACACCAGGTGAAAAGACCGTCAAGGACAACGGAGACCTCTTGGTCAAGCGAACACCCGGTCTCGTATTGTCGCGTGCCAGCTCCGCGATCGCACTCTACACGTTCCAGCAATTTGCGCCGTCTGGCGGGGCCGGCAACCGAACGTCGCTTCGCGGAGGCGGCCCGATGGTGACGCTCGTGGAGCCACATGCCGGTGCGTCTCTGATGGAGATCGTCTGGGCAAACGTGCCTAACGGACAACCCCTTGATGCAAACGACAGCGATGCTGTGGCCGCCGCCCTACCGTGGACGGCGCCGACGCGCACCTCAGGGTCGCCGAACTCGAAAGTTCACGAACCAGAAGGCGACGGCCCGTGCGCCCAGGTATTTTTCGGGATGCCAAGAAGGATCCGATTGGAGTTTGGTGACGCTCGCTCCGTCTGTGACCTGACAGGTGCGGATGAAAAGCGTCCGGTCGTTGGCTACCACCAAGTCAAACATGGCACCGACTACGGCCAGTGGGTTCATCCGAACACGCCCTACTATAGGGTCAAGGAGGCAGCGGAGCAGCTACCAGTCCATCCCAAGTCGGGACGATTCGGATACCGACAGTACCGAGGCATTGTCGTCCGGGATGTCGAATCCAACCTTCGTGCCCGGGCCGCTTGCATCAATACTTATGAAGCGGAGCGCGACGATGGTATTGAGCCGGCTCGGCTGATCGTTGGCGGCTGGGCGATGGACAACATGAAGGCACTCGACTTCGTGCTGTCATCCGAACCGGCACCGTTGTCCCAACTATCCGACGCGGGCGCGCGGCGCGTTGTCCGCGCAATAGAGGCTGCAGAAATCGTTGGCGGCAACCTCGCCGTGGCGCTGAAGAAAGCGCTGGGGATCGACCCCAAGTCTACAGACCTTGTTTCATCGACACGACGGGCATTCTACGAAAAAACCGACGCCGATTTCAGGCGCATGCTGCATTCGCTGATGAACAATGATGGCGACGAGATGGCGACCGACATCTGGCGGAAGGCGCTGGGTCATGTCGCCTTGACTTTGTTCGACGGGGCGACGACGGAACTCGTACCCTTCGTGGCGCCCGAACGGGCACGAGGCATCCTTGACGCACGGCGGCTAATTCTAATGGCGGTCGGCGGGTATTCGAAGTCTGGCAAGAAGTTATTCGAATTACTCGACCTGGCACCGCCCGAGAAACTTGGCAAGAGATCCATCAGCAAAGAGAACAACGGCGCATGAAGCTGTTCACGACTTCCGAGGCTCGCGATGCGAGGAAATGGTGGCGAGCGCTTGCGGCACCAGTGGAGCAAAACGACGATACACGAGGCGAACGCAGGCCTGACACCGGCGCGCTGGCCAGGCTGCGCCGCGCGCGCACTCCGATTGAAGCGATGATGCATGCCGAGGCGATAGATCTCGTTCTCGCGATCGCGCCCGATGGTCCGCCGCAAGCGCAGGAACGCGCTGCTGGGCTTGCCGCGTTATTGGCTCACGTGCGTGGGGACGACCCGGAACGTTCGGTGGCCGGACGCCTCGGCGGGCATGATCCGGATATCCGGATCATGAAACCCGCTCGCTTCCGAAAACTGATGCTGGCAGCCCCTGGTGAGGAGCGATTGACGGCGTTTCGAAGGGCGATTCGACAATTATCGTCGACCGTGAATGTTGCTGATCTGGCGACTGCATGGCTTTTCTGGGATCACCCCATGAAAGGTAATCGGCTGCGTGCGGAATGGATGTTCCGCTACGTCGGCGCGAACCAGAGCGATACACGTGGCCCTGCGACCGAAGACGTCCAAATAGATCCTACCGAAGCGATTGAGAAGACAACACGATGACCAAGTTCGTGCAGATCCATGCCCTGACAGTGTATCCGCTGTCCAATCCGAATCGGGATGATACCGGGCGCCCGAAGACTGCCGTGTACGGAGGGGCGCCGCGTCTGCGGCTGTCCAGCCAGTCTGTGAAGCGAGCGGTACGGACCTCGGAAGTGTTCCAGACACGGCTCGAGGGGAACCTTGGCGAGCGCACGCAGCGAATTGGCGAGGAGGTCGAACGAGCGCTCGTCGAGATTGAACCTGATGAGAAGAAGCGCCTCGAGATCACTGCCGAGGTGGTCGATGTATTCGGCAAAATCGACGAGAAGCGACTCAAGGGCGACAAAACCAAGGCGCCTGTCGTCCTTACTCGTCAGCTCGCTTTCATATCGCCGGAAGAGCGCGACTTGGCCATCGGTTTGGCGCAGGCGGCGGCGCGGGGCGAGCCTATGCCAAAAGACAAGGAGTTGTCGAAGGCGGTGTTGCGTAAAGCCGACGGCGCAGTCGACATCGGCATGTTCGGCAGAATGTTGGCCGATGACCCAGACTACAACCGCGAGGCCGCGGTACAAGTCGCGCATGCGTTCACGACGCACCGGGCGCTCGTTGAGGACGATTTCTACACGGCGGTCGACGATCGAAAACAGAATGCCGAAGACGCTGGAGCAGGTTTCGTCGGAGAGGCGGGATTCGGCTCCGGTGTGTTCTACCTGTACGCGTGCATCGACCGGGATTTGCTCTCCGAGAACCTCGCTGGAGACGATGTTCTTGCCGACAAGGCAGTCGAAGCATTCGTAGAGGCCATCGCGAAGTCCACCCCGTCCGGCAAGCGCGCGAGCTTCGCGCACCAGACGGTAGCAAGTCACTTGATCGTCGAGAAGGGGTCTCAACAACCGCGCAGCCTGGCCGGAGCGTTCCTCAGACCGGTAACGGGTGACGATCTGCTGGACCAATCTGTCGAGCAGCTCGTCAAGCATCAGCACGCACTTGAGGGTGTATACGGCGACGCGGCCGACCAACAGGCCACCATGAGTATCGTGTCCGGTCGGAGTGAACTATCACTGGCCGAACTCGTCGCGTTCGCAGCGCAGCGATGAGTGCACGCTCCTACCTCGTCTACCGGTTGACTGCTGCCTTGGGCTCGATGGGAACGCTTGCGGGTAACGAGCGGCGTGGATCGGACGACTGGCCGGCACGGTCGGCGGTAACCGGCATGCTCGGCGCAGCGCTCGGCGTGCATCGGACCGACCGCAGTGGGTTCGCAAGTTTAGAAAGTGACTATGCGATCGGACTATCGCGTTTGCAACTCGGGCCGATCCTGACCGATTTCCATACCGCGCAGACGGTACCGACGTCGGCTGCGAAACGACCCTCCTCGCGGAGCGATGCGCTCGCTCTCGGCAAGGCTAAGGGCTCGCTCGGTACCGTTACCGTGATCACTCATCGTGAGTACCATCAGGAGTGCATGTTCGATGTGGCGGTGTTAGCGATCGCCGAGGAGCCGCAATGGTCACTCGACGTCATTCGTGATGCGTTGTTGAGACCGCACTTCACGCTCTATTTCGGGCGAAAGGCATGTCCACTCGATCTACCTCTAGGTCCGCGCATCCTTGATGCCGACGATTCGATCAAGGCTTTCGATTTCTACCGGCGGTCGATACCAACGCCGTCGTCGGCGACGTCCGGCGAGTTCCTACTCGACGCACGGCTTGTTGATGAAAACTGTGATCAAGGGCAAGCGATCGTGCGCCGGGACGGTGTCGTCGATCGGGAGCGGTGGACCTTCGCCGATCGCGAGTATTTGCTGTTGAACGTGTCTCCGGAGGATGTGTCATGACCGGCCGCTTCTTGACGATCGCACGACTTCGGCGCGATGCGAGTGCTCGCTCGATGATCCGAGCGCTGTCGCTGGACGATCCGAAAAGGGCAATGGATACACACCATCAGTTGGTGTGGAGCCTGTTCGCAAATGATGAACGAAAAAATGCGGCCAGGGACTTTCTGTGGCGTGTCGATGGCGATCGGTTCGTCATTCTGTCGAATGAGGTACCGAATGACGCTCATTCGTTGTTTGACCTCGACATGCAACCCTTCAAGCCCGTCGTCGTCGAGAACGATCGTCGTGTCTTCAGGCTACGTGCAAACGCCACGGTGTGCCGAACGGAGAACATCGATGGTTCGCGTCGCCAGCACAGGCACGATGTCGTCATGGACACGACGCGGCGCATGCAAGAGGAGAACCCGGAACTGAAGCGGGCAGAAGCACGTGATCTTGCAACGCCTCGAGCAGCCGAGGAGTGGCTCAGTCGCATTGGTAGAAGTTCGGGCTTCGAACTTGAGACGTTGGCCGCTACGTCCTATCGAGCGGTCGATCTCGGTCGAGGTCGAAAGAAACACGCCCGTTTTGGCGTACTCGAAATAGACGGTGTCTTGCGTGTATTGGAGCCGAAGCAGCTCATCTCGCGAATCGAGCAGGGCTTTGGTCGGGCTAAGGCGTTCGGCTGCGGATTGATGCTTCTGAGGACGTAACAGATTCTGAGGGCGCATCGATGGTCGGAGAGTTCATGCCGCTGAAGCCCATCCCAATCAAGGATCGGTCGTCGCTCATGTTCGTCGCGAACGGACGCATCGATGTCAAAGACGGCGCTTTCGTCGTTGTCGAGAAAAACGACGAGATCCGTACCCAGATTCCCGTCGGATCCGTCGCCTGCATCATGCTTGAGCCAGGTACCCGCGTCAGCCACGCCGCGATCAAGCTCGCCGCACACGTTGGCACCTTGCTCATCTGGGTCGGCGAGGCAGGCGTTCGACTTTACAGTGCCGGCCAACCAGGCGGCGCGCGTTCCGATCGCCTTCTCTACCAGGCGAAACTCGCACTGGATCCCGATCTCCGATTGAAGATCGTACGCAAGATGTTCGAAATCCGCTTCGGTGAACCTGCACCGGCACGCCGTTCCGTCGACCAGCTTCGTGGCATCGAGGGCGTGCGAGTTCGCCGCACCTACGCATTGCTCGCCGCTCAATACGACGTCAATTGGAAGGGGCGCAAGTACGATGTCAAGGACTGGGAGGCCGGCGACGTCGTGAACCGGTGCCTGAGCGCAGCGACAGCTTGTCTGTACGGTGTAACGGAGGCAGCAGTGCTGGCGGCGGGGTATGCGCCTGCCATCGGTTTTCTGCACTCTGGCAAGCCACTGTCGTTTGTCTACGATATCGCCGATCTGCACAAGTTCGAGACGGTTGTGCCGATTGCCTTCGAAGTGGCCTCGAAATCCCCAAGGGATCCTGATCGATCAGTTCGCCATCGATGCCGGGACGAATTCCGTCGAGCGGGCACCTTGACGAAGCTCATCCCACTTATTGAGGAGGTGCTTGCTGCCGGCGATATATCGCCGCCCGAGCCTTACAGGGACGCCGTGCCGCCAGCCATTTCTGAGCCAAAATCGCTTGGCGATGAAGGCCATCGGAGCGGCTGATGGCGATGGTCGTTGTTGTGACCGAAGCAGTGCCGCCGCGACTTCGGGGACGGCTTGCAGTGTGGTTGCTCGAAATTCGAGCCGGCGTCTATGTGGGAGATACATCACAACGAGTTAGGGAGATGATCTGGGAACAGATTGAAGGCTTAGCGGGAGACGGAAACGTTGTGATGACGTGGCGAACCAGCAGCGAAAGCGGGTTCGATTTCATCACCATCGGGCCGAATCGTCGGCAACCGATTGACGTGGACGGGTTGCGATTGGTTCAGTTCGGATTGGATGCGGTAGAACTTCCGAAACGCTCCGTATTGACCGATGAGACTCGGTAGAATCCATCGCGGTCGAATTTGCTCATCAATTCAGTAAGTTAGATTTGGAGTGTTCCCCGCGTGCGCGGGGATGTACCGAGACGCGCTTCAGTGGCCGGACGATGAGCGTGGTGTTCCCCGCGTGCGCGGGGATGTACCGGACAACGTCGACCCGGTAGCCGCCGCGCTCAAGTGTTCCCCGCGTGCGCGGGGATGTACCGACCGTGATTGCGCAGGTTGGCGAGATGGTTCGGTGTTCCCCGCGTGCGCGGGGATGTACCGCTGGTATCGAGCGCCCAGCCCGTACCGCTGTCGTGTTCCCCGCGTGCGCGGGGATGTACCGCACGGGCCGAACACGCCGACCAACAAGAGCGGGTGTTCCCCGCGTGCGCGGGGATGTACCGGTATCGGTTACTCGCGATGAAGTTGTCGAAGAGTGTTCCCCGCGTGCGCGGGGATGTACCGCCCGGTGGTAGCGTGATGAGCAGCCTTGTAATGTGTTCCCCGCGTGCGCGGGG
>Ga0114956_1002898_pt1 | contig 13374 bp, 7 predicted proteins | sample MaitaG_FD_87304 | JGI IMG/M metagenome (GOLD analysis project Ga0114956, IMG submission 87304) | Marine algal microbial communities from Maine, USA - Maine_Asex2 metaG | ecosystem: Host-associated > Algae > Red algae > Unclassified | place: Maine, USA | collected 2015-01-05 | reverse complement strand
AGCCCGGCGGTCGACATTGATCCAATCGAGAGGATCCCCATGCCGTACTTGCCCGCCAAAGTCATGCCCGACGGACTGATCATCGACGCAACCACCTGCGGGATTTCGTCTCGCACTGGCAAGAGCTGCAGCTTGGCGTCGTAGATGTTGAACCACTCACATTCATAGGTGAAACGCTCACCGGCCAGAAGGCGCCGCACGACGCCGATGCCTTCGTCTTGTCGATCGCGCAACACCATTGGATCGATACCAAGCATGTGGGCATCTGACGGCAAGGCTCCAGGACCAGTGCCCAAGATGGCACGGCCGCCACTCATGTGGTCCAGCTGCACGATGCGTTGGGCCACATGGTACGGATGGTGATACGGAAGTGAGACGACCCCAGTACCTAAGTGGATCCGGTGGGTCCGCTCGCTCGCAGCGGCCAGGAACATTTCGGGTGAAGGAATGACTTCCCAGCCGGTTGAGTGGTGTTCGCCGCACCAGAACTCGTTGTAGCCAAGTGCATCGAGGTGTTCGACTAGGTCGAGATCTCGACGGTATTGCAGGATGGGACTCTCGCCAATGGGGTGATGCGGTGCAAGGAACGCACCAAACTTGATGGGCTTCATATCATCTCCAGTAAGCCGTGCTCATGCAGCGTTGCGATTCAGCGACAGATTAGTGGGGACGCCTCGCGGAACGAAGTCCGCCAAGTGGCTGCTCCGATGATGGGACCCGCTCGTATCGACGTGTTAATTCGGTGCCGTGCTTGTGAGCGCAGCGGCGAGTTTGTTCGCCCCCTTGATTTCGAGGGCGAAGTTCTTGCGCTCGGCAACCTCGAGGACCGTGTCGATCAACACTCGAGCCTCGGCGCTTGCTGGATCAGCTCGCAGGAGCGCCTCGGCAAGAAAGCGACGCGCGTTCGTTGCGAAATACGTAAACCCGCATTGATCTGCCTGCACAACTGATTCTCGGAACAGCTCCTGAGCTTCGGCGAATTGGCCGAGGCCCAGATGAGCTTGCCCCAGAGCCGTAGAGATCTGGCCAGCGAAGCACGCGCCGAGACCAATCAGGCCGATCCGGCCGCGGTACGCCGAGAGCTTGTCGAGGACTTGGTGGCACAGATCTGGCCGCTGTACCCGCAACCCGAGCATGCCCAAGTGGTACGTGCTCGACAACCAGTAGTAATCGAGGTCCAGTTCGGGGTTCATCGCAATCGCGGCTAGCGCTGCATCGTGATCACCTGCATCGAGATATGCCCGGGACAACGCGTAATTCCACTTCTTTGCCCAGTCATCGGAGCCGTGCTCATCTGCGGCCTCGACCAGAGAAAGCAACATGTCTGACAGCGTGCCATGACCGACGGCCACGGCCGCTGTCTGGATTACAAAAACGCCGAACGAGTCCACCGGGTGTTGCTCGAAGGCTTGGCGTTCTTGCTCGATGAGTTGGGGCGCTCCATCCTCACAGCGAGCGATCGACAAGGCCGTTTCGAAGTGCGACATAACGAAGCTGGGCCAGAATTCGCGTGCTGCCTCAACAACTGGAGCTAGCTCGGTGACCAAGCGCTGGGCCGCCTTAATGTCGCCGGTCGCCATCAAGTCGAGCACCACAAACCATGAACCGGCGAAGAGCAGTTCTCGGTCACTGGTTGCGCGCCCGATGCGCCGCACCTGGTCCGCGAGTTCGCGGCGACGCTCAAACCTGTCGGGTTCGTGGAAGGCGATGAGCTCGGCGGACAGTGTGGTTCCGATCAAGCGCAAGTCGCCGATGTCGTTTGCGAGTCGCTGGGCTTCGGTCACCAGTTCCATCCGGCGGTCAGGGTCGCCAGCATAGGTGAGGTTCACGGCGAGCGCAGCCAGTACGCGCGGGCGCATCGGATCGGCGGCATCCAGAAACAGCAGCGAGTCTTCGCACATGGCCACGATCTCGTGGTCGACGACATCGGCCTCGGAATACCACGCGCCGGGGCGCATCATGGCCATCGCGCATCGAGCCAACAGGTCTGCGTTACTGGCGCACCGGGCAATTGTGGCTGCGTGAAGTAGCGCTGGCCGATAGCCGTCGTCGCCAAGCTTGCGCAGCGAAAGGCCCAGGCCATAGTGCACATCGCCTAGGATGACTTCGTCGACACCACCGGCAATGTCGGCCAGCGTGATCACTTGCCGATAGCGCTCCGATGCTGACTCCCATGCCGCTGCTGCCATGTCGCGTTCGGCGGTAAGCCGCAGGTATCTCATCGCACCTGTGCGTGCGTCGGCGCCGAGCGCCGCCGACCAGTGCGCGGCTAGTCGGTCGATCGCGTGGGGTTGCAACTGTTCGAGCTGTTCGGCCACAAGGCCGTGGATAACGGACTGGCTGGCACCGCTCACATCACGGAGTACGGCAGAGCGCGCAATCTCATCGGAGAACTCATAGCTGTCGATGGCGTCGGCTTGGCGAATGAGTCGAGCAGTGGTTGCTGCATCGATGACCTTGATCACTTGGTCAATGGGCTGTTCGAGAACCTTCGATAACAGATCAAGCTCGAATGTGGAACCAATGATCGCAGCAGTCGACAGCAGCTTGAGAGCGTCGGGACCCAAGCGGCCGGCGCGGTGGGCCATCAGATTGATCACGGAGTCCGGGATGGGGACTTCGTCGGGAGCCGAACCGAGTGACCACCTCTGTTCTGCATCCTGTTCGAACACCCCGGTTGCCGCCAAGTGGGCGATTAGCTCTTCGATGTACAGGGGGCTCCCGCCAGTGATGCGAGTGACCTCACTCGCAACACTTGCTTCGTCGCCATTCAAGGGGCGCTGGGTGCGGGTTTCAAGAATGGCAGTAACCGAAGCCTCGTCGAGCCGGTCTAGGCGGAGATGGGAAACCCGGTGGCCTTCGCGAGCCGCGTTCAGGAGCAACTGCACCGACGGTGAATCATCGAGGTGCTCGGCCCGACAGGTTGCAACGATGGCTACTCGTGCTGTCTCGGGTCGCGAGTAGACATGTTCGATCAGGCGGAGCGTGTCGGTCAGGCCCCATTGGATGTCGTCGATGATCAACAGCACGGGGCGTTGCTCGGCGAGTCGGTCGAGCACCTGCCCCACCTGGTCGAACAGTTCAAATTGATCAGGGCCCTCGCTGGCCGTCAGCGACTGGGCGCCGTGTTGTTGGGTTGTTGCTGGACTCATCAGCGGGCCGAGTCCCCCAGTTCCATCGTTGATCGCCGCCAGTAAATCGCCATCGAGAGAAGCAGCCCGGCGGATGGCGTCGGCGACCGGGGCATAAGCAACGCGTAAGTCTTCGTCGCACGCACCATGCAGGACCAAGGCGCCGTCGAGGTGCGCCCGGCAAGCAAGTTCCCGCACCAGACGGGTCTTGCCAATACCTTCTTCGCCCGACACAACGACGGCCTGGGTGACTCCCGATGCGGCGCTCTGCCAAATGTTGGATAGTTGGGCCAAGGATTGGGTTCGACCGACGAGCGAAAAAGTCGGATCGTGGCGAAACGTCATGGGTAGCTCGAGTAACGCCGGGGGAGCCACGGGCGCTTGGACGCTGAGGGCTGAAACCGTTTCTGGCAGACCAGCGAGCGTTTGCTCACCAACGTCGACCCACTGGGTGGTGTCTGCTTCGGCAACCGTGAGCACGCTGCGGCTAATGCAGGTCGACCGGTTCTGAGCGATCGCGAGAAGTCGCGCTGCCTCGGTCAGTGCTAGACCGAACCCGCCAGCTTCTGAGGTAACAATCTCGCCAACCGCGATCCCTACCTTGAACTCGAAGGAACCTGTTGTCGAGGCTCGCATGGCGGCGCTCGTGGCCTGAGCGTGCATGGTCTCGGCCGCATTGAGCGCCAATGAGCAAGACCGAAAAGCAGCAACGTTACCGGCCCCATTCGTATCAAGTAGCGCCCCACCGTGCCGGGTGATGCTGTCCTGGCTGATCGTCTGCAGTCGCGACGTGTTCTCGGAGCCAGTCGATTGCTCGATTGGTGCGAGGTCAGAGAACAGCACGGCGCAGAGCGAGACTTGGCTTAGAAAGTCGGCGCTTAGGTCAGGGACCGCGGTGAGTCGACGGAAGTGCTGACCGGGTGCGGGGGTGGGGAACGACTCCAAGTTGAACCCGTCGAAGCCCTGCACACAACGACGGACGAGCGAGTCGATGAGTACCTGCCCCGGTGGACACACCACTTCGATGGCCCGGGAGCGTTCTTCGAGTGAGCCACCAACAGTTCCGTCAATCGCAGTCTGGCCGATGGTTACCGCAACCCGAAGCTCGAAGTCAGATTCGTGGCCAGCGGCTTGCTGCACCGCAAAGGCCGCCAACAACGCTGCAGCTGCGGAGTCGAAGCCGATGAGAAGGCCATCGCCTCGGGTATCGAGAATTTCGCCGGCCGTGCACGCACGCTCTATCAGGTGCTGGGACCGGGTCCGAGCCTCGATCGCGGCTTGAACGCCACGGGTGGCCATGAAGCCAGTTGAGTCGACGATGTCAGTGCGCACAAGCGCAACCATCTGCCCACCAGCTCGCACCCCGCTCACCGCAAAGAGTGTAGTCACCGGTGCGGCTTGGGCCAGCCGACTCCCGGGGCGACTTGGATCAAATGGGGTAGAGGTGTCAACATGCCGAAGTAGTCCGTATCTCGTGCGTTCGAGGCGACGGGCTCATGTCACTAGGGGGACATCATGGAGAATTACTCGACGAACAAACCGACAAGGGGTGCTCGCAAGGCGAAGAAATTTCTCGCTCTGCTCGCAGCATTGGCACTTCTTGCCAGCGCCTGCGGCGGCTCGGGTAGCGACGGCGAATCGTCCGATGCAGACGACTCGTCCTCAGAAGGTGCGTCAGCAGAAAACACGGCCGACGACGAACCGGCCGAGGACACCACCGAAGAAGCGTCGTCCGCTCCAACCGGCGAACCGCTCAAGGTCATGACCGTGACTACGCTCAACTCGGCTGGCCCGACCTATGAGAACATCGCCAATACGGCCGATGCCTACGCCGCCTACATCAACGCACGCGGCGGTATCGCCGGCCGGCCACTCGAAGTCACGGTCTGCGACGAGCAGTTTGACCCTGCGGTAGCAACCAGCTGTGCCCGCGAAGCAGTCCAGGGCGACATGGTGTCGATCGTGGGCTCGTTCACGTTCTTTGCCGAGAGCATCGTGCCCGTGATTGCGGAGTCCGACATCACGTGGTTCGGGCCTTGCTGCCCAATCACCCCGTCGGAGCTCACGAGCAAGCACTCGTTCCCGATCGGCAACCAGCCGATGTATGCCGTTGGCTCGGTCAAGCGGGCGATCGACGACGGCTGCACGAGCCTCAATGCCGTGATCATCGACGGTGCGCAGATCTTCGTGCCGCCAATGGAGAACGCAATCGCTGCGCTCGGTATGAGCTTCGGCGAAGTCATCATCCTTCCGCCAACTGCACCTGACTACTCCGCCGAGGTCGCCCAGGCGCTCAACAATGACGCTGACTGTGTTATCACGGTCATCTCCGAAGGTCCGTACATCACATGGAACACCGCCTGGACCCAGTCCGGGACCGAGGCCGTTCAGTACGGCCCACAAGGCAACCTGAACGAGGTGTCGGCGGCAGGTAACGAAGAATCCACCGACGGCGACATCATCGGCGGCATGTACACCGACATCTCCACGTCGTCATGGGACGAGTATCGGCTAGCCCTAGACGAGGCCGGCCTCGACACGACCGAGCTTGACTACAACAGCCTTGGCGGCTTGGGCACATGGGCCGCATTCGTCGGCTTCACCCAAATCGCCGAGACCATCGACGGTGAGATCACCGCCGAGTCATTCTTCGAAGCGGCGTCGAATACCTCGAACTTGGATCTCGACGGCATGGTGCCGAACCTGGACTTCACCCAGGAGTGGACCGATGGGCTCGAAGGCTACGAGCGGTTGTTCAACCGCAGCGTGGTCTTCAGCACGCTCGACAACGGCAAGGTCGTGCCACTCACCACCGAATTCGAAGACGTCGGCGCACTCGCCACCGGTGACGCCGGGTAGTCCGGATTCGCTAGCGCTCATCCTGTCTGAGGTCGACATCGACGGTAAGGCGTTACTCAGCCGCAGTCATAAGGGGGAATGTGGGCGAGGTAATTAGGTTTGCGATATTGGGTTTGGGGCTGGGGGCGTTGTACGCGTTTGCTTCCCAAGGACTCATCGTGATCTACCGCGGCAGCGGTGTGTTGAACTTTTCGCTGGGCGCCACCGCCATTGCTGGCGTGTTCATGCAGTGGGAGCTGCAATACGAACAAGGATGGCCATTCCTTCCGGCGGCCTTCGTCGGTGTTGCACTCTCGGCCTTTTTGGGTGTCTGGACGCACTGGTGGGTGATGAAGCCGCTGCGTCGCGCCAGTTCCCTAGTGCGCGTGATCGCGACACTCGGCGTGCTGATCTCGATCCAAGCTGGCGTCATACTTCGCTACGGCTCTACCCGACGCCAAGTAGACAGCTGGCTCCCAACCAACCGCATCACCTTGTGGGGCGACGTTGCTTTCACCGTCGACCGCGTGATCTTGCTCGCGATCGTTTGTGCATCCGCAGGCGCGCTCTGGTTGCTCTATCGGTCCAGCCAGTTCGGTCTGGCTACTGAGGCCGTCTCCGAAAGTGAACGCTCAGCATCCGCTATTGGTCTGTCGCCGAACCGGATCGCCACCATCAACTGGGCCCTTGGCTCAGCGATCGCGGCGATTGCGGGAATCCTCGTCATCCCCATCATCTCGCTGCAAGTCACCGTGATGACCTCGCTCATCTTGGCTGCGCTAGCTGCGGCGCTCGTGGGCGACTTCCGGTCCTTCCCAATTGCCACCGCTACCGGGCTCATGTTGGGCATTGGCCAGACACTGATCGGCCGCTTTACCAACCAGACCGGCCTTGGCGAATCGCTACCGTTTCTGGTCATTATTGTGGTGTTGGTCTTGCGGGGGCGTTCTTTGCCGCTGCGCGACTACTTCCTGAAACAGCAACCGATGCTTGGCAACGGTCGTATGTCATGGGACTGGACGATCTTCGGCTGCGGAATCATTGTCTTCCTCATGCTGACCAAAGAGCCGAAGTGGATCGACGCACTCACGCAATCACTCGGCGTGTCAATCGTGTTGCTCTCGATCGTGGTGCTCACCGGCTACGCAGGTCAGCTGTCGCTGGCTCAATACTCGATCGCCGGATTCGGTGCCTACGTGGCGGGCCGACTAGTCGCCGTCTTTGAGATCCCGTTCCTGCTGGGACTGGTAGCTGGTGTTGCGGCCGCTGTGCCGTTGGGGCTGCTGTTCGCCCTACCCGCAGTCCGCACACGCGGTATCAACCTGGCCATCGTGACCCTCGGACTAGGCACCGCTGTCGAAGTCATGCTGTTCCGCAATCGCGAATACACCGGGGGAGTCCAGGGCACCCAGGTCGGCAGTCAGGACTTGTTCGGCTACGACATCGGCACGATCAAGTACCCCGAGCGTTACGGCATCTTCGTGCTCGCCATGGCGATTCTGGCGGTGTGGGTCGTGGCCAACGTGCGCCGGGGTCGCAGCGGCCGCAGAATGATCGCCGTTCGCACCAATGAACGAGCCGCGGCCGCTCTCGGCATCGATGTGGTCAAGGCAAAGCTATTTGCTTTCGCGTTCGCGGCCGCACTCGCTGCACTTGGCGGCATCTTGCTGGCGTTCCGGCTCAGCTCGATCAGCTACGAGTCGTTCACTAGCTTTACGTCGATCACGTACGCAGGCCTGGCGCTGGTCGGCGGCGTCGGTCATCTACTGGGCGCCTTTGTCGGCGCCACCATGGCCACCGCGGGCTTCAACCAAGAGGTTCTCGAATCCACGTGGACGGGCGTCGGCGCCTGGATTCAGCTCATCAGCGGCATTGCGATCTTGCTGACCGTGTTGGGTTACCAAGATGGCGTAGCCGCTGAGTGGGTCAAGATCTTCCGGGCGCTCAAGAAGGCCCGCAAGTGGGGCCGGCCCTACGTGATTCGTCTTGAAGATGTTGCCGATCTCACCGAGACAGCTGACGAAGAGACTCGAGTTGAGCCCCGAGCACTGACCATCGAAGGCCTGACCGTGCGCTACGGCGCTGTCGTGGCGGTGAACGATGTGAGCTACACGCTCAAACCGGGCACGGTCACGGGCTTGATTGGTCCCAACGGAGCTGGAAAGACATCGCTGATTGATGCAATCAGTGGTTTTGCGCCAGCCGAGGGTCGAGTCATGGCCGACGATGTGGACATATCGAAGATGTCGCCGACTCGCCGGGCGCGTGCTGGTGTGGCGCGGTCCTTCCAGTCGCTCGAACTGTTCGAAGATTCAACGGTTTTCGAGAATCTAAGCGTTGCCGCCGACCCACAGGACCTTGGTTCGTACCTGCGGGATCTGATCTGGCCGGTAAACCCGCCGTTCCCACCCGAGGTCGTTCGAGCAATCGTGGAATTTCAGCTCGACCATGACCTGCATCGAGACGTAAAGGATCTGTCCTACGGCAAGCGCCGACTCCTGGCGATCGCCCGTGCCGTAGCCATGCATCCGAGCATTCTGATGCTCGACGAACCCGCCGCGGGCCTCAGCTCATCGGAGAGCGGAGAACTGGCCGTAGTGGTTCGGCGTCTGGCCGAAGAATGGGGCATGGCGGTGTTGGTGGTGGAGCACGACATGAACTTTGTAATGGGTGTCTGTGATCAGGTCATGGTGCTCGACTTCGGCAACTTGATCGCTGCCGGCTCGCCCGAAGATGTGCGTTCGAACCCGGCGGTGATCGCCGCCTACCTCGGCGACGAGTCCGACGAAGACAACGAGCCCGACGAGACGGCGCCGGACCACCTCGAGCTAACCGATACGTCGGTCGGTGTAGCAGGAGGCGTCGCATGACGGCGACAGACAGTTCATCTTCGGAGACTTCGACCACCGAGACCACAGCAACCGAGGCCCCGCCAACCCGAGCTTGGCCGCTCCTGCAAACTCGCTTGCTGAAAGCTGGCTATCAAGGGCGCGAAGTTGTTCGTGCCGTGAACCTGACCGTGCAGCCCGGCGAGGTCGTGTGCCTGCTCGGTCCCAATGGCGCTGGCAAGACAACGACACTACTTACGATCGCGGGTGAGCTCGCTCCCGTCGATGGCGTGGTGTTGTTCAAGAACGTGCCGACCTACACGCCGATGCACCAGAGGGTAAGGCGAGGCGGAATCGGCATGGTGACCGAAGAACGTTTGGTGTTCACCAAGATGAGCGCCCGCGACAATTTGCGGGTCGGCGGCGGTTCCGTCGAAGCTGCGCTCGAGCTCTTTCCCGAGCTCGAACCCCGACTTTCGGTTCGTGGCGGCATGCTGTCTGGCGGCGAGCAACAGATGCTGGCGCTCGCCCGGGCGCTGAGCCGCAGCCCGTCGCTGCTCTTGGCCGATGAGCTGTCGCTCGGCCTGGCACCAAAGATCGTTGACCGTCTGCTGGGTGCGGTGCGCAACGCCGCCGATACCCAAGGCACCGGTGCCCTGATCGTTGAACAGCACGCTCGCAAGGCCCTCAAATACAGCGACCGCATGTACCTGATGGCCCGAGGCCAGATCCTGCTTGAACTCCCGTCGGCCGAGGCGCTCGCCCGGATCGACGAGATCGAAGAGACCTACCTGAGCGGCACCTCGGAGACCGAGGAGGACCACATTGAGCGCAAGCGCCGCTTTGACCGCCGAAAGGTCTGGCGGCGACAACGAGTCAAGGAACGGGAACTCTCTCGGCTGACCGGAAAACTCGTGTCCACCCGAACCGAAGCCGACGACGATTACTACTTCGACGTTGAGCAGCACCGCCGCGAAAACCAAGAACGCCAGAAGAGGAGATAGCTGATGGGGTATAGAACCGCAGAATTACCCGACGTCGATCTCGACGAGTTTGCAGACCTCCCGTTCTTCGAACGGATGAAACTACTGCAACTGCACTGGGTCAGAGAGGGCTTTGGCACGCCCAAGCAGACGGGAACGTTCTACGCGTGGAAGATCTTCTTGTACGCGCTCTTTGGGCTGATCTTTGCGGGCGCGTTCACCGCTGGACTTGAGTTCAACGACATCGGCGGGTGGTGGGATGAGCCGATCCTGTACCAGAAGCTCATGATCTGGACCATCCTGCTAGAAGTCATGGGGCTCGCCGCCACCTGTGGCCCATTGGCCTTCCACTTCGACCCGCCAATTGGCGGCATCTTGTACTGGTGGCAGAACGACACGCTGCGGGTGCCGCCGTACCCCAACCATGTACCGTTCACCAAGGGTGGCCGGCGAACACCCTGGGACACCGGGCTCTACAAGCTGATTTTAGCCAGCTTGGTCCTGATGATGTTCTTGTCCGGCGATCCAATCGACGGGCTTCCCGAAGGCCGAGCGGGGATCATGCCGCAGTGGGCGATCCTGATTTACTGCGGGCTCATCCTGACCATGGCGCTTCGCGACAAGATCGTGTTTCTGTCGGCTCGCTCCGAGCAGTACGTGCCCACGCTGTTGTGCTTCGCGCTGTTCTCGAACTTCGTCGACATGGTCATCGCCGCCAAGATCTTCATCGTGGTGGTATGGATGGGTGCCGGCTTCTCCAAGCTGCAACACGGGTTCTCGTCAACGGTGGCCATCATGGTGCAGAACACGCCATGGGTGACTTCGGAGCGCTTCAAGAAGGCGACGGTTAAGGACTATCCGAACGATATTCGTCCGTCGAAAATGACTCATCTGCTGGCCCACATTGGTGGCACAACGTGTGAGATCATCATGCCGCTGATCTTGCTGTTCGCTCCGTGGCGACCGGCCACCTGGCTCGCCATCATTTCGATTTGGGCGCTCCACGCATTCATCATCTCTACCTTCCCGCTTGCAGTACCGCTGGAGTGGAACGTGTTCTTCATGTTCTGCGTTGCCTTTTTGTTCTCGAACTTCCACGCCAGCGAGGGTTACGGCGTGGGGGATATGGATCCAGTCCTGCTGGCGATCGTGGTGGTAGCAGCCCTGTCGCCAATCATCTTGGGAGCGCTGAAACCCCAGTACGTATCGTTCTTGGTGGGCATGAAGCAATACGCCGGAAACTGGTCGGCGGCAACGTTTTCGTTCCGCGACAAGTCCATGGAAGACCGCATCAACGAGCGAATCGTAAAATCCTCTGACAACCAGATCGATCAGATCGAGCCGTTGTTCGGCAAGGAGATCTCCGAGATCTTCATTCAGAAGGCCGTCGCCTTCCGCATGATGCACCCCATGGGCCGCATGCATATTTCGGCGCTCATGTGCCACCTGCCTGACCTCGACGATCGGGTGCAGCGCGAGGGCGAGTTCGTGAGCAACGTGCTCACTGGTTGGAACTTCGGCGACGGACACTGTCTCGACGAACGACTGATTGCCTCGATGCAGGAGCGCTGCCAGTACGAGCCGGGCGATGTGCTGATCGCCTTCACCGAGTCACAGCCGGCCTTCGACAAGAAGGTCCAGTACCGCGTTATCGACGCCGCTCTAGGTACGGTCGAGAAGGGCTGGTACCACAACGACGATGCATACAATGAGCAGCCATGGTTGCCCAACGGCCCGATTCCGCACACCGTGACGTGGCGCAGAGAAGGCTACGAACGTCTCGGCATGGCTCACCCCGGCTCGGGCGGCCGCACGTGACATGACCTCGGCGACCGTTGTTGGCAGCGGGCCGAACGGCCTTGCTGCGGCGGCTCGCCTGGCCCGGGCCGGGGTTGAAGTGACCGTGCTCGAAGCTGCCGACACTCCCGGAGGCGGTACCCGAACCTCGGAAATGTTGATGCCAGGGCTTCTACATGATCACTGCTCCGCAGTGCATCAGATTGCGGCCGGGTCACCGTTCTTCGACGAGATCGATTTGGCATCGCGTGGCCTCAAGTGGCTCAGCGCGCCCGTGGATTGTGTACATCCGCTCGATGACGGGTCCGCAGGGGTACTACATAAGTCGGTGGACCAGACGGTGGCAGCGCTCGGTAGCGACGGCGAGCGCTGGCGAACGCTGTTCGGATCGCTCTCGGAGCGGTTCGATGAAGTTTTTGCCGATGCCTCGCAACCCGTGCTCTCGTCGCTTCCCTCGCACCCTCTACTCACCGCCCGGTTCGGAGCCGAGGCCTTGCTTCCTGCCACCGCATTCGCCCGGTTCTTTAAGACCGAACAGGCTAAGGCGCTCTTTGGCGGCATGGCGGCCCACACGTACTACCGGCTCGACCGCCCGTTGACGAGCGCGGTTGGTCTCATGATCGTGGTGGCGGGCCATGCCAAAGGGTGGGTCGTGGCCCAAGGTGGTTCGCAATTGATTAGTCACGCACTTATCGCCGATATCGAGGAGCACGGAGGTCGCATCGAGACCGGTCACCGGGTGGTATCGGTCGACAACTTGCCGCCCACCGACATGCTGATGCTCGATGTGTCGCCATCGAGTGCAGCCGACATCCTTGGTGACCGGCTGCCGCCACGCGTCGCACGGTCCTACCGGCGGTTCAAACACGGACCGGGCGCCTACAAGGTCGACTTCGCAATCGAAGGCGGCGTGCCCTGGACGTCGCCGGAGGCAAGGCAGGCTGGCACGGTCCACCTCGGTGGCTCATTCGCAGAGACTGCCGCGGCCGAGAAAGCTGTACACCAGGGAACGATGCCCGAACGGCCGTTTGTTCTGGTCTCACAGCAGTACTTGGCAGACCCGAGTCGGTCCGTGGGAAACGTGCATCCACTGTGGACCTATGCGCACGTGCCGCACGGCTACGCCGGCGATGCCACCCAAGCAATCATCGACCAGATCGAGCGCTTCGCCCCCGGCTTTCGAGACCAGATCGTCGGGACTGCAGTACGCAGCACCACCGAGATGTCGGTCTACAACGCAAACTACGTGGGGGGCGACATTATCGGCGGAGCCTCAACACCAACACAGTTGCTCTTTCGCCCCCGCCTCGCCCGTGACCCATACGCGACCGGTATCCCGGGCGTGTATCTCTGTTCTGCTTCGACCCCGCCAGGTGCTGGTGCCCATGGCATGTGTGGCGCAAACGCCGCCGCTAAGGCGCTCGCCGCCTTGCGGTAGCTACAGGAGCGCAAACGCAACGAACACGATGGCCGCGATCGTGACGACCAGGATGGCGAGCGCTGCCATGCCATCGCGATTCTCGACTTGTGCATCCTTGCGTTCAGGATCTTGTTGCACGTGCAGCTCCGCAGTGGTTTTGTCTTGATGAGTTGCACTGACCCTAGGGCAACGATCGTTAGCTAGGGAAATACGGCCTCCATTGGCAATCACCACCATCTGCTCTCGGAACACTTCCACTCCAGGTGGCCGAGCTTCTCCCACGCCAGGATCCGGTCGATACGGTCATGGCCTTAGCTACAACGGGGAGTCTGAACATGTCAAAGCAGGTCGTAGTAATTACCTCTGCCACAGGTCGT
>Ga0114956_1002897_pt1 | contig 13377 bp, 10 predicted proteins | sample MaitaG_FD_87304 | JGI IMG/M metagenome (GOLD analysis project Ga0114956, IMG submission 87304) | Marine algal microbial communities from Maine, USA - Maine_Asex2 metaG | ecosystem: Host-associated > Algae > Red algae > Unclassified | place: Maine, USA | collected 2015-01-05 | reverse complement strand
GCCTGCGTGGAAACGCCTTCCGAGCGCAGCGAGGAAGCAGTGTCAGAGCCTGCGTGGAAACGCCTTCCGAGCGCAGCGAGGAAGCAATGTCAGAGCACCGGGTGGTGGCAGGCGGCAAAGTGACCGGGGCGGACTTCGAGGATCTCGGGTTCGTCGGTGCGACACACATCGGTGGCATACGGGCAGCGAGTGTTGAATCGGCAGCCCGCGGGTGGGTCGATGGCCGAGGGTAATTCGCCTTCAAGGACCTCTTCGTCATCAGCATCGGTCGCGCCGGGAATCGCCGACATCAGCGCTCGGGTGTAGGGATGTGTCGGGTTGGCGTACAGCTCGTCGGACTGTGCTATCTCGCAGATTTTGCCAAGGTACATGACCATGACCCGGTCGCTGATGTTCTTGACGACCGAGAGGTCGTGGCTGATGAACATGAGCGTGACGCCGTAGCGAGCCTTCATGTCTTCGAGCAGATTCAGAATCTGGGCCTGCACCGACACGTCAAGTGCCGAGACCGGCTCGTCACAGATGATCACCTTGGGGTCGAGCACAAGGGCTCGGGCGATCGAGATGCGCTGACACTGGCCACCCGAGAACTGGTGCGGCTTGCGGTCACGGAACCGAGGGTCGATACCGACGGCCTCCATGATCTCGAGTACGCGACTCTCGGACAGCTCCCCACCCTCGCCGCCCCAGACCCGCAGGCCTTCGCCGATGATGTCGATGACCGTGCGGCGCGGATTGAGCGACGAGATCGGGTCTTGGAAGATCATTTGCAGGTCGGGGCGAACCTTGCGCAGCTCCTCCGATGACAACTCGGTGAGGTCCTTGCCCCGGTAGTTGATAGTCCCTGAGGTTGGTTTCGGCAGCTGGATAACGGCCTTGGCCGTGGTTGACTTGCCACAACCGGACTCGCCGACGATGCCGAGGGTCTCGCCGTCGGCGAGGTCGAAGCTGACATCGCTGACCGCGTGAACGACGCCGCCCGGCACAGGAAACTCGACGACCATGTTCTCGACGCGCAAGAGAATCTCGAGATCGCCATCGTCGGCGCGAAGGTGTGCGGTACCTGAACCCGCCATCAGACGATTTCCTCTCGTTCTTCATCGAGCGAGAGCCCGGCCGCATTCTTGCCCGCGGCTTCGTTCGCAGCCAATGCCGCAGCACCATCGTCGGTGCCGACGGGATGGAAACATGCGTAGCGATGGGTCGTCGTGGCCTGGACCAGGTCGGGTTTCGCTTCGAGACAGTTCGGTTGCGAGTACCGGCACCGGGCGGCGAACGCACAACCGACCGGTGGACTCAACAGGTCAGGCGGCCGACCCGGAATCGGTTGCAGGCGACTGTGACTGGGCCGGTCGATCTGAGGAATCGAGCGAAAGAGCGCTTCGGTGTACGGGTGCCGCATGTCGCGGAACAACCACTCGGCCGGAGCTTCTTCCTGAATGCGGCCGCCATACATCACTCCGATGCGATCGGTGCGCCCCCGAGCCACGCCTAAGTCGTGGGTGATGAGGATGAGCGACATGTTCTTCTCTTGGCGCAGATCGTCGATGAGGTCGAGGATCGTTTTCTGCACCGTCACGTCGAGCGCCGTCGTGGGCTCGTCGGCGATGAGGAGCTTCGGTTCACAGGCCAATGCCATGGCGATAACTACGCGCTGACGCATGCCACCCGACAGCTCATGCGGGTACTGCTTCAACCGCCGCGTCGCATCGGGAATGCGGACCTGTTCGAGCAGGTCGAGGGCCCGTTTGCGGGATTCATCGCGGGACACACCGAGGTGGTACCGCATCGCCTCGGTGATCTGCTGGCCGATTCGTTTCACCGGGTTGAGCGAGGTCATCGGGTCCTGGAAGACCATGGCGACTTCGACACCAAAGAAGTGTTTCCGTTCCGTTCGCGATAGCTCGTCGATGTTGCGGCCGCCGATACGGATCGTGCCGGTGCGGGTGCCGTTGCCGGCGAGGATGTTGATCAGCGTTCGAGCAAGAACGGACTTGCCCGAGCCTGATTCGCCAACGATGCCGAGCGCCTCGCGTTCGTTCAACGCAAACGACACGCCGTCGACGGCCCGAAGGTTGCCACGCGGGGTTGAAAAGTCAACGGTGAGGTCTTCGACCTCGAGCATGGGGCCGGCCATTACAGGTGCGCCTTCACGACAGTTTTGCCTTCACGACAGTTTTGCCTTCACTACAGTTTGTCTTCACTACAGGGCCGATTCTCGGATGTCGTAGCGCTTCAACAACTGGTCGCCGACGTAGTTCAGCGAAAGGACGGTGAGAAACAGCACGAGGGCAGTCATGAAGACCATGTGGGGGGTTTCATCGAACTTGATACGCCCTTCGGCGATGATCGAACCCCACGTGATCGTCGGCGCCTCGACGCTGAGCCCGAGGAACGAGAGCGAACTCTCGGCGACGAGGATGATGCCCGTCGTCAGGAAGGCAAATGAGATGAGCGTCGGCATCACGTTCGGCAGCACTTCGCGGAACAGGATCGACGTCTTCTTCGCACCGATGACCTCGGCCGCCTTCACGTATTCGCGATCGGCGACTTGCAGGGTGCTGCCTCGAACGATGCGGGCAATCGCCGGCACCGCCAACAGGCACACGGCGAGGATCACGTTGAACAACGATTGGCTGCGCACCGTCACGATGAAGATCACGAGCAACAGTGCAGGCACCGACAACGTCACGGTGATCACAAGTCGAACGATCGAGTCGACCCAGCCCCGCAGGTAGCCGGCGAGCAAACCGAGCGCCCCGCCAAGCCCGATCCCGACGGCCGTGCCCACGAGTGCAACGAACAGGGAGATCGCGCCGCCGTCGACCACGCGGGACAGGACATCCTGACCGAATGAAGCATTGCCGAATAGGTGCTCCCACGACGGGCCGGCGTTGATCTTCGCCGCGTCGCGGGCGTTCGGATCCGCGAGGAAGAACCAGGTTTCGGGAAGGTCCGGAAGTGCGGAGCCGAGGGCGTGCTCGGCGTTGAACAACTTGGCGATGGCCGGGTACAGCACGAGTACCGCGACAAGGGTGAGCCAGGCGATTGCTACGCGGAAAAACCAGTTCGCCCGTTCCTTCTTCACCTTGGTCGCCGCTTGTGGCCGCACGGGTACGGCGGCCAGATCCTGCGCTGCGCTGGCATCGATGGTGGTCATGGGCTGGTCACTTTTCGTCGTCGGCGCGGACCCGAGGGTCGACCGCGCTGTAGAAGATGTCGACGAGCGTGTTCGTACCGACGAACAGGATCGCAACGATCGCCACCAGGGTTTGCAACGGGAAGAACTCCTTGGCCGCAACCGCTTCGAGGAAGTAACTGCCGACCCCGTCGAGATCGAAAATGAACTCGGTAATGATCGCTCCGTTGACGAGCTGGGCGATATTGAGCCCGGCGACCGTCAGCAGTGTCAATGTCGATGGCCGAAGCACGTGGCGGAACAGCACCCACCAGTTCGGCAGACCCTTGGCCTTGGCTACCGCGGTGAAGTCCTGCTGGAGGTTCGCGATCATGTCGCTACGCAGGAGACGCAGATAGACGGGCGAGAGCGCCAAGCCGAGCACAAGCGACGGCAGCCACATCGACCGGGCGTGATCCCATAACCCCTCGGTCGGCGAGATATAGCCGACGAGGTCATAGACGTCGGAGCGGATCGCAAAGAAGTACCGAAGGCTCTCACCGATCACGAAGGCCGGGATCGACAAGATGACGAACGCGCTGGTGTTGACGAGACCGTCGCCCCCTGATCCGCCCTTGTATCCGAAGAACAGATACGTGGGCACGAGTACGGCAAGGATCGCAATCGCCAACCCCGACCAACCCGCGACGAAACCGAGCGCGCCGGCGCCGGCGATGATCAGCGGCAGGAGCCACGTAGGCGGGAAGCGCCGGCCGGGTTTGCCGGCTTGATACGCGGCCCAAACTCCGGCCGGCACTGACAGCCCGAGCGCGATGAGTTGGCTATAGACGAACAGCAAAAGGCTTCGGGGCGCACGATCACCCAGCACTTTGCTGAGCGGGATCTGGGTTCGGTACTGCGCGAACCCCAGGTCGCCGCTGAACATGCTGCCGAGCCACGACCCGTACTGTACATAGACGGGACGGTCCAGCTTCAGGTCGTCGACGCAACCCAGTACCGATTCCCTGTCTGCGCCGGTGCCCAGGGCAACGATGCAGGGACCGGACTCGGCGGGCAGATCCAGTTCGACCAGCGCCTCGTTGATCTTCTCGTCGACCACCGACAGCCGGAGCAGCCACGTCGTGCCGAAGGTGACGATCAGCAGAATCAGCGCGGCCTGGGCGAGGCGCTTTGTCGCGAAGCGCCAACCGGCGGTCCGGATAATCCAGACCGCCAGTAGCGCAACGAGTATCAGTAGGACGATGCCGATCATTCGGTCGCCGTCTCCGTGCCCCTCAGCCCTGGACTAGCTCGCGTCCTTCCAGGCCTGCGACAGCCAGCTTCGTCCGGCGACGCCGGTCTGCGCGCGGTTCCCCGATGGCGTGTCGAGGACACCGACTCCGTGGACGTTTGGCTGGTACGGGTTGGCCCACTCGGTCGTGTTCAACCACATGTTGTAGACCTCGGAACCGAACTTCCGGTTGATGTCCTGAGCCAGCGAATCGAGTTCGCCTTCATCGGTAGTTGCCCAGATCTGCTCGAGACTCGCATCGATGTCCTCATCGATGATCCGACCGAAGTTCAGGGCCAGACCGCTGGCGTGCCGGCTGTGCCACCAGACGAACTCAAGGCCGGGGTTGCCCTGACCATGGTTACGCCACAGGAAGACCTCGAACGCACCGGTGATGGCCTTGGTGATCAGCTCGCTCTGGTCGAACTGGTCGATCTCGACGTTCAGGCCACAATTCTTCGACCACATGTCAACGAAGAGTTCGGCGGTGAGGAGGTTGCTGGGCACGTTGGTGGTGCCGTAGGTGATGAGCTCCGGACGGCCGATTTCATCGAAGATGCGGTTGCCTTCCTCGGCGTCGAACTGCGGGAAACCGGTATCGTCGAGGTAACCAAGCGCACCCTTGGCGAACGGACCGTTTGCGAGCGTGTCGTTCGGCGCCCGGAAGGCCATGTACTCGTCGCGATCGCTGCAGTGGGCTAGGGCTCGGCGAACCTGCGGATCGTCGAACGGCGGGGCCGCATTGTTGAACATCAGGTACGTGGTTTCGCGATCGTCAGACGGCACAAGCAAGCGGCCGCCGTTGTCAAGCCACTCGCCCTCCCAGAACGCGCTGTTCTCGCCGAAGCTGTCCATGTTGTAGTCGGCATCGCCGGCTTCCATCGTCGCGAGACGGGTCGAGACATCGGGAACCGGGCGGAACACGATCTCATCGAGGTATGGCAGTGCGTTGCCGTCGGCATCGGTGCGCCAGTAGTCATCGTTCTTCTCAACGACGGTCTGCTCGCCGCGCGTCCATTCGACCATCTTGAAGGGGCCGGTACCGACCATCAGGGCTGCGGCCCGTTCCGGGTCGTCCCAGTAGGAGGGAGCGATGAGCCAACCGGTGCGTTCGGCGATGTTGTAACCGAACGTGGCGTACGGGCGGCTGAAGGTGAGCTTGACGGTCATGTCGTCGACAAGCTCGATGCTGTCCGGGCCATCGACGAGGTCGACAAGAACCTGACCCTGGAGCAGGCCCTGGGCCATCTCTTGCAGACTCCGTTGCATAGCGGCACCGTCGGCGGCTGTGCCGTCGTGGAAGGTGATGCCATCGCGCAAGGTGAGGGTGTACTCGGTGAAGTCGTCGTTCGTCTCGTAGGTTTCGAGCAGGAACGGCTCAACCTCGCCAGCGTCGTTCACGATCGTGAGGGGTTCTGCAACGGTCCGCATCACCGTGATGCAGGAAACCGCACAGTTCGCACCCGGGATCTCCCAGGTATCGCTCTCGGCTTCGAGCAGCGCAGTCAGCGTGCCGCCGTAGACGGGGCCGTCGTCAGCGTCTTCTTCCATGGCGCCGTCGTCAGCGTCTTCTTCCATGGCACCGTCGTCAGCGTCTTCTTCCATGGCGCCGTCGTCGGCGTCTTCTTCCATGCCGCTGTCGTCGGCGTCTTCTTCCATGGCGCCGTTGTCGCCTTCGCCGTCACCGGTGACGACGTCTTCGACTTCATCGACTGCCCCAGTAACGGCCTCGTCGGCGCTACTACCGCAGGCACTGGCAAATAGAACCAACGCCAGCATCGCTATGAGTAGACGAGCCAAACTCGATTGGCGAGTTGTTGTCATTGAAACTGATCCCCCTCGTGATCAACTTGCGGCGATGGCCGCAGCGTGGCCAACACTAGCCACAGACCGGCACTCTAGGGCAACATGAGATTGGTAGATCAGGCGCGCTGCGAACTGACGGCTACAACTTCGCCGGTCATGTACGACGACAGGTCGCTCGCGAGGAAGAGGATCACGTTCGCGACTTCCCAAACCTCGGCCGCTCGCCCAAAGGCTTCCTTGCTCGCGAGTTCTGCGAGGAGCCCGTCGTCAGACACCTTGGCGAGGAACTCATGCATCGCGATACTCGGCGCGACCGCGTTGATGCGCACGCCGACATCAGCCGCCTCGATCGCCGAACAGCGGGTCAGTGCCATGACACCAGCCTTCGCCGCCGCGTAGTGGCTTTGGCCAGCTTGGGCTCTCCAGCCGAGGACCGACGCGTTGTTGACGATCGCACCGCTCCCCTGTTCAGCCATCTGGCGAAGTGCCGCGCGGGTGCACCGCATCGTTCCCGTCAGCGTGACATTCGTGACCGCGAACCATTGCTCATCGGTCATGTCGACCAGCCGCGTGTCGCCGCCGAGGCCCGCGTTGTTCACAAACACATCGATACCGCCCAACTCGGCGACCGCGGAGTCGACGAGGTGTTGCACCGCAACTTCGTCGGTGACATCGCAGACCACCGATGGCACGCCGAGCTGGTTCGCCGCTTCGCTCAGCCGACGCTCATGGACATCAGAGATAAGAACCCGGGCGCCTTCTTCGACGCACCGCTTCGCCGTCGCAAACCCGATGCCGGTTCCGGCGGCGGCGGTCACTACCACCGCCTTGTCGGCCAGCAGGTTGTGGCCTTTCGGGTAGGCGGGGACCGGATTCGCAGTGACCATTGGCGCACTGTAGAACCCGGGCGAGAAACCCGGCGCCCGGCGCCCGCCACACCTGCGGCGTCCGGCCCTCGAACAGACCTGCGCTGGCTCTGCTGTATTTCCGGCCGTCGACCTAACTAGAGTCATAGTTTCCGTAATCCGTGCGCCTGGGTGGCGACGGAGAACCAAGAGTTTGCCCATGGAGGGGTTATGACGAAATCTGTAGTGCGGCTGTTTGCCGCGTTGTTCGCATTGGCGTTGTTCGCAACGTCATGCGGCAGCACTGCCAGCGATGTTGTCGACGGCGCAACCGACGCTGTCGACGACGCTGCGAGCGAGGTTGAAGACGCCGTTACCGGCGACGAAGAAGAAGCCATGGAAGAAGACCCCATGGACGACGAAGAGACCATGGACGAAGAAGAGACCATGGAAGAGGAGCCGGCAGCCGCCGACGACTCTGACGAGGTTGAAGTTGTTCAGTCCGGTGGCTCAGTTCTCGATGCGGTCCAGAGCCGTGGCGAACTGAACTGTGGCGTCTCCGGCGCAGCAGTTGCCTTCTCCGTTCCTGACCCGTCCGGCCGCATGATCGGCTTCGACGCCGACCTCTGCCGTGCCGTTGCCGCCGCCATTCTCGGCGACGCCGAAGCCGTCAACCTCGTAGCACTCACCGCAGCCGAGCGTTTCACCGCCGTTCAGACCGGCGACGTCGACGTCCTGATGCGTAACACCACCTGGACCCAGAGCCGTGACACCGACATCGGCATGGACTTCGGTCCGACCACCTACTACGACGGCCAGCAGCTCATGGGCCGCGCCGGCGACGGCTTCAGCGGCGACAGCACTGTTGCCGACATCGATGGCGCCATCGTTTGCACAAACGCCGGTACGACCACCGAGAAGAACATCTCCGATGCCGCCGACGCCGCAGGTGTCAGCGTCACGCTGAACACCTTCGAAGACTTCGATCAGGTCACCGATAACTTCATCAGCGGTGCCTGCGACATCATCACCACAGACGGCTCCGGCCTCGTTGGCCGTAAGGCTCAGCAGCAGCCCGCCGATCAGGACTGGGCAATCTTCCCAGGCCAGCCGATCTCGAAAGAACCACTCGGCCCGACCTACGGCCAGAATGACTCGGCCTTCGCCGACGTCGTCAACTGGACGGTCTACGCGATGATCATCGCTGACGAAAAGGGCATCACCTCCAGCAACGCTGGCAGCATTGTCGGCAACGACGACTTCGATGCTGAAGCCCAGCGCCTCATGGGCGGCGAAGGCGAACTCCAGAGCCTTATGGGCCTCGACGCCAATGCTTTCATGAACGTCATCGAGCAGGTCGGCAACTACGACGAGCTCTTCGCCGAGCACCTTGAGCCAGTAGGCATCAAGCGCGCCGGTTCGGCAAACGCTGGCTGGCAAGACGGTGGCCTGATCTACGCGCCGCCGGCACGCTGATCAACCTGTAGCCGCTACGGCGGCAATCTTTGCGTCTGCGGGCCCACCCGTAGACGGCGTCAATTGTGACGCCGAGCTGGCCGTTGGCTAGCTTGGCGCTACGACTGATCACACGCTCTGAGGGGCGGGAGTCGCAAAGGACTCCCGCCCCTTCTTTTGTTCAGCACCCACTTCGTTCCGCAACCAAGGTGAGGGGTCCCTTTGGCGACGACAATCACGCCACCCGAAGATAAGTCGCCCCGGATTCAAGCCGGTACCCGACCGCCGTTCTACCGAGACACGACGGTCGTGAAATGGATCGTGCAGCTCGCGACGCTCGCTGCCGTGATCTTCGCGATGCTGTTCCTGGCCAACGTTGCCGGTGACAATCTCGCGCTGAGAAACATCTCGACCAGTTTCGACTTCCTCAGCATCGACCCCGGCATCTCTCTCAGTGAAGGGATCGACACCGAGCCCGTCACGGGCGGTCGAGCCCTCTGGGTCGGCATGGTCAACACGCTGCGCCTGTCGATCGCCGGCATCTTCTTCGCGACGATCCTCGGCACGCTCGTCGGACTCGCGCGCCTCTCGAACAACTGGCTCGTGAACAAGATGAGTTCGGTGTTCGTCGAGACGCTGCGGAACATTCCGCTGCTCGTCCAGATCATCATCATCGCCGCCATCCTCACCGGGCTCGGGCGAGTCACGCTCGACAGCGGCCCGTACCCCGGTTGGCTCCACATCACGAACAAGGGCATCGGGGTACCCCGCCTTCACGTTGGCGACGTTTTCTACCAGTGGGCCGTCGTCATGTTGTTCGGCTGCGTCGCAGCCTGGTTTATTCACAGGAACCGGTCCGCCGTCCGCGATGCAACCGGGCGCGACACCCGCCCGGTCCTCACGGCACTAGCCACGCTCCTCGTGTTCGGCATCATCGGCTATTTCATCCATCCGATCTTCAGCTTCCTCGACGGACCGCTACGGGCGATCTCCGATGCGATCGGCAGCATCCCGCAGATCGCCGTGCAGCTGGCACTTTCGGTGTTGGTGGTCGTTCTCGCCGCCAACTGGATTCGCCGCTTCCTCAATAGCCGTCGCACCCCGGCCGGACTGGCCAAACTCACCGACGACGACTACTTCCGAATGATCTTCGCCGCCCTCGGCGCGCTCGTCGCCTGCCTGGTCTTCCTGCGCTTGTGGCCCGGACTCTCCGACTGGTTGATCAACTCCACAAGCGACCTCTTCACGGTCCTCGCCGACAAGTTCGGCGACAGCCGCGAGGCCATCACAGAACAGCGCCGAGCCGCCGCGATCGCAGCCGATCCCGAAGCGGTGCTCGGCAGTGGCAGTCCGGGGCCGTTCGGCTTCGAGCAGCCGAACATCGTGAAACGAGGCAACTTCGCGAACTACGGCACCCTGGGCATCAACATGAGTGTCGGCTTCGCCGCCATCTTCCTCGGGGTCTGGTTGTACACCTCGGCCTTCATCGGCGAAATCGTCCGCGGTGGCGTCCTTGCCGTCGCCAAGGGTCAGACCGAAGCGGCCATGGCCGTTGGCCTTAAGCGCTCGCAGGCCCTGCGCCAGGTCATCCTCCCCCAGGCGTTCCGCATCATCCTGCCGCCGATGGGTAACCAGTACCTGAACCTCACGAAGAACACCTCGCTGGCAATCGCGGTCGGGTTCTCCGACATGGTCCAGGTCGGCCAGACGGTCTCGAACCAAACGGGTCGAGTCCTGCCGGTGCTCCTCATCACCATGCTGTTCTACTTGGCCTGCTCGCTGACGATTTCGGTGATTGTGAACTGGTTCAACGTCCGACTCAAGATCGTGGAGCGTTGACATGACCGAGATTCAATCTGCGCTCCTCACCGTCGATCCGGCAATCGCCGAGGCCCTCGAAGAAGCAAACGCCCTGCCCCCCGAGCAGCCGAGCCTTCCGCCGGGAGAATGGATCAGGAAAAACCTGTTCCCGAGTATTGGCGGATCGATTCTGACGATCCTCGCCGGCGCGTTCTCGTTGTGGGTCCTTCGGGCTCTGTTGGGTTTCATGTTCAGCCCAGCGCGCAAGTGGGAGGCCGTTTGGACGAACATGCGTCTTCTCATGACGCAGGCCTACCCGGAGGCACAGTACGTGCGCATCTGGGTGTCGCTCGGCATCGTGATGGTGCTCGCCGGCCTCTCGCTGGCGATCTTCCGTTCCGGCGGCAAGATCTCGATGAAACGGCTCTCAACCTGGTTGATGGTCGGCGGTTTCGGCACGATCGCCGCAGTTCTGCTGACGCCGCACAACATTGAGTCGGCGGAGGCTGAAGAACCATTCGTGGAACGGAGCTTCGCCGAAGCGCTCGGCGATCGCCTGCTCTGGATCATCGTCGGCGCAGTCGTCGCAGGCATCGGCCTGGCGATCTGGTACGGCCTCGGCGAACGACGCCGTCAGATCTTCGTGCCATTCCTTGCCGTCATCTACGCGCTGCTTGGCGTCGCTGTCGCACTGTTGTGGGTCGTCCCATTCGGTAACTACGCCTTCATCCCCGAAAGTGCTGACGCTCCGTCGGAGTTCGTGGCCGAAACCGGGGTCACGGTTGCCGAAACAACGCAGACGCCCTGGACCGTCATGTGGCTGCTGCTCGGTGGCGCCTACCTGCTCGGAACGCTCCTACGAAACGTGATCCCGGGGAACATCGGCAAGGTCTTCCTGAACTTCTGCTGGCTGCTCGCTCCGTTCGTTATCTACTGGGTAATTCAGCGCGACCCGGCGTTCGACTGGGATCACATCTGGTCGACCGACGTCCCGTTGTTCGCGGCGTTCGCGATCGGTGGCGGCCTGCTCCTCTACGCACTGTCGAGACCAAACTTTGGCGAAATGGGCCGGCTTGTCGCCGCCGGCCTGCTGGCGTTTAGCCTGTTCAACTGGGTCGCTGCCTTCTTCGGTTGGTACGACGACTTGTTTGGCCTGTACGAAGGCTTCAACGTGCTCCAGAAGGTCCGGGTCAGCTTCCTGCTCCTCGCCCTGGCGGCGCTCCTCGCACCAACTTTTGCCGGTAACCGTTCGAAGCGTGTGCAGTTCGCGGCTGGTTGGATCGCCTTCATTGGCGTCGTGCATTACGTGTTCACCGTCGTCAACACTCCGTCGACGCTCGAAGGCATTCAGGCCGACACGTTTCTCGGCGGCTTCAACCTGACCCTGTTCGTCGCGATCTTCACGATGATCTTCTCGTTCCCGATCGGACTCTTGCTCGCCCTCGGCCGAACGTCACAGATGCCACTCTTCCGCATCTTGTCGACGATCTACATTGAGATGGTGCGCGGTGTGCCGTTGATCACGGTGTTGTTCTTCTTTTCGAACATTCTCCCGCTCTTCCTGCCGAGCGGCATGGATCTCACCGAGCTCGCGGCCGTCGTCATCGGGTACATGTTGTTCTCGGCGGCCTATCTGGCTGAGAACGTGCGCGGCGGTCTCCAGTCGATTCGCCGGGGCCAGTTCGAAGCTGCCGACGCGATCGGCCTCACGACGGCTCAGCGCACCGGTTTCATCGTTCTGCCTCAGGCGCTGCGGGTGTCGATTCCGCCGCTCGTCGGTCAGACCATCGCGACGTTCAAAGAGACGTCGCTACTGTTCATCATCGGTGCGTTCGACCTGCTTCGCATCGGCAACAACATCATTTCTCAGCAGCAGCCATTCCTCGGCGTCCGCAAGGAAAGTCTGCTCGTCGTCTGTCTTATCTACTGGGTCGGCTCGTTCTCGATGTCGAAGTACAGCCAAAAGCTCGAACGACGCCTCGGCGTTGGTGAAAGGTAAAGCGCAATGAGCATCAGCGATGCAACAACTGCCGTCAATGCCGAGTTGGCGGCGCGCGATGACATGATCGTCTGCGAGGGCGTCGACAAGTGGTACGGCGACTTCCAGGCGTTGAACGGCGTCACCGCGACCATCAAGGAACGCGAAGTGGTCGTCGTGCTCGGCCCATCGGGCTCGGGCAAGAGCACCTGGATCCGATGCATCAACCGGCTTGAGGTGCACCAGGGCGGCCGCATCGTCGTCGACAACATCGAGCTGACGAACGACACCCGGAACATCGAGAAGATCCGCTCCGAAGTCGGCATGGTGTTCCAGGGATTCAACCTGTTCCCCCACCTCAGCGTGCTCGACAACATCACGCTGGCCCCGAAGTGGGTTCGCAAGATGCCGAAGGGCGAAGCCGAGTCGAGCGCTATGGCACTGCTCGAACGGGTGGGAATCCCCGAACAGGCCGCGAAGTACCCCGGCCAGTTGTCCGGTGGTCAGCAGCAGCGAGTGGCAATTGCTCGCGCGCTCGCCATGGAACCGCGCATCATGTTGTTCGATGAGCCGACATCGGCCCTCGACCCCGAGATGATCAAGGAGGTCCTCGACGTGATGAAGGACCTCGCTGCGGGCGGTATGACCATGATGGTCGTCACCCACGAAATGGGCTTCGCTCGCGAAGTCGCCGACCGCATCATCTTCATGGAAGACGGCGAGATCGTCGAGGTCGGCACGCCCGAGCACTTCTTCACCAACCCCACCGAAGACCGCACCAAGCTCTTCCTCTCCCAGATTCTCTGACATTGTTCGCTCCTCCGTCGCGAAGCGTGAGCAACCCGAAGGGTTGCCCCACGCAGGCCTAAACAGCGCCGCAGCGGGTGAACGACGCAGCTGCGTGCAACGCACGAGCCGCAGGCGATAGCAGCGCCATCGCGTGCAACGCTGGAGGCCGAAGGCCGACACAAAGACACTGTTCGCTCCTTGCGTCGCGAACCGTTCGCACGGAGCTGCTGCGTGCAACGCTGGAGGCCGAAGGACGACACAGAGACACTGTTCGCTCCTTGCGTCACGAACCGTT
>Ga0114956_1002885_pt1 | contig 13406 bp, 6 predicted proteins | sample MaitaG_FD_87304 | JGI IMG/M metagenome (GOLD analysis project Ga0114956, IMG submission 87304) | Marine algal microbial communities from Maine, USA - Maine_Asex2 metaG | ecosystem: Host-associated > Algae > Red algae > Unclassified | place: Maine, USA | collected 2015-01-05 | reverse complement strand
TGCTGATTGTGGTCGTGGTGATTTTATCCACCCTGCTCACTTGCAAGAGACTATTCCAGCTGAAATCTGCGTGGTACATGGCATTGCGGATGCCAAAACGCTTTAGCAGTGCGGCATTTACTCTGCCGTATCGAACCAAAACATGTCTTCCCAGCTCGCAGCTCAGGCCAAAATCAAAATGCTCATTTGCCAATTGCTTTTCCTTGTAGTTCTGCACGCCTAATTGATCGAGCACTTGCTCTACGGTAGCCTTTAGCCGAAAAAAGGTGTCATCTTTCAGAGAGCCATTGCCTGCCAACCATGACTCTTCTTGCGCTGCCGTCTGAGTGATGCTGAGATGCACAGTCTCTTGATAGTCATTTTCGTTTTTGCGGTACGCTTGCCCAAATTCAAACAGCTTCAATCCAGTCTGTTGGCGATTCTGATTGTACGCAACGGTCTCCAGGGCTGAAACCAGCAAGTTGGGCCGCATGATCTCAATTTGCACATTTGATGTGTTGTTGATTCGTACCAAGGTATCCTCTGCAAGGGGCATCATCTCTTCAAAATACTCCTGGCGCACCAACGAAAGACCCATGGACTCATGATATCCCATGGCGACCAAATTGTTAGAGACCCGCTCACGGGCCGCCAAATGATCTTTACGGGCAGCAAGCGAGATGCCGATGTTCATGCGCCCCGACGTGGGCACTTGGTTGAAACCATAAATCCTCAATACTTCTTCAATCACGTCTGCCTCACGCCGCACATCTACCTTATTGGTTGGAAAACGCACGGACAATTCCTCAGCGTTTTGCTCAGTGATTTCGGCTTCGAGCGCCTGCAGTATGTCGACCACCTTATCTTTTGCTATCTCGGTACCTACCAGTCGATTTAGATTGCGATGCCGCAATTTGATCGGTGCAGACTCGACCACTTCTGGATAGATGTCTATGATTTCTGACGAGATTTTTCCACCAGCTACCTCCTGCAGCAAGAGCGCTGCTCTCTTCAATCCATAGAGGCAGACATTGGGATCGCTGCCCTTTTCGAAGACCTTTGATGCATCGGTATACAGCAGGTGTCGACCACTGGATCGTCTTATCCATCTCGGGTGAAAATGCGCGGCTTCCAAAAATATATTTTGTGTTCCCTCAGTTACACCTGAGCCCAAACCTCCGAAGACGCCTCCGATACACATTCCCTTGCTATCTCCATCACAGATCATGAGATCCTCCTCTGACAGGTCGCGTTCTATCTCATCCAGGGTGGTAAATTTTGTGCCCTGTGGCAAAGTCTTGACGATGATTTTTTGCCCACCTACCTTGTCCAAGTCAAATGCATGCAGTGGTTGGCCCAGCTCATGCAAGACAAAATTGGTGACGTCTACCACATTGTTGATCGGTCTTACTCCGATCGCTTGCAAACGTTCTTTCAGCCACGCTGGCGACTCAGCGACGGTGAGGTTACTGATCGAGACCCCTGCATAGCGAGGGCAGCCTGCTGTATTCTCCACGGAAACCTTCACTGGGTAGTCGTTGTTGTCTTGCTGCCATTCGCTCACGTCAGGCATCTTCACCTTGCCTGAGTGCTCGTAGTTTATTTTGAGTGCAGCAGCCAAGTCTTTGGCCACCCCCATATGGCAGGTCGCATCCGAGCGATTTGGGGTAAGTCCGATCTCGAAAACTACATCCTCTTTCAGGTCAAAGTATTCACGACCAGGTGTCCCTACCGGTGTATCTTCCTGCAATACCATGATACCATCGTGGTCGGTTCCCAATCCCAATTCATCTTCGGCACAGATCATGCCCTGCGATACCTCGCCGCGTATTTTTCCTTTTTTGATTTTAAATGGTTCCCCTTCTTTGCTGTAGAGCGTGGTGCCCACCGTCGCTACCGGTACTTTCTGTCCGGCTGCTACATTGGGCGCTCCGCACACGATCTGCACGAGTTCATCGCCACCCAAATCAACTTTCGTGACGGACAGTCGATCCGCGTTGGGGTGTTTGCCACACTCGATCACTTTACCCACGACGATGCCGGCCAGACCTCCGGGTACAGATTCTTTTTTCTCCATGCCTTCGACTTCCAGACCGATTTCGGTGAGAATATCTGCAATTTGTTCTGGTGATTGTGCAATGTCAAGATAGTCTGACAGCCAAGAAAGTGAGATCTTCATATTGTAATAAAACTTGGGCGCCAAAGATACTCGAAAGCAATAGAAGTATCACGGTTCCTAGACACGCCCAAAACCCTCCCCACAAAGCACCCGTCCTCACACCTCCAGGGTGACATCCGATCTAGGGCTGACATCCGATAGGATCGTCAGTCCACACAAACCTGACGAAGGAAGGTGACACACTCACACTTTCAGGTAGACGAAGTATGCCCACACCCATTTGCCCGCACACCCAAAACCCTCCCCACAAAACACCCGTCCTCACACACACACTAACCTGACGAAGGAAGGTGACACACCCACACCGCAGGCAGACGTAGTATGCCCACACTTACTACCCCATTAACATGGGGTTTCAAAAACCCCACACTCGACTTACCTTTATGATATCGAAAGCAGAAAGGCTGTTTTTGATGTTTTAAATGAGGCTTTAACGTAACACATTACTCAAACTAAAGCTCCGATGTCTATGACACCGGAGCTTTTTGGCTTTCAAGCCTTTTCTCACCAACATGTTTTTTAAGTTTCCCTTAGGTAGGGTACTACTCACTCAGCTTGATCAGCTCTTCCTCGAGTGCGTCTTCATCTCCCGGTAGATAACCAGAATGCGAATAGACAACCGCGCCGCCCTTAATGATAAAGGTCTGTGGCACTGTCTGAAACTGCAATGCCCGCATCAACTCCTGATTGCTGTCTGTAAGCACGGTAAAAGGCCAGTCTTTTTCCAGTACCATCGGTTTTACTTTCGGCAGTGCACGAGCGTCATCGGTCGATATGGCCAACAGCTTTACATTGTAATCTTCCTCCCAGTCAGGGTATAGATCGGATATGGCATCAAGTTCTTTTTTACAGGGTGCACACCAGGTTGCCCAGAAACAAAGGATGGTGAGGCCATCTGTTTGCATTTCTGCAGCAATGGCAGTTGTTTTTCCATCAAGTGTCTTGACATTTACTTCGGGCAAAATACCTTGTGCACTAGAGGCGAAGCATAAGGTCACAAGGACGACTAAAGACAATATATAGCGTACAAATCTCATAAGTTCCTGCGTATTTCGTTTCAACAACAAGATTAAGGTTCTTTAGGTGCAGTTTTTGCTAAAGTTTTGTCAAAATCTCTGATTAATTGTCGTGTCACCTGCCATATACCTTGAAGCAATACCTTGCAGCAGTCATCTTAGTGGTGGTGCCTATCTTGAGTATCCTTGCTCAAGAGAAGCTGACCTTCAGCGGAAGTTTTCAGGGTGGAGCCAATTGGTTTTTAGAAGATGCGGAGATTGGTGCGACCAATACCCCGCAATACGACCAAGAACTCGTCGGTGTGGAGGCTTGGCTTGATTTGGCTGTTCAATACAAGGGCTACAAAGTGGGACTACGAGGCGACTTTTTTCGCAACACCAATCTACTCAATCCCAATGGTGCCTATAGCGATGAGGGTCTTGGGCGATGGTACGTCAGCAAATCGATCAATAAGTTTGATTTCCTGGCCGGTCACATCTACGATCAGATTGGTTCAGGTCTCATCTTTCGAGCCTATGAAGAGCGACCTCTGCTCATCGACAATGCGCTGATTGGCGGTCGCATCAAATACAACCCCTGGCCGAATGTCGAAGCCAAAGTGATGGCAGGAAAGCAGAAAAACCTATTTAGTCAATACGAAAGCTTTATCAGAACGGGTCAGATTGAGGGCAGTTTTCAAGTGGGAAAGGACAAACAGTGGAGTCTCATACCGGGATTTGGCATCGTAAATCGCAGCTGGTCTGATAACCAGGTTGATGACATCATAAAGTCGTTGGAAACGTATACGCCCCAAGATAGCATCGGGTTTTATTTTCACAATTGGTCATTTTCTGCTTACAATACGGTGTCTTATGGGCCAATAAGCTTTTACCTTGAGGGAGCATTCAAGACACAGGATGTCTACTTTGATGCGGATGCCGAGCGCAATCTCTATGGAGGAGGAAGTAGCCTCGGCCGGTTTGCGAATGAAGATGCGTCGATCTACTATGGTGCACTCACCTACGGAGCCAAGGGTTTTGCTTTTTCGCTTTCGGGCCGGCGCACGAAAAATTTCAGCTATCGAGCCGATCCCTTTGCCAGTCTCAATCGTGGCTTGGTCAACTTTCTACCACCGATGTCCAGGCTCAATTCGGCAAGACTCAAAGCAAGATATACCCCGGCGGCACGCGATATTTCTGAAAAAGCCGTACAGTTGGAATTGCGCTATACGTTCAATAAGAAATGGAAAATGGTGCAGTATTTTTCAAACATCACCGAGCTGGATGGCACGATACTCTATCGCGAGTTTGACAATGAGCTCACCTATCGCAAGGATCGATTTTTGGAAGTTTCTGTGGGGATTCAGGCGCAAAATTACAACCAGGAGATACTGGAGGGCAAGACGGGAGTTGATTTGATCCGAACGTTTGTGCCGTATTTCGAAATCCAAAAAAGATTGAGAAAGCGAAGGTCGATGCGCATTCAGGCTCAATACATGATCACGGATCAAGATTTTGGCAGTTGGCTTTTTGGACTGGCCGAATTTAATCTGGCTCCGCACTGGTCATTTTCAGTCTCTGATATGTACAATGTAAAGCCCAAGAAGACCGATGATCTGCATTATCCACGCATCGATGTGACCTACAATTTCAAAACCTATCGTTTCAGCCTCAGCTACCTCAAGCAGGTGGAAGGAGTAGTTTGTGCTGGAGGTATCTGTAGGCTTGAGCCCGCTTTTAGTGGTTTTCGATTTTCTACATTTTCTACATTTTGACGATGAAAAGAAGTACGATTGCACTGGTCCTTATTTTGCTATTTGCTTGCAGCAAAAAGCAGCCGGAGTACCAACTGGTAAAACCTTCGGCGGGCGATCGGGTGGTACTGGTCGAAGAATTTTCCGGTGCCCTTTGCCCCAACTGCCCGCAAGGTACCGCCGAGTTGGAAAGCCTGAAAGAGCTTTACGGAGATCAATTGGTCATCCTCACCATCCATGCCGGAGATTTCGCGTTTCAGTTTTCAGACAGCAAATACGATTTTACGACTCCCGGAGGTAATGAACTGATCGACCTCCTGGGAAATCCCCTTGGCTATCCCTCTGGCGTGGTGAACAGGAAGCGCGAGGGTGCGCAAGATGGCTATCAGCAATTTGCTTCTCGCTGGAGCTCTTCCATCGCCAACAGCGTATCAGATTCTGCCATCATTGGCATTGAGCAGGAAATCCGTTATAATTCAGATACCCGCAAGTTGGAAGTAGATGTCACTGTGTTGCCACTGGAGGATATCAACACATCATTGCGTCTCACTGTCGCACTCAAAGAAGATGAGATCATTGATCCCCAGGCTGATCGAGCTGCAGCTGGAGGCGTGGTGACGGAGTACGTGCACAAAGATGTGCTTCGCGCACTTCTTACGCCGTCAGAAGGTGACCTGCTCAGTGGCCCGATTACCGCGTTTGCCGGGTTCACAAAAACCTATCAATTTGATCTACCTACTGAAGATGGATGGTGGAAGGCAGAAAATTGCCAAGTGGTATCTTTCGTATCACGCGAAGCAGATGCTGAAGGTGTAGGAGAAATACTACAAGCCACTGAAGAAGCAATTTTGTAGTCAAATCCCTCCCCACAAAATACCCGTCCTCTAGCACACACCGAGACTGACCAAAAGGCAGTCCACACCCACACCGCAGGCAGACGTAGTATGCCCACACCCAATACCCCATTAACATGGGGTTTCACAAGAGCAAAAGCCACCTTATATTTGAAGTGTTGAAAGGAAATGCTTTTCAACGTAAGTTAAATGAGGCTTTAACGTAACACACACATACTCAAACTGAAGCTCCGATGTCTGGCGATACCGGAGCTTTTTCTTTGCCCCTATTTCAAGATCATCTCTTCAAGAATAAAGTGATCAAACCCTTGCACTGCTCAAGCAATCGCACACCCCAAACTACCAGACTTACAAATCTATTATCAATATTAATTTGGAAACAAACCGTTCATTGAAGGCACACCCAACACCCACGCCACAAAATACCCGTCCTCTAGCACACACCGAGACTGACCGAAGGGAAGTCCACACCCACACCGCAGGCAGACGCAGTATGCCCACACTTAAATCTCTCCATCCACCGACAAGCGAATAAGCTCAGCCTTGCTATTAATAGATAATTTTCTATAGATTTTCTTGATGTGATCACGCACGGTCTCGATAGAGATTAAATATTTATCGGCAATCATTTTATAACTCAGGCCCTCTACCAATCCTGAAACAACTTGCTGCTGTCTAGGAGTGAGCATCTCTCGAGACACTTCAGACGGAGCGAAATAATGCACCACTTTGCGAGCGATGGCTGGCGACATGTACGAACCCCCTTTAAATACCACGGAAATTGCCTCGTGGATTTGCGTTAGCGAGGCACGCTTACTTAAGTACGAGCAGGCACCTGCACACAGCGCTTTAAAGATGGTCTCCGATTCTTCGTAGGTCGTCAACATGATAATATCTGTTTCCGGACTGATCTTCTTTATGTGCCTGATGCCCTCCAGCCCAGACATGCCTGGCAGACCGATATCAAGCAGCAATATGTCGGGAGCCTTCTCAAACCCAGCCTCGCTCAGCTCGGTAAACTCCTCAATCGAATCAGCCTCTACAACAACATCAAAATTGGGCTCGTCTTCCAAGAAAGTGATGATGCTCTCACGGACGATCGGCTCATCTTCTACGATGCCAAGTGATATTGTCTTCATTTTTTTTATTTAATTTAATTCATATTAATTAATGCACCACACCCCCTGTCTCCTAGACAAAAGAACGCATCGTCAGTGACACATTGTAGCCATCACCCTTCTCGATGGAGATATCGGCATTCATGCTTTGCGCCCGCATTTTCATGTTTTTCAAACCAGACCCATTGCGGCCAGTAGTCCCGTTTACACCTTCCTCAAATGTGCCATCATTGTGAATATCAAGTTTAAATAAATTTCCATCCTTGCAAATATTGATATCAGCCCGCTGAGCATTTGAATGCTTCGCAATATTCGTAAGTGCTTCTTTCACGATTAGGTAGATATTCTGGCGAATATGCACCGGTATTTTCTTCTCTCGATTAATATTAGAGATCGAAAAATAAAAATCAATATTTCGCGGAAATAATATCTCCGCGGCATACTCTTTCATCCGCTCGAGCAGATCCTCAAATCGATCTTTGCGGGCATCTGTTGCCCAAATAACATCTCGCATTTGCGCCATCGCATTTCGGCTCATTTCGCTAATACGCTGTAATTTCTTACGATCCTTTTCATTGGCCGAGTATTCCAAGAGTTCCGTCTGCATTGCCAGGCCCGAAAGCAGTCCTCCTACATCATCGTGTAGATCACTCGATATTTTTGTGCGCAATCGCTCCAGTCGGATAGCCTGCTGCAATCTGAATTGATGAATTAGATAGACAAATATGGAGAGGAAACTGAGACACAAAATAATAAACCACCCCTTTTGGAAAAAATAATTGTCCACCTCTATATCCAGGTGCAAGGCCTGATCGCTGATATTGCCATTGCGGTCTATCCCCTCGACGACAAGATGATATTTTCCTGCAGCGAGGTCATTGAATCGCAATTCATTTACCTGGCCCAAGAAATTCCAGTCTTCATCCAATCCCTCGACCTTGTAGCGATAGCGACTCTGCTCCGGAAAAGCCAAATCGGCCAAGGCGAAGACACAATGCAGATAGCGATTGCCCGCCGGCAATTTAATTTCCTTCAAATTTTGCAAATTATTCTCCAGGGTGATCACAGTCTCCGACAATCGATCGAAATACGAAACTTCTGAGAGCAGCACTGGAGCATCTATATCTGCCTCGAGGAGATCTTCCGCTCGAAACGCATCGATCCCATCAGGTGTGCCAAAATAAAGCACGCCAAGCGAATCACACGCATGCGCCAGGGGATTAAATTCTGAATGCTCAAACCCGTCACGTCTGCCAAAATTTCGAAATAAATTCAAATTTCGGTTGTACAAAGAAACACCTCTGTAGGTGCTAAGCCAGATATTGCCATCGATATCTTTTTGTATACCATTGATGCTATTACTGGGCAAACCATCCCGGCGATCTTGGTAGATAAATTCCTCACGAACAGGATCGTACAAATTGAGACCTCCCCGACGTGTGCCAATCAAAAGCTGATTGTCCTCTATCTCAGAGATTGAAAGGATATCTCCATTGCTAATGCCGTAATAGTCAGATTCTTCATAGTTGTGATTGACCTCGCTGTGATCGCTTACGTCGATTTCGATCAACCCATCATTGGTTCCGATCCATTTGATCCCGTTGCTCGCTTCAAAAATGCATTGGCCTTTTCTGCCCTCAAGGGGATTGCTACCATCTTCTAGCGTATAATGAAAAAAACTAGCTCCTCGAACATCGAACGTAGTGAGTCTACTTTCTTCCGGTGTACTGCCTGAGACTAGCCAGAGATTCCCATCCGCAGAAGCGGTGAGATCGACGATCTTCTGTGGAAAGCCATCGTAATATTGAAATTTTCCTGTCGCAGGGCTAAAGCGCACCAGCTCTGCCAGGCTTGAGTTGCTGTACCGTGCACCCCAGACGTCCGTGCCATCGTATCTGAGGGGGGTAGCATATGCGCTTTCATCAACTATAAATGATGATAGATCCATACTTAGTCGCACTGGCTGATCAAGACCGGATTCAAGTGCATACCAATAGCCGCTACCATCGCAGAAAATGATCTTGCCCGATGGCAGTGCCACAATACCATGCACGCTGATCGGCAGCTCCACGCCCAAAGTATCTCGATAGATGATGTTGCTCACTCGCTTCTTGGTGAGCTTTACCATTCGCACCCCATCATTGGTGCCTAAGAATATGAGCCGCTCAAAGTCATCACTGTACATCGTGTTGATTTGATAGCCCTCCTCAATCAGCGACGAGTACTCTATTACCTCATCATCATTGGCAATATAAAATAGCCGGCTCATGGTATCCTGATGCTGATGCAATACAACATTGCCAAGCTTATCTTCCCACAGATTCGTGAAAAACTGATTTTCTTCTTGTCCCAGGAACGGTGTGAAGAGCTCAGCCGCTTCATTGAACTCCCATACGCCAGGCACCGACTCGAAAGCAAGCCATTGACGGCCGTGCTTATCCTGATGCAATATTGAAGCAACGCCATTTATCGGATCCAGTCCCAATGTATCTAGAGATTGAGCGAAAATGATCTCACCGCTGGTACTCACCCGGATCAACCCGAAAGCACTATCATTGATCAGAAAGCCTTTATCTCGCAACGCAATAAAACGGAAGAGAGAAAACGGTTTGGCTACGTGCCCTTCTACTTCCAGGATCGTTTCAAATCGATCCTCAGCAGTCAGCGCCTGAATCGAAAGGGTGGAGTCGCGCTTGGTGAGAAGGCAAACTTCACCTGAGCTATGATCGAGACAGATATGTTGTACTTCTCCGACGACTCCGTTGTCTTCATTGAGGAAAAACTTGGTCGCTTCGTCAGAGGTAGGGGGAAGAATATCAAGAAATCCTCGATTTAGTTCGTATTGAATGATCAAAGAGCCGTCGGGCCGAACGCAAAGATTCTTAATGTCTTTTGCAGAAATTTGATTCTTGTTGCGGGTACGGTTGTCAAAAGGAGTAATCTCATGACCATTGTATCGATTTACTCCATTGCGCGTTGCGATCCAGAGCAAACCAGAATGATCCGTGATCATGCGCGTTACCGTGCGATCTGTAAGGTCCCTGCTGCGACTTATTTCACTTATGCTAACTACACCAGACTGGCCATAGCAGAGACCGGAAGCACCCAAGACGAGCACCATCAAAAAACAAACCAGCCTTCTCACGTTGGCACACACGAGTGAAGATATTGATGGCCAAAACTGTTCCAGTTTTAGCGCGAAGCCAAAGATTGATTCCAATCACGAATGATGTGCAATACCTCTTCGAGATACACATCCTTCTTAATAGCTTTGAGCAGATCTTCGTTACTGGCACTTTTCTTTTCGTCTTCCTCAAATTTTGCGAGGTCTACGGCCAGATTCGAAACGACCAAATCTTCGATCGGTTGGAACATGTCCCGATACTTTTTTGAGGTCTCCTCTTGATCAGCGCGTTCTTGAATATATGCATCCAGATCAAGCACATAGCGCGCTTCATCATCTTCTTGTTCCTTCATCATCATCGCGCGCTCCTCAACAAGTTGAAACGTAGGATGGGCAGCTACTCGGGTTTCACTTAGTGATGTCAATGCATCAACCTGAGGCACCGAAGCCACTGCTTGAGCATGATCAACTGCCTCAATTTCACTCCATGCAAGGGCATCATCGTACTCTTTCTCTCCCACTTTTACATAGTTGTAAGTACTGGGCAAAACGATATCGGGCACAACCCCCTTCAGCTGTGTGGAGCCACCATTCACTCGATAAAATTTCTGTGTCGTAATTTTTACTTCGCCCAACGGCTTTAACTCATCGTTGCCGACCACAAAGCGATCAAGCTCATGGAAACGCTGTACTGTACCTTTACCAAACGTAGAGCTACTACCAACAATAATCGCTCTGGAGTAATCTTGCAACGCGGCAGAGATAATCTCTGATGCCGACGCGGAGAAGTGATTGACCATCACTACCACCGGGCCCTCGTATTTTACACCAGGATCTTCGTCCTTGAGAACATACGGTCGGCGATCGCGAGATTTCACTTGCACGACCGGGCCTTTTTCAAAAAATAGACCACTCATCTCTACGACTTCAGAAAGCGAACCGCCACCGTTGTTGCGTAGATCCAAAATAATCCCTTTCGCACCCTCACTACTGAGTTTCTCAATTTCAGTGCTGACATCTTCAGCACAGCCCGGCAATCCATTTTGCTCAAAATAAAACTTGGGCAATTTTATCAAACCAATTTTATCTTCATCGCCCTCCAGATTGAGCAGTACCGACCGTGCCTTACCCTCTTCCATCACGATCTGATCTCGCAGTATTGAGATATCTGCCATCGAACCGTCTGACTTGCGTACCGTGAGTGTAACGTTTGTACCTTTCTTACCGCGAATCAAGAGAATTGCATCGTCCGTTCTCCATCCTCGTATATCTTTTGGCTCTTCGTTTTCCTGGCCAACCATCAAAATCACATCATTCTCTTCGAGCTCTTTGCCTTTCCATGCGGGGCCCCCAGCGATCACTTCCGTTACCTTGATGAGCTCGCCAACTTGTTGTAAACGGGCACCTATCCCCTCATAGCTACCATTGAGCGAAAGGTCAAAATCTTGTTTGTCTTTTGGGCTAAAATAATTCGAGTGAGGATCGTAGGTCACGGTAATCGCATTGAGATAATCTTCAAAGCGATCGGAGCGACGCAAGTCATTTTGACGCTCAAACCAGAGATCAAAGTTCTTCTTGACATCGGCTCGCGATTCCTCGATGAGGTCTGCTTCAGACTTTGGCTCATCTTCGTCGGTCATTGCCTTTTGCTTATTGTAGACCTTCACCAAGATCTCGTATTGGATCAATTTTCGCCAAAAATCCCGGAGGCCTTCATCATTTTCTGCATACCCGCGCTTGTCTGCATTCAGTACGATCTCGGCATCATCGTGTATATTAATTTCTTCTGAGATGCGCTCATTGTAGTATCCTTCGCATTTCTTAATCGCCGAAGAAATCAGCGATGCAGACAGATTGAGAAATTCAAACGTTCCCGCGTTGATTTCATCATCGATCCCGAGCCTAAACTGCTCTAGTTGGGCGACATCATCTTGAGTAAGATAACGCTTGGCTGGATCCATAAACTTCAAATAGTTCTCATAGACTTGCTCCGAAAGTCGATCGTCTATTTCCTTTGGTGCATAATGCACTCGCTCCAAAAACTTTACTACTGCTTGCAGGGTGAGTTCTTCCTTCTTCGCCAAATCCACTGAGGTGGGAGCGTACGATTTGAGTAAAAACCCGGCGACTCCGATGAGTAGGATGATGGCGCTTCTTAATATCATGGTACTACTGTTTTCTCTTTTATGACGGACGGAACAACTAAAGATACTCCAAAAAGCACTAAAACGTTCCGCTGCAAATCATTGCTGACCTGTATTTAACGAATCAGTAACCATAAATTGTTTACTGACGAGCAAGAGCACACCCTTTCTTTTGTCGAAGGAGGGAAATAGACCAATTAAGAGCAGACTGAAATCTGCGTCCTCAATGAGCTAGATGAAGGGAGCAATCACCACCGCTACCACAGACATCAGTTTGAGCAGGATGTTTAGAGAAGGTCCAGAAGTATCTTTAAATGGATCTCCGACTGTATCTCCCACCACTGTGGCTTTGTGTGGATCGGAGCCTTTGAAGTACTCCTTGCCATCGATTGTCACACCTTCTTCAAACATCTTCTTGGCATTGTCCCAGGCTCCACCGGCATTGGATTGGAAAATGGCCATCAGAACGCCACAGACAGTGACTCCTGCTAGCAGGCCGCCCAAAGGCTCGGCACCAAAAATGAACCCGACGGCAACGGGAGATAAGATCGCAATCATACCTGGCAAGACCATCTCTCGAATGGACGCCTTGGTTGAGATATCGACACACTTGTCGTACTCCGCCTTCCCATCAGCTGCTTCGAAGGTTGTCTGATCAGCAGCAGACCATTTATCAAATTCGATTCCATCGTTCTTGCGCATTACACCGAGCGCATTTGTGAGCTCAGGAATCGTCTTAAATTGGCGGCGTACCTCCTGGATCATATCCATCGCTGCACGACCTACTGCATTCATCGACAATGCGCTAAAGAGGAAAGGCAACATGCCTCCCACCAGCAAACCGCCAAAGACGACAGGCTTGCCGATGTCTATGGAAGAAATCTTTGCTACGGTCATAAATGCCGCAAAAAGAGCAAGTGTTGTCAGTGCAGCAGACCCAATTGCGAATCCTTTTCCAATGGCGGCGGTCGTGTTTCCTACCGCATCCAATTTGTCAGTGCGCTGACGTACTTCTTTTTCCAATTCTGCCATCTCTGCGATACCGCCAGCGTTGTCAGAGATCGGCCCATAGGCATCTACTGCGAGCTGTATTCCGGTATTCGAAAGCATGCCCACTGCTGCAATGGCAATCCCATAGAGTCCAGCAAAGTGGTGTGCGCCGATAATCGCTGCTGCAAGGATGAGAATTGGGATAGCTGTAGATATCATACCTACGCCGAGGCCAGCAATGATATTTGTAGCCGCACCCGTGAGTGACT
>Ga0114956_1002873_pt1 | contig 13437 bp, 8 predicted proteins | sample MaitaG_FD_87304 | JGI IMG/M metagenome (GOLD analysis project Ga0114956, IMG submission 87304) | Marine algal microbial communities from Maine, USA - Maine_Asex2 metaG | ecosystem: Host-associated > Algae > Red algae > Unclassified | place: Maine, USA | collected 2015-01-05 | reverse complement strand
TATAAAGTAGCAAATATTCAAGTAAATTATCTGCATCTGTGTAAGAAATATTGGTTGTAAAATTATTTAATTTTAAAATACTAAGGTCATTCCTAAACTCGCCGAGTTCGCCGTTCATTATATCTGGTATATGCGCTTGGAACCCTATCACCGGATTGTTGTCTACTGACTGTCCAACCAAATCAGATATTCGTATTGTATCCGTAGAGACCCCGCCGTCAGGTTTGATCCGTGTGACAAAAATACCGTCGACAATCTTCGGCGGAATCTCAACATATGACAAGAGTTGTTTGTCGACACCTATTTCGTCAAAGTCTCGAAATGCGTCCACAGACATTTTATCATTATAAAGATAATCATAATACGGAAGCTCCAGAAGCTCCGGGCGTATAATAGCGGGTTCATCGCCGTCCCGCGAAAACTTGTCTTCAACACCGCGCACAATCTGGATTTTCTTCTGGCCTGCCGGGCAGCGGTGCATGTCTAAAATATCCATGCCGGGGGTTAGCGAAACGAGCGTGTTTTGTCGCCTTGTGTCCATACCAACAAAACCGGATAAGGCCGTAAAGGCCAAGACCAATAAACCGCCGATAATGCCGCCTATAATAGACGCACTCAATCCCGTTATATATTTATGCCTGCCAGCCCCTGACATGTCGCGTCTCCTTCGCTTAGACTCTAGCGCGAATATGGAAACATTGCACCCCCTAACGTGCCCAGCAGGTTCCACTTGGTTGGTCTTTAATATCAACCCAGACGCGGCGCGCTTCATTCCCAACGCTCCCATAGGCTCGAAGCGCCCAGCCGCCCCCGTCATGGAAGCTTGCAACACGCCAATCCTTACCGAAGTTTTGAGCGCAATAAGCATTCGCCTCAGTCACTTTGGAGAACTTATCACCCCGTATATCGTCTGTCACAGCCACTAACCCTCCGCTCCAATATTGTGGGTCTGGGAGATAAGCCGGGGCCGGCACGTTGATGTCTATGAAGCATAAAAGAGGCCGTGAGTCCTCGCAGGGTGTATCGCCGGTGTAGGGATTGCAAATATTCTGACTACCATCTTTCGAAAGCCCGCAAGTCAATAGCACGGTACCGCTGTCTGAACTTTGGCCTTGCTGCGGCTGGCCGAAGGTAAACCCTTTTCTTACTTTTTCGTCTCCATATGTGGGAATTGCTGCGTACAAAAACAGGATAGCCGCAAGAGCGCATAGGTAGCTTTTATTACTCATCATAATTGTTCTGCCTAAATAAAGATAGCATTCTAACTCGGTAAAAAAAAACGACTATCCCATATATAGGGGGAGTGAAGTTACATCCAGGCGGTACGGCGAATAACGTCCGTAGGGCCACGATGACGAGCATAAATTGGGGTTATCATCGCGAGATATTAGCGAATTTTCTGAAAACTGGCATTAACGAGACAAAGCCATTCAAGCTTAGCCCTAAGGCTATATTCAATCTAAACGCTCAAAAAATAAAATCCGGATTTTAGGGTTGTCCCCCATAAATGTGGGATGGCTCTCAATCTAATTTTACGCACCATGACTTTAAATCATATGGAGGCCTAAAATGAGTTTGAGAAAATATTTTCTAACAGGGGCGATGTTATCGATGGGCTTCACGGCTCAAGCGTCGGGTCAAATGATGCAAACCTATGGAACAGAAACCAGTATTGGTAGCACGTCAGGTTATACGTCAACATCTCAATCGATTGACTTGGATATAACCGTCCTCATTGATGATATGTCTAGCTTGGGGGAACCTTTCCCGGCCAGTACGCCAACGCCATTTGGGATGGAAGAGTTGAGTGTCAGCGGTCAGATCGTTGACACAGCAGCTGATTGCACATGGCAGGGGAACCGGTCACTTAATTGCCAATTCACTTACCCTTTGACGGTCGCGCAGCGAAACTCAGCAAGTCTCACATTTTCAGGAGATTTTGGGTTTGATGCGAGTCATCAATCTGCGAATTACGGCCCCATGGTCTTCTTAGCCTCCGCCGGGCAAAATAGGAGGTCCATCGACTTGACGCTTAATCAATCGACAGGGTCAACTCCGGATTGTTTCACAGAAGCGGATCCGATGATGCCGACCGGTACAAACGGAAATAGTTTTGTTTTTGTATTGAATGCTGCGGGCACCTGCACACATCAAACCTTTTGGATAGATCCTCCAGTGGCCGTTGGGTATAAATATGAGATTACAGGGGCCAAATTTAAAAGCGTGAAAATGCCCAGCTTGGCCAGCGTGAATGACATCGATGGTTACCTGGTGCAAAACCCGCTTATCTCGAATGACTCCAGCGGAAAAATGGCCGGTGAAACCCACACATTCATAAGCCCGACAACGATATTCGATTTATACGGGATAAACCCGCAGCTCACGCTTGATCCGAATGATAGCTTGGCTTTTCCTGCTGGGATTGAGCTTACGACGCCAACGGGCGCGCAAGTCACCATCACCCAAACGCCGCATACGGAAGAATATCCGCCTTTGCCTCCCAATGCGCCCCCACTTGCAGAGGCCGGAAGATATGTTGATGCCAGCTCAGCCACAGGTTTTTTTATAACGGGGAACGCATCCTCGGACCCTGACGGAGACCCGCTCACGTTTAAATGGATACAGATTACTGGCGCGCCTGTCACGATCCCAAATACCACCGCTGCCAATCCTTATATTGCCGTTCCGGCCTCAACACGGACCCCTGAATTTCTGGGATTTGAGCTCGTCGTCAACGACGGCCAAGTGAGCTCAAAACCCGATCAAGTCATCGTAAAAATTAGATAGGACACGTCATGAAAAATTTAAAATCTCTATTGCTAGTGACTGCGCTGACCAGTTTGGTTCCAGTCGTTGCGAGTGCGCAATTTGCCCCTTCGGAGGTCGTCATATCTTCGCCCCTGGATCATAATTCCGCTAACGAATATGTCTTCCTCTCCTTTGTCGCATCTAACCAAACTGGGACGTTCAATAATGCCCTGACAGAGGTGAATCTCATTGTGTCAGACGGACAGACGGGCTTTTTTCCGCAGTCTAGTGTTGGCGGCGGGATATGCCATCCGGGCGTGGTGAACGGACAGCCCGGCACCTATTATGAGACTTGCGGGTGTTATTTTGATCTGACACAGGTCGATACAAATGTGAGTAATTGGGATTTTAAAGCCATTCACCGCTCGAAAGTAGGCGGCACGGCTATTACCGGATATGGGAGGCTTGAGGTGCTGCCGAATTCGGGCCCTGAGCGTCCGCCCGCGACATTGCCTATGTGTCCGCCGGTAAACGCCAGTGCCCCGAATCTCGCTCCCGTTGCCATCGCGGGCCCTGACGTGACGGGCGTAGGGGGCACACTAGTCTCTATGCAGGCGTCAGCGTCGTGGGACCCTGACGGTGATCCCCTGACATTTACTTGGACACAAACGGGCGGCCCGACTGTGGCCTTGACGAATGCAAGTACCGCGACGCCCACATTTTATCTGCCAAGCGTCACATCAGCGACCCAACTTGACTTTAAAGTCTCAGCCCGGGACCCCGGCGGCCTGACCTCATATGCAGATGATTTAAGTGTTAATGTGACGCCGACGACGAACGCGCCGTCTTGTTCCCCGTGGAACCGGGACCACGTTGTCGCGTCTCTGACGGCTATTCCGCAGACCGGATCTGGGACGAATTACTCCCTGAAACATACGATAGCGGGACAAATCAGCAATGATTTACAAGCCGAGGCCCAGCGCCTTTCTACGATCTATTCCAACTTTAAAACCCTTGAAATTAAAAGTTATATCTCTGCGGCGGGTACTGGTATTCAGCCGACAATGCTGGGCAGTCAAGTTGCAGGCGCGCCGGCCAAAGTTAAGCGATTTGAACATCCGGTCTCGCCGGTTCCAACGCTCTACTGGATGGGCGACCCGTTCACACAAGACACGTGGTACAGGCTGTCGACCAAGTTAAATGTCTATGACGCGAACAATAATTTTATAGATACGAATGCTACGTATGACGATGCCTGTCTCTATGAAGTCGTCTATGTAAAGCTTGAATCGGGCGGGAATTTTAATGCCGGATTAAGAGCCGCAGGGCCGGAATTAGTTGTCAGTGACGGCACGTCTATAATTAACTCTGAAACAATCACAACCGCAAATTCAGGCGGCACTGGCGGCGGCGGTTCGCAGGTTGTCATCGGCAATACAGGCATTCGCGTGGCCGTCCCGGTTGAAATTTCCAGAAACGGAGAAGGCCGCGAGATCGTCGTGACTGAAGATGATATTAGAAAGGCTAAAAAGAAAGTCAAAAAGGGCTGGAGGTTTTGGAAGAAAAAGAAGGAATAGCGAAGATAGGCGAGGGAAGGTCCTGTGTTTATTTTGTCTCTATTCCTGACCCTTCCAAATCGGGCACCCCATAATCATGGGGTATGCAGTCTTTTTGTCTCGCGGCATATTCAGTAAATACTAAATAATGGAGAGTCTAATGAGTGATACGGATAAACATATAGACAATTTCGCGAGCAAGAAAATGCGCTTGGGCGAAAACATTGAGATTTCGGTTAAGGGCTATGTGTCCGGGAAAGAGAAAAACTCCAAAGATGCTTTGATGACAGGGCGTCTTATTCTGACAGACCAAAGGGTGTGTTTTTACCGTAAGGGGATAATTGGCGAAAAATTTGAGTCCATTGATCTTCCGAACATCACCTCGATTGAATCGAATTCAATGATGGGACATCGCTCGGTAAAACTTTATTCCACGCACAATGACCTGACATTTAATAGCTTTAAACCCAAAGAGGAATTTGATCCGGTTGTCTCTGAAATAGAGCAGCGCATGAATGCCACTCGTACACCCCAAGCCATCCCCACGGCCTCGGACAATACGCCTACGATGCAGCTTGAAAGATTAGCGGGTCTCCACGAATCTGGAATTCTTACGGCGGAAGAGTTTTCCGCGAAAAAAGCGGATATTCTCGCGCGAATATAATTTATCATTCCGAACTCCCCAAACGGGGCGCCCCTGCTTTGGGCGATGTGGTAACCATAGTCCGAGGCAGGGTGTCCGTTTTCTGGGTTCAACTGTTGCGTAATATCCAGCCCCCATATTTACGGGATAGCGGGGCGCGGTAGACATTCTACTCTAATTTTCAGAATCTTAATTAGAGAGGCCGTAATGATGCTAAATCAAAGTCATATTCTAAGAAATTTCCTTTTGGGAACTTGCGCCGCTTTGAGCTGCGCCGCATATTCACATGCTCAATCAGCGCCAGATAAGACTGCTCGACAAGATATTCTTGGCGGGCTGCTCGGGAGTGCTAAGCAAACTCAACCTATTGAAATAAAGCGCGGGCCGAGCATTGATCCGCGCACTGGATTCCGCCGTCCTGAAGATCCCATTATGCGGGGAGACTGGACTTGCTTCCGTGGTAAGTGCCGGGCCTTGCAATTTCCAGCTAAAGTTTCGGACTTTCAGAGAAAGCTTGAAACTCAAAACCGTACGAAAGCGGGGGCCGACATTTTCTTTGGCGATGCCAACCGCAATGTTGACGAATATCATGTCTACCTAAAATCCTCTTCTGTTCCGCCGCGCACACGTTCACGACCCCGCAATGACAAAGCCGTGAATGATTTGATCTTCACAATATTGAGCACCGCTGGAATGACACGGGAGCATAGGGTCGGAGAGCCATTCATTGGCCTCGTCAATGGATTCACAGTGCGCGCGGACGAAGCCATGATCCAAACATTAGCGAAGAACTTTAATGTTCTTTTGATCGCTGTCGTGCCAGAACTCACGCCTGCTGGCGGAGAGCTTTTCCCAGAATCCTGGAACCTTGACCGGATTAACCAAACTGATTTGCCGCTGAATAAACATGCCTATTTTAGTACGGATACCAACGTTGATATCTTTATCATTGATAGCGGTATCGAAGCGTCGCATCCAGAGTTTACGGGCGGCAGAGTTGTCTCCCAACAAGACTTTACGGGTACAGGAAATCCAAGTGATTGTTTTGGCCACGGCACGGCTGTAGCTGCGCTGGCAGGAGGGAAGACATTTGGCGTGGCCAGAGGCGCGAAGCTTCATAGTTATAAGATTTGGGACTGTGCAGGTAGCTCATTTTCTGGAGCTTTTACCAATGCAATCAACGCCGTTGGAGCCACAAATATTGGACGGGGCGTTGTCAATTTGAGCCTATCTTCATCGGCTAATACAGGGATTGACTTGAAAATGGCGAGCCTTGCGGCCAATGGCTATACTGTCGTCGCGTCTGCGGGAAACTACGGACATCCTTCCAATCCAAATTTTGCTAATTTTAGTAATGCGTGTAACCTGTCACCTGCGCGAAGTTCCGATGTTATAACTGTCGGCGCTACAGATATTAATGATGACAGGTGGGTTGATTCTCAACAAGCGTATGGCAGTAGTTTCGGGCCTTGTGTCGACGTCTTTGCGCCTGGCGGGAGCCTTAAAACAGCGAATATTGGCGGTACAACTGCAGTCCGTAGCGGAACTTCCGGCTCAGCCCCCATCGTGGCGGGCATTGTCGCGAGTAAAATTGCGGCGCTTGCCACCGGTCAAACCAAAACGCCTGCGCAGTTACAAGCTGAGGTCATAGCGGATGCGAGCCCAGGGAAAGTCGGTAATCTTGAACCGAATACGACCGACAAGATTGCGGTGTATAATACAAAAACAAAAATGCTAAGTACAGATGTGAGCGAGACGTGGTCCGTCCCGTCCAAATTTGGCAGCCTGAAAGTTCCTGTGGTTTGCCACAATGAAGAAATGAATATTTTTGTCGATTATCCCGCAAATGCGAGCGGGCAGTTTCTGTCTTTCAGCAAGTTTGATCCGGTAACTTGGACCGATATCGAAACGTATCACGAGGGCTGGCTTCCAGGAGGCACGTCCATTTTTAATCCTTTGCGAGTGAACGATTTTCTGCCCGCTGCTCGTAATGATAAATTCAACATGTTCAAAACTTACAAGGTCGGATACGCCGTTGGCCCGGAATGGTTTGTTGAACATGTGTTCTTTAAGACCAAAGGGTGTCCTGTAAGAGATCGTATTCCCTTTGACCAACTTGCTGAAGACGCGACGGCGTTCGGTATTAAAGCTTTAGCGGAACCTGAATGAAGACGTTTCTACTCTCAAACTAAATTCATAATAATACTGAGTAAGGCGTTCGCAAGAGCGCCTTATTTTTATGGGGGAAGGCGCAGAGGCTCCCCCATATCTATGGGATAGGCTTGGTTAGTAATGTGCCTACGGTTGGCCCATGTATATTTTGGGAGTCCTGCCATGCTAACGCGTATTTTTGTTTACCTATCGCTTACTATGAGTTTTATCATGATGGGCGTCGCAACGGGTTGGGCCAATATCATTATCGATCCACCGGCAGGAATGCCTGCCAAATTCGCCCTTGATAAAACGATTTGCACAATAGACCCATTTAGCCTTAACCCGCCAGAAAGCTGTGAGCTCGCGCCAATCGTGACGTCGGGCATGCCTGTCTATTATCTATTTACACTCAATAATCCTTGGGGTGAACCTGCGCAAACAGTGACTCTTACCGATCCCATGCCAAGTGGGTTTAACGCTTCAGGCAAAATGACCTGCAAGGATTCCGCAGGCGCGCCTGCCCTAGTAACAGATGTCGCGGGAACGCTGGGTAAAGTTTATTTAGGACTTGGAGAAAAATTGAGCTGTGTTGTTGAGGGAAACTTCAACTCAGCGGGCTATAAAAACAATACAGTTACAGGCACTAATCATACGGGCTATTCAATTGATGCAGATGTAAACACTACTGTCGTAATGGGGACACCTGTCGGTGCTGATTTATCTGTTTCTAAGAGCGTGAGCCCCAGCGCGGTTGATGTCACAAACGGCGCGCAAACAGTCGCTTATACAATAAAAGTGAAGAACCAGTCGTCAACGGGTGTCGACCTTGGCGATCATTTCAAACTTCATGACAAAATGGCGCTACGTCCAGATAGCGTGCCACTTCGTGTTGAGTACCTGAGCTCGAGCTGTACAGCTACACCAGGAACAGATTGTCTAGATACGGTCTCTCCATTTGTTTACGGCTCGCCAGAAACACTTGTGGGCACAGCCGGGCAAAATAATTTTGTTCGGTTTGAATTTCCCTCAAGCAGTCTCGGACATATAGAACCCGGCGGAGAAATTACTTTGACGGTTAATGCGAAGGTTCGTTGGTTGCCAGGACTGAGTTGCGAAATTAATTCGAATGCAAATGGTATTCGTAATACAGCATTTTTCACACTGCTTAATAACCAAGGCTCTGCAATGGTAGAGAGCAATTGGGCGAACAATACAGATACAATAGACTTAAAGGTTACATCCGCGAACAAGACGCAAAAAGAGAATTGCGCCAAAGGGCATCTGTATGTGAGCAAGAAACAAAATGCACCCTTACCGACAAATGACGTCAGTTGGGGGCAAATGGTCACATATGAGATCAAGCTAGCAAACGACTCGTTTCCTTCACAGCCCCTCACATTCAAAGCGGGTGATTTTCAAGACTGGGTGACACAAGGCATTAATACACCGCCGTTTGTTCGTAAGCACGGCAATACTGTTTGCACCTTCAGTACAGATCCAGGTTTTTGCGCAAAATTTAATAATAGTTTCGCCGCAGATCCAACGTTTAAATACAGTTACTACACGGAAACTAACCGTGCTTGGAGTGCGGGATCACCAACTTTAACTTTGAAAGCCGGGCATAAAGCCGTGATCAATACGCAGTTACAGTATAGAGATCCTGATTGCGAAACGGTTCCTGCTGCTCCAGAAAAACCAATTATCAACACGGCGCGTTTGAAATACTTCGCGACCGAGTACGGTGCTTTGTCGGCGGGTGATCCGAAAATTGGGTTCACAGTGTCAGATAGCGCAAAAACCAAGATGAAAGATCAGCCGCCCTGTAAATTCAAAGTAACCAAAAAGCCGCTTGATCCATCTCCGAATACCAAATTTTTGTTCTTCAATAAAGCTGTGAACTATGAAGTTACATTTGAAAATTTAGGGAGTAATCGTAACGTGGGGACTGTCATCGACCGGTTGCGCCTGTCGCACGGCGACTACGCGAAAGACCTTCCTTATAACAGCCAATTTACATGCTCCGACAATGGCGGTGTGACCGGGTATAAAACTTCGGATACCATTAACGGTGTACTGAATCACACGAGCACACCTGCTCAAGGTTCAGATGCATTAGACCTTCGTAGTGACCCTACGCAGCCCTTGTATTTCAAATCTGGTGGTAAATTAACGTGCCAAGTTAGTGTCACTGTTAAACGGCCTAAACTCAACAGAAATTTATGCACATTCGACCAACGTCGCCTGCAAAACATGGCGATGATGGATGTTACCTATCCATTTAATAGTTCGATTTATTGGGCACCGTCCGGGACTTATAATGCTACTGCATTTGTCAATCCTGCTCCGCAGAATAAAAACTGGGCCATGGCGGAACATAAGTTGCCGTTATGCCAAGATATACAACTCAACAAATCGGCCTCTGTAGACGGGTTGCCAGGCAATTCCAAAGACTGGACTTATGAAGGCGGTCCTTCGGTTGATTATAAGCTCACTTATACCAATACAACAAAGAGCAGTATCAGGGGCGCAGGCAGTGCCAATAACTGGAACACATTAGGTGTGAGTGACGTGTTTCAAGCGCCATATTCATCGATCAATACAGCTGGTGATAGTTGTGCATCGTCGTCCACTTGCCAATTGATGAACGGGGGCTCAGGCCGCAAAATCGGTATTGATGACATGTCGCAAAACCAGTCCGGAGTATGGACATTTGAAGCCACAGGGCCTTTTCAGAAAGGTCAGGACATTAAGAATTGTGCCATTATTGAAGAACTCGGCGAGGCGGATCCAGCTAAGGGCGTGGTCTATCAAAATTATGCGCGGCCTGTTTCTATGAACAGCGCTTCTAACCAGCGGGGGTGTGTCACTGTTCCTGTGATAAATCTGACGCAGATAAATATCACGAAACAGATCAATGATTTGACGGGAGCTGGCATTACAAGTGGAGGACCGTTTGAATTCACCGCAAGTTGTTCGCCATATGATTTATTCATTGGCGATGAAAAAGTGACAATTAATGCCGGGCAAACAGGAACAATTAATCGTGTACCTGTCAGGTCATCCTGCACCATTAGCGAGACATCTATGCCGGACGTTCCAGCAGCAGCTCATGATGCTTGCCGAGCCGAAAACCCTTTAAGTTCAGCGAAGTGGACATCCTCTGTGACGCCGTCAACAATTTCAAATCCATTGAGTGCAAACTCAATAGCGGTGACAGCTGCGAATACGCTCAGCTGTGCAGAGGTTGAGAAAACAGGGCTAGCTATAATCAAGAGCCTGACACTCCCGGATAGTTTTCAAGGTGTATTCCCTGAGCTGAGCTACACGATAAATGCAAATTGCTCACCGGCCGCTATACCAGCGAGCCAGACAATTACGCTGGATAATTCTTCAGCCGTGACAACATCTTTCACGATGGGTGTTGGCGCCGAATGCACCTTTACCGAGGACATGCCCGCATTCCCTCAAGTGGCCAAAGATTACTGTAGTCCGCTCAATGCCCTCGGGTTCAGGTATGAGTCGGTTCCTGTATGGAAAGACCCACTATTCAACGTCAGCATGCCGCATACGATTACGGGTAAAAAGCCACGTATCATGATGCAAAATAGCTGGGAATGCGAAACGAGGAAGAAGAAAATAAACTATCATGAAATTCTAAACGGAGGGTTTCAAATCGCTCAAGTTACTCCAATTGAGATCACTAGAGACGTGCGCCTTCGCCACAAATTATCGAACCAATGTCTTTACTCCAACAGCGGCAGTGGAAATCTTTTTCGACACTGGGCATGTTGGGCAGATCCTGCAATGGTGTTTGAAAAAATTCCTGTTGCAGGCGGTAAATATCAATTCAAGCACAAGATATCTGGACAATGTTTGAAAGCTACGTCGCAAAATGGTGGAGAAGTGACAACAGCAAACTGTTCTTCAGCAACTCATACTGAGTTTGTATCAACGGGAGCCAATGAAGGTCGTTTGAAGCAAGGTGGTCAATGTATGTACACCACGTCAAATGATGGCGGTAAGACTCATAACTGGGGATGTTGGGCGGATCCGGGCATGGTATTTACCCTTGACCCCGCTTAGATACGTAGTGTGGCAGCGGTCTTTCAAAACTGGGGCGTAAAGACTTATATCTTGCCGAACCCCATAAATGCGGGATAGCGATATCGGATGATTTGAAAGATCAGTTTTCAAATCAAAAGGAATAAGTCATGAGACAGTTACATCGCGTTATTTTGGGGCTAATTTTAACGACCTGCCTATTTTCGCTGGCCGTTTCGACGTATGCACAAATTCCTCCGCATAACACTTTGACCACGACCTCCGGGAATTTGACAGGACAGCAACTTTATACTTACTCGGCTCAGTCTCCTGTCGCGACTGTTCGGGTTGGTGCCGGTCCTCACGAGTATGGAGACACTGCACCAGACTATGTCCAACACTGGGTTGAAATTTCAGCGCCAAATTCGTCTGCGCAAACCTATAACGTCAGTACATGTGAACGGCGGTGTAAAAGTAGGCCACTGTAGCGGCGGCATAAAGCTGTCGCGGGCGGTGTAAAAGTCGTCCAGTTTAAGGTCTTTCTGTTTTAACGGGAGGGCTGGGAGATTTTCACAGTGGAGATATATTTACAGGTGCGCCGCGCGCATTATCAGGACGGACTTAGCGGACGAGAGATTGCCCGGCAGTTTGGCATTAGCCGAGACAGCGTTCGCAAGATGCTCACGTTTTCCGAGCCTCCGGGTTACCGCCGGTCGGCACGAGTCCGCCGCCCCAAGCTGGATGCATTCACAGACCAGATTGATCAGTGGCTATTGGAGGACAAGAGCTGCCACCGGAAGCAGCGCCATACGGCCAAGCGGGTGTTTGACCGGTTAAAAGACGAGTGCGAGTTCACGGGCGGTTATACGATTGTCAAAGATTACATCCGGGAGCAAAAACAGGGCGGCCAAGAGATGTTTGTGCCTTTGTCTCACAGGCCTGGCCATGCACAAGCAGACTTTGGCGAGGCGCGGGCGATTATCGCGGGCGTCCTCCAGAAGGTGTTCTTCTTTGCTCTGGATTTACCGCACAGCGACGCTTGCTATATCCGGGCGTATCACCGGGCCAACACGGAAGCCTGGCTTGACGGGCATGTTCATGCCTTTGCCTTCTTTGGGGCTGTGCCGCGTTCCGTTGTCTACGATAATGACCGCTGTCTGGTGGCCAAGATTATGCCGGATGGAACCCGCAAACGCACCGACCGCTTCTCTGCCATGTTATCGCATTATGTCATCAAAGACCGCTATGGCCGTCCGGGTAAGGGTAATGACAAAGGCAAAGTGGAAGGCCTTGTCGGCTACGCCAGACGTAACTTCATGGTGCCGACGCCGCGCTTTGACAGTCTTGAGGACTTCAATGATTATCTGGAAGGCATGTGCCGTAGACGGCAATGCGATGTCCTGCGGGGCCACACGCTCAGTATAAATGATCGTTTAAGACATGACTTAAACGCTATGAGCGCGCTGCCCGCCGCCCCGTTTGAGGCCTGCGATCAACGTAGCGGGCGAGTAACGTCTACCGCTGTTGTCCGCTATAAAAGCAATGATTACTCTGTGCCGGTTCGTTATGGCCATCAGGAGGTCTGGATCAAAGGCTTTGTCGGCAAGGTTGTCATTGGATATAAAACTGATGTTATCGCCGTTCACACACGCTCTTATGCATCCGCGGACATTATCTTTGATCCGCTGCATTACCTGCCGCTGATCGAGCGCAAGATAAATGCCTTTGATCAAGCCGCGCCTTTGCAGGGCTGGGAACTTCCCAAAGCGTTTGAGACGCTACAGCGGATACTGGAGCGCCGCTCTGGGGCCGCAGGCAAGCGGGAGTATGTGCAGGTCTTGCGTCTGCTAGAGCGCTTTGACATGGAGACCGTACACGGGGCCATTAAGGACGCTCTCTTGCGCCGGGCCATCTCTTTTGACGCTATCCGGCATCTCGTGCTTTGCCGTCTCGAGCGCCGCCCCGCCCGGCTTGACCTGTCCATTTATCCGTTCTTGCCGCGCACCAATATCCAGACAACAAGAGCGGTCAACTACGCGGGTCTTCTATCCGGAGCGAGCTCATGAGCGATCCCATCATCCAGCCTGTACATCAACCTGTTCCTGCTGTTTTGCTCGCGAGCCACCTTAAAACCCTGCGTCTTCCCACCTTCCTGCGCGAGCATGATAAGCTGGCACGCCAATGCGCCCGCGAAGACGTTGGCCACGTCGCCTATCTGGCCCGTCTGACGGAGCTTGAGCTAATCGACCGAGAGCGGCGTATGATCGAGCGCAAGATTAAGTCCGCCAAGTTCCC